>JABUBP010000112.1_pt1 | contig 17553 bp, 15 predicted proteins | sample 7240331 | NCBI WGS metagenome assembly JABUBP01 (sample SAMN07256347, study PRJNA390944) | subsurface metagenome | isolation source: Methane hydrate marine sediment | place: Pacific Ocean: Eastern North Pacific, ODP site 1244 | collected 2002 | reverse complement strand
CGCTCGGCACCTCCGATTTCGCGTCCTTCCTGTTGCAGGCGCAGAGCTCGAAGGCGCAGGTGATCGGGCTTGCCAATGCCGGCGGCGACACCATCAACGCGGTGAAGCAGGCCGCCGAGTTCGGCATCCAGCAGAGCGGCCAGAAGCTCGTCGCCTTCCTGCTCTTCATCAATGACATCCACGGCATAGGTATCAAGGTCGCGCAGGGGCTCCAGCTCATGGAAGCGTTCTATTGGGACATGAACGACGACACCCGCGCCTTTGCCAAGCGGTTCGCCGCGCGGCCCGGCATGAACGGCAAGATGCCGAGCGGCAACCAGGCCGGCGTCTACGCTTCCACGCTCGCCTATCTCAACGCGGTCGCCGCCACCGGCAGCGACAATGCCAAAAGCGTCGTGCCCGAGATGAAGAAGTTCAAGGGCAAGGACAAGCTGTTCGGCGACACAGCCATCCGTCAGGACGGCCGCGTCATACACCCGATGTACCTGTTCGAGGTGAAGAAGCCGGAGGAGTCGAAATATCCGTATGATTATTACAAGCTGGTCTCGACGATTCCCGCGGAGCAGGCGTTCCGCCCGCTGGCGGAAGGCGGGTGTGAGCTGGTGAAGTAGGAGCGCGGCGGGCGCGATCTGCCTTCACCCTCCCCTGGAGGGGGAGGGTCGATCGCGCGCAGCGCGAGCGGGGTGGGGTGATCTCTCCACGCGGGCACTGTTGGATGTGGAGAGACCGTCACCCCACCCCGTCTCACATTTCGCTGCGCTCCATGTGAGCCGACCCTCCCCCTCCAGGGGCTACTATGTTCACACATCTCTGTCGGAGCCTTCTGCCCGCCAATCCGGAAATGCGAGTCATTCGAGTCACTTGCTTCGATTCCGTCGCATGTGAGTGCCCAATATAGGCCTTCAGCTAACTCATTGAAGAAGATTCTCTTTTCGGGATGTGTGAATCCGATAGCCCTCCAGGGGAGGGTAAACGAAGAGCCCTACACCACCTTGCTGCTTCCCTGCGTGATCAACCGCGCCGCGCGCTGGTCGCGCGCGTAGATCCAGAGCCAGCTCAGCGCGACGCTGAGCCGGTGACGCAGGCCGATCAGGAAGTAGATGTGGGCGATGCCCCAGATCCACCACGCGATGGTGCCGCGCAGCTTGAACTTGCCGAAGTCGATCACCGCGAGCCGTTTGCCGATCTGCGCAAGGCTGCCGGCATGGGAGTAGCGGAACGGCGGCAGTGTCTTGCCCGCCAGCCGCGCCCGGATCAGGGACGCGACATAGCGGCCCTGTTGCTTGGCGGCCGGCGCGATGCCGGGCACCGGATTGCCGTCGGGGGCCTTGATGGTCGTGGTGTCGCCGACGGCAAAGATGTCGGGATGTCCGGGCACCGTCAGATCGGGCTCGACCTGCAACCGATAAGCGCGATCGTGCGGCGCATTGAGCCATTCGGCGGCGCGCGAGGCGCGCACGCCCGCGGCCCAGATCAGCGTCCTCGCGCCAAGCCGCTTGCCGCCATAGACCACGCCTTCGGCCGAACATTCGGTGACGGCCTCGCCCAGCATCACCTCGACGCCAAGCTTCTCCAGCGAGCGCTGCGCGTAGGCCGACAAATCTTCCGGGAAGCCTGCGAGCACGCGGGGGCCTGCCTCGATCAACACCACGCGCGCCTTGCGGGTATCGATGTTGCGGAAGTCCGGCGGCAGCGTGTCGCGCGCCATGTCGGCGATAGTGCCGGCCATCTCGACGCCGGTCGGGCCTGCGCCGACGATGACGAAGGTGAGCAGCGCCGCGCGTTTCTCCGCGTCGCTCTCGCGCTCGGCGCGCTCGAAGGCGACGAGGATGCGCCGCCGCAGGGTGGTGGCGTCCTCCAGCGTCTTCAGTCCAGGCGCGAACGGCTCCCATTCGTCGTGGCCGAAATAGGCATGCCGCGCGCCGGTGGCCAGCACCAGCGTGTCATAGGCAATGGCGCCACCGTCCTCGAGCAGTACGCGCTTGCCGGCGGCATCGACGCCGTTGACGTTGGCGAACAGCGTCGTCACCTCCGGCCGGTCGCGCAGGAGGTAGCGGATCGGCCAGGCGATCTCGGATGTTGCGAGCGAAGCGGTCGCGACCTGGTAGAGCAGGGGTTGGAACAGATGATGGTTGCGGCGGTCGATCATGGTGATCATCACCGGCGCGCCGGCGAGGCGGAACGCGGTCTCTAGCCCGCCGAAGCCCGCGCCGACGATCACCACATGATGGGGTTTTGGTGGCGCTTCGCTCATCGGGTGGGACCTCCGCTTCGCTATGGATTATGTATGTAGAACGCCGGCGGTTCCAAGCTGGATTTGTCAATCGGGCGATAGCACCGAGCTATCACGAAATAAATCGTCCCAACCGGGAATCCTTTCGCCCCGGCCAAACGTCCTGCAGCCGGATACCCCAACAAGGAGCCGGCCATGCGACGAACCCTGATCCGATACAAGGCCAAGCCGGAAGCAGCCGACCGCAATGCGGAGTTGGTCAAGGCAGTGTTTGCCGAATTACAGGCTTCCCGGCCCGAAGGCGTGCGCTATCTTACGCTGCGGCTGGAGGACGACAGTTTTGTACACATTGTCGAAACCTCGGCCGAGGACGGATCCAGTCCAATTCCGAAGCTGAAGGCGTTCCAGGAATTCCAGAACGGGATTCGCGATCGATGCGTAGAGCCGCCCGCGCCCCGTAGTGCCACCATCGTGGGCAATTACCGGATGCTGAACCAGTCGTGACGTCGCCATGACCACGCCAGCCGGGATGCCGACAACCGATCTTGATCGCCTGCTGAGCGCGATGCGGCCACGGCTGCATCGCTATTGCGCGCGGATGGTCGGCTCAGTCATCGACGGCGAGGACGTGCTGCAGGATGCGCTGGTCAAGGCGGTCGAAGCCTTGCCGGCCGCTTCACCGCTGCGCCATCCCGAAGGCTGGCTGTTTCGCATCGCCCACAACACGGCGCTGGATTTCCTGCGCCGGCGCAACCGCCAGGCGGCGATTTTTTCTGAAGCGGAGGCGGATATGGTCGCCGATGAGGTCGATGCGGTCACGAGCCGACAGATCGTCAATGCATCCATGCGCACCTTCATGCGCCTGCCCGAGGCCCAGCGTGCCGCGTGCATCCTCTCGGATGTGCTGGGCTGCTCGCTGCAGGAAGTCTGCAATATCCTGGATTCCAGCCTGCCTGCGGTGAAGGCGTCGCTGCATCGTGGCCGCGAAAAGCTTCGCGAATGGGCGAAGGAGCCGGACGACGCGCCGCAGCCGAAGCCGTCCGCAGCCGAGCGGGCGCAGCTCGATGCCTATGTCGCGCATTTCAACGCGCGCGATTTCGACGCCATCCGCGCCATGATCGCCGACGACATCAGGCTCGAACTCGTCAACAAGGCGCGCATGCGCGGCAAGGCCGAAGTCAGCCGCTATTTCGGCAATTATTCCGGTGCCGGCGACTGGCGCCTCGTGCCGGGGCTGGTCGAGGGCAGGCCGGCCATCCTGGTGTTCGACCCGGACCGCATGGATGCGCCGGCGAGATATTTCATGCTGTTGGGATGGGATGGCGACAAGGTCGCCACGATCCGGGATTTTCGTTACGCGACCTACATCGTCGATGGCGCGGAATTTTCCGCGCTGGTGTGACGCGCCGCTACTCCAGTTCGAGCTTGCCGGCATAGCCGCAATAGCCATGCGCGACGATACCCTCGCTGCTGCCCTTCATGTGCGACAAATGAAACTGGCGCCAGCCCATGCAGTCGCCGGCGATGCAGTGATACATCTTTTCCGAGTTGGCAAAGCCGTCGGTCATCGTGTTGTGTTTGCGGTTGCTGCTGTCGATGCGCACGAACGGACACCACTTCGTGCGCGCAACCTGCTCGCTGATCATCATGTGCTCGTCTCCAATCACAGCGACTGTGATGCCAACGCGTTAATTGCGCGTGCGCCAACGCTGTTAATTGCGGGTAAAGTGGAGAATCTCTGCGCGATATATATTTCCGATTATCGACGGATGCGCGATCGAGCTTTTTGTGCGCCTATCGCCACGTGCGCCGCGCGGCGATCGATGAACAATCGTGGGCGCAGCGGCGAGCCGAGGCACATCGTTTGCGTCGATCGGTGAGCCGCGGAGCGCGGACGGGCGGTTGGTCGCGGACGATTTCCGCAAGTGCGCCGATCGGATCGATGCCGGCCTCGTCGCGCAGCTGCAGCCGGGTTAAGCCGGGCCCTTGGCGGGCCCAATCCTGCGACAACGCCGCCGACAAAACCGGCACTATAATTCTTGATTTCCTCCGAGCGAGTGAATTATGGTGCAGGCCGCCGGGGTATAGGCCGAAGGTTCTAAGCGGGGCTTTCGGTTCGTGCTTGCTGCGGGCCTGCGCTTTTGCGCACAGAACAGGTCTCTTTATAAAGGCCTGCGCGCACCAGCGCCGCCATCAGGGCGGACCGGGTTGCAACGATAACGAGGAGGGGAAGTCCATATGAAGAAGGCATTTTGGCTGGCAGGAATCGCTGCTCTGGCGCTGGTCCAGCCGGCGAGCGCAGGCGACACGATCAAGATCGGCTTTGTCTCGACCTTCAGCGGCCCGACCGCCGCGCTCGGCAACGACATGCGCAATTCCTTCGAACTCGCGCTCGACCATCTCGGCCGCAAGATGGGCGGCAAGCCGGTTGAGGTGATCTACGAGGACGATGGCCAGAAGCCCGATGTGGGCAAGCAGAAGACCGAAAAGCTGATCCAGTCCGACAATGTCGACTTCATCGTCGGCTACATCTGGTCAAACGTGCTGCTGGCCTCGCTGAAGACCGCAGTCGACGCGAAAACATTCCTTATCTCGGCCAACGCCGGTCCGTCGCAGCTCGCCGGCGACCTCTGCTCGCCCTATGTGTTCTCGACCTCCTGGCAGAACGACCAGACCCCGCAAGCCATGGGCACTTATATGACGCAGAAGGGCGTCAAGTCTGTGTTCCTGATCGGCCCGAACTATGCGGCTGGCAAGGACATGCTCGCGGGCGTCAAGAGCACGTTCAAGGGCGAGGTCAAGGGCGAGGAATACACGGTCTGGCCGAGCCAGCTCGATTTCTCGGCAGAACTGACCAAAGCAAAGAACTCGGGCGCGGAATCGATCTTCGTGTTCTATCCGGGCGCTGCCGGCGTGCAGTTCCTCAACCAGTACGCCCAGGCCGGCCTCAAGGCACAGATGCCGCTCTATACCGCCTTCACCATCGACGAGACGACCCTACCGCTGCAGAAGGAGAACGCGCTCGGCGTACCGGGTGCACAGGAGTGGGTCAACGATCTCCCGAACGAGGAGAACAAGAAATACGTCGCCGACTACCGCAAGAAGTACACCGGCCTGCGCCCGAGCTTTTACGGCGCCCAGTCCTATGACGCCGCCAACCTGATCAACAGCGCGGTGGTCGCAGTGAAGGGCGATACGTCCAAGAAGGACGAGATGAAGGCGGAGATGGAGAAGGCCAACTTCAAGTCGGTGCGCGGCCCCTTCAAATACGGCAAGAACCACATCCCGATCCAGAATTTCTACCTGCAGGACGTGGTCAAGGACGCCGAGGGCCAGCTCGCGCTGAAAACGGTGGCCACCATCGTCAAGGACGATCAGGACCGCTTCCACGACAAGTGCCCGATGAAGTAGGATCGGGCTTCTTTCGGAGCATAATCTTAAGCGGCGTTGAGTGCCCTTGCGTGAGATGATACGCCCAACAACAATAAGCGGCAGTGCCCACGCGCTGCCGCTGCTTTTTTAAGCCGCTCGTTCAGGTCTCGGGGGATCATGCTCGTCGTCGTCGAACAAATGCTCAACGGACTGCAGTTCGGCCTGCTGCTGTTCCTGCTGGCGGCCGGATTGACGCTGGTGTTCGGCATCATGGACTTCGTCAATCTCGCCCATGGATCGCTCTACATGATGGGCGCGTATTTTGCCGCGACCTTTGTGGCGTGGACGGGCAATTTCCTCCTCGGTTGCGTCATGGCGCTCGGCGCCACGCTGCTGCTCGGCATCACCCTGGAATTCGTCGCGCTGCGGCATCTCTATAACCGCGACCATCTCGACCACGTGCTCGCCACCTTCGGCCTGATCCTGTTCTTCAACGACGCGGTGCGGCTGATCTGGGGGCCCGCGGGCCTGGCGCTGCCGCTGCCTTCCTGGCTCACGGTGCCCGTGCAGATCCTGCCCGGCGTCAATTATCCCGCCTACCGCCTCTCGATCATCGTGGTGGCGCTTTTGGTCGCGCTGCTTCTCTACATCGTGGTCATGCGCACGCGCGTCGGCATGCTGATCCGCGCCGGCGCCTCCAACCGCGAGATGATCGGCGCGCTCGGCATCAACATCAAGCTGCTGTTCACGCTCGTGTTCGGTCTCGGTGCTGCGCTGGCCGGCCTTGCCGGGCTGATGCAGGCGCCAATCCTCACCGTGCAGATCGGCATGGGCGAGAACATCCTGATCCTCGCCTTCGTCATCATCGTGATCGGCGGCATCGGCTCGATCCGCGGCGCCTTCATGGCCGCAATCTTTGTCGGCATGATCGACACGCTCGGCCGCGCCTTCCTGCCTGATCTCCTGCGCAAGGTGCTGAGCTCGTCCGCCGCCTCCACCGCCGCGCCCGCGATGTCATCGATGCTGATCTATCTCCTGATGGCCATCGTCCTGGTCGTGAGGCCGGAGGGGCTGTTCCCGGCCGCCAAGCGATGAAGTCTGCTTTCAATCTGCGCAACGTCGTCGTCGCGCTGGTGGTTGCCGGCCTCGTGCTGCTGCCGGTCTATTCGGCGCTGACGGGCAAGGTGTTCATCCTGACGATGTTCACCCGCATCGTCATTCTGGCGCTGGCGGCCGCATCGCTGAACCTGATCATGGGTTATGGCGGCATGATGAGTTTCGGCCACGCCGCCTATCTCGGTATCGGCGGCTATGCCGTCGGCATCCTCGCCTTTGAAGGCGTCGGCTCCGGCTTCATCCAGTGGCCGGTGGCGCTGATCGCCTCTGCGCTGTTCGCGCTCGTCATCGGCGCGCTGAGTTTGCGCACCCGCGGCGTCTATTTCATCATGATCACGCTCGCTTTTGCGCAGATGGCCTATTACATCGCATCGTCGCTGTCGCGCTATGGCGCCGACGACGGGCTGACCATCTACAAGCGCAGCAATTTCGGCGGTCTCGTCGACCTCTCCAGCCGTACGCAGTTTTATTACGTGTGCCTCGCCTGCCTGCTCGGGGGCATCTACCTGATCTGGCGCATCGTCAATTCGCGCTTCGGCCTCGTCGTGCAGGGCGTGCGCTCCAACGAGCAGCGCATGCAGGCGATCGGCTTCCACGCCAACCGCTACCGCCTGGTCTGCTTCGTCATCTCAGGCACCATCTGCGGCCTCGCCGGCGCGCTGCTCGCCAACAACACCGATTTCGTCAGCCCCGCCGTGATGTACTGGACGCGCTCCGGCGATCTCATGGTGATGGTGATCCTCGGCGGCATGGGCACGCTGTTCGGTCCCGCCATCGGCGCCATCGTGTTTCTCTTGCTGGAAGAATTGCTGTCGCAGATCACCGAATACTGGGCGATGATCATGGGCCCGCTGCTGCTGCTGATCGTGCTGTTCGCGCGCGGCGGCATCATGGGCCTGGTGGGGAGGTTCTCCCGTGGCTGATCCGTTGTTGCGCGTTGAAAACCTGATGCGGCGCTTCGGCGGCCTTGTCGCCACTGATAATCTGTCTCTCGAAGTTGTGGCCGGCGAGCTGCACGCCATCATCGGCCCCAACGGCGCCGGCAAGACCACGCTGATCAGCCAGCTCACCGGGCAGTTGATGCCGAATTCCGGCGCGATTCATTTCGCAGGGCAAGACATCACGGGATTGCCGTCCTACCGGCGCAGCGGGCTTGGCCTGGCGCGTTCGTTCCAGATCACCTCGCTGCTGCGGGACTTCACCGCCGCCGACAATGTCGCGCTGGCTGCCCAGGCGCATGCCGGCCACTCCTACCGCTTCTGGGCCAATGCCCGGAAGGAAGCGCCGCTGCGCGAAGCCGCAAACGCCGCTCTTGCCCGGGTGGGTCTCGCAAAGCGCGCCGATGTGCCGGTCTCCGAACTCAGCCATGGCGAACAGCGTGAGCTGGAGCTTGCGGTGGCGCTGGCGACCAAGCCACAACTCCTGCTGCTGGATGAACCGATGGCCGGCCTCGGCGTGACCGAGTCCCAGCGCATGGTGGCGCTGCTCAAGGAACTGCGCAAGGAAGTCACCATTGTGCTGGTCGAGCACGACATGGAGGCGGTGTTTGCGCTCGCCGACCGCATCAGCGTCCTGGTCTATGGCCGCCTGATTGCCTGCGGCAAGCCCGAAGAGATTCGCAACAACGCCGAAGTCAAACGCGCCTATCTCGGCGACCAGCATGCGGTGACGCGTCATGGCTGATCAAAGGATGGCTGATACGCTCCTCGAAATCGATGGCATCGAGACCTGCTACGGCCTCAGCCAGGTGCTGTTCGGCCTGCAGCTCACCATCAAGTCCGGCGAGATGGTCGCGCTGATGGGCCGCAACGGCATGGGCAAGACCACGACCATCCGCTCCATCATGGGCCTGACGCCGGCACGCGCCGGCGCCATCCGCTTCGCGGGCGAGGACGTGCGGAAGCTTGCGTCCTACAAGATCGCGCAGCTCGGCATCGGCCTCGTGCCCGAGGGAAGGCAGATTTTCCCGAACCTTACCGTGCGCGAAAACCTCGTCGCCGCGTCCGGCAATCGCCTCGGCGTCAAGGACCCGTGGACGCTGGAAAAAATCTACGCGCTGTTTCCCCGCCTTGCCGAGCGCGCCACCAACATGGGCGTCACGCTGTCCGGCGGCGAGCAGCAGATGCTCGCGATCGGCCGCGCGCTGATGACCAATCCGATGCTCTTGATCCTCGATGAGGCAACCGAAGGCCTCGCGCCCCTGATCCGCGAGGAAATCTGGAACTGCCTGTCAATGCTGAAAGGGCAGGGCCAGTCGGTGCTCGTCATCGACAAGAACGTCGGCAACCTCGCCAAGATCGCCGACCGCCACTACATGATCGAGCGCGGCCGCACCGTGTGGAGCGGCACCTCGGAGCAGCTTCTGGCGGAGCCGGAGTTGCAGCACCGGTATCTGGGGATTTGAGCGGAGCCTACCAAGCCTCCTTATCGGCTGTGGAGGCTTAAAATCAGGGGTAGCAAATAGCGTCATCTTCGCGCACGTTGATTGGCACATTGCGGTGTCCCGTAGCATGAGATCGCTTCCGGAGGAAAAAGGTCGCTCGAAGCGCTGGAGGGTGGCGCTGCTCGTGCTTGTCTTGATTCCATTCGTTCCGGAATTGGTAATATTTGCCACGTCGCTTCTTGCACAAATTCGAGGATGCCAAGTTCAAAGCGACGTCGCCTGCATCATCGGATCGGATTCGGCGGCCGACATCATTCGCCGCGCGTTGGAAGCCGGATCCTTTGTGGGGTATCGCTTCAGCGAGGGGCTGGCGGCCGCTTGGCTGGCTGCGTGCTATGTGCCCGTTACGCTAGGTTGGTCGCGGCTCTGGAGCCGACTGCTGCTGGCGTTCGCCGTTAGCCTCACATATGCGTTTGCCCCCTATTTTGGACCTGGGTTGTCCATAGACCACCTCGTCAATGAGAACTGCCTTCCCAACGAGGGGTTTGTTGGGCCCTGCAGAATTTACGGCGGCAATGTAGGCAGCATTGCCCATGACACTGTGCGCTTGGGTTGGAGCATCATAAAAGGGGCCCCGATCGCGTTCGGGATGTTTCTGGCTTATCTACCCATTGCCATCGGCATCCATTTGGTCTCAAGAATTCGGCGAATGTCCTAGGGCAAATTTTTCGTTGAGAAGCTGGGACGATCTGAGAATCGGGTGCTCGCCGGCCTCGCGCATGTTGTATTGGCGCGAGGGATGTGGTCTGATGCACGCATAGATTGACACATTGATTTTAGGAGGTGCTGCGATGCGTCGCTTTTTCAATGCGTCGTTCGTAAACCTTGCGGGGGCGGCGATTTTTTGTTGGCTGGCCGGTAGCGTGCCGTCAAGTGCTCAATCACATGACGGCCGCGACATTGAGGCGTCCTATGTCCACAGATTTTCGCAATACTACGTGCCCTACGCGATCCAGGCAGCTGCGGCATACGAAACCGTCGCTCGGCTAGACAGTCTGCGAAAGCAGCGTATCGAAACCGGCCTTCCAGTTGATGCCGAATTTGCTGTGCAGAAAGCGATCCCAGGCCCGGACAATGACGTCTTGGCGCTGAGACGACATGCTCAGGGGATATTCAAGCGCTGGCGATATGAATTCGGTAGCGACGCCATTCTCGATTGCATCGATAAATCGGATCAAGCTTGCAAGTTTGAACTTGAGAATCGCGGTCGAGCTTTCGGCAGCGGGCCTGTATTCCATGTCTGGTCTCGGACACGCGCCTCAATCGCAGGGTGCAACGAGGTCAGTATCGCATTTCGAGGCACCGTCGGTAGCCTTCTCGGAGGGAGCTGGTTCACAAACTTAAACAGGTTCGGTTCTCCCTATGACGACTATTATAATCAACTGCGTCGCAACGTCAGTGGAATAATGAAGTCGATTCAGGGGCTCCCCTGTTACAAGCGGGCAAACCCCAAGCCGCAGATCGTGACCACGGGACATTCTCTTGGAGCTGGCCTTGGCCAGTTTGTCGCCTTGGCGACAAAATCCGGCGATCTCAAGATCGCGAAAGTCTTCGCATTTGATTCCTCCCCCGTTACCGGAGCGCATCTGCTGGACAAGCAGTTGAGAGAGGGGAATGCCAAGGGGTTGACCATCGATCATGTCTACGAAGCCGGCGAACCCCTCTACTACGCGCGGAATAGCCCCCTTCAAGAGTATCCACCGCTGACGTCACGATGCGATCCGCTCGTTCGGACAGTCGAAGTGAAAGCTGCGCGAGGCTCGGCGATGAAGCTTCACGGCATCGAACTCCTCGCGACAAATCTGGTCGACCTCTCATACAATGAGGGCAACCCGATGACCTATCGCGCCCCAGCCACAAAGGTGGACGGCTGCGACGTCCGATACGAAAAGGGTACAGCTGTTGCCGGCATCGAAAATCGGCGGGCGGTGGCTTCAGCGGCCGGCAAGTTCGCACGAAACAGCGATCGCCTAACGAGCGTGGGGATGCACCAGAAGACCGTCGTGACCAACTATGCACTTGCCGCTGGTGATGCAGCGCCTTCCTTTACGCCGCTTCCTCGAGCGGAATGATGGAGAAGTGAGCCTCAGAACAGCTCGAAATACTCCCGCTGCTCCCAGTCCGACACTTCGGCCTGGAAACGCTCGATCTCGGCGTTCTTGATGTGGACGTAATAGTCGACGAACGCGGCGCCCAGCGCCTCGCGGAAGAACGGATCGTCATCGAGCGCGAACACCGCTTCACGCAGCGACTTCGGCAACAGCGCCGCCTTGGTCTCGTAGGGTGCGTCCGCAGACGGGCCGGGATCGAGCTTGCGGTCGACGCCGTCGAGGCCGGAGAGGATCTGCGAAGCCATATAGAGATACGGATTCGCCGCGGGCTCGCCGATGCGGTTCTCCAGCCGCGTGGCGGCTTCGCCGGGCCCGCCAAGCACGCGGATCATGACGCCGCGATTGTCGCGGCCCCAGATCGCACGGTCCGGCGCTAGCGAATAGGAGCGGTAGCGCTTATAGCCGTTGATCGTCGGCGTGGTGAATACGGTCGAGGCGCGCGCATGTTCGAGCAGCCCCGCGAGGTATCGCTTGCCAAACGCGCTCAGCACCTCGCCCTTGTCCTTGGCCATGAACGCATTCTCGCCCGATGTGCGCGACACCAGCGATTGGTGCAGGTGCCAGCCGCTGGCAAACACATTCGGCAGTTTCGGCCGGCACATGAAGGTGGCGTGATAGCCATGCCGCCGCGCAATCTGCTTCACCGCCGCGCGGAACAGCACCATGTTGTCGGCGGGCGCAAGGCCCTTGGCCGGCTGGAAGGTGAACTCGCACTGGCTCGGGCCGAACTCGACCTCGATCGAGCGTAGCGGCAGCCCCAGCGCCAACACGTCGCGGCGGATGATCTCCAGCGCCGGCTCCATCTGGTCGTAGCGCTGCTCGGTGAGGTACTGATAGCCGTGCGAGAGCAGGCTTACCGAAGGAGGATTGCCCGGTTGCCCGGCATCCTCGGGTGCCATCTTCGCATCTTCCAGCTTGAAGAGATGGAATTCGACCTCGAGCCCCGCGACGAAGTCAAAACCGCGCTGGGCGAGCTTGTCGATCACGCCGCGATAGAGGTTGCGGGTCGCGAACGGCACCGGGCGGCCATCATTGAAATAGAGATCGCACAGCACCCATCCCGTCGTCGGCGCCCACGGCAACACGCGGAATGTGGTGGGATCGGCCACCATCAGGGCGTCGGCGGCGCCTTCCATCTCCTTCATGCCGAAGCCGCCACCGGCAGTGAACACCGGAAACACCGTGCGGTGCGCGGTGTCCTTGGCGAGCATGGTCGTCGTGATCGAGCAGCCACTTGCGAGCGAGGCAACCGCCTCGCTCGCGATCAGCGTCTTGCCGCGCAGAATGCCGTGCTGGTCCGGCCAGGCAAGCCGGACGACTTCAAGTTCCCGCTCCTCGACGATGCGGGCGAGGCGGCTGGCTGCCTCTTTCTGCTCAGCCGACCACAGGCCGTGGCGCTCGACAAAACTCAACGCGGTATTCCCCCAGTGCACAGATCAGAGTGTAAGCCGAAGCGCAGGATTGTTTCCACCGTCATTGCGAGGAGCGAAGCGACCGAAGCAATCCAGCTTTGTCGCCGCAGTGCAGGAAGCTGGATTGCTTCGCTTCGCTCGCAATGACGGAGAGAGGGCCTTACTCAGCCGCTGTCAAATGCGGTACCTTGACCGCAATCTCGCGCGGCACTGGCACAGCCCACGGCGCGCCGCGCCGCCGCTTGACGTCGACTTCCATCCAGTAGATCTCCCAGCCCGTGGTCGGCCCGATGCCGTCCATGGTTGCCGGTCCCTGGATCGATCGCGCATTCGTTTCGTCCAGATGCAGGATGGGCGTCTCGCCGCCGGCCACCTTCTCGATCTCGCCGCGCAGCAGGCGGCGATATTGGACGATCGCCTTGTCGCTCTGGCCGAGATGTTCCCTGGTGCGGTCCTGGATCGCGCCCATCGACTCCACGGCCCATTGGTCGTGCACGTTGATGTCGGCGCCCATGCCGGTATAGGTCGACGTCGCCTGCTCGTGCGGATCGAAGCCGTAGTCGTTCGTCTTGTTCTTGCGTGAGGTGTAGTCCGGCAGCTCATAGAGCTCGAGCCGCTGCTCGCGCATCTTCTTCTTGTCGACCGGCGTCGTGTAGCTGGTGAAGATCGCATACCAGTAGCAGTTCTCGTCATCGACGGGCACATGCCACTGCGTGATCGTCATCTCCGTGCTCATCGGCAGCACGAAGCCGTGCGGGAAAAGCTGGTTGGTGACGCGCACATGCGTGCGCTCCTCGTCGATCTCGCGCAGCGCGATCAGGCGCATGCCGTATTCGGTTTGCTCGACGTTGATGATCGGGCGATCGTATTCGCGCATGATCTTGGTCATCGGCAGATCAGTGCCGGCGGAGGCGCTGCGGAACTGTTTGCCATAGGCGTTCGACGTATCCTCGTCCTGGAAAAAGCGATGCAGGTAGGATGCGTGCGCCGGATCGATGCCGACCTCCAGCGCCTGCAGCCAGTTGCAGCCCCAGTGGCCTTTGAAAGCGAAGGTGTGGCTGTCGGGCGCAACGAAGGCGTCGATCTCCGGAAAGGCCGGCGGGGTGCCTTCGCCGAGATACGCCCACAAGATTCCGGCCTTCTCGATCACGGGGTAGGAGCGCTGCCTGATGCCCTTGCAGAGCTGCGAGCCCTTCGGCTCCGCAGGCGTCTCGATGCACTGCCCGCTCGCATCGAACAGCCAGCCGTGGAACGAGCAGCGCAGGCCGCCATGCTCGAGCCGGCCGAAGGCGAGGTCGGCGCCGCGATGTGCGCAATGGCGATCGATCAGGCCGTAGCGGCCTTGCTCGTCGCGGAATAGCACGAGGTTCTCGCCGAGCAGCTTCACCGGCCGCACCGGCCGCGGCCCTTCGAACTCGTCCACCAGCGCCGCCGGCTGCCAGTACATCCGCATCAGTTTTCCGCAGGAGTCTTTCGGTCCGGTGCGGGTGATCAGGTCGTTCGCTTCCTGGCTCATCATGGCGGCGGGTCCCTGTTCCGAAGATCAGATTTGTTCGTCTATTGAACGAATGGGCGAATTATGCCATCTCTCCGAATGGCGGCAAAGCGCAATTTTGAACCGTTCGAACTCCCGTACAAGAGCATCCTATGCCCAAGGTAAAGCGCGAAGGCGGCGAGGCGCGCGCCACCGATTTCGTCGAAAGCCTCGACCGCGGCCTGCGCCTGTTGCAGGCATGCGGCAACACGACCGGCCCGATGACGCTGAGCGACGTCGCCCGCGCGGCCGGGCTGCCGCGTGCCACCGCGCGCCGTATCCTGTTCACGCTGGAGCACGGTGGCTTCGTTGCCAGCGACGGAAAACTGTTCACGCTGACGCCGCATGTGCTGACGCTCGCCGGCTCTTTCCTGCGCTCCAACCAGGTCGTCGCCGTGTTGCAGCCGGTGCTCGATCGTATCTCCAGCGCCGCGCAGGAGATCTCCTCGCTCGCGGTGCTCGACGGCGACGAAGTCGTCTTCATCGCCCGCGGCAGCCCGGCGCGGGTGTTTTCCACCGGCCTTGAGATCGGCTACCGCCTGCCGGCCTTTTGCACCTCCGTCGGCCGCGCCATGCTTGGCCGGTTCGATGACGACGAACTGGCGAAGCGTCTGAAGGCGATGCGCCGCGAGGCGCTGACGCCGCAGACGGTCACCGATCCGAAGGCGTTGCTGAAAGCGATCGCGGTCGACCGCGCCAAAGGCTTCTCGCTAGTCGATCGCGAAGCCGAGCCGCATTTCCGCTCGATCTCCGTCCCCGTCCGCCGCTACGACGGCGCCATCGTCGCCGCCATCAACATGGGCGCTCATGTCGACCGCGTGCCGCTGCGCGAGTTGACCGAGCGCTTCCAGCCGCTGCTCAAGGAGGGGGCGGAGCAGGTGAGAGATCGACTGACCTAGATCGTCGCACTTCCCGGAACCAGGTTGGCCGGCGCTTGCGGCGCTCTCGGACGCAAGCGTCGACCGGCCTCCCAACGCGCGGATCTGCAGCCTGAGGCCTTGGCGCCGAAAAAGCGGTTCCACGACCGCGAGGCTGATCAGGCCACGAGCATCGCCGCTGCATCATCCATGGAGACCGGATCGTCGGAGATGAGCGCATCGATCGCCTGTTCTTCCCAGTCCAGTCTCGTCAGTTGTGTCGGCACCGACTCGTGGAATCGGTGTTCGAGCACAAGCCGTGCCATCACCATGCGCCGCGCATCGCCGCCTTGCGCACCGAGACGGCGGCCTTCGACCGCCATCAGCACCGCCGTCAGCGCGTGATAGAGTTTGCCGGCGGCAACGCGGCTGAAGCGCTCATATTGACGGCTGTTGGCGACTTGACGGCCGAAATCAAAGGCGTCCGAAATGCCGGATTCAAGCCGTGTACGGAACTGGCCGGGAATGCCTGCCGCATCGGCCAGGCGGTCCGAGATATCTTCGCGGAGATGCCTGTCGGCGCCCGACTTGGCGATCGCGCGATTGAGCGCGTCGAGCGCGACAATGTTGCTGGTGCCGTCCCAAATCACGCCAAGATAGGCGTCGCGAACGAGACGCGCATTGGGCCAATCCTCGATATAACCGTTACCGCCCCGCACTTCCAGCGCGCCGCCTGCGACCTTCACATTGTCGCGGCAGGCGCGGTACTTGGTAATCGGTGTCATGATCCGGAGAATCATCTCGCACTTCTTGTCTGCCGCTGCGCCGTTAGCTGCGACCGAGGCGTAGAGCACCGCCGACAGCGCCTGCTCGGTCGGAATCATGATCTTGAGCAACTGGCGACGCAGCAGCGGATGCTCGACGATCGCCTTGCCGAACGCATTGCGATGACGCGCGGCCTGCATCGCCTCGTTCAGGCAGCGGCGCATCATCCCCGCGGCGCGAGCGGCATGCGACACGCGTCCCGTATTGACCATGCCGAGCATGTGCTTGAGCCCCTGGTCGAGCTCGCCGAGTTGGTATGCGATCGCGCCCTCGAACCTGATCTCGCCGCTCGCCATCGTCTTGCTGCCGAGCTTGTCCTTCAGCCGCGCGATGCGATAGGCGTTGCGTGTCCCGTCATCGAGCGTCTTCGGCATCAGAAAAAGACCGAGGCCGCGCCCGCTGGCCGGCGCGCCTTCGGGACGCGCCAGCAACACCGCCAGATCGGCATCCGTGTGCGAACAGAACCACTTCTCTCCGTAGAGCCGCCAGTGGTTTCCGTCGCGCACCGCCGTGAGTTCGTTGGCGCCGACGTCCGAGCCGCCCGCCTTCTCGGTCATGAACTGTGCGGAACGCATGAGTCGGGTGAGATCCTGACTCATCATTGCATCGAGGTATTTCGCCTTCAGTTCCTCATTTCCGTAGCGGCGAACGAGCTCCGATGAGCAGTCCGCCAGGCTGATCGGACACAAGAGGCCGAACTCGGCCTGTGCGAACAGGTAGAAGAAAACGAACTTCGCCAGCTCCGGCATCGGGGCATCCCAGCCAAGCACGCCCGGACGATTGGTCATTGCATGCATGCCGAACTTTCCGAAGCCGATCTCCTCCATCGCCCGGTAGGCTGGATGGTACTCGATCCACTCTTCGTCGCGTCCGAACTGGTCTCGATAGTGCAACACCGGCGGGTGTTTTTCTGCCGCATCCGACAGTTCGCCGAGGCGGCCGCCGCCCAGCTCGCCAAGCTCCAGCAAATGCGGTGTGAGATGCTGGAGCAGCGGGCCATCCATATAGAGCGGCAGCAGGCTGCGGAGGCTGCGGTCGATCTCGAAGAAATTGAGGCCGCGGGCCGTCGGCGCCAGGTGTTCGGACCGTTTGGCCGTTGCCGCCCGGCTGCTCAGCCAGTCTGCCGCATCGCCGCGGACTGCAATATTCATCTTGATCTCCTGCTGTTTGCTGTCTGATGGAGTGAGCGGATTACTGAGGCTCGATACCTGCCGACTTGATCACATCGTGCCATCTCGGAACTTCGGCGACGATGAACTTCGAGAGGTAGGCCGACTCGGTGGACGGGGCACGAACGATGCCTTGACCATCGAGCAACGAGCGAGTCGCTGGCTCGTCCAGGATGGCTGCAAGCGTCGCGTTCAATTTCGCGACGATCGCCGGCGGCGTTCCCTTCGGCGCGACGATGCCGAAAACCACGCTGGAATCGAACCCGCCGAGACCCTGCTCGTCGAGCGTCGGCACGTCGGGCAAGAGCGGCGTGCGGCGTCCTGCGGTGACGCCAAGCGCCCTGATCGTGCCGGCCTTTATCTGCGGCGCGGCCAGGTAGACGTCCAGAATGCTCAGCTGGACCTGCCCGGCGATCAGATCGGTCAGGGCCTGGGCCGCGCCGCGATAGGCGATCGGAACCAGATCGGTCCCTGCCATGCT
>JABUBP010000110.1_pt1 | contig 17624 bp, 16 predicted proteins | sample 7240331 | NCBI WGS metagenome assembly JABUBP01 (sample SAMN07256347, study PRJNA390944) | subsurface metagenome | isolation source: Methane hydrate marine sediment | place: Pacific Ocean: Eastern North Pacific, ODP site 1244 | collected 2002 | reverse complement strand
CCACGAGCCCACCGGAGCCCATAATTGCCCCTAGAGCGGTAACAGCTTCATAATCAATAGGGGTATTGAGATGCTCAATGGGAATAACCCCCCCGGAAGGTCCACCTATCTGAACTGCCTTAAATTTCTTCCCCTCTGGTATTCCTCCACCAATGTCAAACACAATTTTCCCCAGCGGTGTTCCCAAGGGAACTTCCACTAAACCGGTATCATTCACCTTTCCCACCAAACACAGGGTCTTTGTGCCCTTGTTTTTCTCGTTGCCAACAGAGGCAAACCAATCAGCTCCTCTAAAAATAATCTGGGGGATATTTGACCAGCTCTCTACATTATTAATGGTGGTAGGCTTGCCAAAAAGCCCTCCGCCTACGTTCGCTGGAAATGGAGGTCTTTGACGGGGATTTCCCCTTTCTCCTTCAATGGAGTGCAAGAGACCAGTTTCTTCACCACAGACAAAGGCACCGGCACCAGGGAATATATCAATAGAAAATTCAAAGTCGGTTCCCAAGATATTCTTGCCCAGAAGCCCATATTCTCGGGCTTGGGCGATAGCATGGCTTAAGGTTTCAATGGCCAGAGGGTATTCAGCTCGGACATAGGCATAGCCTTGGCGGACATTTCCTATACCATAGGCTCCGATAGCCATCCCCTCAATGACCGAATGAGGATTACCCTCCAGAACTGCCCGGTTCATATAAGCACCAGGGTCTCCTTCGTCTCCGTTACAAACTATGTATTTCTCCTCACTGGGCGCGCTACGAACGAATCCCCACTTTATGGCTGTGGGGAAGCCGGCTCCTCCCCGACCCCGCAACCCTGATTTTCTAACCTCGTCGATGACCTCATCTGGCTTCATCTGGATCAAGACCTTGGCCAGGGCTTGATAACCGCCTCTAGCGATATATTGCTCAATATCCATTGGGTCGAGGTCCTGGTTATGCATTATCCTTATCTCTTGAAGCTTAAGTAAGGGCGCATCCAGAGCCAATGTCCATTCCTTAACTGGCTTTCCCCCTACAAGGTGCTCCTCAACAATTCGGGAGACCTTATCCTCATCAAGGTCGCAGTAAATCACCTTTCCATTTCTGGGGTCAATAACCGTAACCACCGGCTCTACACCGCACAATCCGATGCAGGCTGCCCTCAACACAAGCACATCTGACAGCTTGCGGGTCTCTACCTCACGAATAAAGGTCTCCAGAACCTTATTTGCCCCTGAAGAAATACCGCATGTTCCCAGATGAACCTTGACTTGAATCTTCTTTTCCTGCTCTGCCAGCCTTGTTTGAGCTTGCTCTCTTAAATTCTCTAGCCCTTCTACAGACTTGAGTGGCTTCATCCTATTACACCTTCCTAGCGGTAAGAATTTATGATATCCGTTAGCTTGCTGGGCTTAACCTTTCTATGAACATCATCACCAATAGCCACTACCGGTGATAGCCCACAGCAACCCAGGCAGCGGACGGTTTCTAAGGAGAATTTGCCATCAGGGGTAATCCCCCCGGGCTCAAGGTCCCACTCCTTCTTCATAGTATCGAGAATCCTCTGCCCTCCCTTGACATAGCAACTGGTGCCCATGCAGACTTGGATAACATGCTTCCCCTTGGGCACCATAGTGAAGAAGTGATAGAAGCTGACTATCCCGTATACTTCGCTGATGGGGACCTTTAGGTCCCTGGAGATAGTCTTTAGCACCGGCACAGGGAGATAGCCAATTAGTCCCTGTGCTTGTTGCAAAACCCGAATGAGAGCACCAGCTTGCCCCCCGGTATCGTCAATCACCCCCCGAATTTGCCTGAACACCCTGCCGGCGTACCCAACTCCAACCTCTTCTCGTGGGCGTGCCTCATTCTCCATTGCTTCCATCTGCTGCCTCCTACTGTGGTGATAACTATTAGCTTGTTTGGTCAAGCTGTGCTTTGTCGCCACACTATAACAAAAAGAGGGGATGCACGACAAACGAGTATGCTCTCATTAACCGCCACACATGCCCCCGGAGTGGATAGTATTACTTAAGTCCGCATTATCGTTATTATCTAATCTCAGCTCTTCCTTTTCTAGTCATTTCAAAATTGCTTTGGCAGTAGCATTGAACCCTTTGCCGAGGAGCTTTATCTCTATCGGCTCGCCGTGGCCCCATCTCTTGTAGACTCGGCACACCTGGCAGATATCAGTGCCATCGCCTTTTGCCCCGTAATCGTAAAGCTTGCAGTAGGTCCCCTCAATCTGCCAGCAAGGCAGAGACCGATATTTAAACGCAGGACACTCATTCTTCATCGCCTCCGGGCAACGGAACATCTCCCAACACGGAGTCTTGCCTTCCCAGAAGCCCAAGGTTGGCTCCGGTAGAATCTTCCCTTTTACTTCGCCGATAACCCTCTCAATCTCAGCAATTTCCTCGACAGTGGTAACACCTTTGACAACCTCTTCCACCTGTTCAATTACTTTCTTCTTCATTGTCTCCTCCCTCCTTTCATTGTTGATGCCTTTTGCCTTATCTCCCTTAGGTAGTATCTCTACCTCATCATATTGGAAACCATAAATCTTGCCGGCACGTTCGCCAGAGGTTATCTTGGCCCATATAGGATATACACGATATTTCTCAAATTCTTGCATTTGCATCTCTACTATCTCCGCATCTCCACCCACCAGCTCTGGGATTGAATCGCACTCCCTAACTTTGACCTCATCACCTATTTTCATTTTCCCCTCCTTCCACCTTTATTCAACCACATCGGGAATCTGACGCCATCCGCCTTAGTGCCTATTTTTTGTCTTTGCCAAAACGCAGGTGGCCCTGCACTGGCTAAGCCCTTATAACTAGGCATTTCCACCTAGGGAGTGCTCTCGCAGGAGTGCTATAAGTTAAAGAGTTGAAGATGTGAGTGGGATGGATTAGAATTGTAATGAGAAGGCACATTATGGATAGAATCAGGATTCTGCTCGTTGAAGACCATGTGGTAGTACGACAAGGCACCCGCCAGCTTCTAGAGCGTGAACAAGACCTTGAAGTTATCGGCGAGGCTGGCGATGGCGAGGAGGCAGTTCGGTTAGCCAGTCAACTCAAGCCCGATGTGGTCATTATGGATGTTGCTATGCCTAAACTCAGCGGCATCGAAGCTACCAAGCAGATTAAGAAACTCCTGCCATTAACAATAGTGCTCGTGCTCACTGGCTATGATTATGACGAGTATATTTTCAGCCTGCTGGAAGCAGGCGCCGCTGGCTATCTATTGAAGGATGTCAGTGGCGATGAGCTGATTAGTGCTGTCCGGGCGGTCTACGCCGGAGAGCCGATGTTTCACCCTAGAGTCCTTCGCAAGATAATGAACCGCTTTAGCCCTCCAGTTGCTGAGCCGGCACCGGCCAGACCCATAGAAGTCTTGAGTGAACGTGAGATGGAAGTGCTTAAGAGCGCAGCCAAAGGCATGAGCAATAAGGATATCGGTAAGACTCTCTTTATCAGCGAGCGCACTGTTCAAGCTCATATGAGGAGCATCTTCAACAAACTGGGAGTAGGCTCCCGCTCTGAAGCAGTGTTATATAGCCTGAAAAGGGGGTGGTTTACCCTAGAAGACCTCCCTTGAGAAATTCTGCATTTTGAGGCTTCACCGATGAGAATTATACGTAACCGTCATTTTTGGCTAATACTAGCCTTGTTCATATTCTGCAGCGTGCTTCACTACGCTGAGCTGATGGGCATCCCAGGCACAGCAGCTCCTAGCTTCCGCTTTGGTCTAACTCGACACGCCGTGGACCGTATTCTTTTTCTGCTACCCATAATCTATTCTGCCTATGTATTCAGGCTAGCTGGGGGCCTAGGCATCTCCTTTGCCGCACTGCTTGTTATGCTTCCCCGAGCCACTTTGCTCTCACCTGCTCCTGCAGATGCCATTCTGGAAACTGTGGGGGTCATTCTGGTAGGCACACTAGCCTCATTGTGGAGTTGGACACTAGCGGGGGCAAAGGAAAAAACCGAAGCAGCGTTAGCACAACTAAAGTCAGCTCATGATATTCTCCAGCATTATGTTCAATCTGCGAGGAGCAATGAGAAACGACAGACCATACTTAACGCCATCTCTACCATGCTAGGTGAGTCTCTGGAGCTTGAGAACATCCTCAACAAGGCTATTCATATGGTGTCAGAGCTAATGGAAGTAGAGGTCGCCCTGATATTTTCCCTGGACGCGGAAAGTCAAAAACTAAAGCTTGCTGCCTACGAGGGTGTATCCGATGAATTCGCCCGGGCTGTAGATGGGATAAAGATTGGCGAAGGCTTTTATGGGGAGGTAGCTAAGACTGGCCAAGCTATGGTAGTGGAAAATGTCTCCCGTGACCCCAGACTAACCAAGCCTGAGGTCCAGAAGATGCGGATACAAATCCAGCTAATTGTACCCACGATTCTCAGGGATAGCATTACAGGTATACTTTGCATAGCTATGCGCCGCCCCAGGCAATTTCCCTCCGAGGATATAGAGCTACTTACTGCTGTTGGCACCCAAATAGCCACTGCCATTGAAAATGCTCGTCTCTATGAGAAAGAACGTCTTGTTGCACAAAGATTGGCTGTGTCAGAGAGGAACTATCGGCAGCTATTTGAAAATGCCAATGATGCTATCTGGGTTCATGATTTAGAGGGCAATATTATAGCTGCCAATGAGGCGACTGAAAAACTTGTTGGCTACGATGTAAAAGAATTAATAAAAATGAACATGAGGGACTTTCTATCAGACGAAGGCTTTAATCTAGCTGGCCAGGTGCGGCGCAAGTTATTGGAAAGGGAACCTGTGGAACAACCCTACGAACAGAGCCTAATCAGGAAAGACGGGACAAAGGCAATTCTAAAGCTGGCTACCAGTTTGGTTACAGAGGATGGGAAGTCCATTGGCTTCCAGCATATGGCGAGGGATGTAACTGAAGAGAGGAAGATGCAGGATAACCTGCGCTATTATCTCCAGGAGATTACTAAGGCTCAGGAAGAAGAACGCAAACGCATTGCCCGAGAGCTTCATGATGATACTGCTCAGGCTCTTTATGCTATTACCCGTCAGGTGGACAATTTCGTTCGAACTAATACGAACCTGCCGGCAGACAATGCCGCCTTCCTGGGAGACATAGGCAAACAGATTAGTAAGGTTTTGCAAGACTTGCGGCGCTTCAGCCAAGACCTAAGACCACCCATGTTGGATGATTTGGGATTGTTGGCAACACTACGCTGGCTGGTTAGTGAGTCGAGGGAACGGTGCGGGATAGAGGTAGATTTAAAAGTGGCCGGTGTCGAGCGACGCTTGCCACCAGAAGTAGAGTTCACGCTCTTCCGAATCGTTCAGGAAGCTGTAAGAAACATCGAGAGACATTCCCAAGCCTTAAAAGCTGAGGTCAGCGTAGAATTTGGCGAAGACAAAACAAGAGTATCTGTTAGCGATAATGGTAAGGGGTTCAAATTATCAGGAAGTTTAGTGGATTTAGTTCATACAGGTAAGCTTGGTCTTGCTGGAATGGAGGAGAGGGCGCGCCTGCTAAATGGCAGTATAAGAATTGAATCTGAGCCAAGCAAAGGCACTACAGTAATGGTAGAAATACCGATATAGCTGCTGAATAGTTTCTCTGATGTGGTTCTTTGTGACACTAGCCGGCGACATAATCAGCACTTGTCTAATACTAAAAGTCCATAGTGTGTTCGGAGCAACAAATGCTTGTTCTGTTAGGTTTAGCGGACAAAAAACCCAACGTAGATGATTCTCATTTTGGGGAGCCCGCCCGGTGCAATTGGTCTAAAATAGCTTTGCGTGCTATGTAATCTGTTACCTCATGCAAGTGATCACGAATTGCCTTTTCCTATCTGAAGTGGGCGGTCACGTACGATAGGTAGAACTTTTACACTTACATTTAGTATCACCAGTTTAAGCGATTAGCTAGATCTTGACAAGTCCTAGAATGTGAGAATGTTTTATTTATAATGCCGATGACTATACCCAATTTATCGGATGCTCTACCATACCCTCTTTATCCGATGCTTTCACTAAAAGTCCGATGTTTTCATTAAAAGCCTTTTATCCGATTTTACGGAAACCCCATTTATCTGATGTTTTCACATAATCCCACCTTATCAGTTAATGCACTGAGTTATCTCGCCAGATCCCATGACATAGTCCCACATTGTTAAATCCTGCGGCTTGGTGACGAAGTGAGACATTGGCTTTATCGATTATACAAAAAGATGAAATGTGCAATGGCAAAGAAGTTGCACAGTGTAGTCCACCAGCGCCCATTTTAAGTTGACTGTTGCTAGCTGTTTGTCTTATAGTTAATACTAATATGGCATCCCATTCTTCTCGAATTCGCCACTCTTTGATTATTTCGCGGACTCCCTTCTTCTACGGCTGGGTTATTCTCGCCGCAAGCGCTCTAGCCAGGTTCATATCAAGCCCTGGGCAAACCTTTTTGATATCTGTATTTATTGATCCCATTATATCAGAACTAGGATGGTCGAGAACTTTAGTATCAAGCCTCTACACTGCTGGCTCCCTGACAGCCGGGGTTGTTGTGATTTTCGTGGGGCGCTTGCTAGATCGATACGGCGCTCGCATTATGTTGCTAGCCGTTGGTGTCCTTTTTGGATTGGCTGCCCTCTGGATGAGTACCGTTGATCATCCCGTGAAATTGTACGTTGGGTTTGCTGCCCTTCGTACTCTCGGCCAGGGGTCTTTGGGCTTGATCACCTCAACCTTGATAGCACTGTGGTTTGTGCGGCTGAGGGGCCGGGCAATGGCAATTGGAGGTATTGGTGGAGCAATCGGCATGGCAACCTTTCCAATCATGGCACATGCCCTCATTTCCCATACCGGCTGGAGGAATGCCTGGGTAGTATTGGCTTTAGCGATCTGGGTAGCACTGGTGCCCATTGTTCTTCTTGTCCGCCGTAGTCCTGAGTCTGTAGGTCTTTTACCAGATGGTAAGCCAGCACAACAACTAAAAGAGCAAGCTTTAGGTACACAAGCAGGTACTGCCCAGGAGGTCAATTTTTCATTGAGCGAGGCTTTACGCACCCGAGCCTTCTGGTTGTTACTATTCGCCAGTTCAGCTATGCCCTTGATTGGCACCGGTCTCTCTTTCCATCAGATATCTCTTCTTACCGATAAAGGTATTCAAACAGGTGTGGCTACCGCTGTGTTCGGTATAATAGGCCCATCACAACTGCTGGGTACTTTCATTGCCGGCTTTATGGCCGACCGATTTCCTAATCGATACTTACTAGTAGCTGGTCAGGTGCTGCTAGGAATGGCAATGCTGTGGACATTTCTCATCACCTCGGCGTGGCAGGCATTTACCTATGGTGCAATACTTGGCTTGAGTATGGGATTTATTATGAATGTTACTGCTGTCATCTGGCCCAACTACTACGGTCGTCTGCATCTAGGTAGTGTACGTGGAGTATCAATGGCCGGTATGGTTGCATTCGCAGCCCTGGGCCCACTGCCCTTTGGTTTGGCATATGATATTACTGGTGATTATTCCCTTGCTATTCTTGTTCTTCTAGCGCTACCGGTATCCTGTGCAGTCGCCGCTCTCCTGGCACTTCCACCGAAGAAACACAGGTCAGAAGGAATTTCTTTTGGACAAACAAGTAGTTGAGACATCAGCAGCAGGTAGAAAGGCAAAATCCGATGAACGAGGTAGCTTCACCATTGAATGGACCTGGAAGCTTGGACAGGATAGGAATTTGAACAAAAACGAAGGTCATCTCCATGGTTGACAGTGCTGACGCAACAGATATTGAAGCGGATGAACGCGTAGTGGTCACAGCACTTTACCTATCGGTGTTTTTGCAGATTGCGGCTAGGTTGCCATACAACAGTTGTCTAGAATACACGAGATGAGGCAAAAAAGCTTCCTTTTTGCATTGACAGTTATTTGGGGGATAGGTCAGCTCACTCTATTCAAGTGGGCTGGTGCCGGTAATGTGATATACCCAGCGGGGTGGAATTCCACTCACTGCTCGGTTGACTATCCTTTTTAAGCGACATTGGCTCATGCGCCTATCCTCTAATTCAATTATGTACCCATCACCATCATCTAGGCGAACATAGTCCTCTAGAGTGAGTTCTCCCCACCAGTTTATTTCTTCTTCATGTAATAATTGGTAGTTAATACTCCCTATAAATTCGCTATCACTGAGCTTGTAGAGATTGCCTATGCTCATTTTAATTTACTTTCCCTTACTCTAAGCTGTTATAGAATAACCTATTACCTACTCGAAGCTCAATAGACTATCCTAACTGTTTTTAACGCAATGTTACCATAAATTTAGCGAGACATGTTCTATCAAATCTCAGACTCAGCAGTATTTACCTGGTGGGACGGGGGACAGGGGATTAACAGCTTTATATTAGAGCAGGTCCAGATTATTGACGTGGCACCCCGCCCAATAGGAAAATTGCGCGAGGGCTTAATACTAGAGTATGAGTGTTTGGGAATATAGACTATACTTGTCTGTAACATCTCATATTCTTTACTCTGGAGGCAACTAATATGCTCGTACTTTTAAATGGAAACCTGATTGATGGCATAGGACGTAAACCCATTCAGAAGGCAATCGTCATAATAAAAGGTGACCGTATTGAGCATGCGGGATTAGAAATAGGATATCCTGAGGATGCCAACATAATTGATTTACAGGGCCTCACTGTTATGCCTGGCCTTATTGACTGTCATCTTCACCTCGGCGGCATAGTCAAGGATAAGCCAGGACAAGTACTTGGCAAAGTATCTTTCCTAGATATGGTTTTATACTTATTGGACTATGCTCGCAGCTATGCACATAGAAGACATTTATCAATTGAAAACGGGGTGACAAGCATAAGAAGTGCTGGGGACCACTATCCTCACATTATTAAGCTTCGGGATAAGCTCAATTCAGGCAAACTCTACGGACCTCGAATATTTGCTCCAGGACCAATCTTCATAGCACCTGGCGGACACCCAGCTAGCACCATATATAGGGGAAACCGCTATATCGTAGAGCATGTTACAAGGCAAGTCGATGATACCAACACTGCTAGAGAGGAGGTGCAAAGATTAGCTAGTGGTAGAGTGGACTGTATTAAGGCAGTATACGGTGATGTAGATCCCATGGATTTAACTCGCAGACTACCGAAGCTAGGCTTAAAGGTGCTTGACGCAATAGTAGATGAAGCACACAAGCATGGTCTTCGGGTTATGGTTCACACAGGAAATATAGAAGATATGATGGATGCCGTGAAAATAGGAGCAGACAGTATAGAGCACGGAATACTGCCAGGGGCAAGTTCAACTGAATTTCCGGATGACCTAGTTAATATGATGCTCGAGCGCAAGGTGTACTTTGTGCCAACGCTTGCTACTGCTTGGGCATACAAGGAGATGTATCCAGATTTATTTTCAGCTTTAAAAGTAACTGTCAAACGACTGTATGATGCTGGCGTAAATATTGCTGCTGGGACTGATTCTGGGACCCCGGGAGTAGTCATTGGTAGAGCAGTGCATAAAGAAATAGAGCTTATGAAAGAGTCTGGATTAAGTTCTATGGCTGCTATAGTTGCTGCGACAAAGAATGCTGCTGAAAATCTCGGGAAGGGAGAAGCATTGGGGACTATAGAGAGTGGAAAACTGGCAGATATTATTGTGGTTTCTGGGGATCCGATTCAAAATATAACAGACACGCGCAATATAAGGATGGTGATAAAGGATGGTAATATTCTAGTCGATAAGCTTGGTTCATCCAGAACAACTAGACTTAGGTAGTTAGGAATCGACTATTTGGGAACGTGACCAGATTCTCGACGTGGCGCCCCGCCCGATAGGGAAGTACGTTTAGGATGGACCGTGAGGCGTATGGCACTCGTTAAGGGTTAGGCAAGCCCCGTTTCGCGACGTGGGGCTCGTGGGGTAAGTCTAGAAAGTGTTACAATAATGGCAGATGAGAAATCAATGCGTAAAACAATCGACAAAGGAATCATAAAAAGGACACTTACCGACTGGGGCAAGGTTCTAGTATTGCTGCTGGACGAAGCTGCTGTAGTATTACTGGTCATAGCGGTACTGTATTTCTTCAGGATAGCAGTTCCTTTGCCTGTTGCGATTGTTCTGGCGTTAGTACTCGGAGCCTTTGTTTTCGTGATACATGTGGCTGTCATCCCTAGTTTTCATAGAAGGATTGTTACCGGTTCAGAAGGAATGTTGGGTGTACAGGGCAGGGTGGTTAAACCATTGAACTTGGTTGGAACTATTGTTATTAAGGGTGAGCACTGGAAGGCCAAATCAGTTGAAGGCAGTATAGGGATTGATGAGAACGTAGAAATAGTGGGATTAGATGGACTGACGCTAAATGTTAAGAGAAAAGGGCGCTAGTTACAGCATTAGAAGAGGAAGGACAAGTAAATGGAAATGATTAAATCGAAGAAGTTGGTAAAAAGATTCGGTAATCTAGAGGCGGTAAAGGGTATTTCCTTTGAAGTTAGGAAGCGGGAGGTATTTGGTCTTCTAGGTCCGAACGGTGCAGGTAAAACCACCGTCATCAACATACTGTGTACATTACTTACACCCACTGAAGGCGAAGCGACTGTAAATGGTTTCGATGTAGTGAAAGAGAGAAGTCAGGTCCGGGAATCAATTGGCCTTGTCTTTCAAGAGCCCACGTTGGATGAATATCTAACGGCAGAACAAAACCTGCGATTCCATGCATATGCTTATGGCATACGCAAGGAAATCCTGAAGCAGAGGTTAAAGGCATTACTCGAAATGATGGAACTATGGGATAGGCGTAAAGAGAAGATTAGCAAATACTCAGGTGGAATGAAACGTCGGTTGGAGATTGCACGTGGACTGCTCCACCATCCAAATGTGCTTTTTTTGGATGAGCCCACCTTAGGGCTTGACCCGCAGACCAGGCGTCGTATCTGGGACCATATATTGGATTTACGAATGCGAGAAGACCTGACTATATTTATGACTACACATTATATGGAAGAAGCCGAGAACTGCGATCGTATTGCCATTATGGACTACGGTCAGCTCGTTGCCCTAGATACACCAGGTAAACTTAAGGATGCTGTTGGAGGCGATGTGGTATCTATAAGGACAGAGGATAATGAGAAAGCGATACGCTTACTGAAGGAACAATATGAGGTTCAGCCGAGCCAACAGAACGGCACAGTTAGCTTTACCGTGCAACATGGTGAGGAATTTTTGCCGGGCTTTGTTTCAAGCTTCCCGCTACATCTTCTTTCTATAGGTCTGCATCGACCTACACTGGAAGACGTCTTTCTCAAACTCACCGGCCACGCTATTAGAGAGCAGGAATTAGATTCTTTCCAGCATCTGAAATTAATGAGAAGAATGAGAGGTCATTAAGGATAAATGGCAAAGATATTTCGTTCAATATGGGTGATTGCATATAGGGAGTTCCTGCGCTTTATACAGGACCGTTCACGGATGTTTTCCTCATTCAGCATGCCAATTCTATTTCTGGTGATATTTGGTGCGGGCTTTGGCAAATTAATCGGCCAGATGATGCCGGGTATGAATTATATACAGTTTATGTATCCGGGTATTTTAGCCATGACAGTGTTGATGACCTCTGTAATGTCCGGGGTATCAATAGTATGGGATAGAGAATTTGGTTTCCTTAAGGAGGTACTGGTTTCACCCCTAAATCGGAGTGGGATACTGGTGGGTAAAGCCGTGGGCGCAGCTGGCATTGCTTTAATGCAGGGTATAATAATGCTCGTGATAGCTCCCTTTGTAGGTGTTTCCCTCAACTTTGGAATAGTGCTGAGCTTAATTCCGCTACTACTTATCCTCTCTGGCTGCCTTTCCGGACTTGGCCTTTTAATCGGCGCCCGCATGCGTTCTCAGCAAGGTTTCCAGCTTCTCATGCAGCTTGTAATCTTCCCCATGATGTTTCTCTCCGGTATCTTTTTCCCGCTAACTGGTATGGCTACCTGGCTTGAGGTGCTTTCTAAAATTAATCCGGTTACCTACGGAATTGATGCCATCCGGCAGGTCTTTTTAGGTAGTGAGATTGCAGGGGTGACAATATTTGGCCACACAATGAGTATTGTGGAGTCGGCACTGATAGTTATGGGCGTAGGCTTTTTGTTACTCACCACAGCTATTTTGGTGTTTAACAAGCAAGAGTAGATAAAACCTGATTAAAGATCCCTTTTTAATAACATGGTTTTACGCTTGGTTTTTAAAGACGCCAGATTCTCAACGTGGCGCCCCGCCGAATAGGAAAGCCGCAGGCGGCTGGTCGTGAGGCGTTTACTACTCGTAGAGAATCAGACGGGCTCCGTTTCGCGGCGTGGGGCTTCTGGGGTGAGCTATACCTAAATATCCAGTAATAGACTATCACAATAGAACCGACTTATATATAATGTATTAAAAGGAGGTTAGCATGAATCCTTCAATTGACGTAAAGATAAAAGATATCAAGCCAATGACGGTTGCCTTTATCAATGTAAAAGGTAGTTTTAGCCAGATTCCGCTGACCTTTCAAAAACTATACGGCTGGATTGCTCAGAAGGGTTATAAACCTATAGGGCCATCTATTGCTGTATACTACAATGTCCCAGGAGAAGTCCCAGATGAACAGCTAAGGTGGGAACTCAGGAGCCAGCTCTCTGGCGATATGGCTGAAGTAGAGCCAGACACAGAGGCTTTTGGGGTAAAGAAAGTAGATGCTGTTAAAATGGCCACTACTATGTATAAGGGTCCCTATGAGAATATTGAGCCTGTTTATGGTGCTCTTAATACTTGGGTTGCTGCCAGCGATTATGAAGTAAGCGGTCCTGTAGAGGAGCTGTATTATAATGACCCCACAGTAGCAGAGGTAGAGCCAATCACCGAAATCAGATTCCCAATTTATAAGAAGTAGGTGCTTTACACAACTACGAAGAAGATTAGCAAGCCCTGTTTCGCGGCGTGGGACTCGTGGGGGATACGCCATGTGAGAGGGTGTTTGGTGCCTGATTATGGCCCTGTGTAGATATGATATAATTGCAGGCATCCATTATGTAGGGAGGGCGAAAAATGAAAAAGCTAATAGTACTCCTAATCCTTACTATTATTTTATTATCGGGCTGTTGTGCAACGGCTACTCCAGTAATAGCCCCAGAATTGCAACAGAAACTCGATCTTCTGGTGGAACAACTTGAACAGCAGCGCCAGACGCTGCACGTACCCGGTATGGCCATCGCGGTGGTCAAGGACGATGAAGTGATCCTCACTCATGGCTTCGGGGTTGCTAATGTCGAGATGGAAACACCAGTGACGCCCGAGACCATCTTCGCTATCGGCTCGTCTACTAAAGCCTTCACTTCTACCCTTGTCGGTATGCTTGTCGATGAAGGCAAGATGGACTGGGATGACCCGGTAACCAAATACCTATCATACTTTCAGGTGAATGTTGAAAGTGATAATGAAAGCGCCGAGGTTACATTGCGCGATGTACTTTCACACCGTACCGGCTTTACTCGCATGGGCGTGCTATATGCCAGCGGCCAAATCCCTCGCGAAGAAGTGCTACTTGATGCCACCAAGGCCGAACCCTATGTGCCCTCTCGCGAGAAATTCTATTACAGTAATGTGATGTATATGTCCGCGGGTGTAGCAGCTGGTAAAGCAGATGGTAAGGACTGGGATAAACTGGTTAAGGAGCGCATCTTTAAGCCGTTGGATATGGACAGTACAACTACATCTGTAACCCAAGCTGAAAAGGATTCTCGATTGGCATCAGGCTATCTATGGGATGAAGATTTACAGGCCTATGAATATAAACCCATGCGTAATGTCGACAATATTGGCCCGGCCGGGGCCATCAATTCCAATGTACTTGACATGGCACAATGGTTGCGCCTCCAGCTTAACCTTGGGGAATACGAAGGCCGTTGCCTCATCAGCGAGGAAAACCTCCGTGAAACTTGGACGGCTCAGATTGATATTACCGAGAACATAGGCTACGGCATGGGTTGGATGATACGGGAATGGGAAGGTCAGCCGGTCATTGAACACGGTGGTAATGTAGACGGTTTCTCGGCGCAGGTAGCTATGCTACCCGAGTCTAGCCTGGGCTTCGTACTACTCACCAACGCCTCTGCAAGCCCTCTGCCGCCTCAGGCCATCAATATGGTCTGGGGCACGCTACTCGGAGAGGAACCTGCCGATGCCGGAATTGCTGAAGATTATGAACCGTATATCGGCGAGTATGTCGCCAACTTCGGCCAGTTTCAGGACACGGTATTTACGGTGCTAGTGCAAAACGACCGTCTTGCCGTCGATGTGCCGGGTCAGCAGGTCTTTGAGCTAAAAGAGCCCGACCAGGAAGGCAAGTGGTACTTTACGATCAGCAATGAAATCGCTGTGTCTTTTGAACGCGACGAAAACGATAATGTCATCGGCATGAAGATGTACCAGGCAGGTATGGTCTTCGATTTGCCCAGGGAAGGCTTCGAGATTGCCCCCGAAATTCCCCTGGAAGAATTGCAGAAGTATCTCGGCAGCTACCGTTCCGAGCAGTTGGGTATAACTGTTGAGGTATTGGTACAAAACAACCGGCTCGCCGCGGATGTGCCCGGGCAGATGGTCTACGGGCTGTATCCTCCCGACGAGGAGGGCATGTGGTTCTTCCGGGTAACACCGGATATAAGTTTGAGGTTCAGTGAAACACCGGACGGAGAGGTGGAGTCGCTTACTATGTACCAGGCAGGCCAGGAATTCCTCATGCCTCGTGTTGAAAGTCATCGCTTACCGACGGTTGCTGAAATTATGGCTCTGCGTGATACCAAAGGTAACAAGGCCGCTCTGGAAGCTATGGGTAACTACAGGATAAACAGCACTATTTACAGCGTCCAATCGGGGGTTAGAGGTACGGTTTCTATATATGTCGCCGGTCCCGACAAATATCGTGTCGATGCCGACTATGGCAAGTACGGTTACAGCCGTACGGTGTTAAACGGTGACCGTGCCTGGGTCGAATCAAGCTTCGGTCCGTTCAAGGAACTACGTGGCCAGTTACTGGCGCAGGCAAAGCAAGCCCATCCCTATGTTATGACCGGTGATTGGCGTGACTACTTTGACTCCATAAAAGTGCTTCGAGCCGATACGCTTGATGATAAAGAGGTCTATGTAGTGGAGATGAAAAGCGGTGACCTACCAGCGATGACTGTATTTGTTGATGACGTAACGGGTGACGTGCTCCTGTCTAAAATAATCTCACTGCAGGAGGGGGGTATCGGTATTCCGGTAACCACCCGGTCCGAAGACTTTCGAGAGGTGTATGGCATTCGGGTCCCTTCCCGAGCAATCTCAAGTAATGAGCTAACAGGCCGGACCATTGTTGAGGACGAAACAATCGAGAACAATGTACAACTAGACGACGACTTCTTTATCCTGACACCCCCGGAAGAATAATATGCTTTTTCGTAGCTGATGTCACAAAGCGTCAGATTGTTCAATAAAGGAACGATTATGAGTGATTCACCAGTGTTCATGCTTGATAAAGAATTAGATACCAGGTGCTGTCAACCAACTTAATGGGTAGCTTCAGTGATACTTGAGGAAGTTACAATTGATATCCTAAATAGCAAAGGAGTTCTGTCAATTTGCATTCTGTACGGGAATGCGTGAAGAACTCCTAATCAAATTGCCTCATCATAGCAGAATACGCATCATACGCCGATTCCGCATCCAGTTCAGCAATGAACCGGAGCAAAGGTATATTTGCCCCCACTTTCTCGGCCAGCTTTATTGCTAAGTCCCTATCCTTGGTTCCCAAATCTCTTCTGGGACCTTTAGCAGCTGGACGCAGTTTTCGCGCCTTCATCATGTAATCCAAGCTCTCTAGCCTCCAACTATTGCCGGTGCTTACTCGAATGACATCGATCATCTTCTGCAAATCAAGCCCAGCCTTAAGCCCCAGGTTCAAACACTCGCGAGTAATAATGCCATTGCTAATTCCCGCCAACTGATTTACCAGCTTATAAGCCTGCCCCATGCCGATGCCCCCAAGATGAAATATGTGCTTTGCCATCGCTTCAAAAACAGGCCAGCACCGTTTAACAGCGTCCTCATCACCACCAACCATTAGAGTAAATCCTCCCTCTTCATTGGTGGGGCCACTCTTACTCAGCCCAGCGTCAATTACCTGAACCCCCCGCTCTTTTGCCCTGGCATATAGCTTCTGGCAGTATTCAGAGCTAATAGTACTCGAGATGACGATGGTCGCCCCCTCTTTTATACCTTCCCACACCCCGTCCTTGCCAAAAATTACCTCTTCTGTTTGGGGAATATCGCGAACTACACTGATGAGAACATCGCTGGCAGCCGCCACCTCTCGGCACGAGCTTGCAGTTGTTGCCCCCAGCGATTTCATTTCTTCAACCACCTCTTTCCGACGGGCATATATTGTGAGCGGCAACCCCTTTTTTGCAAGACTCTTGGCCATGGGCAGCCCTATGTCTCCCAGACCGATAAAACCTACCCTGATAGGACTCATCGTTAAAATCCTCCCTTTTAATTGAATTTAAGTTGACCTGCCCCCAAAAAGGATACTACTTGTTAAGTTAGAGTTGCCGATATAATAGCCTCAGGAGCAGGTGGCCGGTAACCTAACGAGCTATGAGGACGTACCTGATTGTACTCCTTTCGCCACTGATCAATCAATACTGGCCTGCCCCCGTTTGACAAAGAGGCTCTCTTTAGTGTAAAGTGAATGTGGTTCAAGTTTAGGTTATTACAAGCATCTTAGAATCCACCTAGTTTTGCCTTAAGAATTGGATGACCCGAGCTCTAACTAAAATTTAAAAGAGAGGAGGTCATCCATGAGTTTTCAGGACAAGTCGATCCAGTGTTCCGATTGTGGGGCTACTTTCACTCACAGCGTTGAGGATCAAGAGTTTTACCAGTCCAAAGGTTATACTACCTTTTGAACCACGCGGTGATAAGCCAGTGTACTGTAGTGATTGCTATCGAAAAAATAGACCGGCCAGATAAACTGGTTTGAGATCGTGGATATACATGGGCTGGAGATATTCGGCTTGTGTATGTCCCTAGAATGTGTTGGTGAGTTGTGTCTCCACAAGTCTTGATACGTGAAGGTGAATCCCAGGATTCCCTGTTGAGACGCTTTCAAAAGATGGTGCAGACAAGTGGAATTCTGCGTGAGGCAAAGGCCCATCGTCATTTCCTATCCAAGGGAGAGACGGCACGTTTAAAAGCGCAAAAGAGCGCCAGGCGAAGGCGCCGTTACGGATTAACCAGGAAACAATAAATGGGCTAATGATTCTGGCCGAACTCAGCATATGTGCTCGAGGCGAGACTCTCGGCTAAGGGTTATGAAATTAAGCAAAAGGAGTACTAATATGAGAATCTATCTGGGTAACTTATCCTCTGAGATAACTGAAGAAGAATTGCGACAAGAATTTGAGGCTTTTGGAGAGGTTGAATCTGTAAATATCATAATGGACAAGATTAGTGGGCGGCCCAAAGGGTTTGGTTTTGTTGAAATGGCATCAAAATCTGAGGCCGAAGCTGCGATCACAAGCCTTAACGGGAAAACACTAAAAGAGCGGACCATCGTTGTCAAT
>JABUBP010000108.1_pt1 | contig 17841 bp, 15 predicted proteins | sample 7240331 | NCBI WGS metagenome assembly JABUBP01 (sample SAMN07256347, study PRJNA390944) | subsurface metagenome | isolation source: Methane hydrate marine sediment | place: Pacific Ocean: Eastern North Pacific, ODP site 1244 | collected 2002 | reverse complement strand
GGTGCCAGATAGCGAAAAAAGTAAAGAGGTGAGTTATGAACATACTAGTCCTTGATCATATAAAGAATATCCAGCTAGATACATCAAAGCCGCCTGTAAACAATTATCAGGCACCTATGTATCTTCGTGAAGGGCTACATTTTCTCGCTTATACCGTTAGAGTCAATGAGATAGAATTCTCCCGAAGGTTGCCCACAACAACCACGACATATTGGGGTTCGGCAATCAACCCAAGGATCGTATGCTGTTTCAATTGGTTCAGCACCTCAGTAGTTAACTACCTCAGATTTGTCGGGCTAGTCAACATTATGACTCAGAAAGGTTGGACTTCTCTAGATGTCAGGCAACCCCAAAATCACAAGCTGACAAAGAACCACTGCACGCAATACGTCAAAGAAGTAGTGCCTGAAATCTATGTCTGGCGAAACAAAGTTTCTGCCCATTTTGCAATCACTGACCCTGACAGAAAAGACAACTTGGCTACTCTAGAGTACTCGATAATGAACGCTATTAGTTATTCGCGCCCCTATTTTGAAGCAGGTGGATTCATGTGGACTACTCGAGGCGACAAATCGGAACTTCCCAAGTGGGCTTTGACACAGACGTATGAAGAGCTAGCAAATAGACTATGGCCGGATCTAAGCCTACCAGCTGTATAGTATTTCAATGCTACGGTTAGCCATATTTCATATTCTAACGGAGTAGTTAAACTCGGCATTCAAGAGGAAGCCGTGGTTTCAGTCCGTTAGCAAAAGAGGAAGATGGTGGGGCAGGCAGATAAACAAAACAACAGTTTTACCTTCAAAAGCTGGCAGGAGTGGGAGGGCTCGAACCCCCGACCTGCGGTTTTGGAGACCGCTGCTCTTCCAACTGAGCTACACTCCTACACTTAGCAATGATAGATTATAACATACTGGTTCAATTTGCCCAAGTACCATCATCTGGTTGACAACATCAATTCTGTTGATTTATAATTGAAAATCATTATCATTTAGGTATTTAAATGGAGTTTACTGATAAAAAAATATTATCGATGCTAAAACAACACCGCTACAAGCTTACTCCGCAGCGGAAGGCGGTACTTAAGGTATTTAGCTCTAGCCAAGAACATCTTACTCCAGCCGATATATATGAAAAGGTACGGCAGCAATGCCCTGGCATCGGACTGGTTACTGTTTATCGTTTTCTTCAAATACTTGCTGAGCTCGGTTTTATCTGTGAAGTACACTCCGGAGACAATGGTCGTCGTTATATAATCAGGCGACAGGCAGTCCACCATCACCACCTGATATGCTCCGGCTGTGGGGCAGTGGTGGATTTTACCGATTGTGACCTTAGTGAGTTGGGCAAAAGATTATCCTATAAGACTGGATTTGAAATGGAAGGCCATCTTCTTGAATTCTATGGCCGCTGTCAGCGTTGCCAGACAGAAAATTCATAGTGGCGACAAATAAGAGAGGTTAACGGTACTCATGACAGGCGAAATGGGAAGATGGAAGCTAATTGGTAAAGAGCTAACCGGGCATGTCCCTTTTACCGCCTTTGGGGCGGCTACCGGGATTATCATCATGGTTGTAATAGTTTTTTCTCAGGCTCCTACGGAGCTCTCCAATGCTCTTTTCTACACTCTTCATCCTATCCATGTTGTCTTGAGTGCGCTGGCAACAACAGCAATGTATAGGCTGCATGGCAAGGGCAAGCTCTGGGTGGTAATCCTGATTGGCTATACCGGCTCTATCGGCATAGCTACGCTAAGCGACGCCATAATCCCTTATCTAGGAGGGAGTTTGCTGAATATCCCAATGGAGTTTCACGTACCCTTTATTGAGACCACGAAAATGCCTTTTATCGGGATTGAAAAATGGATGGTTGTAAATCTCGCGGCTGTCATCGGGATTGCTATCGGTTACTGGAAACCTACGACCAGATTCCCCCACGCCGGGCATGTGTTGTTAAGCACCTGGGCATCGTTGTTCAGCTTCACCGCATTCGGGGTGGCAAATTGGATACCTTTGCTCCACTTTATTTTCTTGTTTTTGTTCCTCGCAGTTTGGATTCCTTGCTGTCTTAGCGACATAGTTTATCCCCTCATGTTCGTAGGGAATGTGCACAACCATATTCATAGAAGCTAAGATGGAAATATCCCCCGTTGGTCATGTTGTGGTTTGTTTTAATGGTCTCCATTTTCCTAAGGTAAAAAGCCTGGGGAATAATACTTTGCGTGTCTCCTCAATCACAAACAGGCTACCGCCGGCAAGTAGAGCAATGCCCCACTTATCGATACCTAGCGGTACCGTACCGAAGGCAACCTGCAGGAAAGGTACATAGATAACTGCTAACTGTAACATAATGGCTATCGAGATAGAAAGAAGCAGCCAGCGGTTACGGAAAACGCCCAACTTGAAGACGGTATACTCATCAGAGCGGGCATTAAAAGCGCGGAACCATTCAAAGGCAACCATGGAACAGAAGGCAAGGGTGCGTGCTTCCTCCAGACTCATTCTGGTTTGAGCCCAATTGAAAATTAGAAATATGCCGACACTCATCAGTGTAGCTAAAAAGCCAATACGAAGCAGCAGTCCGGGGAATATAAGGCCTACTTTGGGGTGGCGGGGAGGTTGTTTGAGCTCATCGCCAAATTTGGGCTCAAACCCAAGGGGAATGGCGGCTGTCGTATCCGTAACCAGGTTTACCCAGAGAATTTGTACCGCCAGCAGCGGCGCTTTGCCGATGAACAGGATAGAGAGTATCAGTGCCAGTAATTCGCCAATGTTGGTGCTCAATAAGAAGAAAATCACGTTGCGCAGCCGGTTAAAAATAGCCCTGCCTTCATCCACGGCTGCCACCACTGAGGCAAAATTATCATCAACCAGTACCATATCAGAGGCCTCGCGGGCGACATCAGTGCCGGTGATGCCCATAGCAATACCGATATCAGCTGATTTGAGAGCTGGAGCATCGTTCACCCCATCGCCGGTCATGGCGACAACATAACCGTGGTTCTTGAGCGCATTAACTATTCTTAGTTTGTGTAGTGGTTCGATCCGGGCAAAAACTGAGATAGCCTCTACCTGATGGAATAATTCCTCGTCACTCATCTCCTGGAGTTCAGTACCGGTTAGGGCTCTACCTGGTGGTAAATCTAGCTGGCGAGCAATAGATTCGGCGGTAATCTTGTGGTCACCAGTAATCATCACTACCTTAATCCCAGCCTGCTTACACAGGCTCACCGCTTCTTTAGCTTCCTCGCGAGGCGGGTCAGCCATTCCCGCCAGGCCAACAAAGACCAGATTACCTCTGATATCCTCATCCCTTAAATCTTCTAGCTCGCTGGGAAGATTGACATAGGCAGTAGCTATGACTCTCATTGCTTCACCGGCCATAGACACATTGGCTTGCATAATAGCCTGAGCATCGATTTCCTCGAGTGGGGTAATCTCACCTCTCTTTACTAGATATTTACTCAGGGAGAGGAGTCTTTCTACTGACCCTTTCATATAGACCACCCGACCTCCCCCATCTCGCGGATGAAGGGTTGCCATGTATTGTTTTTCACTCTGGAAGGGGATTTCATCCAGTCGGGGGAAGGTTTTCTCTAGTTTTTCTTTGTCCATCCCAGCCTTGGCGGCAGCTACTACCAGTGCCCCTTCAGTCGGGTCACCATAGATGGTGCAGAAATCATGCTCGCATGTTAGTAGGGCATCATTACACAGGGCGCCTATCCTTAGATGTAAAGCTAGCGTTTGTTCGCTTTCTAGACTTATTTTCTGATCGTTCTTACGAAGCTCCCCCCACGGCTCATAGCCTTCACCAGTTACCTCAATCCACTGGCCAGCAACATACATCCGCCGTACTGTCATCTCGTTCAAGGTCAGGGTCCCGGTTTTATCCGAGCAAATTATAGCTGCTGACCCCAGGGTTTCTACTGCTACCAACTTGCGAATGATGACATTGCGGCGTGCCATTGTCCGCATGCCCATGGCTAAAACAACGGTCACCACTGCGGGTAGCCCTTCTGGTATAGCGGAAACAGCGGCCGCCACAGCTAATAAGAACATCTCCAGCCAGCTTAACCCCCTGAGTATCCCGACAACCACCAGCAGTCCCAAGATTCCCAGGAGAAGAACAACGATATACTGACTCAGCTTACTGACGCTTTTCTGGAGGGGTGTCTTCTCCGACTTTATTTCCTGCATGGTGGCGGCAATGGTGCCTATTTCAGTTGACATACCAGTTCTCACTACCATAGCTGTGGTTCTGCCATAGGTAACGATGGTACCCATATACACCATGTTTTTTCTCTCAGCCATGGATACTGATTCACCAAGAGCATCGGTACGTTTATCTACCGGCATTGATTCGCCGGTGAGGGTGGCTTCATTCACCTTTAGATTGGATACCTCTATTAGTCGGGCATCGGCCGGTACCTTGTCCCCAGTTTCAAGAAGTAATATGTCCCCGGGCACTATTTCTCTGGCTGATATCTGTTTGACGCTGCCATCGCGTCTTACTCTTGCCTTGGGAGCTGCCATCTGAATTAGCGCCTCCATGGCTTGCTCGGCCCGTGTTTCCTGAATAAAACCGATAATGGCATTGAGTAGGAGCACCCCCATTATTACTGTGGCATCTATGAAGTGCTCCACAATAACTGATACTACGACTGCAGCCAGAAGTACGTATATGAGAGGGCTGAGAAATTGTCTTAGGAAGACCAGTATTGGGAGAGTTTTTTTCTTGGCTTTTAACTTGTTGGGGCCATATTGAAGCAAGCGCGTCCTGACTTCAGCGTCAGTCAGTCCAGAGCGCCGGGAGTTAAGCCTCCGTAAGGCTTCATCTGTGTTGAGGTTATGCCATTGCTCTTTCATTTTGCTTAAGTATAGCATTACTGAAACTTGAGGTTACACAAGGTAAGGTATGGCATTGGGTTAGCGTATGGGGAGGGACCCCGTTACTGGTGAGTTTATATTGGTTTGGTGTGTTGCTTCAATACTTGATAAAATTCCTCGGGGCTTTTGCTAATGGATAATTTCTCCATGGGGCACATGCCTTGTTGGTTACGCCTTTGAATATATGGCACGACTTCAGCGAAGTGGTACTCAATATGGTAGCTGCCCAGAGTCCGGGTAGCGAGTTCGCTACCTAAGGGACTGTAAACTTCCTGACAACCAGCCTTAACTGAAAGTAAAGCGGCGGCATTACCCATTATTTTGTCAAATATTCTTATCTTACCCGGATACGGGGTAAATACATCAATGTATTCCAGTAGAGGCTGTAAGCCATCTTTACTGGATTTAAATATTAGCCTGTCCCCGTCATATACCCGGAGACTATCTTCACTTATTAGAAAATCGTCAAATAAAGGCATGTTCACTCAGGGCTATGTCTACCCAGCTATTTTTTGTTTGTAATTGTCAAACACAATACTGAAGCTCAGCATTGGGGTATATGACAACTTTGGCATCTTTCCCGTGGGCTTTTTCAAGGAGATGTAGAACGTCGTCCCATTTGTGTAGGAACGGAATCTTATCTGAGTCTTCTCCGAACCAGGACCGGCTGGCTAAATCAGGGTATTCGGTATAGACAATTAAATGATTGACACGCCGGGGCAGTCTTGGCCCAAAACGTTGCGGTCCCCAGCTTGTCTTCCCAAAGGGACCGAGTAAATAGTGCGTTACCTGTCCTTCGGGCATATTGGCGATGAGGACGACATCCCCGCCCTCAGGCCTTATCGCCCGATAAGCAATGGGCAGTCCAAGCCAGCCTTCATTTGCCTTGGCAACGGTATTAGCGATGACGATATCTTTCCCCTCTACCCTGGGTGTCAGGTAGTGAGTTTTGGCTTCTTGAACCGCAGCGGCATAGGCAGGTTTCAGCGCGCCGGTGAAGATAGATGCTGTTTCCCCCCGGGTATTGACGATGCAGTTTATTATCATATCCAGACCGGATAGAACAGCGGCTTCTTCAATATCAATACGCAGCGGATTACTGTCAAAATTTCCCATACCGGCAACAGGTTTACCTTCCTCCCGCACCATTTTATACATCGCTCCGTGATTATGCTCGATAGTCTCAAAAGAAGTTACACCAGGCAAGATAATCTTGCCGCCACCACCGAACCCGCTCATGGGGTGGGGTACTACCGAACCAATAGCTATCTTAAGGTCGCACTTCATCACCTCTTCATTAACATAAACCTTGGTCTCGAAAGTAGCCGTCGTGCCAACATAGGTACAGTTACCGAAAGCGTTGTGATTATAAACGGGGAATCTGGCTAACGCGTCCTCACCTAACTTCTTGACAAAATCTCTCCTGTCCTTAGCCCCGTGACAACCTAACGCCATGATAAAGCGTATGCTGCTATCGGGGATACCGGCTTCAGCCAGCTCCTCAAGGACAAAGGGTACAATTTCAGCTACCCGGGTAACACGGGTCATATCATCAAATATGATGACGACCTCTTTCTTGCCCTTGGCTAGCTCCCTGATAGGCGGTATGCCGATGGGCTTGCTGATGGCGGCTTTGATTTCGTCTGGCGTCAGGGCTGAACGATTATAGCCAGCCATATTACACACCTCAACCTGCCAGCCATCAGGTAGCGATAGCACAAATTCTTTGGGGTCATACCATGCTGGTTGCGATAATTTAATTGTATTCATTGTTTTCCTCCCATAATAACATAGCGTAGGATAGCCCGGGTCTCAAATTCCCGCCCCAGGCATCTCCTGGTAACTGGTTAGCTGTGTGAAATACCTCTCTATTATACATTCGGTCTGAGGTTGTGGCAAGGAGAGAATTCCCCGGTTGCCAACAGTTTGGATATTTTGAACATGAGACTTGGCCGGGAGTTCTACTTGACAGGAGAGTGGGAGGTAGCGCTATAATCTTTCAGATAGGTTGAAGAATAACCAACTTTGAGCGAAACCGCACTAATCCGTGTTCTCGCCGGGTTATTTGATGCAATCTTTGGCTCCCGGTTTGTCTTCAAGATGGTGATTGGCGTACATAAGTATAAAGATTAACCCACGGTGTCTTTGGTAGAATAAAGCTCAGAAATCCAGTTAATATAAATGCAAACACACTTATGAATAGGAGGACGACCAAGGTGAGTATTGTTGATGAGTACAAGAAGAAACATCAGGCCTCGGTAAGGTTGCATGAAAGAGCACTGACTCTCTTTACGGCCAATGGTGCCACTCACAGTGCCCGTATTTTTGACCCATTTCGGCCCTATATCACTCATGCCAGGGGTTCAAAAAAGTGGGATGTGGACGGTAACGAATATATAGATTTCACTGTGTCTCACGGAGCTTTGCTGCTGGGGCACAGTCATCCTGAGGTAGTCAAAGCAGTACAGGAGCAGATGGCTAGAGGGGTTCAGTATGGTGAGAGCCACGAGTTGGAGATAGAATGGGGTGAGGCGGTAAAGAATATCATCTCGTCTGCAGAACGGGTTGAGTTTGTCGCCTGCGGCAATGAAGCCGATATGATGGCATTAAGGTTGGGGCGCGTTTTTACCGGCCGGAAGAAGGTTCTCAAATTTGAGGAGCATTTCCATGGTTGGAACGACCAGTTGGCACGCCCTGGTTCCGCTGGTGTGTTACCTGAAGATAATATGATAAACACTATTACCATACCGGCCAATGACCTCAATCATGTCGAGAGAGAACTGGCAAAAAGGGAATATGCTGTCCTCATCACCGAAGCTGGTGGTGCCCATATGGGAGGGCAGGTCCCGCTGGATGAGGATTTTACCCGGGCTTTACCTGAGTTGACCCACAGATATGGCACTATATGGGTGCTTGATGAGGTGGTTACCGGTTTTCGGGAACTTACCGGTAGCTGGCAGGGTGTGGTCGGTGTCACGCCTGATTTAACCACACTCGGTAAGTGTGTTAGCGGAGGGCTGACAGCCGGGGCAGTTGTTGGCCGGGCTGATATCATGGACGCTTTTAATCCCAGCCGGCCTGTGGAACAGAGAATCAGTCATAGCGGTACCTGGAATGCCAATCCGCTGACAGCCGCCGCCGGTGTTGCCGCCTGCCGACTATATCAGACAGGTGAGCATCAGAAAAGAGCGGCGGAAGCGGCTGGCTACTTACGCGGGCAGGCTAACCGGGTGTTGAAAGAGAAAGGTATCGAAGGGCGTTTCTACGGCAGAAATATCATCCACTTTTACCTTGGCTCCGCTGATTTTGAACCGACCGATGACACATTACCCCCGACCAAAGACATTGACAGATTGATACAGCGCCAGAACCTGCCCGTTTTAAATCAGTTGACGCTTCACCTGCTGCAACACGGTGTGGCCTGTCTGCGGGCAAACGTATGGATTCTGTCCTCGGCGCATACTAAAGAGGATATTGACCGCACCATTGAAGCGCTGGCTGATTCATTTGATGCCCTGGTTGCTGAAGGTACACTGAAGCCAGCCTCTTGAAAATTGTAGCGCAATAGAACCGAAGTGAGTGGGGACTATATGGCTGGCCACTTTCAGCCTATCTAGCTCTGTTTAGCGCCTCAGGATTCACTACATTCTGCGGATGGCCGGAAAAGAAAGCCACCAGGTTGTCAACACTGATATCCATGATATTGCTGTTAGCCTCGGGAGTCTGATTCGCTATATGGGGCGTGAGGACAGCATTTTCCATTCCCAAGAGAGGATTATCACGTTCAACTGGCTCCGCATCGTAAACGTCCAGGCCTACCGCGCCCAGCTTCCCTGCCTTGAGCAGCTCAGCCAGCGCTTGATTATCCACCAGTTCGGCACGGGCAGTATTTACAAAGATAGCCCCGGGCTTGAGGAGTTCTAGGAGTTCTCTGGTGATTATCCTCTCTGTTTCCGGTGTATGAGGCATGTGCAAAGAGATAACGTCCGATTGCTCAAAAAGCTCCCTCAAGGTGACGAACTTGACAGCGTGCTTACGGGCTCGTTCCGGAGTTGCTTGACGTGTCCAGCACAGGACCTGCATGCCAAAAGCTTGAGCCAGACGGGTCACCTCTCCTCCTATACCTCCGAGTCCCACCAAGCCTAGAGTCTTGCCCCAGAGTTCTGTATTGTACCAGCCCTGTTCCCAGGTTCCCTGGCGCAAGAGGCCATTGAGCTGGGTAATACGTTTGGCGCAGCACAGTATTAAAGCCATGGTGTGTTCGGCCACAGTATGGTCTCCGTAGTGCGGGGTATTAGTCACTGCAATTCCCCGGCGTGTGGCTAGAGGTAAATCTATGAATTTACGTGGGTCTGTTCCAGTGAAAGCAATGGTTCGTAGTTTAGGGCAGGAATTAAGCACCTCAGCCGGTATGTCCCAAATTAATAAAACACCGTCAGCATCTCCCACTCTCTCCAGGTAGGCCTCTGGAGTCTCGGGACGGCCATCAAGCCAGGTGAATGAGCCTAACTGCTGAAGCTTTCTCTCTAGCTCGGCGCTCAGAGCCTGTCGCATGGTAACTGTGCCATCGGGGCAAACTATTTTCATGGTCACCTCCCAAGATGGAATACACTTTGTAAGAAATACGCAGACTGAGGTATCTGTTGCGGCTCTCTTCTACACCATTAAAGCAATCGCTGAGCCCAGTGTAGCCGGGGTTTTTCTCTACTCCTCATAGTACCCCGGTAATATCAGGTAGGTCTACCTTTCTTTTAGCCAGAGCATTTAAGAAAGACTCATCTGTTGCCAGTTTATCCCAGTCACCTTCATTTGGTGATGGAACATAGTACACCCTTACACTCTTCACACCAGCCAGAAGCAGGGGTCTTGCCTTGCCTGAATCGATAAGATTGGAAACCTGGTTTTCGGGGTCATCCAGGTCACCAAAAATTATGGCGCCTCTCTTGTCAGAGGGGCACTCTTCGACGCATTTCGGCGGTAAGCCGGCGTCCAATCTGTCAGCGCAGAAGTCACACCCATCGGCTTTGCCCTCTGGAGTGATGTATAAAGCTCCGTAAGGGCACACGTGTGCACAGATACCGCATCCATTGCAGCTCTCTTTGTCTATCACTATTATCCCGTCACTTCTCTTGCTGATGGCATCTAATGGGCAGAATTTTAAGCATATCGGGTCTTCGCAATGCATGCAAATAAGAGGGATAAAGGCTCTTTTTACCATTGGATATTCTCCCCACTCCCATTCTGCGTATCTCAGTCTGTAGTATTCGTAAGGGTGGTTCTCGTCTCTGGGATGAGCCAGTATTCTATGTTCCTTTTTACAGGCGACATAACAGGTTCTGGATCTGACGCATCGGTTAAGGTCTATAACCATTGCATAGCTTGCCATTTTCTTATTCCCCTTCCGCTATCTTGCGTATCTTGACAATAGAGTAACTCTTACAAGTGGCAGCAGAATAGGGGGTTACACTGATTGGCAGCAACCAGTTGTGTGTAATGCCCCTTCTGGCTTTGGATAGCATTAGTTTTGCCACATGACCTCCGGCAAAGTATATCCAGGCGGTTTCCGGATGTAACGCCTCCGTCACCTTTACTCTACCTTTTTGCTTAATGCCGATTGCTGTTTCCTGGTGAACACACGGGTCATCCTTTTTTGTTGGGCCGACACACTCGACTTCTACCAGATCGCCATCTTTTATGCCCAGTTTCTTAGCCCGCTTCGTATTTATGTAAATGCTGGTGTAGCTACAGCCACCCTCAATGGCATCTTCCATTAGGTAACGATTGTGCTGAGTGGCACTTTTCTGATGCCATGTCGCCTTGCCGGTTATCAGGTAGAATTCATCTTCATTCTTAGGTTCGGCTATCGGTATGCTGGTTGGCAGCGGGTATACATGCTGGTTGCTTTGCCATCTTGACTTATGGTTATAATAGCACTCCTCGGCTAATTCATTGGAGTATATCTCAAAACGGCCACTACGAGTGGCGATGGGTTTAAAGAGGAGGTTATAATCAACCGGGTGACCTTCAACATATGGTCCTTCCTCAATCAACTTTCTGGCGGTTACTTTGGGGTATAGGCCAGCCTTCTTTAGCATTCTGTCCCACCAGGCATACTCCAGGTCTAGTTTTTCAAAGTATTCTTTTAATCCCAACTTTTTAGCCACCTCGATAAGAAACCAGCTTAACGGCTGCGATTCCCCCTGGGGTGGTATCGCCGCTGACCTCATGAAAAGCACCTTATACTCTTGGTCATCTGTGCCAGTAACGCTGTCGCAATACAGGTGATATCTCTCCAGGTATGATGCTTCGGGAAGGACATAGTCGGCTAAGTCTATGAACTCCTTTGGCACCTGGTCACCGACAATGATGAGGTCTAATTTCTTGAGGCAGTTCTCAACCCATTTTGAATCGGGCTGAGTAACCGCCGAATTCTCCGCCGAGGACAATACGGCTCTAACCTTCCCCTGTTCAATGGCATCAAAATGAAGCCAGGGAAGAGCCTGCGTACCGGGATGGAACTCCCTGGGTTCTTTATAGCACGACTCCTTGTCAATGGTTTTGATGGACATTAGATTCCCCCATGGTGCAGGAACAAGTGTCGTCCCTTTACTGTAATCTGGCACCTCTGGAGGTTCCGGCCAGCCGGTTCCTAAATTAAAGTCATGTTTGGGAAGGTAAAATCCGCCCGGCGCATCAATATTCCCCAGGAGCATATTTAGCGCACTGTAGGCTCTTAACGTCTGGAACCAGTTTGGGTATCTACCTGATGTCATCCCCGGATAGACAACAACCGAGGGCTTGTTTTCTCCCAACTTTCGCGCAATCTCAACTGCCTTATCCTTCAGATACGGGGGTTGGGCAGTGTGTTTTTCACTTTCCTCCGCTAGCATCTGGAAAGCCGTTTGGCACTGAATTGTCTTCCCATCTAATGAGACTTCGAATGTCTTTCCTAAACCTAGAGTTATTCCCTCGCCTTTGCCTGCTTCAGACATGGGTTTAAGGCCGGTGTCAGCATCCCAGGCCAGATAACTTCCCTCTCCATCTTTCGCAGCTTCTCCGCTATCACATCTGATTAGCTGGGGAGCATTGGTATACTTTAGCAGGAAACTCTCGTCATAAAGATTCTCTTTAATAAGCACATTGATTAGGCTCATGACAAGAGTGATATCGCCACCGGGACGAATAGGCAGCCATTCATCACACCAGGGTGTTGAATCGGCTAGCTTGGGGTCGATGATGAGGAACTTACAGCCATTTTCTTTGGCTTTATTAGCCGCCGTATAAACAGGGACGCTACAGTTGGCGCCGGCGGCTGCTGTACCAGGAAAATTTTGATTGGCGATAACGGCATATTTTGTGCGGGGCCAGTCGACCAACCCGCCAACGAGATTGCTACCATGATTGGCTCCGAAGGTCACCATTTTCTCGACATTGTTGTCACCAAAGCAGACCTGACCATGCATGTAGGATATGCCCGTTCCCAGTACTGCGCTCCAATAGTGTATGAAATACATGTTGTCCTGTTGCAGCGGACATCCCCACCATAGCTCAAAGTATTCCGGATGCCCGGCATCGATGTACTCCCTGAGTTTCGCCGCCGCTGCATTGATGACTTCTTCCCAGGTGCACCTGATAAATTTCGCTTCCCCCCTTTCGCCAACCCTTTTAAGCGGATGAAGTATTCTATCTGGTGCATAGACCCTGGCGCCGGTTCCTGAGATAGCCTTTCCGCATACTTTTCCGTTCCAGCCGGGAATGTTCTCACCTTTAACTTCAACTATTTTTCCATTCTTTACCCTGACCTTCATGGGGGCGCCGAGACACATGGCGCAGGCGCTGTGCACCCATTTTCCCTCGTTGTTGTTTTTGTTAAATTTCTTCATCGTAAATCCTCTCCATCTGTGGCAGAGACCTCCTTCTGAGTCAAATTTAGCTTTGTGGTACCCCTGGGGCGACTCGAACGCCCGACACGCGGTTTAGGAAACCGCTGCTCTATCCACCTGAGCTACAGGGGCACGATATCAAAGCTAATTATACCCGAAGTTGATGGAAAAGAACAACGATTTCCTCTGAAACAAGCTGTGGGCGGCTATTATTCTCCTATCCTGTAGGGTTGAGCACTCTATTCAATAACTAGGACCTTTTGTAGATATAGTGACAATCAACTTTATAAAGCTGACCAGAGTTCCGATGGCTAACCCGACTGTAATACAAATTAAAACGATTGTGGTGATTATGGGTGCAATGCCAGCTATAGTAACATTGGGTATGAGCCTAAAATCAAAAGGAAATATGGATAGTAAAGTCAAGACAGTTGCAATTCCAAATAAATTCAAAACGATAAGAGTGGTTTCTCGTAGTATGTATTTGTCAAGAATAATCAAAATGATATGGCCTGTTATTAGTAAAGTCAATGTTGTCGTGAGAATTGGCAACCAGGCATTAAAATCTCCGGTGAGGATGGGGTATCTGACCCATCTAGCAACGGAGCCTGCTGTTTCATACTGATAGTAGGCTATGTATTCATTAAAGAAATTAAAGAATATTAGTAAAACGAAACCCCAGGCGATAGACAAACTGGAAGCTGTTATTCTTCCACTTTTCGTGTTTTTGAAATAATCAACTGCTTTATCGCCAGTTTGTTTGCCTGAATCTGTAGTTTTCGGGGGTGGTGATGGTTCTGGTGGGGTTGGAGGTTTAGAATATTCACCATTTTTACTGCTTTCCGTAGTTTCCTTATCTTTGAAAACTGATACGGCGGACATTTTCTCAGCCAAATCACCGGCCAGCGGAATCTTGTATAGCTCACCTTGATAGGCTTTAACCATCAGGACTATCCAGAGAACGAAGGACAGAACTCCGATAATAACACCGAAGAACCAACCAAGCAAGGGTATCTGGCTGAGAAAAGCACTGGCAATACCGAGGGTGATGAAGATGATAATTGACTGGATGGCATGGAAACGAACAAACTTATTTTTCTGTTCTATAAGGAGAAAGATGATACCAGTTATCCATATACCAAGATAACATAGTAATCCAGCGACATTCGGCTGCAGGTTTGTTGTTGAGGTATCTTCTGCTGTTTGTTGTTCTTTTTGTAACTTCTCCTCCGCCTCTATCCGAGCCTTCTCCTCCTCATAAATGTTCCTCTTTTCTTCTGGTGATAATTCCATTTCAACACCCCTTTGGCTTAAAACTACTTTGGGCCAGTAGTGTGCGCTTCACTGATAGGTCTACTACTCCAGCTTGCAACAACCGAACTCTGATTTGGGCTCCCCTTCGCTATACTAGGCTACTACACAATAAGTGTCAATACCGGAAATAGATATAAATCCATGTTCGTACGTGAAAAAATTGACAAAGACATCCGTCAGAACTAGGATTAGTTATTAGAGTCGAGCTACCGAAACTAAGCATAGAGAAGTAGAATTATGGTCCTTCTGGATCTACTAAAGCACAGAAAAAGCGTTAGGGAATTCCTGGATAGACCTGTTGAGCGGGAAAAGATAATGACGTGTCTTGAGGCGGCAAGGCTAGCTCCCTCGGCCTGCAACTCACAACCGTGGAAATTCATAGTCGTGGATGATGAGCCGTTAAAGAATAAACTATGTGATGCTGCTTTTAACAGTGTGTACTCGATGAATGCATTTTGTAAAACGGCACCAGTTATGGTGGCCGTTATCTCCGAAAAGTCCAAGTTCGTAGCCAGAATCGGGGGGATGTTTCGAGGCACAAAGTATTACCTGATAGATATAGGTATAGCTGTTGAACATTTTGTACTTCAGGCTGAGGATTTGGGCCTTGGAACTTGCTGGGTAGGCTGGTTTAATGAAAAAGCGGTAAAATCAATATTGAATGTCCCTCAGAATAAGAAGATAGACATCCTGATAGCGGTAGGCTATTACGACAGGGAGAAGTTGGGTTCGGAACACGGCCGGGAGCCAATACAGAAAATCGCTTCCTTTAACTCCTATCGAGTCAGGTGATTTTCTCTGGGACTACATTGATTCCATGGTTGTACATTCCGCACCTGCAAGAGATTGTCACCATTACAAGCATTGACAAAGTCTCAGGGTAGGACTAAACTCTAGTTCTAATATGTGAAATAGCCTGGAATGGCGTAGCTGGAGTTTCTGTTTTGGAGGTTCGAAAGGAGCATTATGTCACAAGAGGAGAATTCTAAGAAAACCGCAACCGAGAATTTTGCCAAAATGTTTGAAGCGTTTGGTGAGGCTATAAGCAAAATATTTAATGACCCTGAGCTAAAAGAGAAAGCCAGAGAATTTGGGAAAAGTGCTGCCGAGTCAGCGGGAGCTTTTGGCAGTAGGTTTAAGGATGAGGATGTTAAAGAGAAGTTTAGGGACGTGGGAAAAGCAGCTCAGGACTTTGGCAAGAGCGTAGCCGACTGTTTCAAAGATGACAAAGACAAGAAATAAACGAGATATTGGCTGGGCTTCCTGATATGCTAGAGAGCACAGGTTTAGACAAAAAGATACTGAATTTTACCAGATAACCAGGATGTCCATTATAGTGTCATCATAATCAGGTTTCTCATAACGGTAGCCTGATTTGGTTTCTATGCATTTATAATACTGCTTACCTATAACGAGTGTGACTATCTCATCGCTTTGTGGTTCAAAGTAGACAAGCCCTTCATCAATGGTATTGAATGCTATTATAGCGTGGCCTCCTTCCTGGAATACTAAACCAACATAAGCACACCGTAAGCCTTCAGCCTCAGCATTATTACATACGTCCCTGGCGAAGTGGCTGCATACGTAAATACCTTCCTTGTAATTCTTCTTATCGATTCTGTCCTCTTTAAGAAATTTGGTAACTTGTTTATAAGTGGGGTCTTGTATCGTGTATCCATGTCCCAAACTATCTTCAGCACCTTCCTCGTAACCAATTTCAGCACCTTCTTCATAACCATCAGCCTCACCGGCCAGATAGCCTTCTTCATAACCCTCGGCCTTACCGGTGAGATAACCTTCTTCATAACCTTCCTTTTCACCTAGGTGATAACCCTCGGTCTCACCGGAACTATAGCCTCCCTCTTGTCCTATGGTATATCCTTGGTTATAGCCGTCAATATATCCGCTGGTCTCACCCTGTGAATAGGCTACTTCGTAGAGAAAAAATCCGCCGGTGCCTATTAGAGCTAGGATACCGATTGATATAAATACACTTTTCACTATCCTAATCCCCCCATCTTAAATCTGTTCGCCCATATTATACCCCAAGACCCTTATTTATTATAGCAGTACTTTGAGGCTATTTGGCTAGTTTTGGCGCAAGGGTCTCCGTGAACAACTCCGGGCGATTTCTAACCTGCTTCTTCTTGACACAGTGGACTCTGGTTGCTAGACTATCTATAGGGAGTGTGTTGCCAGTTGGACAATTCGTTGTCAAAGGGAGCATCGGAACATTTAAGCCGAGGTCTGGTTCAGATTTTCACTGGCGATGGTAAAGGTAAGACCTCAGCGGCGTTGGGAGCCGTACTTCGAGCTTCGGGTCACGGGCTGAAGACATACATTGTTTTCTTTATGAAGGGTAGCTATCCTTATGGTGAGTCTCGCATTCTGCCCCAGTTACCTAATGTAGATATGGTCAGATTTGGACTTACAACTTTTTGTGATCCAAACAACGTTAAACCAGAGGAGAAAGAACAGGCGAGGCTGGCTCTGGCTGCTGCCCGTAAGGCAATGCTCAGTGGCAACTATGATTTAGTTGTGCTGGATGAGGTAAATGTAGCTGTAGCCTGGAAGCTGATCGAGGTGGATGAGGTCATTAGACTTATTGAAGATAAGCCACTAGATGTGGAGCTTATCCTCACCGGCCGTAACGCCGATACTAGGCTAGTTCAACTGGCCGACTACGTCACCGAATGTTTGAAGATTAAACATCCTTATGATGAGGGAGTAGTAGCTCGAAGGGGAATCGAATACTAGGACCTAGTAAGGAGGTGATTATGAAGCTTACATTGAGTCATATCAAAGCTGACGTTGGTGGCTACGTTGGGCATTCTGCGTCTCATCCCGAAGTCTTGGCCAAAGCTGACGAATGTCTCACCAAGGCTAAGCAGGTTGGGTTATTGATTGACTACCATGTCACCAAGTGTGGTGATGACCTGCAATTGATTATGACTCATCAGCAGGGCGAGGAGAGCCCCAAAATCCATAAACTGGCCTGGGATACCTTTCTTGAAGGCACTGAAATAGCTAAAAAATTAAAGCTTTATGGCGCCGGCCAGGATTTGCTCTCTGACGCCTTTTCTGGCAACGTAAAAGGGATGGGTCCCGGGGTGGCTGAGATGGAGTTTGAGGAGCGAACATCGGAACCGATTCTTATCTTTATGGCTGATAAGACTTCAGCCGGGGCCTGGAATATGCCTCTATATAAGATGTTCGCTGACCCGTTTAATAGCATCGGGTTGGTTATTGCTCCTACTATGCATGCTGGGTTTACCTTTGAGGTGCATGACGTCAAGGAGCATAAGAAGATAACCTTGAACGCCCCGGAGGAAATTTACGACCTGCTGGTTTTCATTGGCGCTCCTTCACGCTACGTGGTTAAGGCTGTCTATCACCGCGACACCGGTGAAATAGCCTCGGTATCTTCCACCCAGCGTCTATCTTTGATTGCCGACCGATACGCGGGTAAAGATGACCCGGTGTGTATTGTCCGTGCCCAGGGAAATTTCCCGGCAGTAGGAGAGATACTGGAACCATTCGCCTCTCCCATCCTGGTTCAGGGGTGGATGCGGGGTTCCCACGTGGGACCACTTATGCCGGTATCTATCTCGGATAGTACTCCAGCTCGATTTGACGGTCCTCCCAGAGTGGTAGGGTTGGGTTTCCAGTTATCCGGAGGTAACCTGGGAGAACCTCGCGATATGTTTGCTGACAAGTCCTTTGACCTGGCTCGCCATCAGGCAAATGAGATGGAGTAC
>JABUBP010000107.1_pt1 | contig 17941 bp, 10 predicted proteins | sample 7240331 | NCBI WGS metagenome assembly JABUBP01 (sample SAMN07256347, study PRJNA390944) | subsurface metagenome | isolation source: Methane hydrate marine sediment | place: Pacific Ocean: Eastern North Pacific, ODP site 1244 | collected 2002 | reverse complement strand
CTCGGGGATGGAATGTATAAACTGGCAGCAGAGCAACTGGATAAATTTGAGAGAAATTACCCGGAAAGCAAGAAGCTCCCTGAGGTGAGATTCTACAAGGCAGAAGCTCTGTTCAAGGAAAGAGATTATGTAGGGGCATTTGTCGGGTATGGCAAGGTTATAAGTTCACATCCGGGAACAGACTTTGCTCTAAGAAGTGCCATTCGTCTGGCTGACTGTAAATATATGGCCAAGAATTACTCTGAAGCAATAAGGCTCTATCAGGATTTCATTCGCAGATATCCTAAGAGCGACCTGGTGGCAGAAGCAAAATACTATACTGCTGAATCTTATTTCAATCAGGAAAAGTATGGAAGGGCTATTTCAGGTTATGATGAGATTATCAAAAAATATCCCCAATTTAAAAATATGGACTATGTTCACTATTCCAAGGGTTTCTCTTACTTCAAGCAAGAAAAATATTCTCAAGGTTTTCTTGAGTTCTCCAAAGTGGTTAAATCTTTTCCAAAAAGTAGTATTGTTGATGCGAGCCAGTTTTTTATGGCAGAATGTCGGTTTTACCATGGGAATTATAAATTAGCTATACCTGAATACAAAAAATTGTTTAACAAGTATCCCCAATCCACCTATCTTCCTCAAGCCCAGTTTAAGATTGGAGAATCTCTCCTGGAACAGAAAAAGTTCTCTTTGGCCAGACAAGCGTATCAGAAAGTATTAACTATTACCGAATCTGGTGACCTGCGGGGAGCTGCATTGTATCAAATCGGTGAGTCGTTCTACCGGGAAGGGGAATACCCTGAAGCAATTACCGCTTATCAGGAAGTCATTAAGGTCTATCCTCGTTCCAAACAGGCAGTGAAGGCTCAGCAGTCTATTGGCTGGAGCTACCTGAAGCAGGGAAAGTTTGCTGAAGCCAGGAAGGCTTTCTCAGAAATGATAACTAAGTATCCCCAATCTGGACTGGTCACCTCGGCGCACTATATGATTGGCAATCTGTTCTATTATGAGAAAAAGTATGATGATGCAATTGAAGAATATGAAGTATTAACGGAAAATTTTCCCACAAGCAAGCTGGCTGATGACGCTGTCTACTGGAAAGGCTGGTGTTACTATAAGAAAGGCCGATACGATGATGCCATTTATGCTTTCAGAGAAGTTGAAAAGAAGTACCCCGATAGCAAATTGATAGTGAAAGCGAAGTTCCAGATTGCAGAGTCTCTGTTTAGAAAGAGAGATTTTGATTTTGCAGGGAAGGTTTACCAGGAAGTTATTGACCGTTATCCCCGGAGCAGGCTGGTTGATGATGCCTATTTTGGTTGGGGAAGGGCTTCTTACGAAAAGGGTGATTTAGTTTCTGCTATCAAGGCTTATCGGGCAATCGTTACCACACATCCAAAGAGTGACCTCGCTCCCCAGTCGCAGATGGAAATAGGAAATTGTCTCTTAAGCCAGAAAAAGTATGGTGAAGCGCACAACGCCTATAACCTTGCTCTCAAGAACTATCCCAAAAGCGGTATTGAACACCGAATAAGATTCCACATTGGTCTGGCTTACTATAAACAAGATAAATATGAGAAGGCAATTGAAGCTCTTAGCAGTTTAAGGGAGAAATTCAAAGACAGTGATGTCATTGACAGAGCTCTCTATTATATTGGCTGGTCGTACTTCAAGCAGAAAAAATATGACGAAGCAGTTATCCACTTTAACAGCGTAGTTGTCAATTACCCTGAAAGTGGCGTTGCGGCAGATTCTTTATTTAGAATTGGAGACGCACTTTATAATCAAAAGCAATATGAGCAGGCGATAAAGAATTATCAGAAAGTCATCGATGAGTATCCTCAAAAAGAGATAGCGGAGTTTGCCTATTATGCTATTGGCTGGAGTTACCACGCTCAAGGCGAGGAGGATAAGGCAATCAAGGTGTATAAAGATTTTGTTGAGAAGTATCCGAAGAGTCGTTTGAACGTAGAAGTGAGGTATCGCCTTGCAGAATATTATTATAGCGGAGATAATTTTGACGAAGCAGCAAAGATTTACCGCTCGATAGTGGAGAACTTTCCTAACTCACCTCTTGCCGACGATTCCAGTTATTGGTTGGCCTGGAGCTACTACAGGGCTGGCAATTATGATGGAGCAGCCAATACTTACAGGAGGCTAATAACGAGCTATCCTGATAGCGACTTTGCCAGTGAAGCTCAGTTCCGCATTGGAGGATGCTACTTTGTACAAGAGAAATATGCTGAAGCAATAGCAGCATATGAGAAAAAAATCGCCAAAACTCCGGAAGATACTTTCTCCAGTGAATCCCAGTATAAGATTGCAGAGAGTTATGAAAAGATGGGTAGTAAGGAACTTGCACAGGAAGCTTTTCAGAAAACACTCCAGAAGTATCCCCGGTCAATAGCTGCAGCCAGAGTCCACTTGAGGGATGGAATTTTATATGAACAAAAGAAAAAATACAAGAAGGCAACAGAGAAATATAAATTGGCTACAAGTTTAGCCCGCAATGAAGTAGGAGCAGAAGCACAGAAGAGGATAGGTGACTGCTACTATTTCCGGAAAGATTACCGTAATGCTATGGTTGAATATTTGAAGGTGGTATATCTTTATAGCAAACACCCATACTTTGCTGCCCCTGCACAATATATGGCTGGAGAATGTAATGGGAAGCAAAGGTTCTGGGAGGAGGCGAGGAAAGCCTACAGGAAGGTCATCGAGAATTACCCGGAAACCGAGTGGGCGAGGAAAGCACAAATAGAGCTGGAGAGAATAGCCGGTAAATAGTATGCCGACAAGAAAAGTCATCTTTTTTATAGGAATCTTAATTTTTCTCTTTTTATGGAATCCCTGTGCGCACGCTGAAGCAGAGAAACCAACTGAGGAGAAGCCTGCCTTCGAACTACCGGAAGTGGTAATTATTGGGGAAGACCAGTCCAAAGTCACTATAGGTGGTGAAAGGGAACCGCTCATTGACCAACCCTTTTTGAAAAAGGTGGAACTTGGTCTGGAACCTAGGGAAAAAATCTCTCCCCTATCCTTTCTTCCCCAGAGGAGGGAGAACATTACTGAATTTAGTTTTGCCTATGGAAGTTTCAACACTTTAAAGAGTAGACTCAGTCACGGCAGACAAATTAGGGATAAAGGTTACTATCTCTTTGGTATAGGAAAATATAAGACAGATGGAGAATTTCTTGGCAGGCGTTATAACCAGGATAACGCATTTTTAGAATTGGGATTCAAACCTAGAGAAAAGCTCGATTTGAAAATTGCTACTTCTGGTCTCCTGAAAGATTATCGCTTGTCCAATTCTACCACTACTCAAAGGGTAGACCTATTAAACGTGGAATTGGGAGTGGAGGGGAGAATAGGAGAAGGAAGCAGTCTGGGGTGTCAGTTCTTTGGTCAAATAGCAAACTTAAAGAATAATGATAAAGCCAAAAGTGAGATAGGAGGAGCCAGGTTACAGGCGAGGATTGGTCTGACGGAAAGAAACTTATTGAACCTGGAGGCTCAACTCTATCAGGAGAGTCTTAAATTAGGCAGTAATAGGAGGCGTTATTTAATTAGTTCTGTTTCTGTGGGCGACGAATTTCTTCTCTTTGATAGACTATGGGTTAACCTGGGACTGGAATACAAAGAAAAGAGTAAGCCCCATACCTCCTTTCTTTATCCCACGGCCAGACTCTCTTATGAGTTGATTCCCAATTTTAACCTCTGGGTAAAATATAAACCAGGGATGACAGTTCCTCTCTTCGATGAACTCTATATAGACAATGATTATACAGGGGTTAATTTAGACCTTCTTCCCCAGAAAAGAAAATTTTCCCTCGAGGAAGGTATGGAGTATAAGTTCAGCCAGAACCTCTCTGGTAACATCTCCTTCTTTCAGAGGAAGTTTAGAAATTTCATTGCTCTTTTCGATTATAATGACACGATAGGAAGTTGGCAAAATATCTCCAATGTATTCTCAGAAGGTGTGGAAGCATCCTTTGTTTACAACTTGGCAGACTTTAGTCTGCGTGAAGGAGTAGCAGACTTCGGTCTGCGTAAAGGAGTAGCAGACTTTAGTCTGCGTTTGAGATATGTATACGAAAGAACAGAGGACGAAGACCAACCGGATAAGAAAGTACCATATAGACCCATACATTCGCTCAAAATTTCGTCACGCTATTCTTATAGACCATTGAGTATAGTTCTATCAGTTCTAATGCAGAGCGAAAGATATTACAATCGCTCTCAATCTTTACCTTTCTACTGGACGCTGGAAACAGAAATCTCCTGTCGCATAACAGAGCAGCTTCTCATTTTTGTTCAAGGAGAGAATTTACTGCAGGAGAAGTATGCCGAGAGGTTTGGCTATCCACTTGACCATAGCAAATTCTTTGGAGGATTGAAACTAAAATTCTAATTAGCAAAAATCGATTGTAGTGTAGCCCTTCATGGGCGTAATTTTTACCCCGTTGTAATGGGGTTTACGGGCATAAAGCCCTACACTACCAAGACCATTACGGGCACGAAGTCCTAATTCGACTTAAAAAGGAGGCTAAAATGCTGAACTATTTTTTACGCGGGGGAATAATGATGTATCCTCTTTTTATTGCTTCGGTTTTGGCTCTGGCGATAATTATCAACAAGTTTCATGTTTTTTCTCAAGTAAGAGCTGGCGAGAGGAATCTAATGGCTAAAATCAAAGAGTTGGTGAATCAAAAGATGGTCGAGCAAGCAGTTACTTTCTGTAAGAATTCCGAGGGACCTGTTCCTTCTATATTGAAGGCTGGCTTGAACCAATATGGTAAAGGACAAAAAGCAATGGAAGATGCATTTGAAACGCAAGCTTCAGAAGAGGTTCCGCGCGTGGAAAGCTATCTGCCTGTTTTGGCCACGATTGCAGCAGTGTCTACTTTAATGGGGTTTACTGGCACAGTTATAGGGATGATTCGTGCTTTCGATTCCATTGCTGCTGCCAGCGCCACTTCCCCGGCAATTATAGCCTCAGGCATTTCCGAAGCGCTGATTACTACTGCCACAGGGTTACTCATTGCTATTCCCACACTTCTCTTCTATCGATATTTTGTCCATCGTGTAGATAGGTTTGTTTCTGAGATTGAAAGATACTGTAAAGAATTGATTAAAATTTTATTTCCTGGTTAGGTTGGTCGGTCACCCTTTGGAGTAGCGAAACTTGTTTCGCGATGAAGACGCAGAGCGAGCTCTGCATTATGATCCCGTCATTGCGAGTCGCGATTGAAAATCGGGACGTGGCAATCTCCAGATTGCTTCACTTCGTTCGCAATGACAACGTTTTGCCGCTGTAAACAGTGCCTGACCAGATAAGGAGGCAAAGAAAATGCAATTCAAAAGGTCAAGAACTCTTAGCACGCGTCTCGATGTTGCACCAATGGCTGATGTTGTCTTTCTACTGCTAATCTTCTTTATGCTATCTACCTCTTTCGTGGTTCAGCCGGGTATCCAGATTAGATTACCCAAGGCGGTTACCTCTGAAATTCAGTTGAAGAAAGACCTCATCTTAACGATTACTGCTGAGAACATACTCTTTTTAAATGAAGAGCTAATTACCCTGGATGGGCTGGGTGAAGCACTGCAGGCTGCTTTTGCTCAGAGGAAAGATAGAATATTAATTATTAAAGCTGATCAGGAAGTTAAACATGGTATGGTGGTGCAGGCAATGGATATTGCAAAGATGAACGGAGCTGATAGATTAGTAATTGCCACAGAACCAAAATTGTTATGAGTTTCAGGAGAGAGGAATGTTTGGAGACCGCAATTTCAGGCTTTCACTACTTATTTCTTTTATCTTCCATTTGTTAATGTTGATATATATTCCTATAACCCAGCGCCATAGACCTCCAGTTAGGTTTGTGGAAGTCTCTTTAGTTTCATTTCCAGCGGTAAAACCCAGTGAACCAGGTTACCCAGAGTCTTTAGCTTTTGCTCGACCGAGGACTGATGTCAGTCCTGCTCCTGGAGTCGATGTGTGGACACCGGGAGAGGGAGAGCCATTGGCAATTCTAGGACCGGAAACGAAGATTACTCTAACAGAAATCCCGGCACCTGAGCCCGAAATGGGAGAGAAGATATCGATGCTGCCAGGCGAAGATAGGTTCACCATGGAGGGAGTCAAAATTACGCCCGGACTTTACGATAGAGGAGGCATTTTTGTGGGAAAGGGTGAAGCCCGAGATTTCGCCATAACCGGTCCAGTCTCTCGTAGAGGAATTGTCCGGCGTGTCTATCCTCAATATCCCAGGTGGGCAGAAGAGGCAGGAGTGAGTGGTGAAGTCCGCTTAAAGTTCTGGGTCTTGCCCGATGGATTAGTTAACAAAGTAGAGGTAACCCAGACTACAGGATATCCTGACCTGGACCAGATTGCCAGCCAGGCGATGAAAAAATGGCTCTTTGAGCCCCTCTCCCCCCAGGAGAAGCAAATAGTCCAGTGGGGAACAATCACTCTCAAATTCAAACTGGAATAACTGGAGTGTGAAACGCTCCGACAAGTCGGAGTACTTGGTCAAGCTTTCGCTTGACACTCCATTTAAACATCGGGAAAGGAACATCTTATGGTTGAGGGAAGAATCTTATTATTTGGTGATGACCCCAAAATTGCTCAAGGATTAAAGAAAACCCTGGAGAAGAAGGCTTTTACACTTTGCCAGGTTAAGGAAAAGACCGGTGTTAAGGAGAAAATTCTGGAATTCGAACCAGAACTGATTATTCTAAACTTTATCTCTTCATCTCAAATAAATTTTAAAATCTGCAAGGAGATTAAAAAGGATAGAAGTTTCAGGAACATTCCAGTAGTTATCATTAGCAATATTTCCCAGAAGAAGGATTTAATTAAATCTTTAGAAATCGGTGCCGATGACTGCCTGCAGAAACCTATCGATTTCGATATTTTCTTAGCTAGATTAAGAGCAATTTTACGCAGAATAAGTTACAGGGAAGAACCTGAGGAAATTTTAAGGTGTAAAGATATTGTAATCAATTTAACCACCAGGACTCTTCTGGTAAAGGAGAAACCTGTCAAATTAACTCCCAAAGAATTTGCCCTTCTTTATACTCTGATGAAAAAGAGAGGAAGGGCTTTAGAGAGAAGATATTTGATGAAGAGTGTCTGGGACGAGAAGTATCTTGGAGACCCACGCACAATAAACAAGCATATTGAAACCCTCCGCAAGAAATTGGGGTCTGAATCTGCCCGATACATCAAAACGGTTGAGAAAGTAGGCTATATGTTCAGGGCCTAAACTTCCCCAATTCTAACCTTCCCAATCTCCATTCCAGTAACTAAACAATAGCAAGGTAGTGTAGCCCCTTGTGGGCGTCCCGATTTATCGGGACGGGCATAAAGCCCTACACTACCAAAACCATTATGGGTAGTGTAGCCCCTTGTGGGCGTAATTCTTTCCCTTTCGTAGCCGCAAAGCGTTGTCATTGCGAACGAAGTGAAGCAATCTGGAGATTGCCACGTCCCGATTTTCAATCGTGACTCGCAATGACGGGATCATAATGCAGAGCTTCGCTCTGCGGCTACTACCCACCTGAAATTTCGCCGGAATTTCGCTTTAATTTCCAGTAATGTAGGGTAACCTTATAGTGAGTCTTATGGTAGAAAAAGACCTATTCATTTATGGGACTTTAGGGTAACATAGTGACATTTAGGTCCCGCTACTTTTGACAAAAGAAAGATTAGAGAAGCAAAAAGGAGCTGTATAATATTGAATTCTGTCATGACCATAGTATATGTCAGTGTATGGCTTCAGTTGAAGTTTCCAGTGGAAGCCCGGGCGGTGCAAGGGGTAAAGATTAAAACTGCCCGGGTTTTTCTTTTAAAGAACTATAATTAAATTGGTATTTTCAGCCGAGTCTCGTGACTCGGTTTTTTTTGTCCAAAAGTGAGAAGTGACACTGCTCACTTTTCAAAACTAAAGGAAAGGAGATGAGAAAGAATGTGCAAACGAGAAAGACTGAAGATTGGTTTGCTCAAGATTGGAGAAATGGCTAGGGAGGCAGGGGTTCTTCGCTCCACTATCAGGTATTACACAGAGATGGGACTTCTTCGGATAGCTGAAACCCTGTTGCCCGGAGGCTATCGCCTCTATGACCGGGAACAGACATTAGCCAGAATTCAGGAGATTAAATCTATTGCTGAGCAGAACCGCACTTTGCAAGACATCAGGAAAGAATTAGCAAAATCCATAGCTGGATGACAGAGTAGAATCTGTAGCTGTCCCGATTAGTCGGGACTAAGGGAAGCAAAGCTCTGCGATAATTATGCCATTGGAGATTTACGGAACTAAAGAAGAGAAAAGAATGTTCTAAAGAGTTTAAAAAGATGATTAAAAAGTTATTTTTAATTATTTTATTTTTATTTCTCGCTCCTGCGCTGTGTATAGCAGACACAGCCACTCGAGTTCCCACTGGAGATGAAGGTTTTACTGGTAGCTGGACAGCAAGAGATGGTGGGTTATACTATGTGGAGGTGGATGACCCTGTAGGAAATCCTGATGATCTTACGAGCTGTATTTACTGCACATCTGTTGGTAGGATAACTTTTAGCTTTTCTTCATTTTCTATTATTCCAGGTTCAACAATTACTCAGGTTTGTGTTTACTGGAGACATACTAAAGCTGCTGGTCCGGCCTCCACATTTGGACCGGTATTAAAAGTTGGTGGCAATTATTATACAGGCACAGAGGTTAGCGTAGGCACTTCCTGGACAACAAGTGATTCCATCACAGTTGGCTCACAGTGGACACAGAATCCAAAAACCTCTAGTGACTGGACAGTAGACGATATCAATGGTATAGGTTCGAATGCTTTAGAAGCATTTGGGGTACATAGTACGTACGCCTCTCCTAATCCCTATTGCACCCAGGTATATGTTGAAGTTACTTATACCCCAGCACCCCCAGTGCCAACTATTACTGTAGCTTCCGCTATTTCTCAACCACCCCATGTTGTTGTTAATTCCACAGGTATTGTGGTAGGTGCTGCCTCTGTTGTAAGAAACATTGGCACAAGTCAGGTTACAGCAGTAACCTTAAAAGAAAATGGAGGAACTATTGACGCTGAGAATGGACTGGCGAATATAGAACTGTGGCTCAGTTCAGATACCATCCGGGATGCAGGAGATAATCAGTTAGAAACAGCTAAAAGTTTCAATGGCATAGATGGAGAATGCACATTTACAGAGACCTTTGAGGTTGGCACTACAACCCAATACCTGATTGTGCGCTTAGATGTAACATCTGGAGCAACTGCAGAGGAAACCATTGAGATACAGGTGAGTAGCATAACTACCACCAGTAATGTTTATGGCATTCCTTGCGATATATCAGGCACAACTACTGTAACAGATAATTGGTGGAGCGAGGGCGGTTCCTGGTCCTATAGGAAGAAGTTAGTATTTGATAACTCAGACCAGACTGAAAATCTTACTGATTTTCCAGTTATGGTTAAACTGACTCCTACCAGGATTAACTATTCTGATGTAGGGAATGCAGATGGGACAGACTTAAGATTTATAGACTCTGACAATTCTACCGAATTAAAATATCATATTGAGGAATGGAATTCCTCAGGCGATAGCATTATTTGGGTGAAGGTGCCTCAGATAGATGGTTCCTCTAACATAGATTTTATCTATATGTATTACGGAAACAGTGGAGCTTCAGACGTGCAGGATTCATCAGGTACTTTTAGTAATAATTATGTAGCTGTATGGCATATGGATGAGTCTTCCTGGAGTGGCACTCCAGATGAGGTGAAGGATGCAACCCAATATACCAATGATGGACAGGCTTTTGGTAATGCAACTACCACTGATACAGCAAAGCTAAATGGAGGGGGTATATTAGATGGCACTGGAGATTATGTTGACGTACAAAATCATAGTAGCTTGCAATTAACAACTGAATTTACTTTTGCTATGTGGATTTACAGAGAAACTGATTCTGGGACTCACGAACGATTATTGGCAAAATCAGATGCAGATAGTCCGGATGACACAGACCGTGATTATTATTTAGATATTCAAAGTATTGATGTAGTAATTGTAGGATCTACACAGCTAGGTGATGCCTCTGCATATTTGTCAGGAAACGCCATAATATATACTGGCACGTGGTATTATATAGTTGCCATGAAAAATTCCACTGAGTATATAATCTACGTTAATGGTGCATTTGATGCAAGTGGAGTTACAGGCGGGACAATAGGAGATGCTCGTCAGAGCACAATGCCTTTAAACATTGGAAGATTGGGACAAGCTGGCACCTGGTATTATGATTTCGACGGCATTATTGATGAAGTCAGGATTTCTACAGGGACGAGGTCCGCTGACTGGGTTGCTGCTCAATATGAATCTATGAATGATACATTTATCAATGTTGGCTCTAAAGTAGAAAGTGATACAACCGCACCAGAGGCTATAACTAACTTGTCCGGGTTAACCTGGACCAGTGAAGGAGAGGTAAAGCTTACCTGGAGTGCTCCTGGTGATGATGGATGGAATAACCCTATCTATGGTGGTAAATATGGGGTGAAATGGTCTACCTATTCATCTTTTGACTGGGGTGGAGCTGACAATTTTAACCTGGAATGGTCAACTTCGACTTCGCCAGGAAATAGCGAGAGTAAAGTGATTACTGGCTTAGATGGCGGTACAACATACTATTTTCGCATCTGGACTGCTGATGAGGTTCCCAACTGGTCATCAGGTCTTTCCAACGGCGCCACCGCCATGGCAAAAATAGTTGTGGCAGCTAATAGGTATTGGGTAGGGGTAACCGACCCGGACAACTGGAACGACCCGAATAACTGGTCGGCTACTTCCGGAGGGACGGGGAATGCGGGTGTTCCTGGAGCAGACGATACTGCCATCTTTGATGGAGGAAATACCTACTCCTGCCAGATTGATATATCCTCTACTGTAGCCTCAGTCATCATTTATTCCACCTATACTGCCACAATATCCATCAATTCTGGAGAATCCCTGACCACCTCAGGTTCTTTTGAGATTGCTGGTGGCACCTTTACCACCAATGGAGAGATTCTTGATGCAGGTTCTTATAATCAAACTGGTGGCATATTTAATGCAGGTGGCTCAACAGTAACCTGTAATGGTAACTTCAGCGTTACAGTAGGAACGTTCAATGCTGGTGTGTCTATATTAGTTCTGGATGGCACAGATGGCAATGCCACATTTACTGGTGATGGTTATACATTCAATAATGTAATCTTTCAATCAACAGGCACAGTAGCCAGGACATGGACATTAGGAGGAGGGACTATAACCTTTAATGGCGACTTCCAGCTCAAGGCTCAGGGCAGCGCAGATTTGACAGTAACTGCAATTACTAATAATCCTGACTTGAATATTCTTGGTAGTGTGGATTATACAGGGACAGGTGGGGGCACAGAATCGCTCTCCATGGGCGAGGGCACCTGGACGGTGGGAGGAAATGTTAACTTCTCAGACGGGACGGTAGATGCGAGCACTTCCACGTTTGTGTTGAATGGTAGTTCCACCCAGACCTTGACCATGGATGGGAATAACCTCAATATTTTACAAATCACTAATTCTTCTTCTGACGGGGTCTACTTTGCTGACAATCTCTCGTTGAGCACTTTTACAGCTACCACGGGTGATACCAACTTGTATTTCTGTGGTGGTTCTACGTTCACCTTTACCAACATTGATTTCAATGGTCAGCCGGAATCCAGTCGCATAGTGTTGAAGTCAACAAGTACAGGCACGGCGTGGTATTTCACCGTAACTGGCAACCAGAGCGTCTCCTATGTAGATGTCAGGGATTCTGATGCTTCAGGCGGGAATACCATTGATGCTGATGATGGTACCAACAAGGATTCCGGGAACAATGTTAACTGGGACTTCGAGGCGCCAGGAGACCGCTACTGGGTCGCTTCCTCGGCAGGCAATTGGAAAGACCCTGATAACTGGTCTACCTCTTCAGGAGGCGCACCGCCAGCCACGGTTCCTTCCTCTGCCAACAAAGCCATCTTTGATGGTGCTGGGCTGGGAAGTTGTAGTATTGATATTAATGCCTCGGTGACGGATGCTGTCATTTATTCCACCTATACTGCCGCAGTGTCTATTAATACCTCCCAATCATTAACCACCAGCAGTTCCTTCAGTATAGCGGGTGGCACTTTTACTACCAATGGAGAGATTCTTGATGTCGGTTCCTATACTCAAACCGGAGGCATATTCAATGCTGGTGGCTCGACAGTAACCTGTAATGGTAACTTCAGCGTTACAGTAGGAACGTTCAATGCTGGTGCGTCTGTATTAGTTCTTGATGTCACAGATGGTGACGCCACATTTACTGGTGATGGTTACACCTTCAATAATGTAATCTTCCAGTCAACAACGACAGTAGCCAGGACATGGACATTGGGAGGAGGGACTATAACCATCAATGGCGATTTCCAGTTCAAGGCTCAAGGCAGTGGGAATTTGACAGTAACTGCAGTTACTAATAATCCTGACCTGGATATTGGTGGGAGTGTGGATTATACAGGGACAGGCGCGGGCACAGAATTGGTCTCCATGGGCGATGGCACCTGGACGGTAGGAGGAAATATTGACTTTTCAGGCGGGACAGTAGATGCAAGCACTTCCACGTTTGTGTTGAATGGCACATCAACCCAGACCTTGACCATGGATGGGAATAGTCTCAATATTTTGCAAATCACCAATTCTTCTTCTGATGGGGTCTACTTTGCTGACAGTCTCACGTTGAGCACTTTTACAGCTACTACAGGTAATACCCGGCTATATTTCTGTGGTGGTTCTACCTTCACCTTTACCAACATCGATTTCGATGGTCAATCAGAATCCAGTCGTATTGTGTTGAAGTCAACAAGCACAAACACGGCGTGGTATTTAACCGTAACTGGCACGCAGAGTGTTTCCTATGTAGACGTTGAGGATTCTGATGCTTCAGGCGGGGACACTATCTTAGCCATAGATGGCACGAGCCTCAATTCGGGCAATAACGTTAAGTGGGATTTTGGTCCTCCAGCAGCGATAACTGATTTAACCGGATTATGCGATAGCGATACGGGCGATGTAACCCTCTCCTGGTCCACTCCTGGGGATGATGATTGGACAGGCACCCTTCCTTCTGGAAGTAAATATATAATTGATTATTCAACTTATTCTATCCAGTGGAGCACAACAAATTATAAGGTCTCCATTTCCACTTCTGGAGTAGCTCCCCACACCGAGGTTTCCCACACAATTACCGGTCTTACCGGCAATTCCACCTATTATTTCCGCATCTGGACTCGGGACGAAGTTCCCACTAACTGGTCAGGTCTCTCCAATGGCGCCACCGTCTGGGTCAACCCCGTCCTTAGCGTTACTATTGACCCCTCATCCCGTCCTTTTGGAGAAGTGGATGCCGGTCAATCGGATGTATTGACTGACGGATTTACAGTAGAGAATACTGGAAATATAACCCAGAAGTATCAATTGCGTTTGACAGGTGTTCCCACAGAATGGACGGCAAAGAATGTTGCTGGAGCACCAGAGTGGGAACAAGCAAAGATTCTCGGTTTATTTACCACACAAAGCCCTCTGAGTGCAACTCATTTCAATGACAATCCTCCAGACACAGGTGATGGCGACATAGTGCGCACTACTACCGATGACCAGGCTACAAGCACTAATTTTGCTATTTCAGAGGAAGGTGTAGAAGTTAAAGGTTATAACGTTACAGTAGGAGGAATACGTTATTTGTGGTTCCGTTTCGATGCTCCTTCTGGAACAAGTATAACGAATGAACAGTTCTTAACAGTAACCGTAACAGCAATTCAACAATAGGAGGAAAAGATGGAAGCTAAGCGAAGAGAGCTCAATCTGCAATTGAATAAAGGGGGTGCTATGGAACAAAGACTTGACATTAAACCAAAAGTCATAGAGTGGTGCAATCGGGTAATTTATTGGGGGCTGATAGTTTTAGTCATTTCTTTGCCTCTTGCTTTTAGTCCTAAAATTCTCGACGTATTTAATTTACCTAAAGTAACAATACTTCGCGTTATAGTTTTAATAATGTTATCCAGCTGGATAGTCAAAACAGTCGAAAAGGGAGAATTTACCTGGAGGAAATCGCCTTTGAATCTACCGGTCTTAATATTCGTCTTTGTTACTTTTATTGCAACCATCTTTTCTACTAACCCTTACCACAGTTTCTTTGGTCAACATATGTACCACATGGAAGGTCTATGGGCGACGCTCATTTATGTCACTTTGTACTTTCTCGTCATAGCTAATTTAGATGTTTCCAAGATACATAAGATTATTCTGATTTTTCTAATTGTAAGCGGTGTTACTGTCGTTTATGGTCTCCTCCAGCATTTCGGCATAGAATTTGTCAACTGGCAGACCTCTTCTAAGGAGAGGATATGGTCAAGTATGGGAAATCCCAATTTCTTTGCCGGTTTTCTGGTAATGGCAATTCCATTGTCTATTGTTGTGCTACTTGACTGGAGAAGAAAGAATAGAAATAAGTTACCTTTGAAAATAGGTTTATTAATTACCCTTCTTTGCTTCCAGTTACTCTGTTTAAACTTTACTTATTCACGAGCGGCCTGGATTGGCCTGTTTTTTGGGCTGGCAATTATTGCAATCTTATGGAGAAAACAACTGGGAAAGATGAGGAAGATTTTCAAATTCACCATTTTAGTTTTATTCATTGCGCTTTTATTCGTTTTTTCATTCAAGGCAATAGAGATGAGAAAATTAGCTTTAGAAAACTTAGAGCCTTTAGAGACCTACGGTTTGATTTCCAAAACTGTTAAAAGGATAGTTTCGGTAATTGATTTAAGCGACGCAGATGCTGCTTCTCGTATCTCCGGATGGAGAAGCGCTCTGGAAATGATCAAGGAGCGTCCACTGTTAGGAGTAGGACCCGATACGCTTAGCATAAACTTCAGGCGCTATATGTTCCCTGAATTTTCGCGTCTCATCGGTAAAGCTTTAGCTAATCCCGCTTATGCGCATAACGAGGTTCTACAAATAGCCGCTACTATGGGGATAGTGGGATTACTTTCATATTTGTGGCTTTTACTGAGTTATTTCAGAACTATCACAAAATTTCCCGATTTACGACAAGACCCCATTGTAGTTGGAATAGCAGCTTCTATAAGTGCAGTATTAGTTAATAATTTGTTCAGTTTTCATACAGTGACTACGGCAACTCTTTTCTGGTTATTTTTAGGGTTTACCAGCGTATTGTGGAGTAAGGAAGGAGGAAAAAAGTCGGTCAGTATTTCTATTCCACGGGGGATTAAATGGGCAATTTATTCAATTCTCTTTGTTCTAAATCTTTTCCTGATTGGGATCTTTCTAAGAATCTATTCTGCCGATGTGCATTTTATAAACGGCTTAGCTTCCGAGGCAAGGAGACGATACGATTTGGCCATTTCCGAATACCAAAGAGCTGTAGAGATAGCCCCTTGGGAGCAGACTTACTATCAGAACCTGGCGAAGGTTTGTCTAAATGTAGCGCCGGTGGTTCCGGATAGGACAGAAAGGATTAGGCTTCTCGAGAAATCGGTGGCTGTATATAAAAAACATTTGGAACTCATTCCTCAGGACGCAATGAGCCATAACGGCTTGGGCATAGGATATATGCATATGGCTGAACAATTATCCGACCAGAATTACTACCAATTGGCTCAGGAATCTTTTCAGCGCTCAATACAAATGGCTCCATATTTTCTGGAACCTTACATAAATCTAGGAACAGTGCTTTATCGTCTGGGTAGGAAAGAAGAAGCGATACAGATCTACGATAAGGCGTTGCAAGTCAATCCTTATGTGCCATTGGTGTATCTGAACATGGGGAACCTGTATGCCCAGGAAGGAGAGATAAGAAAGGCAATAGGTTATTGGCAGGATGCATTGGACTTAGATCCAAATTTTCAAGAGGCAAGGAGGAATATTGAGATGAACAGAAAGTTGATAGAGGAACCTTCAGGAAAAGAATGATTAGAAATCCACAAAATCCTAAATTCGGAGGTAAGAAAAAATGAAGAAGTTATTTTTAGCGATTTTGACACCGGCTGTAATGGCAACTTTTGTTAGTCCATGTGAGGGTGGAGCGTTATTTACGAGAATGGGGGAAGTAAAGATCGACAACATCCGTCTGGGGAAAAGCTTCAGTATGGCGGAGGCATTAAACATGCCATTTAAGGTAACTAACGCGAGCGCATTTCGTGCGGAATTAAAGATGGAGGTTATAATTCCTGTTGAGGGAGCCAAAGATTTAAGGCCTGGATATGAGCCCCTTCCCGATGCGTCGTGGGTAGAGTTATCACGGGATTTCTTCATTCTCGAACCCGGAGCCGAAGCGGTAACTGATGTGGTTTTTATCGTTCCAAAAAAAGAAGAATATTTCGGGAAGAAGTATCAGTTTTTCATCTGCTCTCGTATCACTCGGGGAGTAACTAATATTAATGTTGCCGTAGTGAGCCGTTTTCTCCTTAATATCATCACCAAGGAAGGAATGAAAATGCTCCGAGGGAAAAAACCCCCAGCGAGAATAGAGCCTGTTGCTAATTTGAATTTCAGTCTTCTCCCCTGGGAAGTGTTTTTGAAGGGAGCTAAATTGGGAAGTGTCATTGACATTTTAAAGGAGACGGGAAGCCAATTTAAGATAGTCAATCCTAACGACCAAGAGTTGAAATTTCTTTTGAAGTGCATAACAGTTAGAAAGGCGGGAGTAAGCTTAAAACGAGGTTATAAAGACTGTCCGGATCCTTCCTTTTTGAACTTTAGTGAGACTGAATTCGTTGTCCCGCCAAATTCTATAAAAAAGGTAAAGATGTTTTTGAAATTTCCCAGACATGATGCGTATTTCGGAAAGAGATATATGTTTATAATCGTTTTGGAAAACTTGGGTCAAGAAATTAAAGGCAAAGTCTATAGTAGGCTCTATGTTACTACGGAGGCAAAGCACTAAAGGAAGGGGGTGATTTAGATGAAGAAGCTGATTCTGATTGTGGCATTTTTGGCAATTGTGGGATTCATTTCCCAGGCAGAGGCAGCGGGTTTTGACACCTGTAGTATGAGTGTGACAGTCCAGGTGGGCGTATCGGTTTCGGTTACAGATGAGCTGTTAACATTTGGTACTGTAAATGCAACGGAGAGTGGAGTGAGCACCGGTGGATGTACAGTGGAAAATGATGGGAGTGCACTGAACTACTACAAGCTCAAGATCACTGGCACACCAGGCGGCTGGACAGTGGAGCAGACAGGAGGATCTGTTGACTGGGACGAGTTTCGGCTGTTGGGTCTATTCACATCGGAAAGCTCTTTAGTGGCTGGTGATTTTTCCACCACTAATGACATTGTGCTGGCTACAGCGGAGACAACAGCAGACGCAGACGTTTATGCCATAAGTGCAGAGGGTGCCTCAGTCAAGGGTTATGACTGCACGGCGACTGCGTTTAGGAAGCTGTGGTTCAGGTTTGATGCACCTTTGGGAACAACCATAACCGGCCAGCAGTGGATCACAGTGACTGTGTATGCTTACCAGACCTAAGGAGAAGCTCAGTTGAGATTGGTTGATGGCATCTGGTGAAGATTGCAGTAGCAAAGGGATAGCTCTCTTGTGAGAGGAGAGCAAAGGTTGCACTTTGCCGCTACAGGAATTGGACGGCACTCTAAAGAGTGGACGACCAGACAGGTCGGTCGCCCTTCAGGGTGACGAAAGATTAAGAGGAATGTAGGGGCGGAGCAAGGATAACGCTTTGGTGCTACAAGAGAGGTCCAGGTATATTCAGGGAGGATTAACTGGGAATAAAGTGAATTTTATACAGAGAAGGGGGTGATTTAGATGAAGAAGCTGATTCTGATTGTGGCATTTTTGGCAATTGTGGGATTCATTTC
>JABUBP010000106.1_pt1 | contig 18050 bp, 17 predicted proteins | sample 7240331 | NCBI WGS metagenome assembly JABUBP01 (sample SAMN07256347, study PRJNA390944) | subsurface metagenome | isolation source: Methane hydrate marine sediment | place: Pacific Ocean: Eastern North Pacific, ODP site 1244 | collected 2002 | reverse complement strand
CAATCCCGGCTGGATCGAAATTTTCGGCGCTGTCAGCGCGCCCGCGATGGCTGCCAGCAGCGCGCCGGTCGCGAAGGCAAAGGCGTAGACGCGATTGACGCGCACGCCCATGCTGACGCTCATCTCCTCGTTGTGGATCACGGCGAGCACGATCTTGCCGGTGATGGTGCGGTTGAGACCAAACCAGATCGCAAAGCCGATCGCAGCCGAGATCGGGATCAGCACCAGGTCGTAGCCGACGTAATAGAGCCCCGCGAACTCGAGATTGCCGAACAGCTCGTAGGGTTGCGTCGCGTAAATCGGATTGACGCCCCAGATCAGTTTGGTGGCGTCTTCGAGGACCAGGAAGACGGCGTAGGTCACCAGCAGCAGCACGACTTCGTCGCGGCCGTAGAACATCTTGAGCAGGCCGCGTTCGAGCAAAAGGCCGACCGCCGAGGCGATCAGAGCTACCGCAAGCAACATGGCGACGAAGCCAATACTGGGTGGCAGACTGCGCGTGGCGGCCATGGTTACCGCGGTCGCCGCGATATAGGCGCCGAGCGCATAGAGGCTGCCATGCGCAATGTTGAGAATCTTGAGCACGCCGAACACCAGCGTAAGGCCCAGCGCCACGACGAAGAGCCAGGAAGCCTGGATCAGCCCGTCCACGATGATGGTCAGAAAGAAATTCATTGCTGGGGATGAGTCGCACTGTTGAGCAGCAAAAGCGGCGCGAACTTGTTGGTTCGCGCCGCTGGGTTTTTGCGTCTAGCTGTGGCCGCCGCTCACTTGCACTTGGCGCCCTGCATCCCGCCCTTGATCCAGTCGAGCGACTTCACGCCCGCGGGAGGGTTGACGCATTCAGCATCGAAATACTCGATGTCGACCAAGTCGACGCGCTTGGCATCTGGATTGTACTTGGTGCGGGCGAACGCGATCGGCTGGATGGCCTGATGGCCATCAGCGAGCTTCATCTGGATAAGGCCGCCGGGTGAGGGCCATTCGAGGCCCGTCATCGCCGTAACCAGTTCGTCGGGTGAAGGTTTCTTGCCGCCATTCTTGGCCATTGCCTTTTCGACGGCAGCCTTGAGACCAAGGATCGCCTGGGTCATGCGATAGGACGCCTGCACGGGATAGACGCCGTTGGCGGCTTCGTAGCCCTTGAACAGCCAATCGTTGAGCGGTGACTTCTTTGACATCAGTCCATAAGCGCCGCGCGCACCGATGATCGTGCCGTCGGGCATCTTGTCGCCGAGCGGCGGGAGCACGTGGTCGGCTGCGCTGAACACCAGCTGGCTGCGCTTGGGTAGCCCGCGCGGTGAAGCCTGCAGGATGAAGGACTGCAGGTCGCCGCCCCACAGGCTCGAATAGACGACGTCCGAGCCGGCGGCAACGAGGGCCGAAATTTCCGTGCCGTATTGACCCGCGCCGAACTTCGGCAGCAGGTCGGTCGCAAGCTTGGCGTTGGGATAAAGCTGCCCGGCGGCGGCGACGAAGTCGGCGCGGCTGTCCTGGCCCCAGGCATAGTCCTGGTTGATCGCCGACAGCGTCTCCATCTTGACGTTTTTGGCCTTCATGTAGCGGATGAGGCCGACATTATCCATCGTCGCATGCGCAGCGGTGCGAAACACGTAATTGTATTTTCCTTCCTCGAAGATGCGCGGCGTGCCGCAATCCATCAGGATCAGGAACTTCTTCAGCTCTTCAGCGATCGGGGCCACCGCAAGGCAGTCGCCGGAGCCAATATAGCCGAGTACGGCATCGACGTTGTCGCGCTGGTAGAGATTGCGCAGTTCCTGCACCTGCTTGGTGGCGCCGCCATTCTCATCGATGATGACGGGTTCGATCTTCATGCCGCCAAACCCGACCTTCTCGTAAGGCGAGGGCGCTGCGCCCTTGTTGAGCTGGTCGATGACGAATGTGCCGCCATTGCGGGCCGGGACACCAAAGCTGTCGGCAGCGGGGCCGGACAGGAACGTCACAATGCCGAGCTTGAAGGTTTCCTGCGCGAAAGCCGGTGCGGCAAATGCGAGCGCCAATGCCGTGGCCGAAGCAAGCGTGGCCATCCGTGAGCAACGGTTCATGAGTTCCTCCCCTCTGCTTTCCCGGCGCTTGTCTGCCGGTTTGGTGCGCCGGCGTCAGGCCGGCGCAATTTTTCTTGCGGGCAGTCTAGGCGGCCTTTTTCGGCCCGTCTATGGAGGGGCAGTCTCCGACTTGCGTCTATACGTCATCTAGCCATCGATAATCGCAACCGCGCGGGTCCATCCCGCGGAAGCGCGCTCGATCTTGACGGGGAAGCACGACACCATGAATCCGGTCGAAGGCAGGCTCTCCAGATTGTGCAGCTTCTCAATGTGGCAGTAGCCGATATGGCGACCGGCCTTGTGGCCCTCCCAGATCAGGCTGGCGTCCTTGGTCTCGGCATATCTCTTCGCGGTGTAGACGAAAGGCGCGTCCCAACTCCAGCCGTCGATGCCGGTCAGCCGCACGCCGCGCTCCAGCAGATACATCGTCGCCTCATAGCCCATGCCGCAGCCCGAGGTGACGTAGTCCTGCCGGCCGTATTTGGCCCCGGCGCTGGTGTTGACGACGACGATCTCCAGCGGCGATAGCGTGTGGCCGATGCGTTTCAGTTCGTTCTCGACATCCTCAGCGGTTGCGACATAGCCGTCCGGCAAATGGCGGAAGTCGAGCTTCACGCCGGGCTGGAAACACCATTCCAGCGGCACCTCGTCGATGGTCCATGAGCGCTCGCCGCGATTCATGGTGGGGTGGAAGTGCCAGGGCGCGTCGAGATGCGTGCCGTTGTGGGTGGAGAGCTGCACCTGCTCCACCGCCCAGCCTTGTCCATCCGGCAGATCCTCGGCCTTCAATCCCTCGAAGAACTGCAGCATGCGCGGCAAGCCCTGCTGGTGATCGATGTACTGGATCGTCGGATGGCCGCCCGGCGGATCGGCCGGAACGTCGTTCTGCAGCGGCACGGAGATGTCGATCAGTTTGCGCGCCATGGGCGTCTTCCTCGCTTCGTTTGTTTTTTATTGCCTGCAGTTAAACGCTCAGGCGGTCTGCCGTTCAACCCGGTTTTTCAGCACGCCGATCTTCTCGACTTCGAGCTCGATCGTGTCGCCGTGCTCGAGATACCAGCCAAGCTCAAGCCCGCAGCCATTGCCGACAGTGCCGGAGCCGATGAACTCGCCGGGCATCAGCGTCTCGTCCTTGGTGACATGGGCGATGATCTCCTCGAAGGAGAACAGCATGCCCTCGGAAACGCCGCGTGAACGCACCTCGCCGTTGACCCGCGCCTCCATCTTGAGCTTGTAGGGATCGCCGATCTCGTCCGGCGTGACGATCCAGGGCCCCATCACATTGCCGCCGTCAAAACTCTTGCCCTTGGCGGGCCCGAGCCTGCCTTCCATTTCGATGCGCTGCGCGTCGCGTGCCGAGAAATCGTTGAAGATGGTGTAGCCGAAGATGTGGTCCTTGGCCTTGGCAGCGGGAATATTGGCGCCCTTGTTCCTGGTGATGATGCCGAATTCCAGCTCGTAATCCATCACCTGGCTGTAGCGCGGCCATTTCACGGTCGTGTTGGTGCCGCGCACGCTGAAGCGGTTGGTGATGTAGAAGATTGGCTGCTTGCGATAGACCTCCGGCAATTCGCCGAGCGGCTCCGCTTCGATCCGCGCCAGTTCTGCCATGTCGCCCTTGGTGCGGGCGGCAAGCTTCAGTTGCCCACGCGGGGCCTGCAGGATGTGCAGCGGGAACGACATGCCGTCGCGCATCTGCCGCGGCTCGGGGACGGGCGCGAGAATTTCCACGCCGGCGATACCTTGCGAGAGCGCTTCGTCCTTGCCGTGTCTGTCGAAGAGCTCGCGCGCTTGATCGAGTGCGGCGGGACCGGCATCGATCAGCGACAGCATTGAAGAGAAGGCGGGGTTGGCCTTGCCGGCTCGTTCCGCAGCCGCGGCAAGGTCGAACACCTTGGCGTCGCCGCCATGGACCAGGCCGATCTTGTCTCCGCCGTCAGAACGAAAAGTCGCAAGTTTCATGGGCCTTCCCCCTTGTGGTTTCTAAAAATATATGATCATTAAAAATATCGATAAACAAGGGGCGATGGCAAACATCGCGATCAGGGAGGCCGAAATGGCGAAAACTCTGGCCGCGGCAGCGGCAGTGATGGCTGTCCTGGTGGCCAGCCCGGCGGCCGCGCAGAACAAGATCCAGATCGGCTGCACGGCGACATCCGATTGTGCCTCTGCGATGCTCGCGATCGACGGGGGCGTCTTCAAGAAGCACGGCATCGAGGCCGAGATGGTGCTGATCGGCATCAACTCGAACATTCCCGCCGCCATCCTCTCCAACTCGATCCAGATCGGTGGCCCAACCTCGACGGTGTTTTTGCAGGCGGCGGACGGCGGGCTCGATCTCGTCGCCATCGGCGGCGCCACCGTGATGAGCCCGGTGACCAACAACAACATCGCGGCCTTCGTCAAAAACGGCATCACCATCAACTCGCCGAAGGATTTTATCGGCAAGAAGGTCGGTGCCCCCGGTCTCGGCGCCTTCCTGCACGTGCTGTTCGTGAAATGGCTGATCGAGAAGGGCGTCGATCCCAAGCAGGTCAATTTCGTGGAAGTGACGTTCCCGACCATGATGGACATCATGAAATCCGGCAGCGTCGATGCGGTGCTGACCGGCGAGCCCTTCGTGACGCGGATGACCAATGCTGGCCTCGGGTCGGTGGGCGCGCGTTATGCTGCCGAGCTAAACCGCACCGAGCCGATCATCTTCTACGCTGCCTCGCGGGAATGGGCTGAGAAGAATCCGGAAGTCGTGAAGAAATTCCGCGCCGCCATTGCCGAGACCGCGCCCGTCGTCAATGATGACCGCGAGAAGGCATCGGTCTCGATTTCGAAGTTCACCAAACAGCCGATCGAACTCGTCAAGGCAACGCCGCCGAACCGGTCCGAGCCGGTGCTCAAACCGGAGCAGCTTGCATGGTGGATTGACATCATGTCCTCGCAGAAGATGCTGCAGTCGAAACTGGACCTGAACAAGCTGATCCTGAAATAGGCGAGCTGATGACTGCTCCGGCCCAAGGCATCCCGGAAGCCGCCGCCAGCGCCGATACGCTGAGCGAACGCGCCGCCGTGCTGGTCGAGCATGACATCCTCACCGGCCAGCTCGAGCCGGGAGCGCGGCTCGGCATTGTCGATCTCGCCCGCCGCTACGAGATCGGCGCGACGCCGCTGCGCGAAGGGCTGTCGCGGCTGGTGTCGCGCGGGCTGATTGTCGGCATCGGCCAGCGTGGCTTTCGCGTCGCCGAGGTCAGCCGCGAGGATTTGCTCGATATCACGCGTATGCGCACGGTCGTGGAGGAGGAGGCGCTCCGGCTCGCAATCACCGATGGCGACGATGCCTGGGAAGCCGGCATTCTCGCCGCGCTGCACCAGATGCAGCGCTATGTTGAGCGCCACGGCGACCAGTTCCGAGAGGGCGCGGAGGATTTCGACCGGCTGCACAAGGCGTTCCACACGTCGCTGCTGGCGGCCTGCGGCTCCAAGCGCCTGTTGACCGCGCATTCCGATCTCTACGATCAGGCCTACCGCTATCGCCGGATGATGATGCGCGGCTTTGACGACGGCGTGGAATTTGTCGCCGCGCATCGCAGTCTCGCGGACAAGATTCTCGCACGCGATCTCAGGGTTTCGCAGACCATGCTGAAGGCGCATTTGGCCTCGACCCTCAGATACGTCTATCCGGATCAGGCAGGAGAGTGATCGTGGCCTTGTCTGCCGTAGCCCCAAAGCAAGCCGCCGCGTCCCGGATGGAAATGGCGCAGATCGCTTTCTCCAACGTTACGCTGATTCTCGGCGGCAAGCCGATTGTCGAGGATATCAGCCTGGTGGTGAAGCCCGGCGAATTCCTGTGCGTGGTCGGCGCCTCCGGCTGCGGCAAGACCACCGCGTTGCGACTTGCTGCGGGGCTCTACCAGCCGACCTCAGGTTCGGTGCAGTTCGAGGGGCAGGCGATTACAGCGCCGCGGCGCGACATCGCGATCGTGTTCCAGGATTACGGCAAGGCGCTGCTGCCCTGGCGCACCGCTGCGGGCAATGTTTCGCTGGCGCTGGAGGCCACCGGCGTTCCCTCGGCGCAGCGTGCGGGACGCATCGATACGCTTCTGAAGAAGGTCGGTCTGCCCAATCATGCCGACAAGTACCCCGCGGAAATGTCGGGCGGCATGCAGCAGCGCCTGCAGATCGCGCGCTGCCTCGCGCAGGATCCGAAGGCGCTTTTGATGGACGAGCCCTTCGGCGCGCTCGATGCCATGACGCGGCAGGGATTGCAGGATGAAGTGCTGTCGCTGGTCACAGCCTCCAGCACGACTGTCGTCTTCGTCACCCACGACCTGGAGGAGGCTATTTATCTCGGCGACCGCGTCATCGGGTTGTTGCCGAACCCGGGCCGCATCGGCATCGAGCTTGCGATCGACCTGCCGCGGCCGCGCGATCAATTGACCACGCGTGAGAATCCGGAGTTTCTGCGTCTGCGCCGCGAACTGTTCGATTTCATCAAGGCGTCCGAAGTATGATGGCGGACCGCGTCAAGGCACTGGCGCTGCCGGCCTCGCTGCTGCTCGTCTTCGAAATCTGGGCGCATTCGGTTCACCTCCACAGCGACTCGCTGGCGCCGCCGAGCGCCGTCGCGGTGGCCCTTTGGTCTGCGTTGGCTGATGGTGCGATCCTCACCGCTACCCGCGACACCCTGCTGTCGGCCTTTGCCGGCCTGTTTCTCGGCGGCAGCATTGGTCTGGCGCTCGGCATCCTTCTCGGTCTTCTGCAACCGGTTGATCGCCTGATGGAAGTGACGATCGAGTCGATCCGTCCCATTCCATCGATCGCACTGCTGCCGATTGCGCTGATCGCGCTCGGGTTCGGCTACCGCATGGAAATCGCCATCGTCTGCTTTGCCTGCATATGGCCGGTTCTGATCCTGACGCGCGCTGCGGTACGCGAGGTCGAGCCGCGCCTGATGGAAGTGTCGCGCGCGCTGAGACTGTCGCCGGCCGCCCGCGTGCATAAGATCGTGATCCCCGCCGCGCTGCCGCGCATCTTCGTCGCGTTCCGTCTCGCCGCGGGTATCGCGCTGATCGTCGCCGTCACGGTTGAAATTGCTATCAATCCGATCGGGCTTGGTGCGGCGATCATGGCGGCGCAACAGGGGCTGCAAGCCGACCTGATGCTCGCCTATCTGATCTGGATCGGTCTGATCGGGTTCGGGCTGAATGCTGGCCTGAACCTGATGCAGGCGCGCCTGTTCGGTCGCGCAGCGTTGGTGAGGGACCGCGCATGACGCGCTCCGCCATCTACTGGCGCGTTGCCAGCTTCTTCGTCGCCGCCGGCTTCGTCGGCCTCTGGCAACTCATTGCCAATATGAAACTGATCTCGCAGGTCTATCTTCCCGGACCTGATCGCGCCTGGGCTTCGCTGGTGCGCGGCTTCACAACTGGCGATCTCGCGAGCAAGCTGCTCGGCACACTCGAGCACATGGCCTATGGTTGGTTTCTCGCTTCTGTCGTCGGCATTGCGCTCGGCGCCGTCATCGGCTCCTCGCGCACCGCGCGCAGCTACATCGCGCCGTCGCTGGAATTCCTCCGTCCCTTGCCGGTCTCCGCCATCATCCCGGTCGCGATCGCGATGTTCGGGCTGACGCAGACAATGGCGCTGTTCGTGATCTCGTTCGGTGCGATCTGGCCGATGCTGCTCGCCACCATCCACGGCTTTGCCGCGGTCGAACCGCGGCTCTACGAGGTCGCCCGGTCGCTGCAGATGTCGCGGCTCGCCGTGATCTTCAAGATTGCGCTGCCGTCGGCGGCGCCGGACATCCTCGCCGGCATGCGCCTCAGTCTTACGGTAGCGCTGATCCTCTCGGTGGTCTGCGAAATCCTGGCCGGCCTCGATGGTCTCGGCCACTCCGTGCTGCTCTCGGCGCGCGCCTTCCGCTCGGCCGACCTGTTCGCCGGCGTGATCCTGCTGGGCGTGATCGGCTATCTGACCTCGCTGATGATGTCCTATGCCGAATCGCGCCTGCTCGGCTATCGGCGCGGCATCAGTTAAGTCAGGTCGGCTCCAGGAATCCGGCACGGTCACGCAGTGCGCGATGGTCGGCCGCCGCCAGCAGATCAATCAGGATTTGCGCTTCGCGCGAATGGGCAGCAGCTGTGGTGATCGCGGCCGTATACATCGTCGCGAGCTCGCAGCCGGGCGGCAACGCGCCCGAAAGCGTCACCCCCGGTGTACTGATGATTTCCGTTGATTGCGTACAACCGATCGGCCGTGCCGCCGGCGACTCCGCCAGGTGCCGCATCGCTGTCGCGCCATTCGGATAGATCTTCAGGCGGCTTTCGACCTCTCCGATGATGCCGAGCATCGCCAGCACCTCGGCGACATGGATACCGGCCGTGGAGGCCTTGGTATCCGGAACGTAGATCGCATCGGCGGCGAGCAAGGCCTCCCGCAAGGCGACCTGATCCGGTACCGATATCTTGGGAAGATCGGCACGAACCGCGAGCGCCGTCTCGACCACCCCGACATTCCTGATGGAGGAGGGAACAGCCAACCGCTCCCTGGCGAGCTTGCCGACCAACGCTTTCGTCAGGATGACAATGTCGGTCGGGCGCCCGGCGCGCAATTTGTCGGCCATGGCGCCGACGGCTCCGAACTCTCCGCCGATGTCGAGGCCCGTCCTGGCCTTGAAGGTTTCGGCGAGGTTTTTGACCAGACCTTGCGCCGCGCCGCCACTCAAAATGTTCAAGCTGGTCATGCATCCTCTTCCATGGCCGCGATCAGGGCCTCGCGCGTGATCGGCAGCTTGCGGACGCGTACGCCCAGCAGATCGAACACCGCATTTGCGATGGCTGCGGTTACCGGCGCGTGTGCGGCTTCACCGGCACCCACAGGATCGACTTCACTGCGCTGGATCAGTTCCACCTCAACGTCCGGCACCTCGCTGAAGCGCAAGACGGGATAGTCCGACCAACTGGTGCTGGTGATGCGCCCACGGTCGAACCGCACGCGCTCTTTCATCACCCAGCTTGTTGCCTGGATCGCGCCACCCTCGACCTGGTTGATTACGCCGTCGGGATTGATAGCTTCGCCGACATCAACCGCGAGCGACAGCTTCCTCACTTTAATGTCTTCATCGCCCTCGATTTCGGCAATGGCGGCGCAATAGGCGCCGGTGTTCTTGTAACGCGAGAAGCCGATGCCGTAGCCAATGCCAGGCTTTTTCTGCGGTTTCCAGCCGGCGCGCGCGGCAGCAGTGCGGATCACGTCTCTGGCTCGCTCGTCGCGTAGGTGACGCAGCCGGAATGCAACCGGATCTTCACCGCGCAGGACCGCGATTTCATCCAGCACCGACTCGATCGCGAACACATTGCCCTGTGCGCCAAGGGTGCGCAGCGCAGACGTGCGAACCGGCATGGTTTTGAGGCGGTGGCACTCAATTGTCCACGAAGGGAGATCGTAGAGCGGGATCGAGTTGCGTTCGCCGCCGCCGCCATTGGCCATTGGCGGGTTGGAAGAGATCATGCGCGGGAACGGATTTTCGATTTCGGTTCCGGCCAGCAGCGCCGGCTGCGGCGCGCGGCCGGGACGCGCTGCGTGTCCGTTGCTCCAGATTTGATGGCGCCAGCCGACGATTTCGTTCTGTGCATCGAGATCGGCCTCGATCTCGATTGCCATCGCCGCGCCGAATGGCGCATGGCTCAGCTCGTCGGCGCGCGACCACTGCACGCGTACCGGCCGGCCCGCGGCGCCGCGCGCCAGCAGGACAGCATCGAGGGCTACATCATCGGCACCATTGTGTCCGTAGCAGCCGGCGCCCTCCATGTGCTCGACCGTGATTTGTTCGAGCGGCACGCGCAGCACCAGCGCAAGGTCCGCGCGCAGCAGGTACACGCCCTGGCTATGGGTCCAGACGTGGACGCGCTCGCCATCCCATCGCGCCATGGCGCAGGAGGGCGCCATTGCGGCATGCGCGATGTACGGACGCACATATTGTCGCCTGAGCGTGCGCGCGACGTCAGGCGATGTGGTCGCGTTCCGCGTATCGACGATGTTCGATTCCACCGGCTGCGACTTCAGGAACGCGGCGAGGTTGCCCTCGTCGGGCATTGGTTCGCCGCTGTCCCAAGTCGCGCCCTTGTGCAATGCTTTCAACGCCGCGTCAGCTGCGTGTTCGGTCTCGCAGACAACGCCCGCAAAACAGCCGTCGCGCACGACGGCGATTAGACCGCCCACGGCACGCGCGTCATCCTCCTTCAGCGCAACAAGCTTCGCTCGCGATGCTTCCGGCCGCAACACCCGCCCATGCAGCGTCCCGGGCGGCGCGCAATCCTGAATGAAGCGTGGTTGCGCAAATACCTTGTCGGGAATGTCGATACGCTGCGCGGAGCTGCCAGCCTGCGTTCGCTGCGTCACCGTCTTGGCGACCACGTCAGTGCTAGCGTCGCGCTCCAGCGAAACCGCATCGGCCAGGTCCCAATAGCTGGTGCTGGCATTGCCGGGCCCCCTGATCGTGCCATCGTCGATGCTGAGCGCATCGATATCAGCGCCGAGCCGGTCGGATGCCTTCGCCAGGAAGATGCGTCTGACTTCGGCACAGACGTGGCGCAGCGCGCGGCCGGATTGCTGGATCGACAGGCTGCCCGAGGTCACGCCTTCATTGGGGCTGGAAGCGGTCGAGGCGCGCCGCATTTTTATGCGGGAAAGATCGACGTCGAGTTCGTCGGCCGCAATTTGCGCAAGCGCCGTGACGATCCCCTGGCCGATCTCCACCTTGCCCGGTGATACCAGCACGTGTCCATCGCTCGAAAATGTCAGCCATGACGAGAGCCGCGGATTGGCGGCGACGCTGACCGGCAGCTTGGGCGGGGAGGGTGTATTCATCCGGCAGCCATTTCATGCGCGGCGCGCAGTACTGCGCGCACGATGCGATTGTGCGAGCCGCATCGGCAAAGGTTGCGGTCGAGCGCGGCTTTCACCTCGTCGCTGGACGGCGACGGGTTTTGCCGCAGCAGCGCCGCGGCGCTCATCAGGATACCGGAGATGCAGTAACCGCATTGCATCGCCTGTTCGTCAATGAAAGCCCGCTGCAAGGGATGAGGGTGCTCGGCATTTCCCAGTCCTTCGAGCGTGGTGACGCTCTTGTCGGCCACCGACCATAGCGGCGTGTCGCAGGAACTCACCGCACGATCGCCGACGATGACGTTGCAGGCTCCGCATTCGCCGGCGCCGCAGCCGAAATGCGGACTGGTCAAGCGGGCTTCGCTGCGCAGGACATCCAGCAGCGAGCGGTCGGGATCGGCGTCGACGGATGTATCGACACCATTCAACCGGAAGCGAATTTGCGGCATCGGGAGGCCTATTGCGCCTTGTCGGGGAATTTCTTGACGACGTCGGCCCATTTGACGATGTCGCCGCACAGGTACTTGTCGAATTCATCTGGGGTCATCGACATCGCCACGGCCCCTTGCGTGGTCCATTGTTTGACCACCTCCGGCCGCTTGATAACGGCGTTCACGGCCGCATTCAGCTTGTCGATGATCGGCTTGGGCGTGCCGGCCGGGGCCATCAGGCCGAGCCAGATCGTGGCCTCATAGCCGGGAACACCCGCTTCGCCGGCGGTCGGCACGTCCGCCAGCACGCTCGATCGGCTCTTGCCGGTGGTGGCAAGCGCGCGCACCTGGTTTTCCGCGACATTGGGTGCCATCGCCGTGACAGCGTCGATCATCATCTGCACCTGGCCGCCGATGACGCCGCTGCGCGCCTCGCCGCTGTTGCGATAGGGCACATGCACGACGTCGATTCCGGCCATCGCTTTGAACAACTCGCCGGCCATGTGATAGGGCGTGCCCTGGCCGGAGGAGGCGTAGTTCAGCTTGCCCGGCTGAGCTTTCGCCAGCGCAATGAATTCAGCGAGCGTCTTGGCCGCTACGTCGGGATGGACCACGATGACGAGATCCGACGAATTGACCGGCGCAATCGGGGCGAGGTCGCGCATCAGTTCGTATTTGCGCTGGGCCGGCGTCAGCAGCGATTCATTGGCGGTCTGGGTGTTTGACATCATCAGCAGCGTGTAGCCGTCCGGCGGCGATTTTGCCGCTTCAACCGTTCCGATCACGCCGCCGGCGCCGGTGCGGTTTTCCACCACGAAGGGCTGGCCAAAGCTTTCCTGCAGGATGTTGCCGATCTGACGCGCCGTGACGTCGGCCGGCCCGCCAGCGCCGAAGGGGACGACGATCCTGACCGGCCGGGAGGGATAATCCTGCGCCGATCCGGGCGTTGCGACCGGTACTGTTAGCAGGATCGCAGCCAGCACCAGCACAAACCTTTGGCCGGTCATTCGTCTCTCCCCACTCGTTATTTTTGTGCCGCCAATCTAGCTTCAGTGCGAACGGGCTGTCGACGATAGACTAAAGGCCTCGGCTCGGAATAAAGGATAGGCTCTGGTGTACGCAACTTCGCCTTCCTTGAGCGGGGAACAAGGGATGAAACGGACTTCGATTTCGCGCCGCGACCTATTGAAGGGCGGTGCAGCATTGGCGGCGGGCGCCGCTTTTTCCACCAAAGTTCTGGCGGCGGCCCCGCCGCCTGAGGCGGTCACGCCGGCCCTCGTCGAAGCGGCGAAAAAGGAAGGTCAGGTGATGTACTACACCTCGACCGACCTGCCGGTGGCTGAAAAGTTGGCAAAAGCCTTCGAGGCGAAATATCCGGGGATCGCGGTCCGGGTGGAGCGCACCGGCGCCGAGCGCGTGTTCCAGCGCATCGGCCAGGAATATGCGAGCAACATCCACGCCGTCGATGTGGTCAACTCCTCCGATGCGGCGCATTTCATCGTCTGGAAGCGCGACGGCATCCTGGCGCCCTATGTTCCCGAGGATGTCGCAAAGTATTATCCGGCCGAGCACAGGGATCCGGACGGCCAGTTCGCGAGCTTCCGCGTCTGGCTCAGCATCATCGCCTACAATACCAATCTTGTGAAAGCGGAAGACGCACCGAAGAGTTTTGCCGATCTGCTCGATCCCAAATGGAAGGGCAAGATCGTCAAGGCGCACCCAGGCTACAGCGGCACCATCATGACCGCGACCTACCAGATGCAGCGCGACCTCGGCTGGGAGTATTTTGAGAAGCTCGCCAAGCAGGGCGTGATGCAGGTGCAGTCCTCGGCCGATCCGCCGAAGAAGCTTGAGATCGGCGAGCGCGCCGTGATGGCCGACGGCAACGAGTACAACATCTTCCAGATGAAGGAGTCCGGACGCTCGGTCGAGCCGGTCTATGCGACCGAAGGCTCGCCCCTGATCATCGGCCCGAACGGCGTCTTCAAAGCCGCGCCGCATCCGAATGCCGCAAGGCTGTTCCAGGCTTTCAGTCTCAGTCAGGAAGCGCAGCAACTGATCATCGATGTCGGTGGCCTCCGCTCGGTGCATTCGCAGACCAAGGAGAAGGCCGGCCGCAAGCCGCTCGCCGAGATCAAGACCATGAAGGACGATGCGGCGGCGGTAGAGAAAGAGGGCGAAGCGATCAAGGCGCGCTACACAAAGCTGTTCCGCGTCTGATGTCGGCGGAATTGCCACAAACCTCCGTCGCGGAAGTGCTGGCGGCGAAGATCGCCGTGTTGCCGCCGGCCGCGTTGCCGACCGCGACGACGCGCAAATGCGAGGATCTGCTGGTTGACGTCGTCGGCCTCTGCGTCACCGCTCGCAATGAGGACTATGCCCGCAGCGCGCTCGCAGGCTGCGACGACGATGGTTCCTGCACGGCCATCGGTCACGCGCGCACGCTGACGGCGGCGGGCGCGGCTTTCGTCAACGGCACCGCGGCGCATGGCGAAGATTTCGACGACACCTTTGAAGGCGGCCCGGTGCATGCGGGCGCTGTCATCGTGCCGGCCGTCCTCGCGGCCTGCGAGCGGCACAATGCCGACGGCCGCATGGCGCTGACCGGTATTGCGGTTGGCGTCGAAGTTCTCTGCCGCCTCAGCCTCGTCGTACCAAAGGCCGTGCACAAGGCGGGCTTTCATCCAACCGCCGTCTTCGGTGCGATGGGGGCGGCGGCCGGCGTCGGCGCGGCCCTTGGCCTGAACGCAAAGCAAACCGTCGACGCACTCGGCATTGCCGGCAGCATGGCAGGTGGGATCATCGAATATCTGGCGGAGGGCGCCTGGACCAAGCGGATGCATGCCGGTTGGGCTGCACAATCAGGCATTCGCGCGGCGCTGCTGGCGCGCGGCGGTTTCGTCGGCCCGCGCACGGTGTTCGAGGGCGTGCACGGACTGTTTCACGGCTTTGCGCATACCACCAAGGGTGACTACGACGCTCTGATCGGCGATTTCGGCCAGCGCTGGGTCACCGACACGCTCGCCTTCAAGCCCTATCCCTGCGGGACCATGGCGCAGCCTTATATCGATTGCGCGCGGCGTCTGGCGGCGCGCGGCATCAAGGCGGAAGATATCAGCGAAATCGTCTGCGAGGTCGCCGAGGGCACGGTGCACCGACTGTGGGAGCCGCTCTCCGACAAGCAGCGCCCGCGCAATGGCTATGCCGCCAAGTTCGCGGTGCCCTATCTGCTGGCGGCCGGTTTCGTGCATGGCAATGTCGGCCTCGGTGCCTTTACTGAAGGTGCGATCGCCGACGCGCGCGTACTGGCGCTGGCCGCCAAGGTGAAATACGTCGTCGACCCGGACAATCCCTATCCGAACAACTATACCGGCCATATCCGCGCACGGCTGCGCGACGGCAGCGTGGTGGAAGACCGCCAGCCTTATCTGCGTGGCGGCGCTCAGGAGCCGTTGACCCAACAGGACGTGATCGACAAATTCCAGCTCAACGCCCAGCATGGCGGCTGGAGCACGGCGCAGGCCGACGCCGCATTGAAGCTGATGGGGACATTATATGATGGCCGCATCGATCTCTCGTCGCTGCGGGGTTAGGTGGATATGGCACAGGAACTTTCGGGCAAAGTCGCCATCGTCACCGGGGCAGGCCGCAACATCGGCCGCGCCATCGCGCTTGCGCTCGCCGAAGGCGGCGCGGCGGTCGTGATCAATGCGCGCAGCAACCGAGCGGAAGCCGACGCCGTCGTGCGCGAGATCGAGGCGTCCGGCGGCAAGGCGATCGTTCACATCGGCGACGTTGCGGACGCCAAGGCGGTCCATGCGATGGCGGATGCCGCCGCGAAAGCATTCGGCCGAATCGACATCCTCGTCAACAACGCCGCGCTCCGCCGCGAAAAGCCGTTCGCCGAGATGGACTACGCCGCCTGGCGCGAGATTCTCGACGTCACGCTCGACGGCACGTTCCATTGCGTGAAGGCTTGCCTGCCGGCGCTGCGCAAGTCCGGGGCAGGCACCATCGTCAATATCGGCGGGCTCAGCGCCCATACGGGAGCCGCGAATCGCGCCCATGTGGTGACGGCCAAGGCCGGCATCGTCGGTTTCACCCGCGCGCTGGCCCATGATCTGGCGGCTGATGGCATCACCGTGAACTGTGTTGTGCCGGGCCTGATCGGCACGCCGCGTCCCAAAAACCAACCGGAGCCGGCCCATCACGCCACGCACGGTACGATCACCGGCGAAAGAGGCCGTCCCGAGGATGTCGCCGCCGTGGTGCGCTTCCTTTGCGGCCCTGCGGCGCGCTACATCAACGGGCAGGCGATCCACGCCAATGGCGGAGCCTATCTCGGCGCTTGATGCATGGCCTGTGCGCCAAATTGGCCGGGAAAAGCCCCTCGGCTGGTCAGGCTTTTGATGTTACCTTTCCGCGCATGAACCAGCACGCCAAGATCGATATCCGCCATTCCACCTGTCCGCATGACTGCCCGTCGGCCTGTGCGCTCGATGTCGAGGTGATCGACGGCCGCTCGATCGGCCGGGTGCGCGGCTCCAAGGTCCAGACCTACACGGCCGGCGTCGTCTGCGCCAAGGTCGCGCGCTACGCCGAGCGCATTCATCATGCCGAGCGGCTGCTCCATCCGATGCGCCGCACCGGGCCGAAAGGATCTGGCCAGTTCGCGCGCATTTCCTGGGACGAGGCGCTCGACGAGATCGCCGCGCGCTTCGATGCGGCCGAGCGCGAATTCGGCGCCGAGTCGGTGTGGCCCTACTACTATGCCGGCACGATGGGCCTGGTGATGCGCGACGGCATCAACCGCCTCACCCATGTGAAGAAATACTCCCGCTTCTATTCGACGATCTGCGTCAACCCGGCGCGCGGCGGATACGCCGTCGGTACCGGCAATATCGCCGGCGTCGATCCCCGCGAGATGGCGGTCTCCGATCTCGTCGTGATCTGGGGCACCAACCCCGTCAACACCCAGGTCAACGTGATGACCCATGCGATGCGGGCGCGGAAGGAACGCGGCGCGAAGATCGCGGCGATCGACATCTACAACAACGACACGATGAAGCAGGCTGACATCAAGATCATCCTGCGGCCGGGCACCGACGGCGCCTTCGCCTGTGGCGTCATGCATGTGCTGTTCCGCGAAGGCCTTGCCGATCGCGACTACATGGCGAAGTACACCGATTGTCCGGATGAACTGGAAGCGCATCTGAAGACGCGCACGCCGGAATGGGCGTCGGCGATCTCGGGCGTGCCGGTAAGCGAAATCGAGCGCGACCAATTTGGCGGCCGCGCGTTGGCGGCGGTGGGAACGGGATGTCGCGGCGTTTGCTCGCGCCATCGGCCAGACCAAGCGGACGTTCTTCCGTCTCGGCTACGGCTTCACCCGCAGCCGCAATGGCGCGACACAGATGCATGCCGCGCTGTGCATTCCGGCGGTGACCGGCGCCTGGCAATATGAAGGCGGCGGCGCGTTCCACAACAACTTCTCGATCTGGAAGTTCAACGAGTCCGTCATCGAGGCGCACGAGGCGATCGACCGTTCCACGCGGGCGCTCGACCAATCCAGGATCGGACGCATCCTCACGGGCGATCCGGAAGCCTTGCAAGGCAAGGGCCCGGTCAAGGCGATGCTGATACAGAACACCAATCCGGTGACGGTGGCGCCGGAACAGAATCTGGTTCGCCAGGGCTTTGCCCGCGAGGATCTGTTCGTCGCGGTGCACGAGCAGTTCATGACCGAAACGGCGGCGATGGCCGACATCGTGCTTCCGGCCACTATGTTCATGGAGCACGACGATGTTTATTACGGCGGCGGTCACCAGCACATCTCGGTCGGACCCAAGCTGATTGATCCGCCTGGGGAATGCCGGACCAACCATGAGGTATTGCAGGGGCTGGGCAGGCGGCTCAATGCGGATCATCCCGCCTTCGAGATGACGCCGCGCGACTTGATCGACGCCACGCTGCAGAAGAGCGGCCGTGGCGATATCGCGACGCTGGAAGCCGACCTCTGGCGGGATATCCAGCCGGATTTCCGCACCTCGCATTATCTCGACGGCTTTGCGCACGCCGACAAGAAGTTTCACTTCAAGGCCGACTGGGCCAACGTGCCCTACGGCATTGGTGGCAAGGGGCCCTGGCAGCAGATGCCGGCGCTTCCGGACCATTGGGCTGCGATCGAGGAAGCGGACGAACAACATCCGTTCCGTCTCGCCACCTCGCCATCGCGCAGCTTCCTCAATACCAGTTTTAACGAGACGCCGGGCTCGCAGGCCCGCGAGGGCGCGCCTTCTGTAATGATCCATCCGGAGGACGCCGCAGCGCTTTCGATTGTCGATGGTGATGCGGTGACGCTCGGCAATCCCCGCGGTGAGACGACGCTGACGGCAAGGCTTTTCGACGGTCTGCGCCGCGGCGTGGTGATCGCCGAGTCGATCCATCCCAACAAGTCCCATATCGGCGGCCGCGGCATCAACACGCTGACGGGAGGGGATGTGGTTGCGCCGATTGGCGGCGCGGCGTTCCATGACAACAAGGTCTGGATCAGGAAAGCCTAGCTTCTGCGCGCAAGAGCCAGTTCGTGCTTGCAGTCCACCGTCGTCCTGTCGCAAATGCGTCTGAGCATGCGGCAGAACAGGCGAGTGAGACCATGACCGATCACACCAGC
>JABUBP010000105.1_pt1 | contig 18109 bp, 20 predicted proteins | sample 7240331 | NCBI WGS metagenome assembly JABUBP01 (sample SAMN07256347, study PRJNA390944) | subsurface metagenome | isolation source: Methane hydrate marine sediment | place: Pacific Ocean: Eastern North Pacific, ODP site 1244 | collected 2002 | reverse complement strand
GAAGCCCGCTACCGCCCTCCCTTCCCCACCACCTCCGGCCTCTGGGGAAAGCCGACCATTATCAACAATGTGGAAACGCTGATGAATATTCCGCAGATTATCCTGAACGGCGCCGACTGGTTCAGCCAGATGGGCGAGGAGATAGTGATATTCGACACGGAGATATATATAGCCCTGCTTGGCTCCAATGGCGTAGCCGGCAATGAGTATCCCTTCAATAAGCGTGAAGGGGTCTTTCTCCAGGATGTAACGGTCCTTGAATGTGCCCACCTCGCCTTCATCGGCATTGCAGATAACGTATTTTGCGTCGCCGGACGCGGTGCGGGCGCCCTCCCACTTGATACCGCAGGGGAAGCCAGCCCCACCCCGACCCCTCAACCCGGAAGCCTTTATTTCTCCGGTTATCTGCTCCGGCGTCATTTCACGGCGGGCTTTGGCCAGAGCTTTGAAGCCACCTGTTTCCAGGTAGCTATCAATTCGCTTCGGGTCGATTACATCGCAGTTTTTCAGCACCACTCGCGGCTGCGGCACAAACTCGCCTCCATAATTATTCGTACGATTTCAAAATTTGCTTTATCTTCTGCGGGGTCAGGTCAACGTGAGCATCGTGATTTATCAGCATGGCCGGGGCATGGTCGCAGAGGCCAATGCAGTTGATCAACTCGAATGAGAAACGTCCATCAGCCGTCGTCTCACCGGGAACAATCCCGAGCTCCTTCTCCACCGCCTTCATTATCACTTCCGCACTCTTGAGGTAGCAAGGCAGGCTCTTACAGACCCGGATAACGTTCCTGCCCAGCGGTTTAAGGGAAAGAAATGAATAAAAGCTGGCGACGCCGTAGACCTCATGAACCGGGATGGCCAGCGATTCTGCCAGCTCGGCGATAGCCTCTTCGGGCACATGCCCATACCGGCGCTGCGTTTCTTTTAAACGCTCCACCAGGTCAGCCCGGTCTCTGGGCGGCGTTATGACTCCTTTTCCAGCCATATTACTATCTCCGATGGCTCAGCCTTTAATAATAAGCGCTTTATTTGCCCTCTCTTCTCCCGCTTTCCTTACCTTTCTCAGCGCTCCCGATGGACATATCTCAACACAGGCATCACAGTCGTCGCAGGCCTGGCTGCCCAGGGGCTGGTCAAAGCCGTAAATTACCTTGCTGTCAAAACCGCGATACGCCGTGCTGAAGAGCGGCTCGTCTTTTTCGTTTTTACAGACCATAACGCACCGCCAGCACTGCACACATTTGGACATATCACGGACCATCCTTGCGTTTTCGTCTTCAACCGGATAGTAGTGCTTGCGGGCCCTGAAGCGGGGCAGGCCCACTTCCAGGTCAGCAGCAATCCGTCGCAGTTCGCAGATATTGGCTTTATCACAGACCAGGCAGGCATCAGGGTGGCTGGCCAGCATCAGTTCGACCAGTACTCTACGCGTGGCAATCACTTTGGGTGAGTGGGTTTGTATCACCATACCTTCTGCAACCGGCGTATGGCAGGAGCCGACCAGCGTCCTGGAGCCTTCCACCTCAACGACGCACAGTCGGCAGGCCCCGATGGGCGACAGGTCCGGGATATAGCAGAGGGTCGGAATATCTATGCCGTTTTCTTTGGCCACCTCCAGGATGGTCATATCAGGACGGGCACTTACCTCTTTGCCATTTATGGTCAGCTTTATCTTCTTCTCCACGTTATCTAAATATTATAAATTAAAAATATTCAGTGCCAGTATTTAACAGTAAAGGGGGCACCAAAACCGGCACCCCGTATTTCACAGTGATAACTATTATGCTACCATAGAGCTATTTCGTCAGCAAGTCACGGCCGAAAAACGTCGTTATTTTCGAGTGTTTGCCGTTGAATTTCCCCTATGTTAAACTCTTTAAAGATTCTCCATGAAGATTTTGGTAACCAATGACGACGGTGTTTCCGCTGACGGCCTGTGGATACTGGTTCGGGAGCTGGCCAACATCGCCGAGGTGGTGGTCGTCGCTCCGGATAGAGAACAGAGTGCCGCCGGTACGGCAGTAACGCTCTGGGAACCGCTGCGGATAAGAAAGGTACATCCGGTGGTTCACGGCGTGGAAACGTACGCTGTGGAGGGTACCCCGTCAGACAGCGTCCTTCTCGCGCTGGGCAGCCTTATCAAGGGCAAGGTTGACCTCGTCGTTTCGGGCATAAACTGGGGGCTGAACCTGGGGGATGATATTTACATCTCGGGAACGGTAAGCGCCGCTCTTCAGGGCTATCTGCATGGCTGTCCCGCCCTTGCCGTCTCCGCCGAACGAGATAGTGAGCCCGGTTTCCAGATAGCGGCCAGGCTGGCCACCATGCTGGCGGGACGGTTCAACGCCAGCCCACCAGCAGATAATTTATTTCTCAACATCAACGTGCCCAACGTGCCGCTGGCCAGAATAGGCCGTATTCAGGTCACCAGGCTGGCCAGTGAGAGCCATATCAACACCGTCACCGAGGGAAATGACGGCAAGCGGAATTACTACTGGCTGGTGCGGCAGAGGCGAGACGGCAGCCAGGGCAGAAAAACGGATGTCTGGGCAGTGGACCACGGCCACATATCCATAACCCCCCTGTTTACCAGCCTGCCCACCAGGACACTGTCCGCGCTGCTGAACAATCTCTGTTCCGGCCTGCTCGAGGAGCTAACCGGGTCTGCCGGCCGTGAATATCATGTCGCATTATATTGGTGTCGATATCATCGAAATAGGTCGTATTAAAGAGGCGGTCAACAATTGGGGAGAGAAATTCTTAAGACGTGTCTACACCGAATCAGAACTGGCCATGTACCGCGACAAGCCGTCGTCGCTGGCAGCGCGCTTTGCCGGCAAGGAAGCGGTCATGAAGCTTCTGGGCACAGGCAGAAACGGTGTTCACTGGCGGGAGATTGAGACCCTATCTCATTCCAGCGGTAAGCCGCGGGTAAACCTGTACGGAAGGGCACAGAGTAAGGCCGATGAACTGGGCATTAAAGAGATTGCCGTCAGCCTTTCCCACTCCAAAGAATATGCCATCGCCTGTGTAAGTGCGTTCTCGGAAACAAACCCGTCGAAAAAGTCGGACCATCAGCCGGGAAAAACGGGTTCGTGAGCGATACAGAAGGAACGCCAGTCATTAAAAAATCTAAAATCTTTTATGGCTACTGGATACTGGTTGTCTCATTTCTGTGTCTGGGCACCTTTTCCGGATCCGGTGTTGGTTCTTTCAGTCTCTTTGTCAATTCCCTGCAATCCGAGTTCGGCTGGGGTAGAGGCGAGATTATGCTCGCCTTCACCATTTTTTTCCTGCTCACCGGCGTGGCGGCGCCACTGGTCGGCAGCATCGTTGACCGTTATGGAGTCAAGGGAGTAATATCCGCTGGAGCGCTGGTCACCGGTTTTGGCTTCGTTTCTCTTTACATGCTGCAGAGCCTCTGGCACCTCTATGTAGCTTACTTCTTCATCGGCGCCGGCATGTCAGCATTCGGCCACGTGCCGTCGAGCGCTATAGTCTCCAACTGGTTTGTCAAGAAGCGCGGCACGGCTATCGGTATCATGTCTACCGGCATTGGCATGGGCATTTTCGCGGTGGCGCCACTGGTCGGCAGCTTCCTCATCCCGGCCTTTGGCTGGCGGATGGCCTATCTGGCACTGGGGATAATGGCCTGGGGTTTAATCCCGCTGGCCATCTTCGTTGTCAGAACCAAACCTGCCGACATGGGCTTTTATCCAGACGGCATCACCAGCCCTGAAGAAGTAGCCGAAATAGGAGCATCCAGCCAGACCACAAAAGGACTGGGCCTCAGAGCAGCGCTGGGCACCATGGCATTCTGGCTGGTGTCAGTCACCTTTTTCATCAGCGCATTCAGCTCGCTGGGGTTTAACCAGAGCCTGGTACCATATTTACAGGATGCCGGCTTCTCGGTGGCACTGGCAGCCAGCGCCCTGACCATTACGGGCCTGGGCAGCGCCATCGGTAAATTTTTCTTCGGCTGGCTCTGCGATAAAATTAAAGCGAAACAGGCGTGTGCCCTCAGCATTGTCCTGCTGTCGGCTGCCGCGATTATACTGATGTTTATCCGCTCTACATCCCCTCTGGCCATTATCTGGCTTGCCGCCTTCATTCTCGGGCTGGGGGCGGGAGGCTGGCTGCCCACCATGTCCATGCTGGTCAGCCGTAATTTTGGCCTTGCTTCTTATGGGGCCATCATCGGCATGGTATCGCTGTTGCAGGCTATTGGCGGCGCCGCCGGCCCTCTACTCGGCGGATATATGTTCGACACCACGAATACGTATTACTGGACATTTATCATCTTCTTATGTCTGTATGCCGTAGCCATCCCCGCCGTTCTGGCGGTGCGCCGGCCTAAATCATTCGTTTGAAAGGCACTGCAAGTGTCCCACGTAAATTGAGCCATCCTGCGATGAACATTACCGTGGTTACCGGGAAAGCCGTGGCTATTCCAACAAGGGTGATCTGGATAAAACCTTCATAGAAAGACTTCCTTAATTAATGATAATATAGTGTAATGATATCCTTCCGCTGGAAATACATTGCACTTCCCCTGGTTTTTCTGCTCCTTTCTATCGGTTTCGCCATTTATTTTTTCCCCCGGCTTCCAGATGAGATAGCCTACCATTTCAAGGATGGCCTGCCCGACCGATGGCTGAGCCGCGGAGTCGCCACTGCCTGGCTGCTGGTGCCGCAGTTCCTGCTGACCGGCCTGGGTGCCGCCATTGTTATGGGCATAATCCGGCTGGGCAAACACCTCCAGCCGACCACCAATAAACGTGCGGAAACAATGCTCTTGCTCATAGGCAATATGGTTGCCCTGCCACAGCTCGTCCTCGCCTTTGCAATGCTGGCCATTTTCAGCTACAATTCGTACGGGATATACCTCATGCCTTTATGGGTATTCGCCCTGATTGTCATGGGCCTCGGAGGTATCATCCTGGGGGCATTTTTCTTCCTCGCCATACGGCAGATTCTGGCGAGGAAGTTATAATTACCATACGGCATACATTTAAGGAACACCTGTAATGACTGAAAAAACACCGGGCAACGTAACGATGGAGAAGATTGTCTCGCTCAGTCAGCGGCGAGGCTTCATTTTCCCGAGCAGTGAAATCTACGGCGGACTATCAAGCTGCTGGGATTACGGGCCGCTGGGGGTGGAGTTAAAGCGCAATGTAAAGCAGGCCTGGTGGCGCGCTGTGGTTCAGGAGCGCGATGACATGGTGGGACTGGACGCCAGTATCCTGATGCATCCGCAAGTCTGGGCGGCCAGTGGACACCTCGAACAGTTCACCGACCCGCTGGTGGAGTGTAAAAGCTGTCACCAGAGATGGCGCAGCGACGAGGTTGCCGACAACAAGTGCCCTTCCTGCGGCGGCGAGCTCACCGAGCCACGCCTGTTCAATCTCATGTTCAAAACCTTCATGGGGCCAGTCGAGGATGACGCCAACGTGGTCTACCTGCGACCGGAGACCGCGCAGGGTATCTTTGTCAATTTTCAGAACGTGCTCAACACGACGCGGAAACGGCTGCCTTTCGGCATCGCCCAGGTCGGCAAGGCCTTCCGCAACGAGATAACCACCGGCAACTTTATCTTCCGCAGCCGCGAGTTCGAGCAGATGGAAATCGAGTATTTTGTCCGGCCGGAGACGGCGGATAAGTGGTTCGATTACTGGCTCGAGGAGAGACAAAAGTGGTACCTGAACCTCGGCATTAGGGAGAAGAACCTCCGCCTGCGCCCCCACGGCGATGCAGAACTGGCCCACTACGCCAGGAAATGCTACGACATCGACTACAGTTTCCCCATGGGCTGGGCGGAGCTGGAGGGCATTGCCAATCGCGGCGACTACGACCTGGCCCAGCACGCCAAATACAGCGGTAAAGAAATGACCTACTTTGACGAGGAATCCAACGAGCACATCGTGCCTTATATCATTGAGCCATCGGCCGGGGTGGACCGCTCCGTGCTGGCCTTCCTCTGTGATGCCTACGACGAAGAAATCGCCCAGGGTGAGCTGCGGGTGGTGCTCCACCTCAATCCCACTCTGGCACCGTACAAGGTGGCTTTGCTGCCATTAAGTAAAAAGGAGAACCTGGCCAAGTTTGCCAGGGAAGTGTACGATGGCCTGCGGCAGTGCTGGATGGTCAATTATGACGATACCCAGAGCATCGGGCGGAGGTACCGCCGCCAGGACGAGATTGGCACTCCTTACTGTGTTACCATTGACTTCCAGTCGCTGGAGGACAATCAGGTGACCATCCGCGAACGCGATACCATGAACCAGATACGGGTTCCTATCGCCACTCTCAAGGAGACGCTTGCCGCCAAGCTGGCCGGCGAGGACCTCTTTGTGCTGCCACCGGGCGGCCAAGTCTGGAAGGAGGGAGGAGCATAGGTGTTTAAGAGGGGCTTTGCCCCTCTTCTAATTACTTCCCCCTTCCCTGGGGAAGGGGGATAAAGGGGGATGGGGTTAAAATATAATGAAAATCCTCCACTTCGCCGACCTGCACCTCGGCGTTGAAACCTACGGACACACCGACCCGGCCACGGGGCTTTCCACGCGCCTGCTTGACTTCCTGGCCTCCCTGGATAAGCTCGTTGATTTCGCCATAGAGAATGAAGTAGACCTGGTCATCTTCTGTGGCGATGCCTACAAGACCCGTGAGCCCACCCAGACCCAGCAGCGTGAGTTCGCCCGACGCATCAACCGCCTTTCCTCAAATGACATCCCCACCTTTCTCCTCGTGGGCAACCACGACCTGCCCAACGCCATCGGCCGGGCCACCAGCACTGAAATCTTTGATACCCTGTCGGTGAAAAATGTATTTGTCTCCAGCCGCCCCGATGTCTATAAAATCCCCACCCCCAGCGGCACTGTCCAGGTAGCCTCGCTACCATGGCTGCGGCGCAACGTCCTGTTAAGCCGCGAGGAGACGAAGAATCTTGACTTCGAGCAGTTGAAAGAAAGATTGCAGCAGGCACTGACCAGCGCTATTGAACTCAATACAGCCAAACTTGACCCCACCCTTCCCACCATCCTCGCCGCCCACGTATGGGTCGCCGGCTCCCAGATTGGCACGGAAAAGCAGATGACCATCGGGCAGGAGCATGTGCTGCTTTTGAGCAATGTGGCCAGCCCTGCCTTTGACTACGTCGCCCTGGGCCATATCCACCGGCACCAGGCCCTGTCTGAGAACCCGCCCGTCGTCTACGCCGGCAGCCTGGCACGGATTGACTTTGGCGACGAGGCCGACGAGAAGGGTTTCTATCTGGTGGAGATTGATCCTGGCAAAGCCAGCGGGCAGCGTCAGGTTGCTTTTGAATTTCAACCGGTAAGCGGCCGCCGCTTCCTCACCATCGATGTGGTGCTGGAGCCTGAGGACATCGACCCCACCGCCACCGTGCTCGGCGTCATCGCGAAACAGGAAAAAAAGATTAAAGAGGCCATCGTGCGACTAAACATCACCCTGCCGGCACAGCTTGAGGGGCAGCTGCGCGACGGAGATATCAGGGAGGCGCTTAAAGAGGCCTGTTTTGCTACCGTAGCGCGGGAGACACAGCGCGAGACGCGACTGCGGCTGGGGCAGTTCACCGCCGAGGAAATCACCCCCCTCGAAGCCCTGAAAAAATACCTGGAGTCAAAAAAGACTCCCCCCGAAAGAACCAAAGTGTTGATGGAGTACGGGGAGAGGCTGATACGGGGGGAGTAAAGAGGGTTAAGAGGGGGCTTTCGCCCCCTCTTTCTGCTTCCTACTCATACCACCTGGTAAACTCTTCCGGCTTTTGCTTGAGGCTGCGGTAGGTGTTCAGCTCGGCTTTATCGTCAGGGTAGCCCAGCGGTATGGAAATGACCAGCTTTTTGCTCTCCGGGATACCCAGAAATTTCTTTATTTCAGGCGCGTAGTTGGTCACCGAAGCCTGCAGGACACTCTCCACGCCCAGCGAGTGCGCGGCCAGAATAAGGTTCTGGGCAAACAGCCCCGCGTCAAATATTGACCACTCTCCCAGAATCCCATCAATGAAAAGGAAGACGGCGCAGGGCGCACCGTAGAACTCAAAGTTCATCAATCTCAGTTTTTCTCTACCCGCCTCATCCCCTCTTTCAATACCCAGTGTGGCGAGTCGCCGGGCGCCGTGCTCACCTGAGCGCGCCTCGTGCTCCGGCAGCCAGTTCTTGGGCATAGGCAGGTCGGGATTGGTCGGCGCCTTAACCCTGGCGAGCTCAAGAATGATTTTGCTCAGTTCATCTTTCTTCTTACCGCACACCACCGCCACTTCCCAGGGCTGGGTGTTGGTGTAGGAAGAGGTGTTGCTCACCGCCTGCAGGATTTTATTTATCACGCCTTTGGGGACGGGGGTGGGCTTGAAAGCGCGAGTACTATACTTCGTCTTGATACTTTCCAGTGTCTCCATTGATAATACCTCCATCCAAAAATATTCGGCCATTAAAAAGTCAGCGATGCCCAGCCTTCTTTCAGAAGGTCGGAAATAATCGAGCCAACATAAACAACTTTCACGCCGGCGACTTCCAGTTTTTCGGTGATGCCCATACGGTCGGCGCACCACTTGCACGCCAGGACCTCAACGCCTGCCTCCAGTAGCTCCTTTATCCTCCCCTGCACCTCCACGTCATTGGCCGCTACCTTCTCTGAAGGGCCGAAGAAGATGACCTTTACCTCATCCATCCACCCTTTCTTAGCGGCATTGAGTGGATAGATCAGCCCCACCTCAAGCGCCACTTCCCGATCCGCGCTGCTTACCAGTGCGAAGACTTTGGACGCCATTTCTCTCCCTCCTTTCTTTCAAATAGCTGACGATTTCAATTACTTGTATTCTATCTCTGATAATTTATGCTGCACATCAGCCACAGATTCTTGTAGCTCAGATATAGCTTTGCGTAATTGTGTTCTTCTCAAAGCAGGGGCCATCAAGGCTCTCCTAAAATCTTCAATCTGGCTCAATATCTGTTTCATCGCCGGCGAAGCCTTTACGCCTATGATATCTTTTGCAGTTCCAACCATTGGGCGAATATGGTATGTCAGATCTGTCAGGTCAAACTTCGCGTATCCTATGTTCTCCATTAAGGATTTAAGGTCAGGGCTTTCTGCCTGCAATTTGTAGTTTGAGTAAAACCCTTGAATTTCGTCCAGCAAATCGGTAGTCTCACGCAGCGCCTTATTATGCCGCCCGCTTCTTCCTGTCAGGGAATTGAACGTGTTTGAAATTACTTTTAGTTTACCCACTCTGGCATTATATCAGTCAATAACTGGGCAAACAAGCGTTGATTCTTTTATCGCCACTACTAAACCAGGCTTTTCTCTACATTTTAGCAATGATATAATTAAATAAATTGAATTTTCTCAGTTCAATAATAGTCAGATGTTGAGGAGGTTATGTATATGAGTAACACTCAGGATAATTTGCAGGCGGCATTTGCCGGTGAGAGCCAGGCCAACCGACGCTATTTATTCTTTGCTGAGAAGGCGGAGAAAGACGGCCACCCACAGATCGCCCGGCTTTTCCGGGCGGTGGCCGAAGCCGAGACGGTACACGCCCGCAACCACCTCAGTACGTCGGGCAACATTAAATCCACCAAGGAAAACCTTGCAGAAGCCATCGGTGGGGAGCATTACGAATTCACCAAGATGTACCCGGAATTCATCGAGCAGGCCAAGTCCGAGGGTGTGAAGAGAGCAGAAGTGACCTTTGACTTCGCCAACAAGGTGGAGAAAATTCACCATGCGCTGTACGAAAAAGCGTTGCAGGCGCTTGAAGGCAACCAGAAACTGGAAGAGAAGCCCCTTTTCGTCTGTCAGGTCTGCGGTTATACGGTGGAGAACGCCGCTCCCGACAAGTGCCCGATCTGCGGGGCCCCGCAGACCCGGTTCAAGAATATGGATTAAGCATTTTGGATTTTTAATACTGCCTAATATAAAAAGAGGGGAGGGCTTTTCCCCTCCCCTTCTTTATTTTCAAGCCGGCCCGGGGGTTAATCTCCTTTTTTCTGTACCCACTTTTCCGCCAGGTCCCCCGCCCAGAGCACCTTGGGTTTGGCTCCCTGATAAGCACGTATCATTAAGAATATCCACAGGGCGACTCCAATCAGCCAGACGATGGTGGCAATCACTGTGCCGATAATGGGTATCCAGCCAAGAACAACGGCAACTACAGTAATAGTGCCAAAAATGTAGATCGACTGCATGGCATGGTAGCGGACGAACTTGCTCTGCTGCTCGATCAGGATAAAGACCAGCCCGCTTATCCAACCCAGCACATAGCAAAGAAGTCCAGCAACATTCTCATCGAGACCGGTAGATGACTTTTCCATGGTAGCCTCCTGTACGTTTACTTTGTGCATAAGAGTATACCAAGATGACGGCGTTGTCAATAGGGAGCTTTCCGGCTTTATCAACAAAAATGGGGCGCCTTAATCCTCAGTATGCTCTTTGTCTTCGAAGATGAACAATTCCTCCATCGTGGTCTGTAACGCCCGGGCCACGTTGTGTGCCAGCCGCAGCGACGGATTGTATTTGCCCTGCTCCAGAAAAATTATGGTTTCCCGCCGGACACCGACCATTTCGGCCAGTCTCTCCTGGGTCAAGCTACGCCTCATTCGATATTTCTTAATCCTGGTTTTCATTGCTACCAACTCACCAGTATATCCCGATACTGGACATGAAACGTGCACCTGTCCTTACTCAAGGGCTCTGCTGAACAAGCCTTTGAAATACATAACCAGACTGCCGATAACTCCCACCGCAAGACCCAGCGGGCATATTATGGTGGCAACTATGAAGAATACCGGTTCCTCGAATTCGATACCCAAGAAGTGCATCGCCAGAGCGGAAATGGCATTGTGCAGGAAAATACTGATGACCAGCGCCCCGAGCGATATGCCCGCGATCAATATAAAGGTCTTGAATAACTTCATACTTCTTTCACTAAGTCGTGGCTCTACCCGTTCATAGTAAAAATAGGAGAGTAGATAAACAGCCCCGGCGGCGATAAACAAGGCACCCAGAACCTGCACGGTATCTGGCTCCTCCACCAGCCTGACACTGAAGGGCAACATCAGGAATGCCGTGGCCACGACAAAAAAGATAAAACCATTGCGCACTGATTTGCTGGTGTTTTCCTTTATCCGTTCGTCAATTGGCGGCATTTTTCGTCTTCTGAACAATGACCACAACTCGCGGTGGCCCATAAGCAGCAGCCCGACCAGAAATGCCGCCACCACGTAGTACGCTTCCAGCGAGATGAGAATAATGGCCACGACAAGTGCCGTTATAGCCACCGCCCAGAATACTTTCTTCGTTCTCATACGGCCACTCCATAGTTATATATTTCTAACGTTCTATATTTTTAACATTTTTACCGGCTTGTGTCAATACCTCCTGCCTGATTTTCCATCTTTTCATAATCTGATTTATACAGGCCGTCGGCTCGAAAATGCTGTTAAAGTGGCCATTGTGCCCCTCGCACTGTTCCAAAAATATTACAAATTGACACCGCAGAGTAAGGCCGTAGCTGCGTGCCAAAAGTCTAGGGCCAGCCACTGGTTTACATTCGAATATAATGTGGTATAATCTGTGGAAAAGAGGTCCCCATATGCCAAAATGTCCTAATTGTGGTCGGGAGACACTCCGAACAGAAGACTGGGCTTGCCAGTGGTGCGGTCATCCGCTGCTATCCGGCGCTTTTAAGAAAATACCCAAGACGTACCGGGAGCTGCAGGCGGAGAAAACGTTCAGCCCGCGTTCAGTTTTGGAAGACGAACCGGCACCGGTCGCCGAAGTTGAAGTGGCACCAGCACCAGCACCAGCACCAGCGCCAACACCTCCACCCCCTCCCCCTACTCCATCACCACCACCAGAGCCGGAACCTGAGACATTATCCCCATCGGAACCGGTAGTGGCAGTTGAAGCTGAGATGGAGAAAGAGCCCGTGCCACAGCCTGAGCCGGAACCTGAACCTGAGACCGTTGAGAGCAGCGAACCGATAGCTGAAGCAGAAAAGTTATCAGTACCAGAAGCAGAAGCGGAGCCAGCACCGGAGCCGGCAATTGCACCGGAACCAGAGCCAGAACCAGCTTCAGAGCCGGTAGCAGAAGCCGAGCCTGAAGTAGAGGCAGTGCCAGCGCCACCACCGGGAGTTGTCCCGGTACTGGAACCCGATCCAGCCACCGGTACCATTAACGCGACCGTTGAAGAACTGAATGCCGCCTTCAATTCGGACAAGGCAGGCACGAATAATAAATTAATAAACAAGCCGCTCAAGGTAACCGGAACCGTGGAAAAAATATTTGCCAAAGACCACCTGGATATTTTCTACATTCTTCTGGCCACCGGGAGACCGGCTACCTGGCAGGTCCGCTGTACATTCAGCCGCGAACACGGTGCGTACTTATCGCGCCTGACTGAGGGGCAAGCGGGAACAGTTCAGGGTACGTACGTTGGCTATGAGAGAAACATCATTCTGAAAGACTGCAGTATGGTACAGTAATATGTTTAGATCTCCCTATTCATAGTTGAAAGGAGGAATCATCAATGCTGACCTGGGTTGGAATTGCTGTCATTGTTGTTCTGATTATCGTATTCTTCGTCGTCAGGGGCAGACGCTAGAGTCAGCATGACTCAGCCCCTATTTAATCATCAATAGGCGGCTATCGGTACTCAGCCCTAACGATACGTTATATTGGGAATAGTATCGTCAGTATTAACTGACTGACGTTTAAATTTGAAACCGAATTTTGCCAAGTGGCGAATAAGCGTCTAACCGACCCGCCGATTTACGGTGGACAGGTAAACAGGTTAGGTTTATAATCTCAACTAGATATGAATCCCAGAGCAGAACTCCGCGTCCTTTTCAACCGTCAGGAGATTGAGGCTGCTGTCAGGCGTCTCGCTTCCGAAATCAGCCAAGATTACCGCAACAAGAACCCTGTTCTGCTGGGCATTCTCAGAGGTTCGTTTGTATTTCTGGCCGACCTCATCCGTCACCTCGATTTCCCGCTTGAGGTGGATTTCATCGAGCTATCCAGCTATGGCAGCAGTACGCAGACCTCGGGCAAAATAAAAGTGATGAAGAAGCCGGAGACGCCGGTACGGGACCGGAATGTGCTGATTGTGGAGGACATTGTGGATACCGGCCTCACCACAGACTTCCTCATCAAATACCTTAAAAGGCAAAAACCAGCTTCAGTCAGGCTCTGTGCTCTCACCGACAAGCCGACACGGCGGGAAGTTCCCGTGAAAATTGACTACACCGGTTTTACCGTGCCCAATAAGTTCCTCGTCGGCTACGGACTGGACGCGAACCAGAAATTCCGCAACCTGCCCGATATCTGCTATTTTGAGGGCGAAGCATAATGGTAACCAGGCAAGCCAGGCTAATCGCCGTGGCCAAAGGAGACCAGCCGGCCGACCTCATCCTCGCCAACGCCAGGGTAGTAAATACCTTTACCGGTGAAGTCATATCGGGAAACGTCGCCATCTGTGATGACCGCATTGCCGGGATAGGAGACTACCACGAAGCAAAGCAAACCCTGGATGTCTCCGGCAGGTACCTTGCCCCGGGCTTCATCAATGGCCACGTCCACCTGGAAAGCTCGATGCTTGATGCTGGCCAGTATGCGCAGGCGGTGGTGCCGCATGGCACCTCGGCTATCGTTACCGACCTGCATGAAATCGCCAATGTCTGCGGCCTGGAAGGGATGCGGTATGTGCTTGACCGCATCCGTCAGTTGCCTCTTGACCTGTTCCTGATGGCGCCTTCCTGCGTGCCCGCGACCCACCTTGAGACATCGGGGGCCAGCATCAGTCCCGAGGACATTCGCCAGATTTTACGCTGGCGGGAGACCATCGGTCTGGGAGAGGTTATGAACTTTCCCGGGGTCATCCACGGCGATGCTACCGTGCTGCGCAAGATTGCCCTGAGCCAGGGCAAGATTATCGACGGGCATGCACCGGGGGTCAGGGGAAAAGACCTCAGCGCCTATATCGCCGCCGGTATAGGTTCCGACCATGAATCAGTTACCCTTGAAGAGGCCAGGGAAAAGCTGGAGAAGGGCATGTTCGTTATGATACGGGAGGGCTCTTCGGAAAAGAACCTGGAGGCCCTGCTGCCGCTGGTCACCGATAAGACCTATAAAAGATGCCTCTTTGTTGTTGACGACCGCAGCGCTTACGACCTGCTCCACGACGGAGATATCGACACCGTGGTACGCAAGGCAATCCACCTCGGCCTTGAGCCGGTGCGGGCCATCCAGCTGGCTACCATCAATACTGCGGAGTATTTTCGTCTTGACGGTCTGGGGGCAATTGCTCCCGGCTACTTCGCCAATATTTTGGCCCTTGATGACCTGGATAATCTGTCAGTGAACATGGTCTTCCATCGCGGCCGACTGGTCGCCAGAGAAGGCCAGCCATTATTTTCGCTGCCGAGGGCAGATAACCATGCGGTAACCGGTACGGTACATATCAAACCGGTTAATCCAGAAAAATTGAGGTTATCTGCTCCGTCAGGAGAGCTGCCCGTTATTGAAGTGATACCAGGGCAGATTGTTACCCGCAAACGCCGTATGAAGGTGAAAATAGTCGATGGCCAGGTTATTCCGGATACGGAAAGGGATATCCTGAAACTGGTGGTCGTAGAAAGGCACCGGGCAACCGGCAACATTGGACTGGCTATGGTTACCGGCTTCGGTCTGAAGAAGGGAGCACTCGCTTCCTCCGTGGCTCATGACTCCCACAATATAGTTACGGTCGGGACGAGCGACGAAGATATCATGATGGCGATTCAGGAGATAGAGCGCCTCCAGGGCGGCCTGGCAGCGGTGGCGGATGGGCAGGTGCTGGCCAGTCTGGGGTTGCCCATCGCCGGGCTGCTCTCCGATGAACCGCTGGAAACCGTAGTCGTCCGGCTGGGAAAGCTGGAGCAGGCAGCCAGAGAGCTCGGCGCCAAGCTTCCCTCCCCATTTGCCACCCTCTCCTTCCTTGCCCTGCCCGTGATTCCCGAACTCAAGCTCACCGACCTGGGACTGGTGGACGTTACGGAATTCAGACTAATCAGCTGAAAAGAGGCTTTAAAACAATGCGCGGACATATCAGCCGACAGGAACCGATTTTTGAGAACCGCTATGATGCCGGCCGGCAACTGGCGACCTGGCTGACCGAATACCGCAACCAGTCGGCCGTAGTGCTGGCAATTCCCAATGGCGGGGTGCTGGTCGGGCTGGGAGTGGCGCTGGCACTCAATGCCGACTTCAATATCATCATCTCCCGTAAAATCCCCCTGCCACTCAGCCCCGAGGGCGGTTTTGGTGCCGTGACCGACGATGGCACCACCATACTCAATGAGGATATGGTGAAGCGCTTTAATTTGAGCCAGCAGCAGATCAACTATCAGGTGAGCCAGGTAAGAGCCGGCATCCGCCAGCGCAGCCTGCTCTATCACGGTAAAAGACCGCCGCTGGTGATCAAAGGCAAAACGGTGATTATGGTTGACGATGGGCTCGCTTCCGGCTATACCATAATGGCTGCCGTAGAATCGATACGCTACCGCCAGCCCCGGGAGATTATCGTCGCCGTACCGGTGGCATCAGCCACGGCCCTGCCCAGGGTGGAAAAAATAGCCAACAGGGTGATTGCCTGCGTTTCCGGATTTGGCCCGGAGTTCTACGTTTCCGATTTCTACCGCTACTGGCACGACCCCAGTGACGAGGAAGTGCTGCAGTGTTTCAAGGAGTGGGGACTGCGTCACCGTCCGAAACTGGAGACACTGGGGAACAATAATTTAAAGAGCCCTTGACAAATGGCGAATTATATTCTATAGTTATGCGCCGTAAGAAACCATATATTTTCCCCATCGAGCTGAAGCTCGGGGAGCGAAGCAGCAGAAAGTTAAAAAGAGAATATTTTAGGGGACTGAAAGCAGTACGTGGGGGGGCTATGAACCACCACCCGTAGCTGGGCACTTGGGTGGTGGGGAGCCAATAGTGAAACCGACCCTGGAAGGTCGGTTTTATGTTTTTATAAGGGGGGCAGCATTTGAAAGGTAAAAACAGGATAAACATTTAACAAAGTAAGTTGAAAATTCAAAGGAAAGGAGGATGAAAAATGAAAAAGAAAATATTTAGTATCTTGTTTGCCCTGGTGCTGGTGTTTAGCCTGAGCTTGGTGACGGCAGTGCCGGCGGCGGCAGACGATCCCCCAGCCTCACCCGCTCCCCAAATGGAGGAAATATTATCCCTAGGGGTGATTAGTGGTAACACCTGGAACGTCTTAACTGGCACGGTAGAGTTCGTCTTTGACTTTCAGGATGCAGAGAATGACTTGTCCTGGCTTGAGCTTGACTTTGGTCCCGACCCCTATGGCGGTGTAAATAGGGAGCAGGTTGGATTTCTAGCCGTGGAAGGTGTAGGAGCATCTCCAGAGGAGCTTGCCTTATGGGCTGGTGTTGGTATAGTCCCAAGCTATAACGTGGCTGAAGAGAAGTGGACTATAAGCATAGATACTAATGCTACTATGTCAGTAGAACTTGCAGGGTTGGCGATACCTTGGGCACCACAGGTTGGCGATCCTCTCTTTCCTGACGGTTTGTTCCACTGGTATATTGTGGTTCACGACGAAGATGGTAACAAGTGGGGTTCTATGTACGAGGTACCTGACTACAGTCATTATGTCTGCTACTTCCATTCTATCCAATCCGCCATTGATGCTACTACTACTGACGCTGGTGACACTATCAATGTGGCGGCGGGGACGTATACCGATGATATCTGGAATAGCTCCTTAGGAACACCGGAAGGGTACAGGATAACGAAAAGCGTTACATTGCTTGGCGCTCAGGCCGGTAATGACCCTGCTGGAAGCACCGACAGAGGGGGAGAATCAATCCTGGTGAGAACCAACGGATTGCCTTATTCATTATGTGCTTCGGACATAACGATAGATGGGTTTATGATTGGTAGCTCGACTCCAAATACAGGTGGTCGATTAATAATAGCCCCCGATGCAGATGATGTTACAATCAAGAATTGCATTATCCAAAACACGCCAACCACATCTTCTGGCCACGGAGTTTATATCTATCCGGGAGCGGAAAATGCCTTGATTGAATATAACACATTCTATAATACTGCCTGGGAAGCCATAGCAAGTGGCGGTGGAGGTGGCAGTGCATGGCCTGGTGCTTCAAATGCTATTATAACTCATAATCATATCTCTGCATCTGGACAACATGCTATACAGTGGATGGGTCATGCAGGAAGTGGTAATGAAATCAGCTACAACCACATATCAGGCATTGCAGGCAAGAACGCAATACAGTACTGGGGAGGTCCTGGGGCAACTATAAGCCATAACGTGATTGACGGCGAAAATACCATGTATGATGGTATATGGCTGGATGCTGCTGCTGACGATAGCACTGTGAGCCACAATCAAGTTTCTGATACAGTATATGCCGGAATAAACGTAAGAGGAGGTTGCACTGACGCAAACATTATCTATAACGATGTTTCTGGCTGTGGAACTGGAATAGATATTGTGGGGACCGTAACTGGAATCAGAATAAACTTTAACGGAATTTATGGAAATCTTATGGGTGTTGCTAATTATTACACTACTGATGTGATAGATGCCGAAAAGAACTGGTGGGGCGATTGCAGCGGGCCTGGTGGAGAAGGTCCAGGCAGTGGTGATGCAGTTTCAGATGATGTCAATTATGACCCGTGGCTGGGACAGCAACTCTGCGCGCTTAAAGCTGCGATAGCTGAATTGCCTGATACTGATTTCACCAAGCCGAAAGCCGCCAGCGGCCAAAGGCAAGCATTACTTGATAAGATTGATGCTGTTTGTGACCAGTATGGGGATGGGGCATACCGGGGCGCTATAAACAAGCTTGAGCATGATGTTATCAAGAAACTGGAGAAGTGGATATCTGATAGCGGCAACCTAATTGACATGGTCAATGCGGAAATCTCAATACTCCAGGGCTTCTTACAATAAAGGTGAATGAGCTTGTCTTAGCAAATCGTGGCATGTCTCACAAAAAGGGGGCAGGGCTTTCGCCCTGCCCTTTCTATTTAATCTCTAAAGCCCC
>JABUBP010000104.1_pt1 | contig 18162 bp, 18 predicted proteins | sample 7240331 | NCBI WGS metagenome assembly JABUBP01 (sample SAMN07256347, study PRJNA390944) | subsurface metagenome | isolation source: Methane hydrate marine sediment | place: Pacific Ocean: Eastern North Pacific, ODP site 1244 | collected 2002 | reverse complement strand
GTATGAGACAGAATATGTGGAGGGAATGCAGTTTGACCGTGGCTATATCAGCCCCTATTTCATCACCAATGCCGAGAAGATGGAGACAGTGATAGAAGACCCGTATATCCTTATCACTGACAAGAAAATCTCGGCGGTTTCTGACCTGTTACCGGCTCTGGAGAAGATATTGCAGGTGTCAAAGAACCTGCTTATTATTGCTGAGGATGTAGATGGTGAGGCATTGGCTACTCTGGTGGTCAATAAGTTGCGGGGCACCCTAAATATTCTGACAGTTAAGGCCCCCGGTTTTGGCGACCGGCGTAAGGCAATGCTGGAGGATATGGCCATTCTTACCGATGGTAAGGTGATTTCGGAGGAAGTAGGACGCAAGCTGGATTCGGTTACTGTGGAAGACCTGGGTAGGGCCCGCCGGGTAACCTCTAATAAGGATAATACTACTATTGTTGAGGGCAAGGGCTCAGACGAGGCAATTAAGGGCAGAATCAAGCAGATTAAGGCTCAGATTGAGGAAACTACCTCTGATTTTGACCGGGAGAAGCTCCAGGAGCGGCAGGCGAAGCTGGCTGGTGGGGTAGCTGTAATCAAGGTGGGAGCCGCTACCGAGGTTGAGCTTAAGGAGAGGAAACATCGGGTTGAGGATGCCCTATCGGCTACCCGGGCGGCAGTAGAGGAAGGTATTCTGCCTGGTGGTGGAGTTGCTTTGCTTAATGCTCTCCCTGTTCTGGATAAGCTCGAGGTTAGCGGGGATGAAGTTACTGGTGTTGACATTGTTAAGAAAGCCATGGATGAGCCAATTCGCTGGATTGCTGAGAATGCTGGTAAGGACGGGGCAGTTATTGTGGATGCAGTTAAGAAGAGCCCAGCCGGGGTTGGTTACGATGCTGCAGCCGATGACTTTGGTGATATGGTAAAGAAGGGTGTTATTGACCCAACCAAGGTGGTGAGGTCTGCTTTGCAAAATGCGGCTAGCGTGGCCGTTATGGTTTTGATTACTGAATCGCTGGTTACCGATATCCCGGAAAAGGAGAAGGCGCCAGCAATGCCGGGTGGTGGTGGTATGGAGGGTATGTATTAATCGGCTTTTGCCCGAGTAGGTTGAGAATAGCCGTGGTCTTCGGGTTGCGGCTATTTTTATGCCTTAGAAAGTCATAGCTTGGGTTACTTATTGAGGTAGATAAAGTATCTTATAGCTTCAGCAGTTCCTCCAGCGGTTCATCCTCGGCGACACGACCGACTACTGCCAGGCGGAGCTGGTTACCTACCAATAGCTCCTGGGCTAACTGTTTAAGCTCATTAGCGGTGATGGTATCAATAATGGAGACTACTTGGTCTACGCTAAGAATGCGCTCGGTGAGAACCTCTTGTCCTCCCACCCAGCCAGCAACGTTGCGGCTGTCCTCCATGCGTAGTAGCAGGCGTCCTTTTGATAGTTCCTTGGCCTTGGACAGTTCTGATTCAGGGACTGTTTCTCTGAGGAGAGAGAGTTGCTCCAGGATAGCCTTAATGACGGTTAACAAGTTTTTTGGTTCCACCCCCGCCGAGACAGTAACTGAGCCAGAGTCAAGGAAGTGTTCGACATAGCTATGAATGCTGTAGGCAAGTCCTAGCTTGTCGCGAATTTCAGTAAACAAGCGACTGCCCATCCCCCCGCCGAGGATGACATTCAGTAGGTCAAGGGTGAAGCGCTTGGAGTGAAAGAGTGATAAGCCGGGTAATGCCAGGCAAAGGTGGGCTTGCTCTGTATCTTTGGTCTCAACATGCAGCCGCTGAGCCGGTTGTTCCTTATATGCTGAATATCCAGAACGCTCCCGCTGGTGAGTCCAGTTACCTAAGGCTTGACCGACGGCGGTTATCATCTGTTGATGCTGTATATTACCGGCAATGGTAACCACAGTGTTATTAGGTAGGTATTGACCCTGCCGGTAGTCAAGCATCATGTCTCTGGTGATGGCGGCCACTGATTCCTTGCTGCCAGCGATATCGCGTCCCAAGGGGTGCTTAGGCCATAGGAGCCCATCAATGAGTATATCAACCCGTTGTGCTGGGGAATCCCTACTCATATTAATCTCTTCAATGATAACCTGACGTTCCTTTTCTATATCTTGAGGGTCAAACTTGGAGTGGAGTAGCATATCTGCCAGTACATCTAAGGCTAGCTCAAAGTGAGGCTGAGCTACCTTACACCAGTAGAGGGTTAATTCTTTGTCGGTACCCCCATTGAGTATTCCTCCCACTCCTTCTATGGCTTCCGAAATTGCCCTAGCTGTTGTCCGCTTTGAGGTGCCCTTGAAAAGTAGGTGCTCAATAAAATGCGAGACGCCTGCTTCGGCTTCAGTCTCGTATCGGGAGCCGACGCCAATAAAGATGCAGATAGATACCGAGCGGGTATGAGGCATAGTAACAGTGATAACACGCAGCCCGTTATCCAATGTCGTCTTTTGATACAATATCCTGCCTCTTTAATCTATCTTAAGCGATATTCTAGCCGTGTTCTTGCTTCGGTGTCAATTTGGGGTAGCTTGAAAGGGCGAAGTTGTTGTCTGAGTGTAATATCCGCTGGACATTACACTATGTTATAATTACGCCTTTTCACTGCTAACTTTTCCGCTTTACTTGCGTTATAATGATATGGATGAATATATAGAAGGGGTTTGGTGAGCTTCATGAGAATCTTAAAGATAATGCTGATAGTCCTGGTACTGTGCGTAGTTAGCGCACTTTCAATAAGTTGTGGTCGGGAGTCAGACTCGATGACCGTGGCGGAAGAGCAGCTGGTAACCGTCCAGCGAGGAGACCTGACAATAGATATCACTGCCGTGGGCAACCTGGCGTTTGCCTACGAAGAGGAGCTGACTTTTGGGGTAGAAGGAACAGTAGGGGAAGTTCTGGTGGAAGTTGGTGACTCCGTGGAAGAAGGGCAGGTGCTAGCCAAACTTGATGACACATCCATAATCTCGCTACAGGAGACAGTGTCCCAGGCAGAGATCAACCTGGAGCAGGCAAGAATCAACCTAAGGGACGCTGAGGAAAACCTAGAGGAGGCGCAGCATCCCTCTGAGTTGGATGTTGCTCAGGCTGAGGCTTCCGTGGCTAATGCTAAGGTCGCTTTAGAAGCTGCTCAGGAAGCTCTGGAGGAGGCTGAGAACCCCTACGACGAGTCTGACATCACCCAAGCTGAGCTGGCCGTTATCAATGCCGAAATAGCCCTGGATAAGGCTGAAGATGATTTCAAGAGGGCTTGGGATAGGTATGTGAGTAACCGCACCGTTCCCGAATGGCGTTGGGACTATGAGCAGAAGCAGAAGGAGTTGGCCATCGCTGAGTTTGACCTGGCTGAAGCAGAGGATGACCTAGCCGATATGAAAGACGGTGCCGACCCTCTTGAAGCGGAGCAGAAGCAAAAACAATTGGCTGTAGCTCAGGCCAACCTAAAGGAAGCAGAGGATGACCTGGCCGAGATACAGGCATGGATAGAAGGTGACGTTGGTTCCCGGGAGGTAGAACTTAAGCAATTGGAGTTAGCTGCTGCACAAGCTGCTTTAGAGGTAGATACTGCACAAGCTGCCCTGGATGAGGCTATAGAGAGTCTGGAGGGAGCTACTATGGTGGCTCCATTTGCCGGAATTGTCACTTCGGTTAACGTCGAGGCAGGGGAGGCGGTGAACGCTAACCAGGTGGTTATTGAGCTGGTTGACCCCACCAAGTTTGAGGCTGATATTCTGGTTAATGAGATAGACATCTTTAATATACGGCTGGGAGCAGAAGCCACTATTCAGGTGGACGCCATGCCAGGAATTAGCCTTCCGGCCCAAGTCACTCGTATTGCCCCTACAGCTATTATTCAGGCAGGTGTAGTGAATTACAAGGTGAAGGTTGAAATAGAGTCACTCGAAGCGGTAATGCAGGAGCAGCAGGAAGCGGGACAGCAAGGAATGCCGATGATGATACCCGAGAACTTTCAACTCAGGGAAGGCCTGACCGTAACCGTGAGCATCTTGGTAGATGAGAGGGACGACGTGCTGCTGGTACCCAATGGAGTGATTATTCGCCAGGGGTTGGAGACTTATGTTCAAGTGCTGGAAGACGGTGTTATTGAACCACGTTCAATAATAACTGGCATCAGCAACTGGCAATACACTGAGGTAATTGAAGGGCTGAGTGAAGGCGAGAAGGTGGTTATTCCCGAGGCTACTACGCCGACAACGCCAGAGCCAGGAATGCCGTTCTTCCCAGGAAGACATTGAGGAGTGGGTAGATGATTCGTCTACAGGATATAACCAAAATCTATCTCATGGGCAAAAGGGAGCTGACCGTACTCAGGGGGATAAACATCTATATTGAACGGGGTGAGCTGGTGGCAATTATGGGACCTTCCGGTTCGGGTAAGACGACCATACTTAACCTTATCGGTTGCCTGGATAAGCCGACTTCAGGCAGCTACTATTTGGAGGATAGGGAAGTAAGCCGCCTCAGCAGCGGTGAACTGGCTCAGGTCAGGGCTCAGAAGGTTGGCTTTGTCTTTCAGACTTTCAATCTGCTACCCCGGCTTTCAGCAGTGGCTAATGTTGAACTTGGAATGAGGTACTCTGGCGGAAGTGACCGTCAACGTGCTATGGAGGCACTGGATAAAGTTGGACTCTCCGACCGGGCACATCACCGTCCTACTGAGCTTTCAAGTGGAGAGCAGCAGAGAGTTGCCATCGCCCGGGCTCTGGTAAAAAACCCACCACTGATTCTGGCGGATGAGCCTACAGGTAACCTGGACAGCCGCTCCGGCGAGGAGATAATCTCCATCCTCACCACCTTACATAGTGAGCAAGGCATTACTCTGGTAATGATAACCCATGACTCCAATATTGCTCACCATTGCCAGCGCATCATACATCTCAAGGATGGTCAGGTAGTAGCGGAGGAAACGGTATGAAGAAGTGGTTTGAGCCTTTAGCCACTGCTTGGGTTGGGGTAGTAACCCACAAGCTTCGTAGCTTTTTGACCATGCTGGGAATCGTTATTGGTGTGGCCGCCGTGATTGCCCTGATGTCCGTCGGCAGAGGTGCTGAGGCAACCATCATCTCCCAGATCGAAACTCTCGGGTCAGACCTCATTTTCATCAGCCCCGGGGCGGTTACCCTTGGGGGAGTCAGGAGTGCTGGCGGCAGTGCCATCACTCTAACCCTGGAAGATGCGGCGGCAATATCGGAACAGGTTCCCTATGTAACTTCAGTGGCCTCTTCCTACTCAACGTCACTCCAGTTAGTTGTCGGTGCTCAGAATATGCGTGCCCAGGTTACCGGGATAACCCCGGAGTATATGGAGGCATACAGCTTGAAGACCACCAATGGTGCTTTCATCTCCGAGTATGATTACCAGCGTAGCGCAAGGCTAGCTGTGCTCGGCTCCAATGTAAAAGAGACCCTGTTTGAGGGTGCTAACCCCATAGGGCAACAGATGCGGATGGGGAATAACATTGTCCGCGTTATCGGCGTCCTGGAGAGCAAGGGGGCATCCATGATAAGCTCGTCTGATGACACCATCCTGATTCCGTTAACCGCTCTGCAGCAGATGGTTGCCCAGCCGCGAACCAGCCAGGGCGAACGTGTGGTATCATCAATAGCACTCACAGTAAGCAACGAGGAGCGGGCGAGTTACGTCGTTGAGGAAATTACCAGCCTGCTACGCACCCGCCACCAGCTTGGTCCCGGTGTGGATGATGACTTTAGTATTATGTCTATGGAGGAGATAGCCAGTATGCTCTCGGAAGCAATAGGCACCATGACCCTCCTTTTGGGTGCTATCGCTGCCATTTCATTGCTGGTGGGGGGTATCGGCGTAATGAATATAATGCTGGTGTCGGTACTGGAGAGAACTAGAGAGATAGGCATCCGCAAGGCGTTGGGAGCTAGGGAGCGGGATATATGGGGTCAATTCCTGATAGAAGCCGCATTCCTGACGCTGGCTGGTGGTATAATTGGGGTTATTCTGGGGTGGGTAGTCTCATTACTCATTAACACCACGGGGATAATGACGACTGTGGTTTCGGCTGATATAGTTATCCTTGCCGTTTCGGTATCGGTTGGTATTGGTCTATTCTTTGGTTTTTATCCCGCCTGGAATGCCTCCCGTCTCAATCCCATTGACGCACTCAGGTCTGAATAGCGAACTCGCCCACCCCTGCTATTGTTTCTGAGATTGCCCTAGATTTTAGCTCCTTCTGCCTATTCCTCTTCTTTGCCCCAGTTCTGCATCATTTCCTTAATTCGCTGGGCAAGCTTGGGGTTGGTGCGCAGGCGGTCAATAAAGATAGGGCAGCCTTCCAGCGAGGAGACCTGACGATAGATATCACCGCCGTTGGCAACCTGGCGTTCTCTTATCAAGAGGAGCTAATATTTGAGATGGGACGAAGAGTGAGTGAAATTCTGGTGGAGATTGGTGATTCCATGGAAGTGTGGACAACGCCTGCATCAGCCACTGACAAAGCCAATCAACAGCAAACCAGCTGTGATGAATAGCACGGCTGTAAGCCGAACCAATGTTCCCGGTTCCTTGTATATGGCAAAGGCCATGATGACACCAATGACAATGCTAAATTGTCTGAAAGAAAGGACGTAGCTAGCACATTGGCTTAGTTGATAAGCCCACAATACAAGCCAATATGCTCCAAAATTGAGACATGCAGCAAGTAGAAGAATTGGCCAGCCAATTGAATTCTTACTCTCCCCCCTAATCCTAAATATGCGAAAGATTACGGTATAAGTCACGAAAGCGATTGCGAAGAACACATATCCGTATCGTGCAGCGGTAGCAGGTCCTTGCTGTATTACCTCTGAAGCTATTTTATCCAATAAAGTGTAGCCGACTGTGCCCAATGCCGTCGCAAGAATCATTAAGTTCGCTTTCGTAAGATATGAACGGATGGAAGGTGCTCTGAACGAATATGCTGGTGAGAGAATGCAGCCAAGGAACACCAAAAAGATACCTATCCACCCAGTAAATGTTGGCGGTATTCCCCGCAAAATGTCTCCCGCAGCCACTAATAGAACGGGAAGGGCTCTAGCTAGCGGATACACCGTCGTGAAATCTGCGAGCTTATATGAACGGGCAAGAAAATAGAAATATAGCCCACAGAAAAAACCCGATCCCACTACACATAACCAAGCTTTTGGCGTGATGGACTGTGTTACAACTTCACTCCAGATTGCCGGCACAAGGCCAATCAGAGCCGTTAAAGCCAGCATTCTGCCGAAGAAAACTTCTTCGGATCTATGTTTACGGGCAAGTAAGTTCCAACCAGCATGCATGAATGTAGAGAGCAATATTAGGAGCATGGCTAGGGAAGTCATCGCACCATCACTTCAAGCGCTCCTGTTTTGGTAAGGGGCCTTGAATTCAACATTTCCTTCGTTTGATAGCAGTAGATGAAAGTCGGCTTTAGCGCTATCTTAGACCTCTCAAATCACTAACGGTGGTTTGTTTCTGTCTTAAAAAAAGCGCTCTTATATATGGCCGGAAATTAGCCTTTGCTGTTGAGAAGAGGATTGCTCCACGCTTTCTTACCAAAAGCGTCCTCAATTTCTAAGCGCGCGAAAGCCCAGTCGTCAGGTATCCTAAAATTGGTCTTTGTCATGTTCCTTTTGTCGACCTCGGCTTTCCATTTCCCCTTTGTAGCTGGGCCGATCAAGCGTGCATGCACTATGGGTGAAGTTTCAGCTACTACCCGGTTTTCCTTTTTTATGTATATCCATTTGAAATCGGGACCGGTCGAACTGTAAAAATTACCCTTGCGGATTGAAGCCATTATGGCTTCGGGTGAAAGTTCCGGGGCGTTGACCATTATCCACCCTCCCACCTGTGGTGGGAAACCCTCCTTGAAGTGATTATCGTCCGTAGCCAATCCGAGCATATCAGGCTGTTGCTCGAGTACAGAGTCCCAGTGAAAAGCTCCATTTCCTTTGCCATAGGCTATCTCACAGAGATGGTTGTACACTTCTATACCGTGAAACTCGTGACGCAAGACATCTGCCACTGTATTGCCTGACCAATGCGGGTGAGCCCAGATTAGGAAACTTCCTTGTGACCCGGCCTTTTCTAGAGCTTCCATCAAAGTCATATCTTTCGAAATACCATCGATACCACCAATGCAAACCACGTGAAGACGTGAACCCTGATAGTCCTTTCCATCCAGCTCTATTCCATCTAAAATCATGATAGGTAACTTATCATCTAACTCGGCTCCGATAAACGGAACCCTGTGGTCGGTAATAGAAATGAAATCGTAGCCGCGCTCTACATAATAAGCGGACGCCTCGGCTAAATTCAGGCGACCGTCCGAACGACTGGTGTGCAAGTGGAGATTACCTTTGAACCATTTACCTGAACAATCATACCGAAAACACTCTTCCATGGACATGGATTTATTCATAATTAATCTCCCATAATTTATATTTATAGAGACTTTTCTTTTTGACCAAGAAACTTATCGATAAGGGTATTTTCTAAATTTAAGGTAACTGCCAGAGCTCTTCCTTGGAACTTGCCTTCACAGTCTATGTTTTAGCTCTTTCTACCTATTCCTCTTCCTTGCCCCAGTTCTGCATCATTTCCTTAATTCGCTGGGCAAGCTTGGGATTAGTGCGCAGGCGGTCAATAAAGATGGGGCAGCCTTCTAGCAGCGAGTTCTGGGCGGCAGTTGACATACTGGATAGGAGGTTCTGCAGGCCAAGGTCAGCCTGCCCGGAGATGCCCATCCCTGGCGCTGATGACTCTAGCTGGCGGCGAATATCTTCAGCAGTGAACCTCATTGGCATTACACAGGATTTATACCACGGGCACTCCTTGCACTGGACTATTCCGTAGGCTTCATCTAAAACATCACCCATATCAAACCTCCTCTCAATTTATGGCATAATTATACTTAACTTATCTTCTATCTGTGCCTTGCTCTGGAAGGCACCGGTTAGCTTGTATTGAATTATAGCATCTTTATCAATGAAGAAGGTAGTAGGAATATATTGGATATTATACTTCTGGGCTACATCCTGTTTGGTATCAAGTAGCACGGTGAAGGAAAAGTTGTTACCTTGCATAAACTCTTCCACTTCGGAAGAGCTCTCACCTATGTTAATAGCCAGCAGCACCAGTCCCTTGTCTGTCCATTCCTCGTATATTTCCTGTATATAGGGCATTTCACTACGGCAGGGAGAGCACCAGGTTGCCCAGAAGTTAATTAACACTGGCTTATTCCGTAGGTTACTGAGGGGAACAGTTTGCCCATCAAGATTTTGAAGTTGAAAGTCGGGTGCTAGGTTACCTACCTGAGTGCCTTCAACAGGAGCTGTTGGGCTCTCTCCATCAAGTAGTTCAGGGCTAGCAAAGCACCCGGCAAGTAATAGTACTAAGGTCAGAATTGCTGGTAGTATTGCCTTTGGCACTTTATTCATGATTTCACCTCCAAACCGTGACTAAAACCAGACCAGTCTATTAGTTAGGATAAGTATACCTACAGCTATGAGCAGTAAGCCACTAATGATATAAATCCAGTTTGAATAACGATTGATACGCCTTAATAAGGGGGTGATAGAGCCAAATGCGGCTCCTATTATCAGAAAGGGAAGTCCCAACCCCAGGGAATAGATAGCCAGCAGGTAAGCACCCTGCCAAGCTGTTTCCGAACCCAAGGCAAGCGTCAGAACACTACTCAGTAACGGACTGACACAGGGCGTCCAGGCTAGACAAAATATGCTCCCGGTTAAGAAGGAGCGTAGGTAGCCGGTAGTAGTACCCAGGGACGGAGCTAGACGCCTCTCATAATTTAGCCACGGCACCCTCAGGGCAGCCAGCATGAATAAGCCAAAGACTATCAGCAGGCTGCCAACTACTTGACGAACTACTACTGAATAAGGACTGATGACAATCCCAGCTAGCCCTACCAGAACTCCCATCATGGTGAAGACTAAGGAAAAGCCGAGCACGAAGCTAAGGGAATGAAGAAATATGGGGATACGGCTGACGGCTGTCTTTGAGTCAAGAATCTCCGGCCCGCACAGACTGGCAAAGTATACCGGTACTAAAGGCAGCACGCAGGGTGACACAAAGGAAGCCAGCCCGGCACCGAAGGCAGCTAAGAATGATATTTCTTCCATTATCTACCTTGAGTAATTAACTTCAATAATAGTTAATTTGACCTGGAATATCAAGTTCAGCAGTAGCCGCCGATGCCCTGCCTCTGAATATTACAGGGATTACCCCTGGAGCTAAAAATAGTCTATAATGACCTCAGTAAGCGTGGAAGGAACAGGGAATTAAGTAAAGTTGACATAAGGAGAAGCAATGAGGCCCCTGAGCTATACTCAAATTTCTCTATACCAGTCCTGCCCCCTGTGCTACAAACTTCAGTACGTTGATGGCTTGAAGCCAAAAGATAAGTGGTACTTTAGCTTCGGCTCCACCTTGCACCTCTGCGCCCAGTACTTTTTTAAGGTGAGGGTGCCCCCACCACCCTCACTGGAGGAGTTATTACAGTTCTATGAAGAAAATTGGATTAGTGAGGGTTATGAGTCAGCCGAGGAGGAGGCAAAGTATAAAACCTATGGCCGGGAGATACTGTCTAAATTCTGGGAAATTCACAATGCCGATTTCAGGATGCCGGTGGCTGTTGAACGAATATTTTATATTGATATTGAGGGAATAAAGCTGAGGGGCTTTTTTGACAGGGTGGACAAGCTGGATAGTGGTGGGCTATCCATTGTTGACTATAAGACAAATCAAGCACTATTTACTAAAGATGATTTAGAGAAAAACCTCCAGTTAACTCTATACCAGTTGGCGGCTGAGCAGACCTGGCATCTTCCTGTGGAGAGGCTTACCCTGTATCACTTGAGGTCAAATACCCCTTGCAGTTGTGCCGCTAGGGATGAGGCACGGCTTGAGGAGGCCAGACGTCTGGTGCTGGAGGTAGCTGAAGATATTACTGAGGGGAAGTTTCCCGCCACTGAGAACCAGTATTGCCCCTGCGACTTTGCTGAGCACTGCCCATATTACAGGCAGAAGGTGGTGTCACCGGAGAAGCCCGACGTTCTGCAGGGAATGGCAGTAGATGAGGCTGTTGAGCACTATGTCTCATTACAGGCTCAGATAAAAGAACTAGAGTCACAGCTTGAAGAGATAAAACAGCTGATTACTAATTTCTGCCAGGCGGAGGAATTGAATCGGGTTTATGGCAGGGAGCATGCTATTACCTATAGGCTGGTGGATAAAACAGGCTTTAGTGAGAGTGAGGTCAGAGCGCTACTTGAGCCTGAGGGGCTGTGGCACCGGGTGCTGAGCCTTGACCAATCCCGGCTTAAACAGCTTATTACCGATGAGGCAGTAGCTAAGGATATTAGACACAAGCTGGAAGCCTTGAGACAGGTTATTTCTTCTTCACCTAGGCTGTGGGTCAGAAGACTTATTGAGGAAGAGTAGGCTATCTTTGGTAATGTTGTTTATTAAGGGCGCTTAAAGGCGATGAAGTTGACCCCGTTAGGAAATCTAACGGGGGTGATTCGCTTGCCTTTTTCAACAAATTCCTGTATTATGTGTAAAATTGAATAAGTAGCCTGGAGGTGCCTGAAACGATTCGGGCATAACCGGAGAGCAAGTCGGTGTAAGTCCGACGCAGTCCCGCCTACTGTGACTGATAGATAACTCCTATCAGAAGCCAGAACGCTGAGCCTCTGGGGTATCTTGGACCTCCGCGGAGAAAGGGGGTGGGATAATGTTTGACGGGACATGAGTATCCCCTTGTCCAAGCGGGCAAGGGGGTTTTATTTTCGTCTAATAATATTAGTTGGAGGTATTTCGTGAAACTGAAGCGATTAGGTATTTGTATTGTTCTGCTGAGCCTATTCGTTACTATGGTTGCTGGCTGTCAACCACAATTCCAGCCGGGAACTTATACCGATGATATGGGCCGGGCGGTGACCATTGACCAGATTCCACAGCGGATTGTGTCTCATGTACCAAGCATCACTGAGACCCTTTTTGCCCTTGGCTTAGGCGAAAAGGTGGTTGGAGTCAGCGATTATTGTGATTATCCTGAAGAAGCCAAGTTAAAACCCAGCGTCGGGAGTTATTTTAATCCCTCTATTGAAAATATTGTTGCCCTAGACCCAGACCTGGTGGTAACTGATGGGCACAGCGAAAGCATAAAAGGGCTTGAAGGGCTAGGAATTACTTTTTTTGTCGTAGACCCCAAGGATATTGAAGGAATTTTTAAGGATATTGAATTACTGGGAAAGATTACTGGCACCGAGAAGAGAGCCAAGGAACTCGTTAAAGATATGCAGGATAGCATATCTCAAGTTATTACCCTGATGGAGGATACTCCCAAAGTTAAGGTCTTCTATATAATTGATGCTACTGATTTAACCCTCCCTTGGACAGTAGGTCCCGGCTCCTTCGCTGATGCTCTTATTACTATGGCTGGTGGGAAAAATATTGCTGCTAAAGCCCAGGGGGCCTGGGTGCAATTCAGCCTTGAGGAGGTGGTTAGCTCTGACCCTGAGATTATCATACTCCCGGCTAAGCACGGGACGGCGTTTACATCACCAGAAGTGCTAGAGGGGCATCCTATTTGGCGGGAGATAACCGCGGTCAAGCAGGGCGGAATCTGCATTATTGATGGCGACCTTGTTGACCGTCCCGGACCTCGTATTGTTCAGGGTCTGGGGGGGATGGCAAGGATTATCCATCCTGAGCTATTTGAGTAATAAAAGCTTTATAGGAGAGGTAGAAGTGCCTGGGTTGTTGTCTAATATAATTGAAATGATAAAGCCTGTGGATAGGGAGGCAATGGCTGAAGCTAGGTTGAGGCAGGATGTGCTTACCAAACCTCAGGGCAGCCTGGGTAGATTGGAGGAGCTGTCCATTCAACTGGCTGGCATTCAGGGTAAGCCTATACCTCAAATCAGGCATAAAGCTGTTATTACTATGGCGGGTGACCACGGGGTAGTGGCTGAAGGGGTGGGTAACTGGCCTCAAGAGGTAACAGCTCAAATGGTTTACAATTTTCTTAGTGGTGGGGCTGGAATCAATGTGATTGCCCGTCAGGCAGGAGCTAGAGTTATTGTGGTTGATATGGGAGTAGCAACTGAGCTGAAAACTAGTCCTCAACTTGTATCCAGAAAGGTTGCCCTTGGCACCCGGAATATGGTACTGGGTCCGGCGATGACTAAGCGGCAGGCAGTGACGGCAATAGAAGCTGGGATTGAAGTAGTGATGGCAGAGGTAGCTAAGGGTCTGGATATAGTGGGCACTGGTGATATGGGCATCGGTAATACTACTGCCAGCAGCGCTATCTGTGCTGTTATGACTGGGAAACCAGTAGCTGAGGTGACCGGCAGAGGCACTGGCATAACTGATGAACAGTTGACACACAAGATAGAAATAATAGACAGAGTCTTGGCAGTGAACCAACCTGACCCCAACCAGCCCTTAGATGTGCTGGCAAAGGTAGGTGGCTTTGAGATTGGAGGGCTGGTTGGGGTAATGTTAGCGGCAGCCGCTCACCGTATTCCGGTAGTTATTGATGGCTTCATCTCTGGGGCAGCTGCCCTCATTGCCACAGCACTGTCACCAAGACTACGGGACTTTCTTATCGCAGCTCATGTTTCGGCTGAGGCTGGTCACCGGTTACTGCTCAAACATCTAGGGATTAAGCCCTTGTTAGATTTGGGCATGCGTTTGGGTGAAGGGACGGGTGCTGCACTGGGAATATTTCTGAGCGAAACTGCCGCTAGGGTTTTGGCTGAGATGTCTACCTTTGCTGACGCTGGAGTATCGGAAAGGAATGAGCTAGGCAGTTGAGCTTCTTTGCCGCGTTAAAATTCCTAACCATTATACCTATACCCTGGCGGCGCGGAGCTAGCCCAGAGGAACTAGGACGCTCCATAGGTTATTTCCCTGTGGTCGGTATCATCATTGGCCTTATTTTAGCTGGTTTGAATTGGCTTCTGGGTCTGCTTTTACCTTCAATTGTAGTTAATGCATTGTTGATTGTTTCTATGGTGGTAATTAGCGGTGCCCTGCATCTTGACGGCTTTGTTGATACCTGCGACGGTATAGCTGGTCATAAGACAGTTGAGGATAGGTGGCGGGTAATGCATGATAGTCGGGCTGGTGCCTTTGGCATTGTCGGTGTCTTTTTACTGCTGCTGATTAAATATGTCTCGCTAAATAGTGTGCCTGAGAACTTATTGATGGTAACCCTGGTGCTGATGCCGGTTGTCAGTCGCTGGGCGATGGTCTATACTGTTTTTGCCTATCCCTATGCTAGACCAGTGGGCTTGGGGAAGATATTTAAGCAGGAAACAAGCTGGCAGAGGTTTACCATAGCCACACTCATAACCCTAGCGGTAGCTATAGGTTTAGCCCGATTGGCAAACATGACTTACTTTTATTTGGCAGGCTTAGTTATAATGCTTAGCATCTGGGTTATAGTTGTAGGCATGGCAGCCTATCTGAAGCGCAAGTTTTCCGGCCTTACTGGTGATACCTATGGGGCTATAAGTGAGGTGACTGAGGTCTGCGTACTTATTCTTGTTTGTCTGCTGGCTCACAATCAATGGTTAGTCTGAGGGGTGATGTTGAAAAGCATTTTAATAATTGGTGGCGCCCGTAGTGGTAAAAGTCGGTTTGCCCAAGAGCTTGCCCTAAAGTTAGGCGAATCGGTGCTCTTTGTAGCTACAGCAGTGGCTGGTGATGAAGAGATGCAGCATCGGATTGAGGAGCACCAGAAAGCTAGGTCAGCAGCCTGGACCACCCTTGAGGTTACTACCCATATAGCTGGCCAGATTGAACGAAAAATCGGTGAGGCTCAGGTAGTAGTTGTGGATTGCATTACGCTCTTGGTTAATAATATTTTTGGTCAATATATTGACCAGACTAGTGAGCAAATTGATGCCGCCCTTGTTGAGAAAAAGGTTACCAGTGAGATTAGTGAGCTGGTAGAGTGTATTAACCACATTGATGCCAGCTTCATTATAGTTACTAATGAGGTTGGCACCGGTTTGGTGCCAGCTAACAGAGTGGGCAGGTTGTATCGCGATTTGCTGGGTAAAGCGAACCAGCTCCTGGCACAGCGGGTTGATGAGGTTTACCTGCTGGTTGCTGGCTTACCGGTGCAGATAAAACCACCCCAACATTTTGGAGCATAAGCCACCATCTCTTGGTTTAGGGGATTAAGGAGAGCTGGTATTCAGGGAAGTCCACTCCTAAACCAGGCTGGGGCTTGTTTGGGTAGGAGAGTTTTTTGTCTAGGTTACTTCTGGTAAGACATGGTATTACTGAATCCAATAGCGCTCGAAAATTCGTAGGGTATAGCGATGTCGAGCTTAGTACGGCTGGATACAGGCAGGTTGAGCGGTTGCGTGAGCGTCTGGTAGATGATAAGATTGATGCTGTTTACTCCAGTGATTTGAGGCGAGCTTTGGTGACGGCTGAGGTTATATCTTCTGGACATAAGGTGGATATCGTAACCTGCCCTGAGTTGAGGGAAGTTAACTACGGCAGTGTTGAGGGGTTGACATTTGAGGAGATTAGTCGCCTTTACCCTGAGGTGGCTGAATCGCTCACTAACTTTAGTCTTCGGCTGAAGTTTCCCGGTGGCGAAGATTTTGAGGGGTTTATAGAGCGGGCGAGTAAATTTCTGGATAAACTGAAGAGACATACGCCATCGCAAACGATGCTCATTGTGTCTCATGGTGGACCACTGCGAGTGCTGGTATGCTGCTTACTTGGGATAGACCTAGGGCATTGGCGGCAGATTCGTCTTGATAATGCTTCGCTGAGTATAGTGGAAACATACTCGCAAGGAGCGGTAGTAAGCCTGTTAAACGACACCGCTCATTTGAGAGGAGTAGACGAGTGATTGAAGAGGCAGCTTCAAGGAGAGCGGCTGTGGTGAGAAGGATAACCGGCGTCTGCGGCATAATCTCTCAGCTTGTCGGTATTACGGCTCTGGTAGTGGTAATTTTCAACGCTCCCTGGTTTAGTTGGACAAAAGACCATATGAGTGCTTTGGGGGTCGAGGGTTCGGCGAAGATGATATACAATGGCGGGCTTATTTTAGTCGGGATATTCAGTCTTATATTTGTCATTGGTCTTGGACGGTGCCTTCTATCAGGCTGGCTGGGGCAGTCAGCTATGGTCTTTTTTATTCTGGGCTCAGCAGCAGTTTTTACCATGGGCGCATTCCCGCGGACTTTTGATTTTGCGCATGGTGCGTCTACAGTAGCTTTCTATGTGTGCATTATCGTGGCTCTAATCCTTGCAGGCGCGGCGGCAATAACTGCTTCGCAGATAATATGGGGATTACTGAGCATCACCGCCGCTGTCTTTGTGGCCGCCCTCCTGCTAATTCCTGGACCATTGGCTGGTGGTGCTATTTCGCAGCTGCTTGCTTACTTGCCATGGTCATTGTGGACAATAGCCATTGGGGTTATGCTGTTGGTGAATCCTAGCTCGTTGGGGTATAGCAAATAGAGGTGTTACCTATTGGCAATCAGAGTTAAGAATGAGCTTATACCCCTGAATCTACTGGTTATTGTGTTAGTTGCCATTATTATCCTTTTCCCGTCCAATATCCTACGCATTATTCTGGGGTTGCCATTTCTCCTTTTCTTCCCCGGTTATACGCTAATCGCAGCCCTGTTCATCAAGAAAGAAGGGATGGGCAGTATTGAGCGGGTGGCACTGAGTTTTGGTTTGAGCATTGCCGTGGTGCCGCTTATAGGGCTTATCCTTAACTATACCCTGTGGGGGATAAGGACGGAGCCAGTTCTCTATTCTGTGGCTTCATTTATACTCATTACCTCAATTATTGCTTGGTTGAGGCGAGGGCGGCTTCCTGAGCCGGAGCGGTTTGGCATTGAGTTTCAGATGAGGCTGCCAGGTTGGGGTGGGGGAGTCTGGGACAGAGCGCTGTCTGTTATTCTGGCGCTAGCTATTCTGGGGGCATTAGGCACGCTGGGTTATGTTATAGCCAGTCCTAAGGTAGGGGAGAGGTTTACCGAGTTTTACATTGAAGGGCTTGAGGGCAAGGCTATTGGTTATCCTAAGGAGCTGGTGGTGGGGGAGGAGGGGAAGGTAATTGTAGGCATTATCAACCGAGAGCATGAGACGGTGACCTATCAAGTAGAGGTAGTGATAGATGAAATTAAGAATAGCGAGGTGGGGCCAGTGACACTTGACCACGACGGGGAATGGGAGGAGATAGTAGGTTTTACCCCGGGTAGGGCAGGAGATAATCAAAAGGTAGAATTTTTGTTATATAAGCAAGGGCAGAATGAGGTTTATCAAAGGCTTCACCTGTGGGTGGATGTTCGGTGAGCTAGAGAAGGCCGTCGATTTTTGGCTGAAGAACTCGTTCCGGCACAGCGCCGACAACTGTGTCTACAGCCTCTCCACCCTTGAAAAACATTAATGTCGGTATAGCCATAATCCTGTATTTGGCGGCTGTTTGTGGGTTCTCGTCGACATTTAGCCGGCAAAATTTGAACTTGCCCTCATACCTTTCCGCTAATTTATCAACGACAGGAGCAACTATTCGGCAAGGTCCGCACCACGGTGCCCATAGGTCCACCAGCACGGGCAGGGTGGACTTTATAACCTCCTCCTCGAAATCTTGGTCTGTAACTTCAGTTACCATTACGCTAGTCCCTTTCTAAACTTTGAATTCTTGAGCCTATGGTAATGCCTTGGCTCCTATATGTCAACGAGGTTGGGTTTTTGTTTAGCAACTTTATCTCCTGTATCTCTTTCCCCTGATAATCCATGTCTTGCCAGTTGGCTAATTGACATCCGGCTTGATGGTGGTTAAAATCGGACTGATATGCAGTTATTTGGCACATCTGGAATACGAAGAGTTGCCGATAAGAACCTAATTCAGCTAGCACTGAAGGTTGGGCTAGCTGTAGGGAAGGTTTGTGGCAGTGTAGTAGTGGGCTGTGATACCAGAACTTCTAGCGAGGCTGTGAAGTATGCTCTTGTCTCTGGGTTACTCGCTGCTGGCTCCAAGAGCTGTGATGCTGGGGTTATACCGACACCGACGCTTGCCTTTGCTGCCAGGGAATTTGATGCTGGGGCAATGATTACTGCTTCGCATAACCCTCCTGAATATAATGG
>JABUBP010000103.1_pt1 | contig 18166 bp, 13 predicted proteins | sample 7240331 | NCBI WGS metagenome assembly JABUBP01 (sample SAMN07256347, study PRJNA390944) | subsurface metagenome | isolation source: Methane hydrate marine sediment | place: Pacific Ocean: Eastern North Pacific, ODP site 1244 | collected 2002 | reverse complement strand
TTTGTGTGCCCAAGGGAACATCAGTACCTATAATAAGTACAGGATAGTCCTCCTTTAACGAGTCTACGCTTCCCTGTCGATGCAAAGTGTGTGTCATAAACATCCTTCCTTGTTATGGAGCCAATGGACGTCCCAGTCCAATGTTAATCTTCCCGTTTGGTCGATAAAAGATGCCCGCTTCCTCTAACATAGTTTTAACAGGTATCGTGCCATCAGGCCTACATCTAGAAATACAACCCACGCTAAAAACCGTGTTAACCAACTTAGAAACATCCATAAGAGCATTTATAACCGAGACTGCTTTAGTATCCTTGGTTTTGAATTCTAATATACATGAGAGTAATCGCTCTCTCTTTATATCGTCTCTGAGTTTGCCTGTAGTCTTATCGGTCATAAGTTTTGTCACCGGGTTCATCTGTTCAAATTTAACACCTACTTTAGCCACTGCCAGGGAAATTTTTTCCACATCCTCAAAAGTCGTGCCTACGCCAGGTCTCCCTACATCTACTGTGAACCCCACTTCGCCGTGACGGTAACGGCCGGTAACATCATTAGTCTTCATTTCAGCAGTTCCTCTCCCATCTATTCCTGTCCATTTATGCGCCATAGTCACTGAGCTAAAGATATGCCTTAATATTCTCGGCCATTTTAATGGTACTTTCTCCAAGGCATCTACAGGACAAATTCCCGATGTAAGGCACGCATAACATTCAAAGCATCTCTGTTCATCAACCGTACACTTGTTTCCCGTTGCTATTATTGCCCTCGCAGGACAATAGGGTATGCATTCCATACAGCCAATACATTTCTCAAGGTTTATACGCATTTTTTAGCTTCTTTCTATGATTTTTAGCGTTTGTCAGAACGCGGATTACTTTTTACTAAATTTTTAAACTTATCTGGTAAGAATTTCTCTTTATTCTCCTCAAACTCATCTATGGCTCTTTGGTAATCATCATAACGCCCAATATCTAACCAGTAGTCGTTGTTGGGATAACCAATGACCTTTTCATTATTTCCCAGTAACTTTTTTACTAAATCAGGGAAGTCTAATTTCTCGTTTGGCTTGATATAACCCAGAACCCTGGTTTCAAAGATATAAATTCCCATACTCACCAGATATTTTAAGTTAGGCTTCTCAATATAATTGGTAATCTCACTGTTCGTATTTAACTCGATAACACCAAAATCAACATCGACTGTTCTTTTATGCATAGCAATTGTGGCAATAGCCTCTTTTTCTTTATGATAATTAATAAGCGTTGAATAATTAAGTGTTGTTAAAATATCCCCGTTCATAACCAAAAAAGGACTTGTTAAGTTTTCAATTAGAGAAAGAGGTCCCGCGGTTCCCAGTGGTTTACTTTCGTGCGAATATTGAATATCGATTCCGTATTTGCTTCCCTTCCCAAAATAAGTCTCCAGAAGTTCCGCCAAGTAACCTACCGCCATAATTACCTTGGTAAATCCGTAACCCTTCAATTGCCTCAAAACTACATCCAGAATAGGTACATCTCCTATAGGCATTAACGGTTTGGGGAAAATTGTTGTATATGGTGCTAATCTCGTTCCTTTGCCCCCTGCCAGAATAATTGCATCCATATTTCTCTCCTAAATATTGTAGATATCGGGTCTATATCTGTTTTGAAATTTTAAAAACCAGTCTATCGTTTTTCGTAAACCTTCGTCTAAAGAAACCTTAGGTTCCCAATTAAGTAATTCTTTTGCCTTAGAGTTATCAGCCATTAGTCTTTCCACTTCACTTTTTGGTGGTCTGACCCGTTTTGAGTCGGAAACTATGTTTACCTTTTTCCCTATCAAAGAAATAATCTTATTTGCTAAATCATTAATAGAAATCTCAAAACCAGAGCCTATATTAATAACTTCGCCAATAGACCTTTCTGATTCCGCTGCTTTAATAAAGCCATCGACCACATCGTTCACATAAGATAAATCCCTTGTTGGCTCTAAAGAGCCAAGTAATACTTTGTTTTGAGCCAATGCTTGAGTAATAATGGTGGGAATAACCGCTCTTGCCGATTGTCTTGGGCCATAGGTGTTAAATGGTCTTAACGTGGTGATTGGTAAATCGTATGACCTATAAAAGCTTTCGGCAAGCTTATCCGCACCTATTTTACTAGCTGAATATGGCGATTGCCCTTGCAGTGGATGTTTCTCGTCAATGGGTACGTATTGAGCTGTTCCATAAACTTCGCTCGTAGAAGTGTGTATTATTTTTTCTGGCTTGTATTCTTTTGCAGCATTTAAAATATTTAAAGTTCCCATAATATTGGTTTCTACCACTTCTCTGGGATGAATATAAGAGTAAGGAATAGCGATTAAAGCTCCCAGATGGAAAACTGCATCAACATCTTTCATCACACTTCTGATGGTTTCGGGGTCTCTTAAATCTCCCATAATCACTTCAATTTTCTCTTTTGTATGTGAAGGCAAAGTCCCTATTAAGCCCCAATCGTTACGGGAGTTGTAACGAACGAAAGCTCTAACTTTCGCTCCTGAGTCAACTAACTTTTCTGTTAAATGACTGCCAATAAATCCACCAGCTCCAGTTACGAGAACCGTTTTTCGTTTCCAGTCCATAAATTCTTTCCCCTTGTCTATCAAACTTTTTGCCGCCAGTAGTTCAGCAAGTCTTTTAATATTTGTACAAGAGATATAATAGGCATCCAGCCCGTTTGCTTGTGAAATTTTTCGAAACTTCCAACTTGTAAAGGGATATCGGATGGCCGCATTCTTTTTTGGTCCTGTGTAACAGTGATATCCTTTTTCGTCATCCCTAACAGAATGTCCAAGATTTCGCCTATGGAGTGTGCCTTTCCTGAACAGAGGTTATAAACTTCTCCTGAGATTCCTTTGTCTAATGCTAACCAATAGCCTTTCACAACATCTCTAATGTCTACAAAGTCTCTTTTGGCATCTAAATTACCAACATAAATTGTTGCTTCTTGTTCGCCTTTTTCAATCAGTGCTATTTGGCGAGCAAAGTTAGAACAGACGAAATTTTCCTTTTCTCCTGGTCCGGTGATATTAAAAGCTCTTGTGCGAATAATTCTTAATCCATAATTCTCATAATATTGATACCCAACCATATCTTGAGCAAGCTTACTTATCGCATATGGGCTTATTGGACGAAAATGGTTAGTTTCCCTGATAGGATTCTCATTTTCAAGTATCAATCCATATTCAGCACTTGAGCAAGCAATATGGATTAATGGACTAATTCCTAATTGTCTAACTGCTTCCAGCAAATTGATAGTTCCGAAAACATTTGTAATATAAAATTTCTCAGGAGACTGGTAGGAATTGGGGTCAAAAGTTAAACCTGCTAAGTGGAAGATCTTATCAGGTTTAATCTCCTTTAACGTTTTTTTCATTTCTTCTTCATCCAGGATATCACAAGCAAGGACTTTTACCTTATCTAAGACGGGTTGGGCATCTTTGCTAACATTTCTTACAATGTCAATACCATACAAATTTATATTGTCGTTATACCTATCTGGAGACAATAGGTATTCTGCTAAATGGATTCCTGTAAAACCATCTATTCCGGTGATTAGTGTTCTCATAAAATACCTTAGATTATTTCTCTATAAACTTCCATTATCTCACTTGTAATTTTCTTTGATGATAAATATTTGATATTATTTCTTCCCGCAGTTCTTATACCATTATTGAGAACTAATTTTATCCTTTCAGCAATATTAACGGGCTCTTGCTGGCAAATGTAGCAGTTCGTAGCATCTTTAATTACTTCCCGGGCATCACCAACGTCAACAGAGACAATAGGCAAGTTACAGGCCAGGGCCTCTTTTATCACTGTAGGGGAACCTTCTGAGTCAGAGGTTAACACTAATACATCACAAGCATTCATAACCAGGGGAACTTCAGAATAAGGGCGCCTATTATTACTCAAGATTACGGGCATAATATTGTGATTCTCTTTCTGAAGCAATTCTACGGCTCTGTTAAAGATATCGAATCTTTTTTCAATTCTTTGGGGATTACTGGGGAACAAAACAAGTTTCTTATCAGATGGAAAACCTAATTTTTCTCTCGCTCTAGCCTGGGGTATTGGTTTAAAAAGGTCAAAATCGATTCCAAAAGTAATCACCGATATCCTATCAGAGTCTGCTCCTAAATCAGAAATAAGGATGTCTCTTATCTTACTGCTCACAGCAATGATATGGTTAGCCCGAGATACAACAAATCTTTGTAAGATACGATAGACTTTATTACGTGAAGGTTCTTTTACAGCATCACTTCCCACAAAAGTTATTATAAGAGGTCTTCTTTTTACGATTGCTGCAAACAGGGCAGAGTGAAACCCGTAGTATGCATGAACTATGTCATAAGAACCCAAAAGCAAATAAAAGATATTTTTCAAAATAAAAGGCACGTAGGCAACAGAACCTTTCCGGTTCTTCACCACTTTTATTGTGCTCAAACCCTCATTTTCCATATCTTCTACTTGTTGCTTTATAAAAATTCCCAGGTAGGAACTTTTTCCGGGATACATATTGCTAATAACTAAAACCTTCATCTTTTATATTCCGCCTTAGTGTCTTAGGAGTAGCAGACTTCAGTCTGCGTCTGGAGTAGCAGACTTTAGTCTGCGTCTAGGAATAGCAGACTTCAGTCTGCGTTCTAAAACGCTCCGATGAATCGGAACTACTCCAATAACTATCTAATGGATAAAAAGTCGACTCCATAACTCAAAAGTTAAAAGTCTGGAGATAAGTTCCATATGATTGGATTTGCCTCTAATATGTTCTTCCAGGATACGTTCCACGGTTTTAATATTCAGAATACTTTTACTATAACCTTTTCCATCTAATAATGTACTGTAAATAAAGCTGATCAAATTTTCATTTTCCCTCGACCATTGAGTATACTTAGCGAAGAGATTAATCGAAGGAGCCTTAAAATACCTTTTGTCAGTCATCTTCCTATCGACAGTGCCCATCTTTTTCTTTAAACGTTTCTTAATTAAACATAGAGTCATTTTAACAAAGGTATTGGTAGCATCAACGGGCAATCCGGTTTTTTCCCAGGGAATTTTAGAGAGTTCAGGAAAAAGCTGTGAAAAAGTTCGAGTGTAAAGAAATTGATATCTTCTTTCCTGAGGTGGAGTATTAACTATGAAGTCAACGAGGTCATTGTCAAAAAAAGGACTTCTAACTTCCACATGAGCTCTCTTAACAAGATTGCCATAATTTACAAAGCGGCGCACGTATTGGGTAGCAATAGAATAATCTATGATGCTACTGGTAGATGTCGATTTACATTTCCGGGAAATATTTTCCACAATCTGCCTTGGATAATCTCTGATTTTTTTGTAATAAGAACGGATAAAAAGAGACTTTGCCAAATCTGTGGAAATTGGCCGGAAAAGATAATCAGCAATTAATAACTTCTCTTTTCTTTTGAAAATAGCAAAAGGACTGAAAAAACTGCCAAAGGGCTGCATTCCGTCGAGGCAAACATTGGTGTAATCTTTTATTAATTCAAATTTCATATTTCCGGTAGAATGGAGAAAAGATATCATTCCATCAGTTATATTTACTATCTTTTTCGCATTATTAATAATGTCCTCGGGCAAAATCTCAAGGTAATGATGGTTAGCCCCTGATGCATCGGATACTCGCTGGGCAATTTTGACATCATCCATATCTTTTGTTCCAAAGGTAACGGTATTTATTGGATAATGTTCTTCAGGTATACTTGCTAAAATAGTCCGGGAATCTAATCCACCACTCAAAGGAACAGTAATTCTAACGCTATCTTTTACATGTCTTTGTATTGCTTGTAATATAAGGTTTCCCAGTCTTTGTTCATAATAGCCTTGAGTTTTGCCTTCGTTTCTGTCTAAAAAATTGAAGTCCCAATAATTAGAGATAGAAATTTTATTATTTTTAAAGACTAACAAAGATGCAGGCGGCAGCAATTTGATTGATTCAAAATAAGTTTTATTTTCCATTACGAAGCCAAAGAAAAATAAGCTGGCAATAGCAGAGTCATCAACATTTTTTGAAACATCATTACAGGTCAAAATTGCTTTCACTTCTGAAGCCAGGTATAATCCATTGTTATGTTGTGAGTAATAGATAGGCCGTAGCCCATACCGGTCATTGATAACGGTTAATTTTTTTTCTTTCCCATCCCAGATAATTATGTTAAAGGCTCCTTTTAATTTAAAAACAAGATCGTTTCTATATTTTTCATAAAGGGCCAGGAGAAGTTTTGAAGTGGAAAGAGATTCTTCGGCGCCAATTTCGTCTTTTAGTTCCTTATAATTGTAGATTTCCCCGTGGAAGAGTAATGTATAACGGCCATCATTACTATTTACAGGCTGTAAATCTCTGTTAAGTATCCCCACCAAAAAAGGGGACAGGCTACTTTTTTTCATGCCTTTCCCTCCCTCTTCCAAATTGTTACACTTTCTCTTTGCTCATAATCGGGTGGGTTTCTCTGGATGTTTGTTATCTCCTTATTATTTATATAAATCCGGGTTTTATCTTTATCGGGAACATAAAACGTGATACCCTGTAAATGTTGAATAGTGGGAACGAATGAACCAAAAACCGGGTCTTCCACACTGGAGATGGTAATAATTATTTCATCACCTTTAGTCTCATATGACCAGTTTAAATACTTGTGATTAAGATAATAGTTTAATAGCTTGGAAGTGGTAGTAACATAAATATTTCCTCTTTCGTATTCGCTGGCTAAATCTCGCAATGCAATTTGTGTTTCTTTTGCAATTACCTGTGAGCAATCAGAATTTTTTCCTAAATGGGTATAAACAACCATATATCCACCAATTTTCTTTAACCTTTCCAGGGTCTGTTTGGAAATTACGTACGCCAAGCGCTTAGAAGTAGCGCCCGTGGCAATTCCTTTCCAATAGTTATCAAATCTTAAGAATTCATAGGCTTTTTGACCGTCGTCTAATTTGGCTATTCTGATAAGGTCGTAATTCTTATGCATAGCGTATTTCTTATTTCCAAAGACAGCCAGGACATTTTTTGCAAATTCTTTTCCCATATTTATCAAAGATTGAACAGGATGACGAGAATCGTAAACTGAAGAAAATGTTTTCAAAGTTATAGGTACAGACTGCCCGATAACCGTGGTAACTCTGCCCAGCCAGACAAATTTTATCCCATATGCTAATGTAAGGTCAGAATGGTAAGCGGTTGATTCAGGGTGGTCACCTAGACCAAAAGTGCGGTCATCACCTAAGTTGTCGGGAGTTTTGGCATGGTCAACCCATACATCAACTTTGTACTGGTTATTATTTAATTCTTCAATTGCTTTTATTGCATCTTTTCGAGTAAAATCGTCCTTTTCTCCATAAGAATGCAAAAAATCTATATATCCGGCCTTAATAAATTTTCCAATAATTTGAGCACTGCCTGGATTTCCTGAGAAATACGAAAACGCACAGGTTGGTGGCGCATACATCATAAAACTATTACCGATTTCTAACCCCACCCCTTCTCCCATACTGGTTTTTTCTTTGGTGTTGAGGAATTTTTGAATTTCTAAGAATTCTTCTTTAGTGGTAGTTCCGTCAATATCGCTACAAATCGTCATTGCAGCTCTGTAAGGATAAGGAAATTTACGTAAAGCGACCTTATCTTTAGTATTGTACACTTGATAATAAGACCGATCTATGTTGTAAATGTTTATTAAATAGATACTGGCAAACGCCAATATTACTACTGCAAAAGATAAAAGAAGAATGTATAGTGTTTTTCTAAATCTTTTAGACTTCAAATCGAATCCTTTCCCGGTATTTAATGAGAGCTTTTACACCTATCGGAAAGTGCTTTTTTATATACTTCGATTGTTTTTACTGCAATATTATCCCAGGAGAGTTCTTCTTCTGTTTTCTTATAACCATTCTCACCCATTTCTCTTCGCTTTTCTTTGTCCCTTAGCAGGTCAATTATAGCTTCTGCCAATTTCTTTGGGTCTTTGGGAGGAACAATATAACCTGTTTTTCCATTATCAACAACCTCTGGAATGCTTCCCACATCGGTTACTACTACTGGTTTTTTGAACGCATAGGCTAAGGGAACTATTCCACTTTGCGATGCTTCTATATAAGGAACTACAACAACACTTGCTTTTTGGAATAACTGTCCTACCATACTGCTAGGTATTAACCGATTATGAACAATAAATTTTTCCTTATGTACCATCATTCTTGTATATTTTCTAAAGTCTTCGCCCGTACCGGCTATAACTATTTTTGCCGTAGGAACCTTCTCTGTAATAAGCGGTTCTGCTTCAATTAAATATCGTAATCCTTTATATTCCCAGATCCTGCCAAAGAACAAAATCAAATTGTCTTCCTCTTTTACTTCATTTTTGAGAAATCTCTTATAGATGGAATTAACACCGCGTGGTAGAACATGAACATTGTTAACCAATTTATTAGATTTTTCCATCATTTGCTTCTTTAATTTCTCACCGTGGACAATTATCTCATCTGCGTATCTCGTGGACAATTTATGTACGAATGAGGGAATTTTTCTGGATTTTGTGTCGCCAACGTGCAGCACAACATCATGGACTGTGATAACTAAAGGGTATCTTCTTTTCAACAATGGCAATATTAAGTTGAACCATGGATGTTCGCCCTGCAAGTGCACAATGTCGGGATTAAAACTATTTATTTTCTTAATTATTCCATAAAGAGCCAGTAGATTTGTTGGATAGCGAAGTCTGGGTTGATAATAAGGTTCTAAATTCACATTGTTTTCCAATACTTCTTTAAACCAACCTATGAACAATCCCTGTTTATATTTGGGCAGCATAAGCATTACTTCTTCCAGCCTTGATAATGCTTCGGCCAATTGTATGGTGTATTCAATATGGTCAAATGCGTATAAAACAATTCGCATAACTAAATATCCCTTTTTTTTGCCAAAATATTATTTTTTCGAAGGATTATGCTCACCTGACTTCTGACTTTGTAATGTAACTAACCCCTTTTCTCTTTCCCAGAGCCTGCGGAAAAGTTGTATGTCAGTTGGCGAAAATGGCCTGAGTGTCAGTAAAAATAAGACGTAAGCTAATGCTGCAATAGGTACTATAAGAAACAGGTTAAGCTGTCTAAGTAGCAAAATAATCGTTCCCATCAAAGCTGCAGAAATAACTGGTTTTCCGGCAATTTGAAAAAAGTTGAGTCTAAATAGGTTCTTAGAAATAAAACCATATTGCAAACTTAAAAATATACAGATTGAGATAAGGGTAGCTATAGCTGCGCCTAAGAAACTAAATCTGGGTATTAATAGCAGATTCAAGGTAACATTACACATCATACTAATGAGGAGTGAGCGCAAGTTTATCTTTTGATTATTACTGGCAATCAGGGCGTGAGCTAATGTTATATTTATGGTGTAGGGAACCAATGTCCAGATGAGAATACTCAAAGCATTTGCCGAAGCTAAGAAACTTTCTTTAAAAAAAAGAACTATAAAATTACCACTCAAAAGTGTGGCTCCCACAGCAATGGGCAGCATCACCATAAATAGGTATCTGATTGAGTTGGTGCAGGCTATCTTAAATTTTTCTAAAGAAGACTCAAACAATCTGGAGATGACAGGCTGTAATGCCATAAGGTAAGCCAGGGGGATTACCTTCCACACATTCATTAATTTGTAAGCCGCACTATAGAAACCGACTTCCGTTGACCCTTTAATTTTAGATAGCATAAGAATATCCACGTTCCAATAAATAGTGGCAAAGATAAAGATAAGAGCAAAAGTGGGAGCAGTCTTAACAATCCATTTACAAAAGCCAAAATCTATTCTAAAAAGTGGTTTTCCAATGCACCTAAGGACAAAGTATAAACTGATAAACAAGATTAAGAGGTGACTTCCTAAGATTACCGCCATCAGTTCCACTAACCCATAGCCCTTAGATAAAATGAGTAAACCAACGAGGAGTTTGAATAAATTTCCTGTTATAAGCGGAATGCTAACATATTCGAGCTTTTCAAAGGCTCTACATATCGAACGACAAACCAAAGAAAACACCATAGGGACTAAGGCAAGACTGAGAATATAAATGGCCAAAGCAGTATCTGCCGAATAATTTAATAGATAACCTGTCAGACACATTGCTCCCGCCGTGAGAATTGAAAAGAAAAATCCAACAAAAGAGGCGTTAATTAAGTATTTACCTGCTTTTGACCTATCTCGGGCAACTTCTCTTGTAATCAGGTGTGAAAAACCCAAAGAAGAAATAGTCTGAAAAATGAAAAAAAGCGAAATGGCAATAGAAAATTTACCCAAACCAGAGACGCCTAAGGAACGGGCGACAAATAATACCAATATAAAAGAACATACTGGTTCTGCAACCTGTGCCAATAACATAGTTCCTGCATTTTTAACTAATCTCTTGACTGTGTTCATTCACTCGAGCTCCAGATTAAAAACAAAACCTCAATAGGTAATGCTAAAATTATGCAGTAATAGAAGGTTTTGCCTGTGATTCAATTTTTCTTATCGCAATAATAATGCCGGTGAAAAACCAAAATATAAGAAATAAGTGGTTTCCCAGAGACGCTGCATCCACCAGGCCATGGATTAAAAAAGCTGTGGTTCCAGCAATAATACCTACAACTATACCTGACATTGTACCTTCACTTGATTTAATATAGGTCAATCCTTCCTTATAAACCATCAATACAAGCCAGATAAAGATAGCAAGGCCCATAATGCCCATCTCTGCTGCGATTTGCAAGAATATATTGTGCACCTGGTGTCGGGTTATGGATGTAAGTTTAATATCGGTCGTATCATAGTCCTCCATAACCTCTGTGTAGTTGTTAATGCCTATACCTAAAAAGGGATTAGTCTTTATTATATTCAATGCTACTTGCATTTGAGGAATTCGGGACCGTGCGGCATCGTAATCGTCGCTAAAGGTTCGACGATTGACGATGTTTGAGAATTGAGGGTTTACAGTGCCGATAATCGAGATAATAATCAAAATAGCAAAAATCGATGTTGCAAAATTATTTAAGCCCGTTTTCCCTTTAGTTTTTGAAAAATTCAATAATAATACTATTAAGGCAGCTATTACAAAACTGGACCATCCTGCCCTTGAGAGAGTGCATATCAGCGCACCAATTCCAACAACTAATGTTAAACCACACATTAACTTATAAATTCCCTTTATTCTGTAGAAAAGCAAACTCATGGAAATGGGCAGCATAAATGTGAGATACCAGGCAAAATCATTGTAAGATGCCCATGTGCCTGAAATCCTGGACAACGGCTCACCAAGTCTTATGTATCCTAACTTTTCCGGACCACCCAATATACTGGGAACAAAAGGACGGTCAAACTTGTATTGGGCAAGGCCAAGTACACTTTCTAAAAAAAGACCTAAAAGTAAAAAAGCAATCACAAATTGAATTTCTTTCCTGTTTTTAATGTTATTTACTATATAGAGGAAGCCTAGATACATTTTGAGCACTTGCACTATCTCAAACAGGCTCAATCTCGGGGAGGAAGCGTTTGCCATCGACAATGTGGCAATACCAATCAGGAAAAAGAAAGGTAGGCTTATACTGGGAAAAAAGTTAATTTTTCTCTTATTTCTTACAAGTTCGCTAATCCAAAGTACGTATAGAATAGCCAGGGTGATATCAAACAGAGATATTATGAATCCGGCTGCTCCACCGAGATGTCCGCTATGTTGGATAGTTATATCCAGTTGTATTGGTAAAGCAAACACTAATATCGCCAAAAAGAAACGCTTCACATCTCCTGTCAGCACTGCAATAAATGGAACCATCATTCCTATGGCGCCAAGCACTCCCCACTTGGTTGGAAGGAAGGTGAGTAACAATATAAATAATCCGCAGATTATTCCCCCGAGAATAACAAGTACTGGCCAGCCAATTTTATACCGTTCGCTTATCTCCAGGTTGGAGAAGAACATGCTTTTTTCCCTGTTTTAGAATCTTACACCCAAACTTACCCGGTGACCATTTTCTAATCTATTCACCAGTCCGAAGGCATAGTTAATAAAATAGTTCTGATATGTGAAACCCATGCCCAGAGCCAATCCGGTATCATCACTATTGAATTTATAGCCAATTCTCCCTTGAACCATCTCTCGCCAGTCAAACTCAACACCCACTGCAGGAGTAAGTATCTGTTCATAAACCAGAAAAGGAAAATCTATGCTCACGAGAATTTTCTGACTGCCAAAAGACCTCTCGTAAGCACCCCCAAGACAAATTGTTAAGGGCAAAGGATCGCTTTTACCAATGAACTTAAGCTTTGTTCCCAGATTTCGAATCGCTAAGCCTATATCCAATCCTTCAAGTGGTGGATGATAGAGACCTCCAAAATCTACTGCAAAGGCTGTACTATTCTCTACCTCTACGAGTTTTGAGGAGATTATCTTAAGATTTATACCCATTGGACAATTCTCTAAAACCTCGCGGGCAAAGCCAGCTACTATTACAAAATCCTGTTCTGCCTTTACCGTCCACTCATTTCCATCGAGGTCAATCAGCTCAATGTCTCCAACTGTATAATAGGAGAAAGCCCCACCAATTACTCCTACACCAATTGGCTGGCCATAAAGAAGACTCATAAAGCTATCATCGGCTAATCCTCGTTGATAACTGAATGAAGCCTCTCGATGGGAAAGAGAAATCAAGCTCGCCGGATTATAATGGAGCACGCCTATCTCTCCCCTAACTGCAGTATAAGCCTCAGCCATCCCGCAGGCTCTCGCCCCTACAGGCTGTTCGAGTATAATCGCACCCGATGTCCCTGCTCCTTTTGCCCATAAACCAGTTGTCAGAACCGTAATCAGAAAAATAGAAAGAATAAAAGCTCTTTTCACCTTTCCCCCTTCAGGACCGCTATCTTTTTAGTCTGTTATCGTAGGGGACGGACGCAGTTTATGCCGATTTTTCGGCATGCCGTCCCTGCATTTGGGTGGCCACTGAGTGCCACCCCTACATTCCTCTCGTTTTATTTTAGAACCGCTACCTTTTTGGTAGCCTTTATTCCCGGACCTTCTACATAGACTACATAAATTCCCGAGGCCACCACATCATTTTCAGTGTTTCTGCAATTCCATTCAATGAAATCCTGAACTGGAGACACATCTTTACTTTTCTCCCAGACAAGTAGTCCTATCAACGTAAAAATCTTAACATTTACTGTCCCTGGACCGCTGGGCTCGAAATGAATCTTTGCCTTCTCTCCTTTCAGGGGATTAACATAACCATTTTGTCCTCCCTGAATCTTTACCTCACCGTTTACAAAAAATCCGATAGGAGTGATGCTTACGGTTACTGTCTCCACGCCTCCGGTTGAATCTATGGTTACCCTCCCTGTATATTTCCTCCATGCTTCTAACGTATCCGTATTTACGGTTACCGACACTGTCAAATAATTATCGCTGAAACTCGGAGGAGCCACGCTTATCCATGCCTTATCAGTGGTAATTGTTCCCTTGAGAGTGCCTGGACCTAAATTGGAGATAGTAAAGGTTTTTACCCTTGTCTCACCTTTTACTACCACACCGAAGTCTAATGAGGAAGGGTCAACTTTAAGAACCGGAGGGCTGCTTTCTACAATCGGGCCGTCGAGAGGAGTGATTGGCTCGCCCGTTGCCGGACTATTCCAGATATCTTTTGCCTCAAAGTAATAAGTATAGTCCTTACCTGGCGCTAAGCTATCTTTGGTGTAAGTATAAAGTTTCCCATCGCTGTAAGTCGTATCTCCCGCATCTACCGCGCTCATAGCAAAGGGACTTCCGTCTATCTCTGCCCCGCCTTTCATAATATGGACCTTAGGATAACCTGATGCCGGTCCATCATTGTCCACATCCGTATACTTCACCCTGTAAACAAAATTAAGACCGGGATAACCTTCTTCAGGGTCTAAACCATCATCAGTGTAATCTGTTTCTCCTGTCCAGGATAATGCAGGAGCGCGGTTTCCAACGTCCGGTCCATCCTGAGGAGTGGTTGGTGCACCCGTTGCCGGACCGTCCCAGATATCTCTTGCCTCAAAGTAATAAATATAGTCCTCACCCGGCCCCAATCTACTCTTGGTGTAAGTATAAAGTTTCCCATCGCTGTAAGTCGTATCTCCCGCATCTACTTCGCCCATAGCAAATGGACTTCCGGCTATCTCTATCCCGCCTTTCATAATATGTAGTTCAGGATAACCTGATGCTGGTGCATCATTATCTACGTCTGTATACTTTACCCTGTAAACAAAATTAGTATTGGGATAGCCAGTTTCGGGATTTAAACCATCACCAATGTAATTTGCTTCTCCTGTCCAGGATAATATAGGAGTGCGGTTTGCAACGTCCGGAGCATCTTGAGGGCTGATGGGCTCGCCTGTTGCCAGACCATTCCAGATATCTTTTGCCTCAAAGTAGTAAGTATAGTCTGTTCCTGGCCCTAATCTATTCTTGGTGAAAGCATAAAGTTTCCCATCGCTGTAAGTCGTATCTCCCGCATCTACTTCATCCATTGCAAATGGACTTCCGTCTATCTCTACCCCGCCCTTTTTAATATGTACCCTGGGATAACCTGACGCTGGCCCATCGTTGTCCACGTCCGTATACTTCACCCTGTAAACAAAATTAGTATCGGGATAGCCAGTTTCGGGATGTAAACCATCAGTAGTGTAATCTGTTTCTCCTGTCCAGGATAGTGCAGGAGCGCGGTTGGTAACGTCCGGAGTGTCTTGAGGACTGGTGGGCTCGCCTGTTGCTGAACCATTCCAGATATCTTTTGCCTCAAAGTAGTAAGTATAGTCCTCACCTGGTGCCAATCCACTTTTGGTATAAGTATAAAGTTTCCCGTCGCTGTAAGTCGTATCTCCCGCATCTACTTCGCTCATGGCAAAGGGACTTCCGTCTATCTCTACCCCGCCTTTCATAATATGTAGTTCAGGGTAACCTGATGCTGGTGCATCATTGTCCACGTCTGTATATTTCACCCTGTAGACAAAATCAGTACTGGGATAGCCAGTTTCGGGATGTAAGCCATCGTTAGTGTAATTTGTTTCTCCTGTCCAGGATAATGCAGGAGCGCGGTTTCCAACGTCCGGAGCATCAACAGGACTGGTTGGGTCCCCTGTTGCCGAACCGTCCCAGAGGTCTTTTGCCTCAAAGTAGTAAGTATAATCTGTTCCTGGCCCTAAGCCACTTTTGGTTAAAGCATAAAGTTTCCCATCGCTGTAAGTCGTATCTCCCGCATCTACTTCGTTCATGGCAAAGGGACTTCCGGTTATTGGTATCCCTGCCTTTATAATATGTACCTTAGGATAACCTGATGCTGGTGCATCATTATCTACGTCTGTATACTTTACCCTGTAAATAAAATCAGTATTGGGATAGCCAGTTTCAGGATTTAAACCATCGCCAATGTAATTTGCTTCTCCTGTCCATGATAATATAGGAACACGATCTGCAACGTCCGGGCCGTCATGAGGACTGGTCGGCTCGCCTGTTGCCGGAGTATTCCAAACGTCTTTTGCCTCAAAGTAATAAGTGTAATCCTCACCTGGTGTCACTAATCCACTTTTGGTATAGGTATAAAGTTTTCCATCGCTGTAAGTCGTATCTCCCGCATCTACTTCGTCCATAACAAAGGGGCTTCCGGCTATCTCTATCCCTCCTTTCATAATATGTACCTTAGGATAACCTGACGCTGGCGCATCGTTGTTCACGTCGGTATACTTTACTCTGTAAACAAAATCAGTATCGCGATAGCCAGCTTCGGGATGTAAGCCATCGCTGGTGTAGTTTGTTTCTCCTGTCCAGGATAATGCAGGAGCATCGTTCCATTTAAGATAATAAATATCATAGTTTCCCGGAGTCTTATCTTTCCAGGCAATGTGAGGATTCTCCAACCCATCTAAATAAAGAGAAGGATTGCTAGAATCCCCGTTATTAGTGGAGATGTTTATCGATTCCTGTCCCGAACCATCACCATCTACCCATTCCGTGCCATTCCATTTAAGATAATAAATCTCGTTGTTTTCTGAATGAGGATTGTGCCAGGCAATGTGGGGATTCCCCGAATTATCTAAATAAAGAGAAGGATAAATAGAAATGCCATCATTATTGGAGACGTTTATTGCTTCCTGTCCTGAAGAACCAGCCACATCTACCCAGGCTGCGCCATTCCACTTAAGATAATAAATATCATTCTTTCCTGAAGCAAAATCATACCAGGCAATGTGGGGCTTTCCCGAACTATCTAAACAAAGAGAAGCATACCCGGAATCTCCAGGCCTATTGGAGACGTTTATTGCTTCCTGTCCTGAAGAACCAGCCACATCTACCCATTCCGTGCCATCCCACTTAAGATAATAAATCTCCTCGTTTCCTGAAGTATCATTATGCCAGGCAATGTGAGGATACCCCGAACTGTCTAAGTAAAGGGAAGGGTCCTCAGAACTACCAGTATTAGTAGAGACGTTTATCGATTCTCTTCCTGAAGAACCATCAGCATCTACCCATTCCGTGCCATTCCACTTAAGATAATAAATCTCATTATTTCCTGAAGGATTTTCAAACCAGGCAATGTGGGGATTCCCCGAACTGTCTAAACGAAGAGAAGGATGATAAGAATCGGTGCTGGTATTGGAGATGTTTATCGATTCCTTTCCTGAAGAACCAGCCACATCTACCCAGGCTGTGCCATTCCACTTAAGATAGTAAATCTCGAAGTTTCCCGGAGTATAATCTTTCCAGGCAATGTGGGGCTTCCCCGAACTGTCTAAATAAAGAGATGGCTGATAGGAACTCCCGATAGTATTTGAGATGTTTATCGATACCTGTCCTGAACCGTCGGCATCTACCCATTCCATGCCATTCCATTTAAGATAATAAATCTGCTCGTTTCCCGAAGTAGAATCATACCAGGCAATGTGGGGATTCCCCGAACTATCTAAATAAAGGGAAGGATACTCAGAATTCCCGGTATTAGTGGAGATGTTTACTGATTCCTGTCCTGAGCCATCAGCGTCTACCCATATTGCCCAGACAAGATTTGTAAATACTAAAATAAAGAAAAAAGATAAAACACCAAGATACAGGTGTTTTTTGAAAGTCATTTCAAAACCTCCCTAAAAAGGTGACAGGTACTTTTTCTAACGGCTACCAAATAACAAAATGTAGCCGCAGACTAAAGTCTGCTACTCCTTTCCACCACTATTATTAAAACCGGCGTTTATATATTCTATCAGGAACGAAATGTTTTTGCTTATTTAACACTACGCCTAATACTTTGGCTTGATTATCCTGTAAGGTGGCCTGGACTCGCTGGATATCCTCCCGGCGGGTCCTACCTGATGCCACGACGAGTAAGATTCCATCCGTCTGGGAGCTCAACACGCTTGCATCGCTATATGGAATAAGCGGGGCTGAGTCTACCAGAATTAGGTCAAATTCTGATTTTAACTTTTTGATAAGTTCTTTTAATCTCTCTGATTCGAGTAATTCTGCTGGATAGGAGAGTAAATCTCCAGAAGTTATTACTTTGAGATTTTCCTTTTCAGTGTCCATTATCCCTGAATTTAAGCCCACACTTCCCTCTAAAATTTCGGTTAACCCGGGACTTTGCATGAGGCCTAATCTATTATGTATGGTGGGATATCGCAAATCTGAATCAACCAAGAGCGTTCTAAACCCGGGAACATCAGACATAGCTAAGGCTAAGTTAATGGCCGTAGTAGTTTTACCCTCATAATGGTTGGCACTGGTAATTAAGATGGCCTTTATCGATTTATCCTGGGTGGCTCGTAAAATGTTTGTTCGTAAGGCCCTATATGCTTCTCCGGTGGGGGATTTCTCATCAGGTAAAGTTAATGATGTGTGATGCCTTATGCGTTTATTCATTTACATTTACTCCTCTCGATTAATAGTAAAAATCTCTTCTCTGAAAACTCAGCGTTTAAAGCCTAAAAAGTATTTTCTTATCTTTTTTGGTGTTGAAGGAATAGTTCCTAAAACTCTTGAGTGTAAGGATTCTTCTATATCCTTAGAACTCTTTATGGAAGAATCCCGGTATTCAGCAAAGAACGCCATACCCAGACCGAACACCAAACTCATAATACTTCCCAGGAGGATA
>JABUBP010000102.1_pt1 | contig 18244 bp, 21 predicted proteins | sample 7240331 | NCBI WGS metagenome assembly JABUBP01 (sample SAMN07256347, study PRJNA390944) | subsurface metagenome | isolation source: Methane hydrate marine sediment | place: Pacific Ocean: Eastern North Pacific, ODP site 1244 | collected 2002 | reverse complement strand
TAAATATTGATGAGCATTATCCTTCTCTTTCTTTTAGGTTTGCAGTTTCTTAATTCTCTCTATTATCGGGCGAGTCTTTTCTTCCATAGCTCTGTCAATATTTATTTTCATATTTGTAGTTACTCCTCTTATTCGAGACACTATTAATTCAGTTAGCTCATTCTCCATTTTTAGAAGATAAATAGTATGTAACCATTGGCTACAACACCCATAGGAAGTAAAAATATTATCAATTATTAATTTATCTAACTCATCATCATCAAACTTTTCTTTCTCTTCTCTTAATTGGTCGTACCATCGCTTCCATTTCTGATTATCACTATCTCTTAAATTACCAATGCCCATTTGCTGACCATCTAAAGCTTCTCCTATTTTGATTAAATCAGCTAAACTCCATTCTTTGTCTTGCATTTTATGCTCAAATTCTTTAGACAAACGAAGTAGTTTCTTCGACAGTTTTTTCTTTCCTTTAGTGGTTTTTGGAATTCGTTTGCCTAGCCTTTCTCTCAATCCAGCTATTACTTCCTCTTGCTCCTCAAATTTAAGAACCCCCGTACTATCTGCTAATATGTCATTAGCATTTTGAAATTTCTCAGCATCAAAGTCTTCTTTTATTCTGTTTTCGACTAATTCCATCATTCGTCTATGCATTTTCCAAAGCAAGTCTGGGATATGTTTCTCTTTTCCCCTTTTCAGGGATTCAAATTTATCCTCCCGTATCCCTTTCTTAGATTGAATTAAGGCATATATGCCAAATAAGATTAATAAGCTTGGCATAATAATATATGGGTGTGTTATTCCATACATTATCGCACCACCTTCTGGGATGTATTTTCTGATAATTTCCGCCAGTTCGTCTGTGAATATTTGCCATAATAGCCATAATATCCCAAAAGGTATAAGCATCCACACATTTTTACAATGTAGCCAACGTGAAAATATATCCATACGACTATTCTACCACTCACCACCCACCTCCACCACCAACCAAGATTGAGTAAAAGGGATAATGTGGTTCAGTTCAATCGTGGTTGGTAAAGTATGGTATAATGATTTTGTGTTATCGAACTAAACTTGAGATTTAAGTCTCTTGACAAGAGGCAAGTTTCGTGATTAACTTGTGTGGCCTGTAATCCAATACAGGAAATGAAGGAGGGGAGATGGCTGACCACACTGGCACCGTAAAAATTGAGTTGTCTGTGCTTGTTCGTAAAGAAGGAGACCAGTATGTGTCATGGTGTCCAGAGTTTGATGTGGCAAGTTGCGGTGATACAATCGAGGATGCCAGCGAGAATCTTCATGACGCAATAGATTCTTATCTCGATGCATTATGCGAAGAGAAAGAGATGTTTCAGGTTCTCAATGAAAGAGGTTTTGTCCTGACAGAAAAACATGAAATAGAATCCTGTGAACGTCCCTTTATATCTACTACATCTGTATCTATTCCAATCACACCATGAGTCAATTGCCACTCTGCTCAAGCAAGCAAATTATAGACGCTTTAATTAAAGATGGCTTCCAACTACGGAGTAAATCTAAACGAGGAAGCCATCAAGTTTTACAGAAAAAATTACCCAGTGGTCGAACTATTGTTGTTCCTGTCGTAATTGGCAAGAAAGAAGTACCTCGTGGTACGCTTTCATCAATCCTTCGGTTGGCTCAAATAGATAGAGACCACTTTCTATCTTTACTTTAAATCTTTCCAGAGTCTATTGCAGAACAGTTCGATTAAGTTAAATTTATAGGTAAATCTGTCATAACCTAACCAAATATGTCCTTACCGGCTACATTTCCTGGAAAAGCCAGGTGGAAAGATAACGCTCTCCGGTATCGGGCAGAATGACGACAATGAGTTTGCCCCTGTTCTCCGGCCTCCTGGCGACTTCCAGCGCCGCCCAGGTGGCCGCCCCGGATGATATGCCGGCCAGTATCCCTTCCTCTCTGGCCAGTCTGCGGGCCATTGCTCCCGCGTCCTCATCGCTGACCTTAACGATTTCATCGATCAGGTCGGTTCTGAGGACATCGGGGATGAAGCCGGCGCCAATGCCCTGAATGCGGTGCGGCCCGGCCTTGCCGCCGGAAAGCACCGGCGAGTCAGCCGGCTCAATGGCAATGGCTTTAAATGGGGGTTTTTTAGCCTTGATTACCTCGGCGATGCCGGTAATTGTCCCCCCGGTGCCAACGCCGGCAACCAGTATATCAACTTTGCCATCAGTATCCCGCCATATTTCGTCAGCGGTAGTTATCCGGTGCACCTCCGGGTTGGAAGGATTCTGGAACTGCTGTGGGATGAAGGAGTTGGGGTTTTCTGTGGCCAGCTGCTCCGCTTTCCTGATTGCCCCGATCATCCCCTCCGCCCCGGGCGTCAACACCAGCTCGGCACCGAAAACGGAGAGAAGCTGGCGGCGCTCCTTCGACATCGTGTCCGGCATGGTGAGGATGAGCCGGTACCCCCTGGCGGCACAGACGAAAGCGAGGGAGATGCCGGTGTTGCCACTGGTGGGTTCAATGATGACGGTATCTTTGCTGATGAGGCCCTTCGTTTCGGCATTGAGTATCATGGACACCCCGATGCGGTCCTTGACACTGCCCAAAGGATTGAAGGACTCCAGCTTGGCCACCACCTCTGCTTTTATACCCTCGGTTACCCGGTTCAGCCTGACCAGCGGCGTGTTCCCGATGAGCTCCGTAGAATCTCGGGCAATGCCCCTGGTGAGCTTCGGTATCTCGATGGTCTCGAATTTTATTTTTTCCACTATCTCTGTCCTCTCTCCTACTGCAAATGACCGCAGTGCTGGCAGTTAGGGTCCCGTTTCACTTCCAGTTTGGTGAACTCAAGGTTGAGCCCGTCGTACATCAGCAGCTGGCCGGTCAGAAGTTCCCCGATTCCGGTAATATACTTGATGACCTCGGTTGCCTGGAGGCAGCCGATAACCGCCGGTGCCACCCCGATGACGGGGAATTTCCCCTCGGTAATGCGTCCCTGGTAGATGCACCACAGGCAGGCAGTCTTGCCGGGTATTATTGTCGTCGCCCGGCCCTCAAAGCCGTACACCGCCCCGTGGAAGAAGGGAATATTTTTTTCGATGGCTGCCCGGTTCAATACGTACCTGGTGGGCAGGTTATCCATGGCGTCAACAATGAGGTCACAATCACCGACCAGCCGGGAGACGTTTTCCTCGGTTATGGTCTCGGCAACGGCTTCCACGGTTACATCTTTATTCATGTTTTGCAGCTTCTGTGTGGCGGAGTCGACTTTTCTTTTACCCAGGTCTCCATCACCGTGCAGAATCTGCCGGTTCAGGTTACTAAGCTCGACAGTATCGTGGTCGACGAGTCGTATCGTGCCGACTCCGGCGACAGCCAGATAAATAGAAATCGGAGAACCAAGCCCGCCGGCACCGGCAACGAAGACCCGGGCCTTTTTCAGCTTCTCCTGCCCATCTTTCCCGATGCCTTTCATCATAATCTGTCGGTCATACCTTGTCAGTTCATCTTCAGTTAACATTTTGTCTCTCCTTTTCCAGGCAAGACCATCCGGCGGCGGCTAGCGGCACTGTCCATTGTAGCAGTAAACCAGAGGCAGTTAAAGATAATAAAGCACCTGGAATTACGGCTGCTTCATATCAGCATGAATTCATACTAGAAGTGTCCACCGCCATCGTGTAAAATATGAGGCATGGAAGGCGAGTTCCGGAAAATACCCGGCGTGGACAGGGTTCTGGCCCACGAACGGCTAAGTCCGCTGGTGGAGACCTATCCTCATGACCGGCTGGTCAGGTTGATACGGCGGCATCTGGAGCGGGAGCGAGACGCCGTTGCCGCCGGGAAAAAGGCTTCGTCCTTGTCCGGAATCGCGGCCGCGGTATACAATCAGGTGAAGACAATGGAGATGCCCAGCCTGCGACCGGTGATTAATGCCACCGGCGTCATTCTGCATACCAATCTGGGCCGTGCCCCGCTGAGCCCGGAAGCAACCGCGGCCATGGATACCGTGGCCCGGGGTTACTCCAATCTGGAGTTCAACCTGGAGAGCGGCACGCGGGGCTCGCGACAGGTGCACATTGAATCGCTTTTATGCGAACTCAGTGGGGCTGAGGCGGCGCTGGTGGTGAACAACAATGCATCCGGGGTGTTGCTGGGGCTGACGGCGCTGGCGAGAAGAAAGGAAGTAATCGTTTCCCGGGGTCAGGCGGTGGAAATCGGGGGCGGCTTTCGAATTCCCGACGTGATGCGGCAGAGCGGCGCCAAGCTGGTGGAGGTCGGGACGACCAACTGTACCTATATCAGCGATTACGAGCAGGCGGTCAGCCCGCGGACGGCAGCCCTGATGCGGGTTCATTCCAGCAATTTCAGGCTCATGGGGTTTACCAGTGAAGTGGCACTGGAGGAACTGATGGTGCTGGCCGAGCGTTACAATATACCCGTCCTCGATGACCTGGGCAGCGGCTGTTTTCTGGATACGACCGCGTTCGGGCTGGCTCCGGAGCCGGTGGTGCCGCAGAGTGTCGCCCTCGGCGTTGGGCTGGTCTTCTTTTCCGGCGACAAGCTGGTGGGGGGGCCGCAGGCGGGCATTATCATCGGCCGGAAACAGCTTATGGACAGGCTGCGAAGACATCCGCTGGCCCGGGCGGTGCGCATTGACAAGGTACGGCTGGCCGGGCTGGCAGCCACGCTGCTTCACTACCTGAAAGGTGAGGCAACGAGCAAGGTGCCGGTGTGGAGGATGATTGCTGCGCCTGTCAAGGATATTGAAAAGCGGGCAGAGGCATGGAAAGGGGCGCTCGGCAATATGGCCCGCGTGGTTGATGGTGAGACGATGGTCGGTGGCGGCAGCCTGCCCGGGGGAACCCTGCCCACGAGACTGGTCGCCATAGGAAACAGAGAAGACCGTAACCTGGCGTCGCGAGCGGCGCGCAAGCTGCGCGTACAGGAGATACCGGTGGTAGGGCGCATTGCCGACGATATCCTGCTTCTGGACCCGCGCTCGGTGCTCCCCGAAGAGGATAAAACGGTAGTGAAGGCACTGCGTAATCTGGCTTCTGACTGGCATCACACTTCATGATTAAGGGTGGGTGAGATGTACGTTCTGGGTACAGCAGGCCACATTGACCACGGCAAGTCGGTCCTGGTGCAGGCACTAACCGGAATCGACCCGGACCGGCTGCGCGAGGAAAAAGAGCGCGGCATGACCATAGACCTCGGCTTTGCCTGGCTGAAGCTGCCCAGCGGGCGAGAGGTGGGCATCGTTGACGTTCCCGGGCACGAGCGGTTCGTCAGGAATATGCTCGCCGGCGTGGGTGGCATTGACCTGGCACTGCTCATTGTGGCGGCCAATGAGAGCATCATGCCGCAGACCAGGGAACACCTGGCGATTTTAGACCTGCTGGAGATACGGAATGGAATCGTCGTTATCACCAAAAAGGACCTGGTTGATGAGGAGCTGCTGAGCCTGGTCCGCATGGAGATAGAGGAGCTCATCAGCACCACAGCTCTATCCGGGGCACCGGTGGTTGCCGTGTCGGCGCTGACCGGAGAAGGCCTGCCGGACCTGGTGGAGACCATCGATGAACTATTGGCTTCCACAGAGCCGCGACGTGACCTGGGCCGGCCCAGACTGGCCATCGACCGTGTCTTTACCATGACCGGGTCGGGCACCGTGGTTACGGGGACATTAATTGACGGCTCACTTTCCGTGGGGCAGGAGGTGGAGATTGTGCCCCCGGGACTGAAGTCGCGATTACGCGGACTGCAGACACATAAAACACGCATTGATACCGCCGCGCCGGGGAGCCGGGTGGCGGCAAATCTGGTGGGCATCAATACTTCCCGACTGCAACGCGGTGACGTGCTGACCAGGCCGGGATGGCTGTCTCCCACCACGCTGCTGACCCTGAAACTGAAGCTGCTTGACTATCTGCACCGACCCCTAAAGCACGGTGCCACCGTCAGCTTCCACACCGGGGCAGCGGAGGCAATGGCTAAAGTCCGTCTGCTGGAAGGAGAAGAACTTAAGCCGGGACAGGCGACCTGGACACAGGTAAAACTTGACCGGCCGGCAGCGGTGGCCAACGGCGACCATTTCATTATCCGTTCCCCGATGGAGACTCTCGGTGGTGGTAAAATCATCGAGGCGCAGGCGAAGCGACTCCGCCGCTTTCGCCCCGATATTATTGCGAACCTCAAAGCTAAAGAGACGGGGACCGCTGCAGAAATGGTGCTGGCGCTCGTGGAAACTAAACAGCCCGTGGAAACCTCGGCGCTAATCTCCGAGCTCAATCTGAGGGATGAAGATATAAGGGCTGCGGTCGTTTCCCTCACCGAGCGGGGGAATGTAGTTGCTCTGGGACAGGGAGACCGTTCTCTGCTGGTGACGATACAGAGGTGGGAAAGCCTCCTCCAGAAAACGAGGGCGGCTCTGCAAGAATACCACCGGAAGTTTCCGGCTCGTCCTGGTATGCCGAAGGTGGAGCTGGGGAGCAGGTTGAAACTGGGAGCATACGCGGTCACTGCCTTCCAGAAGCTGGCGACACAGGGTATCATCGCTGAAGAGGGAAATGTGATTCGGTTGCCGGCTCACCAGATACAGTTGACCCAGGCACAGCAGGGGAAGACGGATGCTTTTCTACGCTCACTTACGGAAAACCCTTACGCCCCACCCGGCGACCTCATCCCGGAGCCCGACCTGCTCGGCCTGCTCATTGAACAACGCCAGGTGGTGAAGGTAAACAATGACGTGGTCTTTGCCGTGTCAACCTATGATGAAATGGTGGGAAAGGTGACCTCTCGAATCAAGGCTCAGGGGCAGATAACGCTGGCGGAAGTGCGGGACATGTTCCAGACCAGTCGCAAGTATGCGCAGGCTCTGATGGAGCATCTGGACGGGGAAAAGATAACCCGCCGGGTGGGTGACGGGCGCGTACTATATTAAGTATAATCTGGTTATCCGTTGCCGGGGAGGTGACTGACATGTGGGATTGGGTTTCGACCAACAGCTGGTGGCTCTTTATTGTCTCTGCGTTGGCACTAATTAGCTTACTGGTCATAAAGGGTCCTGTTCAGGGCAGTATTGAAAAGCTGGCCTCGGGAGAACGCTCTACCAGAATACACAGATTGATTAACATCATCTTCTGGACTCTGGAAGGGATGGCTTTGATATTTATAGCGGTGACGGGAATAGCTATAGTCTTATCTCGAGAGGGCATTTACAATGTGATAACGGTGCCAATGGTGCAGATGTGGTTTCTGGAGCATGGTACCCGCGTCGTCATCACCCTGCTGGTGGGATTTGTCCTGTGGTATGCCTTGAGGAGGTTTCTCCCTCCGCTCGTACAGCGTTCCATGACCAAGCCGAGACGGGGCGAGAGTCGGGAGGGGATGAAGAAGCGGGCGGATACCATCCAGTACGTCTTCATGGGGCTGGGGAAGATACTGATTATTTTACTCATTGCCTTTATGATTCTATCGGAACTTAATGTATCAATCGGGCCGATACTGGCCGGTTTAGGTGTTGCCGGTATCGCGGTTGGCTTTGGTGCGCAGTATCTCATCCGGGACCTGATTGCCGGCGTCTTCATTCTGATGGAAAACCAGTACCGGGTGGGAGATGTAGCCAGGGTGGCTGACATCGCCGGGCTGGTGGAAGACATCACTTTAAGGAAGACGGTGCTGCGTGACCTGGATGGCATTGTCCACCATGTGCCCAATGGCGAGATAAGGGTGGCTAGCAATTTTACCCGACATTTCTCCCGGGTTAACCTCGATGTATCGGTCTCCTACGGCACCGACCTTGACCATGCCATCAGCGTCATAAATCGCGTGGGACAGGAGTTGGCCGAAGACCCGGACTGGAAGTGGCGTATCAGAACCACGCCTCAGGTGCTGAGAGTTAATAAACTGGGCGACTCTGGAATTGACATCAAGATTTTAGGGGATGTGAAACCTCTGGAGCAGTGGAGTATCATGGGCGAACTGCGCTATCGGGTGAAAAAGGCGTTTGATGCTGAGGGTATTGAGATACCATGGCCCCATACCAAGGTGTTTTTCGGCAATTCACCGTGGGAGGAAGGAAAGCAGTAAGGAGTTGCTAAAGGCGCAATTACGGATGGCTTGAAAGTTATTGTTTGATAAAAGGTTAAGTGATTTGTAGCTTGCGCTGGCTGTGGACAATAAAAGAAGATATATAATAATTGTCCCGCTTTCGTCAGTCCTGTTCAAAGCCGCTGATCATGAAGCTGATGGTGATAGCCAGCCCGATGAGCGTGAAGACGCCGTAGGTAAGGTTACCCTGAATCCAGATGAGCTCGCCGGCTGAATAATTGAGATTGACGACAAAGAGACCGATTGCTCCGGAAATAAGCAATAAAATTCCGATGAATGGTAGTATCGTAAATAATATGCCCATTTCCCACCTCCGCTATCACAGGATATGCGCCAAGTATATGGGGAGAGTGGGTAAAAGTCAATGAGAAGGGCTGGAAAGTTAAGGAGGTTATTAATGTCAAATCTGGAAGTAGGAAAAACACCTTGGAATGAAAAGTTGAAAGCACATTACTCAAATACTGGGGTTACATTACAATTTGAATATCCCTCTGGTAAGCATTATCCAAGTTTTTCCCTTCACCTCAGTTGGGCACAATGGGAAAGATTTATAGCTTGGGTTGAGTTACAACGTAAAGAACAAGCATTGAAAGAGACCGAAAAAAAGGAGTAATGGTTTCAGGTTGTTAATTTCAAATTGATACACTACCTGCCAGAAGGCAGCGCACCCGTTGCCAGTTTGACGTTTAGCGTGTAACCGTTTATTATTGTTTTACCATGTTTAGGAGGTGGGATATGGCAAAATCAGAAACCATTAAGCCCGGATATTTCGTAGCCATTAGCTTAATCCCGGGAACAGCGCCGGAATATTGTTATATCGGCCTCGTGCAGGTTCTGGATGAGTATGGCATACGCATTACTCAGGTTGAGTGGGATGACCAGCTGGATGGAGTGAAGCAGTACAGCGAAGACATCTTTGTTCCCTGGGTCAACGTTAATTCCATGCTGGTCTGCACGCAAGAAGAGCCGACAAGGCGCTTTGTCAGAGACAGGGCTCCTAAGTGGAAGTCTCAAGTTGAAGCAATGTACCGGAAGGCCAAAAGCAGCAAATAAATATTATGCAGGGAGGTGCTAAAATCATGCCAATCGTAACCATAAGAGCCTTCGAGGGCAGGACTGTGGAACAGAAGCGAAAGCTGGCGAAGGACATCACCGATGTCGTGATGAAAGATTTCGAGGTTGAGGCGGACAGAGTGCTCATTCATTTCTTTGATATGCCGAAGCATAATGTAGCCAAAGCCGGCAAGCTGTTCATCGACCAGTAGCTGGCCCGGTACTTTTTGAGATACAGTTGGAAAGAAATAAAATAAGGCGGAAATAATACCGATATTCTCCAGCGGTGAAATATTATACTATAACCAATAGTTAGCGGCCGGGCACTGAAGGAGGCTATTTCAGGCTGTATTCCGTGTCCGGTTTGTTTTTTGAAGCGATAATTTCCCTATTGAATGGTCGCTTGAGTATAATGAGGGGAGCGAATTATTCCAGGATAAGGGAGAATAAAATGCGGCTAACAGATAAGGTTGCTATCGTGACCGGCGGTGCCGGAGCCATCGGGGGAGAAATAACCAAGCTGCTGGCGAGAGAAGGTGCCAGAATCGTTATCGCGGACGTGAACACTGAAGCAAACAGCAGGATGGTTGACGAGGTAAAGGCCCTGGGGTCTGAAGCCCTGGCCGTATGTGTTGACGTGATTGAGATTGACCAGGCGGGAAAGATGGCCGAAGCAGCCCTCGAGCATTTTGGACAGATAGATATACTGGTTAACGTGGCGGGAGGCTCTACCGGCCCGTCGATTAAAACGAAAATGGATTTCTTCGCGCAGTCGGAAAAAACCCGCGGTGAAGAGATTTTACGCCTTAACCTCCTCGCGCCGTTGAACTGCGCGCGGGCCGTCATCAACCACATGATGGAAAGGCGCAGCGGTGCCATTGTCAGTATCTCTTCAGTGGCCGGGGTAATCGGCATGATGAAGGGAGTTGAGTATTCGGCGGCCAAAGCGGGCATTGTTGGCATGACCGTAACCCTGGCCAAAGAAGCGGCGGAGTACGGGATACGCGTCAACTGTGTTTCCCCCGGCATTGTGGGGACGGAGCGTGTCTTTAAAATGGCGCCGGACAGAATTCCCCAGTGGGAAAAAGGAATCAAGCTGGGCCGGCTGTGCAAACCGGAAGAAATCGCCAGCGCGGTGCTTTTCCTGGTCTCTGATGAATCCAGCTATATAACCGGGCAAAATATTATTGTTGACGGGGGATTGTGTCTGGGGCCGGAGGGATATTAATGACCTGGTTAAAGTGATAATAGTCACAGACAATCGCATGTCCATTCGATAAAATAGGCTTGATAGTTAAGTTCGGATAATTCGAGGGGAGAGCAAATGAAAGCAAGGTATGTGATAGGGGCGTTAATCGGTGCGGCTATTGGTATTGTGCTGAGTTACCTGTACAGTCAGGGTGAAGGTGCCGGCATTACCTCGAATCTGGGAATAGGGGCGCTGATTGGCACGCTGGTTGGCCTGTTTATTGTTTCCGCGGCCAGTGCATCAGGCGAAGGCAGCGCGACCGCTGATGGCGGCGGTGCCGAAAAGCCTCAGTTTGGCTGAGCGCCGTTTAACTGGGGTCTCGTGGAAGAACCCGAGGATAAAAAGACCGGAGACGAAGAAAACAATGCCACTCTATGAATATGAATGCCCGGAGTGCGGCCAGAAACTTGAGTTACGTCGCAGTATAAGTGACAACGACCGCGACATCAAATGCCCCGAATGTGGGAAGGGCATACTCAAGCGAATTTTATCCCTCTTCAGCACCCCGTCTTCCGGCAACGGCGGTGCACCCGGCGGTTCCACCTGAGGCATATGAATTTGAGGCAGTTTGCCTCGCCAAATTCATATCGTAACCAGTCAAGCTCAATTCGATGGCTTTCATCTTTCCTCGCAATACATATATACCCTCCACCATTCCCACCAATCAATAACTTCATATTTTTTACATGGCCCGGGTTTGCTTAATCCAGATTGTGGGGTAAAATTACTCTAACAGCTGAAGTAGAGAGGAGGTTCAGAGATGGTCTTTCAACAAGATGGCAGGCCTGCCGAAGGCAAGCTTTCTGACAAACTGGCCGAGCTACTGAGCATAGAAACTGAAATCAGCAATGTCATGAGGAAAACAGATAGTCTCAAGGGCAAGTCCCTGACCACGGTGCGCGACCTGATAAGGGATGCTTTGCACAAGGCCTATGACATCGCCCTCGTCTTTGGCCCCAAGGAAATGTCGATTGAGGCGGGAATAGGCGTGCCGCCGAGGGTGTCAGTGCGCTTTACCTGGCCGATAGAGGCGGAAGCCAAGAAAGAAGAGCTTTCCCTTGATGAGCTGTTCAGGTAGGGGGGTGGTTTTCTTTTCTAGGTTTCGAAGCAGTGGGGAGTGGGGAGATACCATTCCAAAAATATGCTTGACTTGGAGCCTTCTTGAGCTAATAATAAAGCAAACTGAAGTATAAGGATATGTATATGTATGAAGGAATATACGAACTTCGTAATGTTGGAAGATACCTCTACATAACAGCTCCCGAAAGACTACCACATTATACAACTATTTACCGCTGGGTAAGGAGTGGACTGCCAAGTGCGGAAGCCCAAGCATTACCAGAAAGAGAACTCTTTGTTAACTTTCAAGACCTCGTATCACTAAGGATGATTATCTCTCTTAGGATAGCTAAATTTAGTCTTCAACACATACGTCGTGTCCACAAATATCTTCAAAACTTGACGGGTTATAGGCGTCCATTCGCTTTGAAAGACTTGGACTGCACCCCTATGATTGGACAGATAGGGTTAGGAGAGTCTGGTGGAGTAACCCATTGTTTTCCTGAATAAGCACTAGTCTCTCAAAATCATTCGGTGAGAGATAACCAAGCGCCGAATGAAGCCTCTTCTGATTATAGACCTCCTCGATAAAATAGGGAAGCCTGGTCATCACGTCTTCAAATGTCTCATATTCACATAGGTACACCTCCTCATACTTCAGTGTCTTGAAGAAACTCTCCATCACGGCGTTCTCGTAAGGGTTGCCTGTCCGTGCCATGCTGATCTCAAAGCCGTGGTTTTTGAGCTCATCTATGTATTCACCTGAGGCATATTGTACTCCCTGGTCCGAGTGGTGGATAATACCGAGGCCAAGCCGCCTCTCAGTGATAGCCATTCTCAACGCCTCCAGCGTCAAGGTGGTATCCAGAGCGGTAGACACAGCATAACCGATCACCCGCCGGGAATAAGCGTCCAGGATCGCTGCCAGGTAGATGAAGCCTGTCCGGATGCGGATGTAGGTGATATCAGCCAGCCACACCTGGTTTAATTGACTAATAACCATTCTTTTGATGAGGTTGGGATACCTGGGGAAGTGGTGACGGCTATCCGTGGTCCTCACCCACTTCCGCTTAACCCGGCAGAGAAGGTCGCTCTCCTTCATCAGCCTGAGCACCTTCTTGTGATTCACCTGACACTCTTCGTGCTTCAACTGATGGGTAACTCTGCGGTAGCCGTACCGGGGAAACTCAAAGCATATAGCCTCAATGCGGTCTCTTAAGTCAGCCTCTGCCTCCATCCACTCGAGACCCTTAGCCTTGGGTCTATAGTAGAAACTGCTCTTGGCAAGTTTCATCAGTCCACACCCCCATCGGATGCTACTGAGGAAATGTTTCCACCGTACAACGATTTCCCGTTTCTCTGAGACTGGCCGACGCTGTTCTGAAGCCCTTTTTTAAGGAACTCGTTCTCCAAGGTCAGTTTGCCCACCAACCGCTCCAGCTTTTCAACCCTGTCTTTGAGAGCTGCTTCCCCGGTGGGCTCGTTATTGAACTTACCCCGGCTGTATTGCCTCTTCCAGTGGTAAAGTAGGCTCGATGAGATGTTATACCGGCGACAGATCTGGGCAGGGCGGCTTTCCCCGCTCATTACCTCTTCAACTACCCGCCTCTTGAATTCTACGCTGAAATTTCTCTGGTTCTTCATGGCAAGGTCCTTTCTATCCCCCATTATAGAATATTCCGACCCTACCAAACCTTCCTAACCCAAAGTGTCCAGTTTCAGGGGTTCACTCCAACTTGTGGATTAGTGAGACCGAAATATTTATCAAGATGGAAGGTTTTCTCTCAGCCACAAAACGTGGTCAATATGCTATGGAGTTTGTAAAAGACTGGCTTCACCGTATTCCCCGACCTGACATTGGAGCTTTAGATTTAACCTTTATGCGAAGTAGAGGCAGAGAGATTGCTTCTACTTGGAAACCTTATCCTCACATTGTGTTAAATCCAATCATTCAATTCGGAGCACCTTGTATACAAGATACTCGTATACCAACAGTGGCTGTTTGGTCTATGGCCAGGGGAGGTGATACTCCTGAGGCTATCGCAAAGGGTTATAACGTGCCATTGTACAAGGTGCAATCTGCGTTAGAATGGGAGGAGAAGATTGCAAGAATCTCTTTTCAAAGGACTTGACCCTCTTTTATTGATTGATGCGAGTCTGGCTGACTGTCCAATAGCCAAAGCTCTCCAGCTTGTTGACTATAATGCTGTCGCTTGTACAGACCAATTCTCAGGAGGTACTCCAGACAAGCTTATCATTCAGTGGTTGGGCTTACAAAATGGTATCTGGATTACTGCGGACGAGAAAGCCAAACGTGAACATTCAGGTGAAATACATAAGTCTGGTATCAATATAATATGGGTTCGTCGCCCAAAGGAAGGTATGAATAAGAAAGCACAGCTCTTACTATTATTATGGGTTATTGACCCGATACTAGATGAGGTAAATAAATTAAAAAGTGCAGCCTACTTTCTAGCTAAGTATAGTGGTGCTAGACCTAAATGGGAACGTATCTTGGTAAAATAGCCGCTGAGCGTTAGTGCTCTATTTGGGCAACTTGCTATACAACAGCAGCAGAATACAGCTTCAAACTATCCTCAAACTTAACCGACCTCGCATACCTTGCACCATCTCCAGGCTTTCCCATCTGCCCAGATACTGTCCCCGAATCATTCCTCAATTGAAACACGCCACTGTATTGTTAGATAATACTCAAGGTTATGTCTCTTGACTGGGTTACTACAGCAGTCTTAAGCGCCGCTATTCTCGGCATGGTGCACGTAATTGATAGTCATCTTATATCCAAGAGAATGCCCAGCTTCAGGGCTTACCTGCTGGTAGTTGGTATTTTTATTTTCTTGGTCAGCATAGCTTTTGCGTGTTTCTTCCCCTTACCTCCAAACATTGGCGTCTGGCCGTTATCTATGGCGGTACTAGCAGGAATAACCAGAGCCGCTTCCGTCATCATTTTGCTTTACCTGATGAAGAAAGAAGAAGTCTCAATAGTAATACCAATAGCCAATACATATCCTATCTTTGTAGCTCTTATAGCTATGCCAACACTGAACGAAACGATGAACTCTCTGCAATGGGTGGCAATAGTAATAGTAGTATTTGGAGTGTTGTTGACTTCAGTTCGCCTGAATACAGGAACTCAGATTACCTGGCTGGGAAAACCCCTGATTCTGCTTGCAGTCTCAAGTATTCTGTGGGCTGTTTCAGATGTTATGACAAAATATGCCTTAGATTATATGTCCACTTGGAATATGTACTGGATTTCTCACCTGATTCTTCCCCTGGCATTTTTCAGCATTTCATTTCGCCCTAGTGTATTCAGAGAAATAATGAATTATCAAAAGAGAAATTCCTCGGTCATAATGGTGGCACTGAACGAGACAATGGCGGTGACAGCCTTGATATTGTTCTATTGGTCTATGCAAAGAGGCCCAGTATCCTTAGTATCTGCTGTATACAGTAGTCGCCCACTATTTGTCTTTCTTTACGCTGTGATAATAAGCCGTTTCTCTCATTTTCTTTTAGAAGAACAAACTAGTAGGGCGACACTACTACTACGGTTTATAGCAATCAGCTTAATTGTCGGTGGCATAATCATGATATATCTCACCAAATAAGCAATCATTTATGGAATTTCAGGCTACCCTGAAACCACCCTGGCCCGATGTAGCGCTTCATCTACTAGGTAAAAAAACTGGCGGGAGCGTATGGGAGTCGAACCCACCGAAGACGCTACTAACGCCCCCCAACGGATTTGAAGTCCGCAAAGCCCACCGGGACTCATCCGCTCCCGATTTATCTGCTTGTTCTTCCGGGCATAAAGCCCAACCACTTTAACATCTTATATGGTATGAGTCAAAGTTACTGGCTTCAGGTGGCGGCTTCCACCGGCGGCTTTTTATAGACGAGCCTGGCCAGCCAGATGCTCATCTCATAGAGGATGATTAATGGAATGGCCACCAGGCTCTGGTTTATCGGGTCAAAAGTCGGGGTGATGATGGCGGCGAGGATGAAGGCAAAGATAATCGCTGTCTTGCGGTGGTCGGAAAGCCATTTCGGCTTGAGAACGCCCAGCCTGGCCAGAAACGTGGTGATTACCGGCATCTCAAAGACGATGCCGATGGCCAGCAGAAGCCTGGCGACCACTGATATGTAGTTCCCCACGCGAATCTCGGGGCTGGCAATGCCGGAGCCGAAGCTTATGAGGAATCTGGTGGCCGGTGGAATGAGCACGAAATAGCTGAAAACCACGCCGCCCATAAACATCAGGGCTATCCACGGCAGGATGAAATAAACGTATTTTTTCTCTTTGGGGGTCAGCGCCGGGGAGACGAACATGATGCCATGGTAAACAAGATAGGGCATGGCCAGGATGATACCGGCGATGAGACACACCTTCATGATGGTGCCGAGCATCTCGGTCATTTCAATATAAATCAGATTGAGCCCCTCGGTGGGGAGTTTCAGGATGTAAAATATCCACTCGTAGAAGATGAAGGCGATGACTGAGGCAACGGCAACGGCGATGACGCTTTTAATCAGGCGCTGGCGCAGTTCCTGGAGGTGGTCCAGGATGGACAGTTTACTTTCGTCTCTCATCTTCTGTGGCATCTTTCCTGGCCATACGGCTTTCACTGGGCGGTGCCAGTTTATCCTTTTCTTTGCGCTCTTTTTCCTCAATATCCAGTTCTCTGGTTACCTGAGAGGTGAGGTCATGGGTTGCCTTTTTCAGAGTACGCACCGTTCTGCCCATCGTGCGGGCGATCTCGGGCAACCTCTTTGGCCCCCAGATAATCAGGGCGATAACGAGGATAAGCAGTACTTCTCCAAAACCGATGCCGAAAAAGTCCATATCTATTCCTTGGCTGGATGCAGGGATTGACTTACCTATGGAAGCATTAGCCCATGAATGAGCCGATGGCGTTGATGTTTAGCTCTTGGTAGTTTTCTTGCGGGCAGACTTTCTGGGTTTCTTCTCCTCTTCCTGTTCTTCAGCATCCTCACCGCGCTGCCCTTTCTGGAATGACCGCATCCCTTTGCCGATGGCGCCGCCTATCTGCGGCAGCTTGCCAACGCCGAAGACGATGAGAATAACGATCAGTATGAGGGCTATCTCCCATGGTCCCATACGAAACGGCATAACCTGTTCCTCCTACCAGCAAAGCTTTTTAGCAACGTGAATTCGAACTACTATTAACGAGCACTCTCTCATCACCCGAAAAAACAGAAAGGCGATTGCTCCGGGCATAGCCAACCACAGTGATTCCCAGCTCTTTGCCCAGCCTGACCGCGCGCTCGGTTGGTGTACCGCGCGAAACGATAATCGGCACCTGCATTCTGGCCGCTTTCAGCACCATTTCCGAAGAGATGCGACCGGTGGTCAGCAGGATTTTGTCCTGCGTGGACAGGCCCATCATCAGGCAGGCGCCCATAATCTTGTCCAGCGTATTGTGGCGCCCGATATCTTCCGCAGAAACCAGTGTCTTTTCGCGGTCCGCCAGCGCCGAGGAGTGGATACCGCCTACTTCCTGGAACAGGTCTTGATTCTGGTAAAGCTGCCGCATCAGTGCCAGTATCTCGCCTGAAGTGACCATCAGGTCTGAAACCACGGGCGGGGGTTGGGTATCGAAGCTGATGCCGCTCCCGCAACCCGAGGTAATGGTACGCCTCGGTGGTGCCTTAAATTCGCTCTTCAGGAGTCTCACATCGGCAATTGGTTCGTCCTCGCAGACGCGCAGGCTGGCCACCTCCCGCTGGTCGGTGATGATTCCCTCCAGATACAGAAACCCGAGGACAAGCTGGGTCAGCCTGGCGGGCGTACAGAGTATCGTGGCTACCTCCTGACCATTGACAAAGATGGTCAGCGGCATCTCACCGGGTATAGCTACGGGTTCCTTCCGCCATGTTTCACCGCTGAAAAAATTGCAGGTTACCTCAGGGGTAACGCCTTTTCCCGTATCTTCCTTTACGATTTTATCCATACTAACGTGTATTATACTAGTTGGCACATACCATGTCTATGACGTTGAATCGGAAAGGGCAAGTACCACTGTGCGTGATGGCTTCATTCTGGATTTCCTTTGCGGGCAGTGTCGCGAGCTAATTTACATATAGCAGCACGGTATGGTATAATCACTCGATTTGTAATTTATTACCTATAACTGGTGAATGAGGTGTAGTTTGGAGAAAGAGAAGAAGGCTGATATTATCAGCAATTACCGGAGCAAGGACGGAGATACCGGTTCGACCGAGGTGCAGGTAGCACTGCTTACCGAGAGGATAAAGGAGCTGACCAATCATATGGCGGCAAATCGCCACGATTTTCATTCTCAGCGCGGTCTGCTCAAGCTGGTGGGACGGAGAAGGAGACTGTTGAACTACCTGAGCCGGGAGGACGTTGGTAAATATAACAAACTGATTAAACAGCTCGGACTGCGCAAATAAGGTCTGAGTGTGGAGGGGAAATTGCATAAACTTCAATCTTTTCAGTGCCGGGTCGGTGGCAGAGACCTTATTATTGAGACTGGGAAATTGGCCGGTCAGGCCAATGGCGCAGTAACGGTTCGCTACGGAGATACGGTAGTCCTGGTGACGGCCACCGTGGCTGATAACCCCCGTGAGGGAACTGACTTTTTGCCGTTGACCATAGATTATGAGGAGCGAATGTACGCGGCGGGTAAAATCCCGGGCGGCTTCATCCGCAGGGAAGGACGACCCAGCGAAGCGGCCATTCTGGCCTGTCGCCTCGTTGACCGACCGGTACTGAAA
>JABUBP010000100.1_pt1 | contig 18275 bp, 13 predicted proteins | sample 7240331 | NCBI WGS metagenome assembly JABUBP01 (sample SAMN07256347, study PRJNA390944) | subsurface metagenome | isolation source: Methane hydrate marine sediment | place: Pacific Ocean: Eastern North Pacific, ODP site 1244 | collected 2002 | reverse complement strand
AGAGGATGCATATTGCGCTACCCATCCAATGCGGCCCGGAGGTAGAGGAAGCGGATAATTCGCTGACTGTCGACGTTAGTTTTTTGCGAGCAAGCTGAAATGAACCTGTCTAAATCCGGATTTTCCCCGGGCTCCCTGAGAGCTGCGCACAACACGTCTAGCGGAATAGGAGATTGACTAAGCTTCTGTGCAAGAACGGGCTCGGCGTCGGCAGCCTGATCCACGAAATCGCCTCCGTATTCGTTCGCAATAAGTGCCGCCATAAGAGATTGAAACATATGACCGCGCATGAGCGCATCGTCACGCAAAGCTTCATCTGAGAATATCTTCTCTAAGGCAGACTGGAGCTTGCCCCTGATCTCATCCTCCCGGGGAAACTCGACGTTGTAGCGGCGATAGAGATCATCAAGTTGCTTCTTTTTAGTAGTTACGAAGCCCTGATCCAAGATCAGCACAACCTCACCAAAAAGCCGATAGTCGGCCATTCGAATGAGGTCACGCTTTGAAAAAAGCCCCGCGTTAAACAACGCTTCTTTGTATTCTCGACAAACAGAATTGAGAAACCACTTGAACGGTCCTTGAAATTCGGCGTTCCGTTGTTCATCGTCATTCAACGGCACCGTACTCGCGTTCATGCGCCGAAATGCCTCACGGACATCCTCTTCCGGAGTGCCAGAAAACTGATCAATGGGCAAACTATACGACAAGAATTTAGTCTGAAGCTCTTCAGAAAGGTCATTGTACCTCTTGCCCCGCAACTCCTCGGTATCCAGCTTAGCGGACAGCTTTAGCTTGTTGTTGAAAAACATCCGAAGGGCATGGCTGCGCTGTTGGCCGTCGACAATCTCCTTGATTGTCTGTCGCGTCTTTAGGTCAAGCCGAGCGTAAAGAAAGAGTTTCGGTATTGGAAATCCAAGCAACACGCTCTCGATAAAATACGCCCTCGCAAACGCCCGCCACAACCCCTCCTGTCTTTGGTAGTCTTGGTTCACAATTATCTTGCCGCTATTGAGCGCGTTGCAAAAATCTCCAACCGCCATTGGCGCCGCACTCGCAAGCGTTGTCATTCTCTCACCTTTCGAAACGTCAGCAGACTTTCTACAGTTGGACGCGACCTGTCATAGGAACGAGAATGGGCATTAACATTTCCGATAGTTCTTTTGACGGGAAATTCTTTGACGTGCATCATCTCAAATCCACAACTTGATGCAACCTCCATTATTACAAGGGGCAAGTCGACATAGATTTCCTTGTACCAAGACGACTGCACGACTATTGCGCCCTGCGCCCCAGACTTCAGCAGGCAGCTCGCCTTCTTAAAGGAACGGTGCAAGCCATTGAAATAAGAAACGAAGAACCGCCTGTAGTATGCATCGGAAGCCTTCGACGGATGATCTTGGATCTTACTTATGAGATCACTCACCGAAGGGGCGCTCAGATCTAAGAGATCCCGTTCACCACCCTTGGTAAGAGGAGAGCCAAGCATCTTGGTTCTAAGAGCGGGCACATCAACGTTTTGAATGCGAGCCAACAGCGACAGCTCCGGGAGGGTCGCCTTCACGTAGTCGATACGAGTTAGATACGGAGGTGAAGTGATCCAAGCGTCGAACTGAGCAGGCTTCGCTTTCCAATCCAAGAAATCGGAACAAACGTTTCGAGGCGCGACGTCCAGCATTAGAGCAAAACGAACTTGCTTGTGTAGCACAAACAGAAGCTCTTGCTGAAAGGACACCCAAAGCTCGGCCTTGTTCACCTTGCAAGCTTCATCTACTTGAAAGTACCAAGCTGGATTAGATGCCCTAACGGATCGACAGTAATGGCGGACCGTTCGGAACATAGCGCAAAGAATAGTTGCAAGAACTCGGCGTCTGTCGCCTTGAGACAATGCCTCAGTCGACACCTGACACTTCTTGAATTCGGCAGCGAGAAAGTCGAATACGAACTGCTCTTTGCCGCCGCCCCTATTACTGGTGTGGGGTCGCAATCCGACGGCCAATGCGACCTCTAGATGCTTCAAGCGCGCCGTCCGTGCATCAGCTACAATGCTGAGTACGGGATTGAGATCGACACCGACGCTCTCGAATCCAAAGAGCGACGCTATCAAACCGGTTGTCCCGGAGCCGGACCACGAGTCCAGCACACGCGCTCCTGTTCCAAGATCAAAGCTATCAAAAATCCTTCTTACGAAATCCTCGGAAAATCCAGCGTAATAGGGATAGATTAGCTCACGCTTTTCGGAGGGGCTGAGCTTTGGACTTGGCCATTCGACCTGCTGAAGCATTGGGGTGCGATCGGGAGGGTATGGGAATTAGATTGCGGCACTCTTAGCATGAGATTCGAGGCATGTCCGGTGGGCCCAACCCCAATTCGGCTGGTGGACAATCTAGCTGCTCGACAAGGGCTCCGCCCTCACTCGCCCCACGCCGCGAACGCCTCGTTGAAAGCGCGCTCGCCGGGGGCGCCCTTCTCGATGGCGATGATGGCGCGGCGCTGGTTGGCGTAGACCAGGGGCACGTCGAACCAGGAGCGCTCCTTCAGGAGTTGGACGTTGCGGGCGCGGTCGGCATCGACGTTGGACAGGCCGACCAGGAAGAAGCCGTCGGTGACCTTGACCGCAAGCGCCGACAGCGGCGTGCCGCGCGCCTGCTCGTTCGACTTCATCAGGATGCCCGGCACGTTGGAGACGCTGCCGCCCGGGAAATCCGGCGGCAGGATGAAGGTCAATTCCGCGGTGTGGCTTGCCGGCAGCGAGGAGTCGGTGTTGCGGCGGAACGACATCGTCATCTTGAACTTGCGGTCGGGGATCTCGATGTCCGCGCGCACGGCGACATCGGCCTTCTGGTTGCCGGACGCCTTGATCTGTTCCAGCCGCCACACCACCGAGCCGACATATTGCTTGCCCTTGGGGTCGGACGGATCCTCGTCGTAGAGCACGACCTTCTGCGCCACCGGCGCGACCGGCTGGTCCGCCGTGGGCTGGCCGACGCGATCGGGAATCTTCGGCTTGCTCTGCGGCTGGGCCGGGGTCGGCGTCTCCGCCACCTGGGTCGGCGAGGACTTGAACAGGTTGGTGGCGCGCTCGAGCAGCGGTTTGCCCCAGAGGATGCCGGCGCCGACCAGGATCAGCACGATGCCGACGGCGATCGCGCTCTTGAACGGGAAGGCGGAGCCGGTGCGGACGCGCTTCTTGGCCTCGCGCTCGGGGGCGGCGCGCGGACGCGGCGACGGCGGCTGCGGCGCGTAGCGTTCGGCCTCCTCGATCGATTCGTCGTAGGAATAAGGCGCCTCGGTCTCCGCGGCGCGGTTTTCCAGGCTCGGCTCCAGCCGGTCGAATTCCGGCGAGGGCGAGGGCACGTTGGCGTAGGTGCGGCGCGCGGCGCGGCTGGCCTGCGCGGCAGCGCCACCGAGATCGTTGGCATCGGCCGTGATGTCGCGGAAGCCGCGGACGCCCGGCGCGGGCGGCAGAGGTGGCGGCGGGCCGACCTCGGGCGGACGGCGCCCACCTTGGCGATCGCGCCCGGCGGGCGGCTCCGCTGCCGGCGGCGGGGCGGACGGGGGCCCCTGGCGCGGGGCGTCGAAACGAGGCGCGCGCGGCGGACGCGGGGCCTCGCCGGGGTCATCGACGTTGAAGGACGGGCGGTCTGCCCGCGGCGGGGTCGGAGCCGGGCGCGTGCGCGGCGGCGCGGCAGCCGGGTTGCCCTCGGCAGCGCGGGTGCTGGCGCGGCGGAAGGCGTCGCCACTCGAGCCGGGGCGAGGGCCGCCTCCAGAGCGCGAGGCCTCGCGGGCACGCTGGGCGGCCTCCGATTCGACCTTGCGGACGGCCTCCTCGAGCGACAGCCGTTCGCGGGTGATCTCGGATTCGGAGAGCGGCGGCTGCACGCTGCGCAACTGCGCGATCAGCGCCGTGCGCGCCCGCTCATAGAGCGCGCGACGGCTTTCGCCGGGAGCATTGGGGTCCAGGGCGGCAATAGCGCGGGCGATCAGCGGATAGTAATCAGCCATTTCTACTCAACTATACGCACGTCCCGGTAAGAGATCGTTAAGCCTCAAACGGATTTTGCACGAGGATAGTATCCTCGCGTTCGGGGCTGGTGGAAAGCAGTGCGACCGGGCATCCCACCAATTCCTCGATCCGCCGGACGTATTTGATGGCCTGGGCCGGCAGGTCGGCCCAGGACCGGGCGCTCGCGGTCGGCTCCTTCCAGCCCTCGATGGTCTCGTAGATCGGCTCGACGCGGGCCTGCGCGCCTTCGCCGGCCGGGAAATGGTCGATCTCCTTGCCGTCGAGCTTGTAGCCGGTGCAGACCTCGATCGAATCGAAGCCGTCGAGGATGTCGAGCTTGGTCAGCGCCAGGCCATTGATTCCGCAGGTCCGGACTGCCTGGCGCACCAGCACGGCGTCGAACCAGCCGCAGCGGCGCGGACGGCCGGTATTGGTGCCGAACTCGCGGCCGCGCTCGCCGATCTTGCGGCCGATCTCGTTGTCCTGCTCGGTGGGGAACGGGCCCTGGCCGACGCGGGTCGTATAGGCCTTGCACAGGCCGAGCACGTAGCCGATCGCGCCGGGACCGAGGCCTGCGCCGGTCGCCGCCTGCGCCGCCACCGTGTTGGACGAGGTGACGTAAGGATAGGTGCCGTGGTCGACGTCGAGCAGCGCGCCCTGCGCGCCCTCGAACAGCATGCGCTTGCCGGCGCGCCGCTCGATGTCGAGCAGGCGCCACACCGTCTCGGCATAGGGCAACAACTGCGGCGCCATCTCCATCAGCTCTTTCAGGACCGTGTTGCCGTCGAATTCGGGCAGGTTGAGGCCGCGGCGCAGCGCATTGTGGTGCGCCAGCAGGCGGTCGATCTTGTGCGGCAGGGTCTGAGGATCGGCCAGGTCCATCAGGCGGATGGCGCGGCGCCCGACCTTGTCCTCATAGGCGGGCCCGATGCCGCGGCGGGTGGTGCCGATCGCGGTCGCGGCGCTGGCGGACTCGCGCAAGGCATCAAGCTCGCGGTGCAGCGGCAGGATTAGCGTGACGTTCTCGGCAACGCGCAGATTGTCGGGGCTGACATCGACGCCCTGCCCCCGCAGCTTGGCGACCTCGTCGAGGAAGGCGGCGGGATCGAACACCACGCCGTTGCCGATCACCGACAGCTTGCCCTCGCGCAACACGCCGGAGGGCAGCAGCGCGAGCTTGTAGGTCTTGCCGTTGATGACCAGCGTGTGGCCGGCGTTATGGCCGCCCTGGAAGCGGACGACGATATCCGCCTGCTCCGACAACCAGTCGACGATCTTGCCCTTCCCTTCGTCGCCCCATTGGGCGCCGACGACGACAACATTGGCCATTCGCGGGTAATCCTGTTTCAAACTGTCTCGAGAAGGCATGATCCTCCCGGAAAACCGGTGCCCACTTTTCCGGGATCATACCTGCGCCCAGCCCAATCGGCGGCCGGAGCCGCCCGCACGCAAGGCAGCCAACCGGATAAAGGAAGCAGCCCGCCTAGGCAAGCAAGAAGGGGGCTTTTTCGAGGTCCCAAGCCCGGTCCAAGCCATTGATATCCGCAGAAAATCCGGAAAGGTCCGAGGCCTCTGGGCTTTGCGATTGACCCGGATCAACCGTTCCGCGCCGAGATTGGGCCAAGGAACGTCAAGGGGTGGCGATCACCTCGCAAGACCATCCTCCGCTGCTCCAAAGACTCTGCGGGATCGCGCGTGACCAAGCCAGCAAGCAGCCCGGCGAGCCAGTTCTGGCGCCTGCCGGCCGACACACTTTGCACCCAGCTCGGCTGCGACGTGCGGGGCCTGAGCGCGAGGGATGCCGCCGAACGACTCGACCGCTTCGGTCCGAACAGCGACGCCCCGCCCCGCATCGAGAGCGCGGCGCGCGCGATCCTGCGACGGCTGCTGGAGCCCCTGTCACTGATCCTGCTGGTTGCCGGCACCGTCTCGATGCTGACCGGGGACGGCATCGGCGGCCTGATCATCGTGCTGATTCTCGCGCTCTCGATCGGGCTCGACACCATCCAGGAGGGTCATGCAATCCGCGCCGCGGAAATCCTGCGGCGCTCGGTGGCGCTCAAGGCCGAGGTCCGGCGCGACGGCACCTTTCGCGAGATCGATGTCGAACGGGTCGTGCCGGGCGATCTCTTGCGCGTACGCGCCGGCGACATCATTCCCGCCGACGCTCTGATCCTGGAGAGCACCGCTTTCACCGCGGGCGAGGCCGCCCTGACCGGAGAGCCCTATTCGGTGCAGAAGCGCGCCGGCCCTGTCACCGATGCTGACGACCGGTCGAATGCGCTGTTCCGCGGCGCGGTGGCGCAGACCGGCGAGACAATCGCGCTCGTGGTCAGGACCGGCCGCAACACAATGTTCGGCGCAGCCGCCGCCGCGCTTGCGGAGACACCGGCGCCCTCTCCGTTCGAGCGCGATCTGCGTGAATTCGCCCTCGTGGTCGCGCGCGCCACGCTGACGCTGGTGCTGATCGTGCTCACCGTGCGCGTCGTGCTCGGCCGCCCGGCGCTGGATTCGCTGCTTTTCGCGGTCGCGCTCGCGGTCGGGCTGACGCCGGAGCTGCTGCCGATGATCACCACGGTGACGTTGTCGCGCGGCGCGCTGCGCATGGCGGGCCGAAAGGTGATCGTGAAGCGCCTGGCTGCGATCCACGATCTCGGCGCCATGACCGTACTGTGCACCGACAAGACAGGCACGCTGACCTCGGCCGAGATCACGCTTGCGATGAGCATCGACGCCGAAGGTCGTGAAAACGCCCGCGCCGCAGCGCTCGGCGCGATCGCGGCTTCGCTTGGCGGCGATCGCGGCTCGCTCGATGCCGCGCTTGTCGCCGGCCGGCCGGACGCTGCGCAGGGTTGGACGCTGGCCGGGCGGCAGGCATTCGACTTCTCGCGCCGGTTGGGATCGGTGCTCGCGACCGGCCCTGAGGGCGCGCTGCTGATCGTCAAGGGCGCGCCGGAAGCAGTGATCGAGCTGTCGAGCCTGGACGAAGGCAGGCGCGGAGCGGCCATGACGCGTGTGCGCGAGCTCGCGAGCGAGGGCCTGCGCACCGTTGCCGTGGCATCGCGGAGATGGAGCGGGCGGCTGCGCGAAGTCGAGACCGAGGATGAGAAGGATCTCGTGTTCGAGGGTCTTTGCGCCTTCGCCGATCCGCCGAAGCCGACGGCGGCCGCCGCCATTGCGCGGCTCGCCGCGAGCGGCGTCGGGCTCAAAATCCTCTCGGGCGACGATCCCGTCGTGGTCAAGCGGCTCGCAGGGCTGGTCGGGTTGAATCCCGCGCGCGTGCTGTCGGGGGCCGACATTGCCGAACTCAGTGACGAGGCGCTTGCCGTGCAGGTGCGCTCGACCGACGCCTTCGGCCGGCTCGCCCCGGATCAGAAGTCGCGCATCGTGAAGGCGCTCCAGGCTGGCGGCGACGTGGTCGGCTTCCTCGGCGACGGCATCAACGATGCGCCGGCCCTCAAAGTCGCCGATGTCGGGCTTTCGGTCGAGGGCGCGACCGGCGTGGCGCAGGCCGCGGCCGACATGATCCTGCTGGCGTCCGACCTTGAAGTCGTCGCCGACGGCGTCGAAGAGGGACGGCGCACCTTCGCCAACATCCTGAAATATGTCCGCATGGGCGCGAGCTCGAATTTCGGCAACATGCTGTCGATGGCGGCAGCCTCGATCGCGCTGCCGTTTCTCCCGATGCTGCCGACGCAGATCCTGCTCAACAACCTGCTTTACGATTGCTCCGAGCTCGGCATTCCCTTCGACCGCGTCGCGGCGCAGGCAACGGCAAGACCACAATTGTGGAGCATGTCGCATCTGGTGCGCTTCGCCGCGATCATGGGACCGCTCTCCTCGGTCTTCGACATCCTGACCTTCGTTGCGCTGATCTGTCTGTTCTCGGCCTCGCCGGAAGAGTTCCGCACCGCCTGGTTCATCGAATCCATGGCGACGCAGATCCTCGTGATCTTCGTCATCCGTACCGACGGGCCGCCGTGGCAGAATTGGCCAGATCCTGCACTCGCGGCGTCCTCGCTGGCCGCTTTGCTCGTCGCCATGGTCCTGCCGTTCACCCCGCTCGGGGCCTGGTTCGGCTTCGTCACGCCGGCGCCAGGCATGATGCTGGGTATCGCGCTGCTCGTGATCGCCTATCTTACCTGCGCCGAACTCATCAAACCGTTCGCGATCCGCGGGGAACACAAACCGTGAGGTTTCCGCCGCATTGCCCCTGCATGGAGGCGATGCAGCTTGCGCCGTTGAAATCGAGTGTGTTTCCGTGTCTTTGGACGGTGCCGGGTGATCAGCCGGCCCGGACCTCGCCGGGCCGGAAGCCTCGGCGTATCCCACGCGGGGCTTCGACGATCATAATGTCCGCCACCGGTCAGACCACGAGCGCGGAAACATCCGGCCACAGCTGGATCGCCAACCAGCCGTATCTGCTGCTCAGCATCACCGCGCTGTGCTGGGCCGGCAACGCCATCGTCGGGCGGCTCGCCGCCGGCCATATTCCGCCGGTCACGCTGTCGTTCCTGCGCTGGTTCTTCGCCTTTCTGCTGGTGCTGCCGTTCGCGTGGAAACACCTCGCGCAGGACTGGCCGGCGATCCGCGGCAAGCTCGGCCTGATGGTCACGCTCTCGGTCACCGGCATCGGCGCCTTCAACACGCTGCAATACTGGTCGCTGGAGCATACCCAGGCGCTGAACACGCTGCTGCTGCAGTCGGCCGCGCCGCTGCTGGTGGCGCTGTGGTCGCTGGCCATTCTCGGCATCCGCCTCACCGCGGCGCAGGCTTTCGGCGTGCTGCTGTCGATGTGCGGCGTGCTGACCATCCTGCTGCATGGCGACTTCACCACGCTGTCGAACATCGACTTCAACAAGGGCGACCTGATCTTCCTGCTCGCGCTCCTGATCTTCGCGCTCTATTCGGTGCTGTCCCTGAAGCGGCCGCCGATGCACGGCCTGTCGTTCCTCGCCTTCACCTTTGGCTGCGGCGCGGCCTGCCTCGTTCCGCTGGAGATCTGGGAACTGTCCGCGCGGCCGGTGATGAAACTCGACGGGCCGAACCTCCTGACGCTGTTCTACGTCGCCGTCTTCCCCTCGGCGCTCGCCTATCTCTGCTTCAATCGCGGCGTGCGCCTGATCGGCGCCAACCGCGCCGCGCCGTTCTTCCATGTCGTGCCGGTGTTCGGCTCGGTGATGGCGATGGTGTTTCTCGGCGAGCACCCGCAGGCGTTCCACTTCATCGGATTTGCATTGGTGCTCGCGGGCGTGTTCGCGGCGTCAAGGAAGCAGGCGGCTTAGATTCTTCCTTCTCCCCTTGTGGGAGAAGGTGGCGCGAAGCGCCGGATGAGGGGTTGTCTCCACACTTTCGATGGGAAGCGGACTCGCGGAGACAGACCCCTCACCCGTCTCGCCGCTATCGCGGCGAGCCACCCTCTCCCACAAGGGGAGAGGGGAAGAACCGCGCTGCACGACAGACGTTTCCTACTTCGTCTTGAACTTGCTGTAGGCTTCGCTCGTCGCGATGATGACGTGCTTGGCGCAGCCGTTGACGCGATGCGGATCGGCCTCGCGCTCGTAGGCCTCGGACGTCATCATGTCGAGGAAGGCCGCGACCGTCGGATAATAGACCAGCGCGACGAAGTCCCAATTGTTGCGGTCATGCGGACCGAGCGCGACCGTCTTGGCTTCGCCGGTCCAGAGCAGCGTGCCGCCGCGCGCCCTGATCATCGGCACCGTGATCGCGCTGTAGCGCAGATACGCGTCCCAGCCGGAGCCGTCGCCGTCGCGCGAGCGCGCGTGGAAGCGCATCAGGTTCAGCATCACCACCGGCTGATTCGGATCGAGCCGCTCCAGCCCCTCGATGTTCAACATATTGACCGCCAATGGCACCTCCTCGGCTCAGGCCTGCATTGTAGCATTGCGACTGCGTGACTTGTGCCATCCCGGCCATCCTGCGCAAGCTCGTCCGCAACGCCAATGACGACCGCTCCGCCCGCGCCAAAGGCCGCCAATCCGGCCAGCTGGCTCAACAACCAGCCTTATCTGCTGCTCAGCCTGACCTCGCTGTTCTGGGCGGGCAACATCGTGCTCGCGCGTCATGTCGGCGCGCATGTGCCGCCGCTGACGGTGACCACGATCCGCTGGTACGGCGTGTTCCTGATCCTGCTGCCGTTCGCCTGGTCGCATCTGAAGCGCGACTGGCCGGCCTTGCGCAAGAACCTGCCCTTGATGCTGTTCCTATCGCTGGTCGGCTTTGCGTTCAACAACGCGATCTCGTACTGGGCGATGCAATACACCGAGGCGCTGAACGCGCTTCTGATCCAGTCGGCAGGTCCGCTGTTCGTGGCACTGTGGTCGCTGGTGCTGTTTGGCGTGCGGCTGACCGGGGCGCAGCTCGGCGGCATCGCGATCTCGCTGCTCGGCGTGCTGATCATCATCCTGCGCGGCGAGATCACCGCGCTTGCGAGCATCAGTTTCAACAGGGGCGACATCATGTTCGCCTCCTCGCTGGTGGCGTTCGGCCTCTACTCCGTGTTCATCCCGCGGCGGCCGAAGATCCATCAGCTCTCCTTCCTGTCCTTCACCACGTGCTGCGGCGCGACGATGCTGCTGCCGACCGCAATTTGGGAGGCGGCCAGCGGCCGCGTGCTGCACCTCGACGCGATCACGCTGGCGACGCTGGGCTACATCCTGATCTTTCCCTCCACCCTCGCCTACCTCTTCTTCAACCGCGGCGTCGCGCTCATCGGGCCGAACCGGGCGGCGCCGTTCTTCCACCTGGTGCCGGTGTTCGGCTCGGCGATGGCGATTCTGCTGCTGGGCGAAAAGCTGCAGCCGTTCCACCTGATCGGCTATGCGATGGTGCTCGCCGGCGTCGTGCTCGCGTCGCGGCAGGGCTCGGCGGCAAAGTAATTCCGCGTGACGAACGATGCGCTCGTGTCCCGGACGCCGCGCAGCGCGCCCGGGACAAACTCATGTCTTCCGATCTTGATGAAGACAAGCTAGGTTCCCCGCCAACGAAAAAGAGGGAACGACCAGACATGATTTCAGCGTTGATTCGAAACCTGCGGACCGTCGCCGCGGCCGCGCTCTGCCTCACTGCGGCATCCACCGCTCAGGCCGACACCTATCCGAGCCGCAACATCACGCTGGTGCTGCCGTTCGCGGCCGGCAGCGGGACCGACACCACGACGCGGCTGATCTCGCAGCATCTTTCGCAGGCGCTCGGCGTCGGCATCGTGATCGAGAACAAGGCCGGCGCCAACGGCATGCTCGCGGCGACCTATGTCGCGAAGGCCGCTCCCGACGGCTACACGCTGCTGGTGACGACCAACACCACGCATTCGGCCAATCCTTATCTGCTCAAGAGCCTCACTTACGATCCGGTCAAGGACTTCACCCCGATCGCCCGCACCGGCGACCTGCCCTTCATGCTGGTCATCAATCCGGAAGTGCCGGCCAAGTCCGTCGCCGAGCTGGTCGCCTACGGCAAGGCCAATCCGCATTTGCCCTCGATGCAGGAAGCGGGCGTGCCCGATTTCGACATCTCGTCCTGGCAGGGTTATTTCGGTCCGGCCGGCATGCCGAAGGAGATCGTGACGCGGCTCAATACCGAGATCCGCAAGATCATCGAGAATCCGGAGGTCAAGGCCAAGCTCGCCACCCTCGGCATGGACGCCTTCTCCGGCACGCCGGAGCAGCTCGCCACATTCGTGAACGAGCAGCTGGTGCTGTGGGAGAAGCTGATCACCAACGCGAAGATCGAGAAGCAATAGGACGGTCTTGTGTCCCGGACGCGCTGCAGCGTGAAACGCTGCTGCGCAGAGCCGGGACCCAGATTGCCGCTAGCGTGGGCCCCGGCTCTGCAGCGCACCGCTGAAGTAGCGCTGCGCTGCGTCCGGGGCACGAAACCTGTGTTACGCCGCGCGGACCTTGGCGAGGAAGCCGTCCACCGCGCTGCGCAGCGCACCGGACTGGGTGTCCAGCTCGCGGGCGTTGGTGAGCACGTCGCCGGCGGCAGCGCCGGTCGCTTCCGCGGCCGAGGTGACGCTGCCGATATGGGCGTTGATTTCGCTCGAGCCGGCCGCGACCGACTGGATGTTGCGGGCGATCTCGCGCGTCGCTTCGCCCTGCTGCTCGATCGATGCGGAGATTCCCGCTGTGATCTCGCTCATCTCGGCAATGGTCTGGGTGATGCCGCCGATCGCGGCAACGGCGTCGCTGGTCGAGGTCTGCATCGCGGCAACCTGCGCGGAGATCTCCTCGGTCGCCTTTGCGGTCTGGTTGGCGAGCGCCTTGACCTCGGAGGCGACGACGGCGAAGCCTCGGCCGGATTCGCCGGCACGCGCCGCCTCGATTGTGGCGTTGAGCGCGAGCAGATTGGTCTGAGCCGCGATCGAATGAATGAGCTTGACCACCTCGCCGATTTTCTCGGCGCCGGTCGAGAGCTCCTGCACCGTGGCATTGGTGCGCTCGGCGTCGTTGACGGCGCGGCTCGCAACTTCGGTCGAGCGCGTGACCTGGCGGGAGATTTCCGCAACCGAGCTCGACAGCTCCTCGGCGGCCGCCGCGACCGTGCCGACGTTGCCGGAAGCCTTTTGCGAGGCGGCACCGACCGTCGCCGCACGGGAGGAGGCGTCGCTCGCGGTCGCGGTCATCGACTGCGCCGTCGTCTGCATCCCGGCCGCGGCCGTGGAGACGGTACGGACGATGCCGTTGACGCTGCGCTCGAAGTCGTTGGCGATCTCTTCCATCGCACTGCGACGTTCCGCCGCGGCACGGTCCTTGGCATCGGCCTCGGTCTTCTCGAGGTCGCGGATGCGAATTGCATTGTCCTTGAAGATCTGCACGGTCGAGGCCATCGCGCCGACCTCGTCGCCGCGGCCGACGCCCGGAATGTCGCCCTCGAGCTTGCCGTCGGCGAGGTCCTTCATGCGGGCGCCGAGCAGCGCCAGCGGGCGGCTGATGCCGCGACCGATCAGCCAGGCAACGCCGCCGGCGACGATGACGATGCCGAGCATGGCCAGGCCGAGCATCCAGTACACCGGCCCCATCTTGGCATCGATGTCGTCGAGATAGGCGCCGGTGCCGACATACATGTCGAAGCCGGGCACCGCCACCGCATAGCCGATCTTGCGGATCGGCTTCTCTTGCCCGGGCTTCATGTACTCATAGTGCAGCAGGATCGATCCCTTCGCCTTCACACCCTCCATCAGTTCGACGGACAGTTTGCGGCCGTTGGTCACGACGTCCATTCGGTTGGCGCCGATCACCTTCGGATCGGGTGCAAGCTGCGTGATGCCGTCGTAGGAGGTGCCGAACAAATAGCCCGCCCCGTTGTCGTAGGTCATCGCGTTGCCGTAGCGGCGAATCTCGGCCATCGCCGCGTCCTTCGTCATCTCGCCGGCATCGACCCGCTTCTTGAGCGCAGCCGCGTAATTGCGTGCCATCTCCACGATCGCCTTGGCCTGGTCGATGCGCGCATCCACCATCTCCTGCTTCATCAGGTAAGCGGCCAGGACGCCGGAGATGCACAGACCCAACAGCGTGACGCCGACGAGAATGCCGAGCTTCGGGGCGATCTTCAGATTGCTCAATTTCACGGGTGGGCTCCGAACAATGGGATACGGGCGCGCGACGAGATCGATCAAATTCGAATCAAGTCTTAGGGGGGAGCCCTTAGCAAGTTCCTTACGCACCTCCGTAGAAGCCCGGAGCTTGTGCGGAAAAGCGGGAATATACCTGGCCGACAACAACCGTGAATTGTACGCACTCGCCCGGATTTCGCGTAAAAGACGCAAAGGCCCCCCGTCGAGGCGGGTCACGACAAGAAACCAGATCGGGAGCAGAGAATGCCGAAATACAGGGTGGTGACGCCCAAGGGTGCGAGCTTCACCGTCGCGGGCAGCGATTATTCCTACGAGCGCGAGGCGCTCGATCCGATCGATGCCGAGATCGTCGAGGCGCCCGCCGACGAGGCCGGGTTTATCGCCGCGGCGAAGAATGCCGATGCCATCTACGCCAAGGGCATCCCGATCACCAAGTCCATCATCGACGCGCTGGAGAGCTGCAAGGTCATCACGCTCGGCTCGGTCGGCGTCGACAGCGTCGACGTCAAGGCCGCCACCGCGCGCGGCATTCCCGTCACCAACATCCCCGACACCTTCATCGAGGAGGTCGCCGACCACGCCATGATGCTGCTGCTCGCCGGCTTCCGCCGCCTGGTCGAGCAGGACCGCATGGTGCGCGACGGCCGCTGGGCCGAGGGGCGGCCGGCGCTGCTCAAGATCCCGAGGCTGATGGGCCAGACGCTCGGCTTCGTCTCGTTCGGCCGCGTCGCCCGTGCGGTCGCGAGGCGCGCCGCGCCGTTCGGCCTGCGGATGATGGCGTACGATCCCTTCATCCAGGAAACGCTGATGTACGAGCATGGCGTGATCCCGGCGACGCTGAACGAGGTGCTGTCGCAATCCGATTTCGTCTCGATGCATGCCCCCGCGCGACCGGAGGTGCATCACATGCTGACCGAGAAGCACTTCCGGCAGATGAAGAAGGGTTCGATCTTCATCAACACCGGTCGCGGCGCCACCGTGGACGAGGAGAGCCTGATCAAGGCACTGCAGGAGGGCTGGATCGCGCACGCCGCCCTCGACGTGCTGGAGAAGGAACCGCCCTCGCACAACAATCCCCTGCTCGGCATGGAGAACGTGACCCTGACCGCCCACGTCGCCTCGGCCTCGGCACGGTTTGACGAAGCGCGCAAGCGCCGGGTGGGCTACGAATTGTCACTGGTCCTGCAAGGCATGTGGCCGGTAAGCTGCGTCAATCCGTCGGTGCTGCAAAACACCGCGCTCCGCCGCTGGCAGCCCGTCAGCATGGACCGCGGACCGAACAGCTAGGCGGCCGGCGCGAAGGCGCCAAGGACCAAACGACCCTTCACCGGCGACCAACGCCGGGAAGGGAACATCATAGGGAGGTACTGATGAGGAACGACATCACACGTCGTGATGCCTTGGCGCTGGGCCTGTCCGCTGCAACGCTTGCTGCTACCGGTGCTGCAGCGCAAACATCCAACATCAAGGCTGCCGATGTTCCGGCACCCAAGCGCGAGATCGAGAAGGGCGCAACCTTGCGCATGCTGCGCCCGGTACGCTTCGTCCAGGCCGACGAGGACGTGTTCCGCGCCAACGCGGCAAAATTCACCAAGGAGACCGGAGTCGAGGTCAAGGTCGACTTCGTCGGCTGGGAAGACATCAACCAGCAAACCGCGGTGACCGCGAATTCCGGGGCCGGCCCCGACATCATCATCGGCTTCTCGGACGCACCGCACATCTACATCGACAAGCTGATCGAGCTGACCGACGTCGCCGACTATGTCGGCAAGAAGTATGGCGGTTGGCTGCCGCTGGCGCAGCGCTACGGCAAGAAGAACAAGAGCGACGCCTGGATCGGACTGCCGTTCGGCGCCACCGCCGGCCCCCTGATCTACCGCAAGTCGATCCTGCAATCGGTCGGCTTCGACAAGGTGCCGGAAGACCATGCGGGGATTCTCGACCTGTGCCAGAAGCTGCACAAGGCGGGCAAGCCGGCCGGCTTCGCGCTCGGCAACGCCAAGGGCGACGGCAATGGCTTCGCCAACTGGGCGCTATGGTCGCACAACGGCTCCCTGCTCGACGAGGAAGGCAACGTCGTCATCAACAGCAAGGAGACGATCGCCGCGCTGAACTGGGTCAAGCAGCTCTATCCGACTTTTATCGCCGGCACGCCGTCGTGGAACGACGTCAGCAACAACCGCGCCTACTCCTCGCAGGAGATCTCGCTGACCGCGAACGGCGTCTCGCTGTACTTCTCGCTGAAGAACGACCCGGCAACCAAGGCGATCGCCGACGACAGCGAGCATCAGCTGCTGCCCAAGGGCGTTGCCAAGATCTCGCCGATGGCCGGCCTGACCCTGAACGCCATGGTGTTCAAGCACAGCCAGTACCCCAATGCGGCAAAGGCCTTCCTGCAATACATGCTGGAGAAGGACCAGTACGAGCCGTGGCTCAATGCCAACTCCGGCTATTGGTCCCAGCCGCTGGCCGCCTACGCCGAGGCCGCCGTGTGGTCGCAGGATCCCAAGGTGAAGTTGTTCAAGGACACGATGAACAGCACCTATTACGACGGCTACAAGGGCCCGATCTCGACGGCGACGGGTGCCGTCAGCGCCGACTACGTGCTGATCCAGATGTTCGCGGCCGTTGCGACCGGCGCCGCGACGCCGGAGGCCGCCGCCGCGGAAGCCGAGCAGCGCTGCAAGCGGTACTTCCGGCGGCAGGCCGCGAAGTAACGTCCCGATAACGCGGCCGTCATTGCGAGGAAAGAAGCGACGAGGCAATCCAGAGTGCAACCGCAAAGACAGACTGGATTGCTACCGCCTTCGCCAAGGCTTCGGCGGAGAAGTCGCTTCGCTCGCAATGACGGTGTGGTAACAGCCAAGAACAGGACAACGCCCTGATGTCCGTGACCACCCTCTCTTCCCCCGCGCTGGCGCAGCGGCAGCCGAACTGGATCGTGCGCCTGTTCGACTACAAGCCGTTCCTGATCGTGATGTGCCTTGCACCCGCGATCGGTCTTCTGACCGTGTTCCTGACCTATCCGCTCGGGCTCGGCATCTGGCTCGCCTTCACCGACACCACGATCGGCCGACGGGGCGTCTACATCGGTATCGAGAACTTCCAGTATCTGGTCACCGATCCCTTGTGGTGGAACGCGGTGTTCTACAGCGTGCTCTATACCGGCATTGCGACCTTCGGGAAGTTCGCACTCGGCTTCTGGCTCGCGCTGCTGCTCAACAACCATTTTCCGTTCAAGAGCCTGCTGCGTGCGATCATCCTGTTGCCCTGGATCGTGCCGACCGTGCTCTCGGCGCTGGCGTTCTGGTGGATCTACGATCCGCAGTTCTCGATCATCTCCTACCTCCTGGTCGACGTGCTGCATTGGCGCGACAGCAATATCGACTTCCTCGGTTCGCCCTGGCCGGCGCGGTTCTCGCTGATCGCCGCCAACATCTGGCGTGGCATTCCCTTCGTCGCGATCTCGCTGCTGGCCGGCCTGCAGACCATCTCGCCCTCGCTCTACGAGGCCGCAATGCTGGACGGGGCGACCGCCTGGCAACGCTTCCGCTACATCACCTTCCCGATGATGATGCCGATCCTCGCCATCGTCATGACCTTCTCGATCATCTTCACCTTCACCGACTTCCAGCTGGTCTACGCCATCACCCGCGGCGGCCCGGTGAACTCCACCCACCTCCTGGCGACGCTGGCTTTCCAGCGCGGCATCGCCGGCGGCGAGCTCGGTGAAGGCGCCGCGATCGCGGTGTCGATGATCCCGTTCCTCGTGTTCGCGACGCTGTTTTCCTATTTCGGCCTGGCGCGCCGCAAATGGCAGCAGGGAGAGGCCAATGACTGACACCGTCGTGCAACCGACCGCGAACGCCAAGGCGCCCCCCGACACCATGGCCTGGGATTCCGGGCTGCGGCGGCTGATGATGATCTACCTGCCGCTCGGCTGCTTCGTGCTGATCCTGCTATTCCCGTTCTACTGGATGGCGATCACCTCGTTCAAGCCGAACGCGGAGCTGATGAACTACAAGGACAACAACCCGTTCTGGATCTCCTCGCCGACGCTCGCCCACATCAAGCACCTATTGTTCAACACCGCCTATCCGCACTGGCTGAAGACCACGATGCTGGTCGCGATCGGCTCGACCACGCTGTCGCTGGTCGCGAGCACGCTGGCGGCCTACGCCATCGAGCGCCTGCGCTTCCGCGGCAGCCCCTATGTCGGCCTCGGTATCTATCTCGCCTATCTCGTGCCGCCCTCGATCCTGTTCATTCCGCTCGCCACCGTGGTGGTGCAGTTCGGCCTGTTCGACTCCCCGATCGCGCTGATCCTGGTCTACCCGACCTTCCTGGTGCCGTTCTGCACCTGGCTGCTGATCGGCTATTTCAAGTCGATCCCCTACGAGCTCGAGGAATGCGCCCTGGTCGATGGCGCGACGCGGCTCCAGATCCTGCGGCGGATCACGCTGCCGCTGGCGGTGCCCGGCCTGATCTCGGCCGGCATCTTCTCCTTCACGCTGTCCTGGAACGAGTTCATCTACGCTCTCGCCTTCATCCAGAGCGGCGCCAACAAGACCGTGCCGGTCGCGATCCTGACCGAGCTCGTCACCGGCGACGTCTACCAGTGGGGTGCGTTGATGGCGGGATCGCTGCTCGGCTCGCTGCCGGTGGCGATCTTCTACT
>JABUBP010000099.1_pt1 | contig 18309 bp, 18 predicted proteins | sample 7240331 | NCBI WGS metagenome assembly JABUBP01 (sample SAMN07256347, study PRJNA390944) | subsurface metagenome | isolation source: Methane hydrate marine sediment | place: Pacific Ocean: Eastern North Pacific, ODP site 1244 | collected 2002 | reverse complement strand
TTTCCTCGCTGTTGGTTGCAAGCCGGTCAGGACTTGCCGTAGCTGCCTTGGTAGCGGCCCTCGCGGATCGAGAGCAGCGTTGCCTCTTCGCGCGCGATCTGCGCTTTCACCGCTTCAAGGAGCGCGGGCGCGGCGGCCTGCGAAAACGACACCACGCCGTCCTCGTCGCCGACGACGATATCGCCCGGCGAAATCACCATCCCGCCGACCGAGACCGGCACGTTGATCTCGCCCGGGCCGCTCTTGTAGGGGCCGCGATGGATCACCGACCGCGCAAAGACCGGAAAGCCGTCGGCGGCAATCGCCGCCACGTCGCGGACCGCGCCGTCGATGACGTAGCCCTCGGCGCCGCGCCATTGCGCGATGTTCTTCATGATTTCGCCGATCAGCGCGCGCGACTCGTCGCCGCCGCCGTCGACGACGATGACGTCGCCGGGCCCGACCATTTCGAGCGCACGGTGAATGGCGAGGTTGTCGCCCGGACGGGTCTTGATGGTGAAGGCGGTGCCGATCAGCCGGCCCACGCGGTTGAACGGTTTTAGCCCGACACAGCCCGCAAGCCGCGAGAGGTTGTCTGAAATGATGGAGGTCGGCGCATCCCGAAACCCCGCAATCAGTGCCGCCGGCGGCTTGGCTACGGTCGTCGCCACGATGTTGATGGTCATGCTGATCGGTTCCCCCTGTCGCCGGACGCATGCCGTCCGCGCTTTTCTTGACGGTCAGGATGGCATGACGAGGGGCGCCTTGCCCATCGCATTCCGTCAATCAGCCATAGCGGAATTGGATAGCGAAAAGCGCCGCTTGCGACGATGTGAAATGCCTGTGCCGGGACCGATGGCGGGCGATGCCCGTTTCGCCGGTTTCGGCCCCATCGAAATCCCCCCGGCTACCTGTGCGCTGGCAAAGAGAGACCTCTGCAACCGGACAGTGCAGCCCGCACAGTAAACCCGCGATTAACCCGGCCAACCTATCGTTGCGCCGACGTTTTCCGCCTCCAGCCGACCGCCGGACACATCATGAAAATCGGTACGCTCCTGACCACTGCGATCGTCTCGCTCTCGACCGTCGGCGGCGGCCTCGCCGTCTATGTGGCGGTCTCCCGATATCAGACCATGGACCGCATCGCGGAGGCGCAGAGCCGGCTTGGCATCGTCCGCGCGGTCGGCGACATTCCGCGTTACCTCAATCCCGAGCGGGGATTTGCCACCAACATCCTCTACGGGCCCGCGACGGTCGACCCTGCCCAGCGCACCGAGCACGACAAGCTGCGCAAGATGACCGACGGCGCGCGCAACAAGATGAACGCGCTGCGCAAGGAGCAATTGCCGGGGTCGCTGGACGACGGCGGCGCGATCGCAAGCCAGATCGACGCGCTGGACGCCAAGTTCGCGGCCTTGCGCACCTCGATCGACAAGGCCATCGATGGCCCTGCGGAGGCGCGCAAGGATGCGGCGAAGAAAATCGTCGCCGACAACGCGGTGTTCAACAACGGTGTCACGGCGCTGCTCAACGAGCAGGTCCGCCGCATGGCGATCCTCAACGGCGATGCCTATCGCCAGGCCAGCTACGCCAATATCGCCTGGGCCCTGCGCGACATCGGCGGCCTCAATGCCAGCCTGCACAAGAACCTCGTTGGCGCCAAGAAGACGGCAACCGAGGCGGAGAAGATCGACGTCGCCCGCTCGCAGGGCCGCACCGACCAGATCCTGATGTCGCTGCAGGAACTGCGCGGCAATCCAGCGACCCCAGCCAATGTCGCATCCGCGCTCGAGAAGATGAATTCGGACTATGTCGAGGGCTTTGGCCGCGTACTGAAGCTCGTCAAGGAAGGCGCTGCCAGCGGCAAATACGAGGTCGAGGTCGATCCCTTTTATGCGGAATCGCAGCGCGGCCTTGGCGCCGTCGTCGGCGTGCGCGAAGCATTCTACGACAATGCCGAGCAGGTGCTGGGCTCGGCCTATTCCGCTGCGCGCACGAGCTTTGCGATTGCGCTGACCGGGCTTGCCGCCGTGCTCGCCGCCGGTATCGGCCTTGTCGTGATGGTCCGCCGCCGCGTTTGTGCGCCGATCGTCAGCCTCACCACGCGAATGTCCGGTCTTGCCGCCGGCGACATGGCAGGCGACATCCCGGGCGCCACGCGCACCGACGAGATCGGCGCGATGGCCGCCGCGGTGCAGGTGTTCAAAGACAACATGATCAAGGCCGACCGGCTTGCGGCCGAGAAGCAGGCCGAGAACGACGGCAAGATGCGGCGCGTCCAGATGCTCGACGAGCTCACGCGCGCCTTCGAGACCAAGGTCGACGAACTCGTCGGCGGCTTGTCGTCGGCATCAGCCACGATGGAACGCACCGCGCAGTCGATGACCTCGACGGCGTCAGCTACCAACAGCCAGGCGGCGGTCGTGGCGGCAGCCTCCGAACAGACATCCACCAACGTGCAGACGGTTGCGAGCGCCACCGAGGAACTCTCCTCCTCGATCGCCGAGATCGGCCGCCAGGTCGCGCAGTCGACCGCGATCGCCACCCGCGCGGTCGAGAACGCCCGCCGTACCGGCGACACCGCACGCGCTCTCGCCGAAGGCGCGCAGAAGATCGGTGACGTCGTCACGCTGATCCAGAGCATCGCGGAGCAGACAAATTTGCTGGCGCTCAACGCCACCATTGAGGCGGCACGCGCCGGCGATGCCGGGCGCGGCTTTGCCGTGGTCGCCTCCGAGGTTAAATCGCTTGCCGGGCAGACCGCGAAGGCCACGACCGAAATTTCCGAGCAGATCGCCGCGATCCAGACCGCGAGCGACGAGACGGTGTCGGCGATCCGCAGCGTCGCCGACGTCATCGCCGAGATCGATCAGATCGGCACCGCGATTGCGGCTGCCATCGAGGAGCAGGGCTCGGCGACCAAGGAGATCTCCCGCAGCGTCCAGGAAGCCGCCCGCGGCACCCAGGAGGTCAACAGCAACATCACCGGCGTGCAGCGCGCCGCCGACGACACCGGTGCGGCGGCCAACCAGGTGATGGGCGCAGCCGAGCAGCTCTCGGCGCAGTCGCGCGATCTGGCTGGTCAGGTCAACCGATTCCTAGCCGAGGTGCGGGCGGCGTAAGCGCTCTAGCAGCGATACGGCGCGCGGAGCGGCTGTTGCGAAATGGCTGGCGATCCCGGCATGACTCGAACATGCGACCTACGGTTTAGGAAACCGTCGCTCTATCCAGCTGAGCTACGGGACCGCGAAGCCGCGTCATAGCAGAGCGGGCGCTCCATCGGAAGCCGGGCGGAATGTCATATTTGGCTTGCAACGGAGCGGATTTCCGCACGGCCGGACCGCGTCAGGCGAGGAACCGCAGCTCGGGCTTGGCGAACGCTCTGACGTCGGCCCTGCCGCTCTTCGTTTGCCTGGATTTCAATTCGTTTGACAGCGCCAGGCATTGCCGCAGAGAGGCATCCGCCTGCTTCATCTGATTGCGCAGCTCGCGCTTGTCGAACGGGGTGAGGGCGGGATCACCGAGGCGGCGCCATGCGCCAGCCAGCCACCCTTGCAGGGTGGCGATGTGGTTCTGGAGTTCTCGTTCGGTCATTCCCGCGCGGCCGGAAGATCAAGGTGCTGGCATGACAACCTAATGCTGATTCGGCTTTTGCCAAACAGATGATCGCAATCATCCGTAATGGTACGCAATCACACCCCTGCTCTTTTGCAGCGCGGCAGCGAATGTGCGCGCAGGCCCATAGCTTTCGGCGTGACAAGCGGGCCGGGAATAGCGACAATCTCAGCAAGAATGTGGACGAGCGACACGCTCGCCATCAAACGCCGCCGGAACAACGGCGGGCATGACAAGGGAGAGGGACCCATGAAGCGCAGGACAGTACTTGCAGGACTTGCCGCATCGGCCGCCGCAGGCAGCCTCGGAATGCCGTCGATCCTCCGGGCGCAGGCGCCGGTTACGCTCAACGGCGCCGTGCAGTTTAACGACGACCACGCCTTCAACCGGGCACTGATCCGGTTCGAAGAGCTGGTGAAGAAATATTACGGCCAGCCCGTCAATTTCACCCTGCACAAGAACTCCTCGCTCGGCCTCGAGAAGCAGTATTTCGAGTACATGTCGCAGGGCAAGGCCGTCGACTACGGCATCGTCTCGCCGGCGCACATGTCGACGTTCGCCAAGGCCGCGCCCTTCATCGATGCGCCCTTCGTGTTCAAGGGCATCGACCACATGAACAAGGTCGTGGAATCGGGTATTCTGTCGCCGATCGCCGACGAAGTCGCGGCCAAGGCGGAAGTGATGCTGATCGGCTATTCCGGCGGCGGCGTGCGCAACATCTTCGCCAACAAGCCGCTGAAGAACCTCGCCGACATCAAGGGTCTCAAGGTCCGCGTGCAGGGCGCCCCGATCTGGTCGAAGACCTTTGCCGCCGTCGGCATGAGCCCCACCGTGATCGCCTACAACGAGATCTACAACGCCATCCAGAACGGCGTGATCGCGGCCGGTGAGAACGAGGCGGCCGGCGTCGAGGCGATGAAGTTCTACGAAGTCGCGCCGCATCTTTCTCTCACCCAGCATGCGGTGTCGATCCGTCCGATCTGCTTCTCGGTGAAGACGCTGAAGACGCTGCCCAAGCCGCTGCAGGACGCCATCATGAAGGCCGGCAAGGAAGCCGGCGACTATGGCCGCGCCCTGGAGTCGAGCGAGGAAGCGGTCAAGCTCGATACGCTGGAGAAGGCCGGCAAGCTCAAGCGCGTCCCGTTCGAGGAGCGCGACGCCATGAAGAAGCTCGCCGATCCCGTGATGGTCACTTACGCCAAGGAGATTGGCGCCGAGGGCATCTACGAGAAGATCAACGTCGCCTGATTTCCGAAGCGACCGGGCGGCGGGTCTCGCATCCGCCGCTCGACCTGCCTGCCCGCCCGGAGTGCCAATGACCGACATCCCGACGCCATCAAACCCCTCGCTCTGGCGCCGGGTGACGGCCCTCTATGCAAGATTGCTCGAAGTGCTGCTCGCCGCCTGTCTCGCCGCCCTCATCTTCCCCGTCACCCTGCAGATCGTCTCGCGCTACACCTCGCTGATCCCCTCCTACATCTGGACCGAGGAGATGGCGCGCTTCCTGTTCATCTGGACCATCATGATCGGCGCGATGGTCGGCGTGCGCGAAGCACTGCATTTCGAGGTCGACGTCTGGCCCGATTTGTCGCGGCGTTCGGAAGCCGCGGTGCGCATCCTGGCCCGGCTCGGCATCCTCGCCTTCGCGCTGGTGTTTGTGGTCGCCGGCATCGAGTTCACCCGCTTCGCCTGGAACCGGACGTCCGAACTGGCCGACCTGCCGCTGTGGCTGATCCATGTCGCCTGGCCGGTCGCCGGCTTCACCTGGATCGTCTTCGCGGGTGAGCAGATCGTCGATGAGACGAAGATCCTGCTCGGGAGGGCGTCATGACCGGACAGGTGCTCTCCGCCGGGCAGGCCGCGCTGATCCTGTTCGGCACGTTCGCGGCGATGTTGATCATGCGCGTGCCCGTCGCCTTTGCGCTGGGGCTCGCCTGCTTGCCGGTCGTCCTGATCGAGCCGCGGCTGTCGATGATGATGCTCGCGCAGGAGACCTTCAACGCCTACAATTCCTTCATCCTGCTCGCGGTGCCGTTCTTCCTGCTCACGGCCAATTTGATGAGCATCGGCGGCATTACCGACCGCCTCGTCGCGCTGTCGCGCTCGATCGTGGGGAGCTGGCCGGGATCGCTGGCGCAGATCAACGTGGTGCTGTCGGTGTTCTTCGCCGGCATCTCCGGCTCCTCCACCGCTGACGCCGCAAGCCAGTCGAAGATTTTCATCGATGCGCAGACCAGGGAGGGCTACGACCTTTCCTTCTCCATCGCCATCACCGCGGTCTCTGCGGTGCTCGCCGTGATCATCCCGCCCTCGATCCTGATGATCGTGTGGGGCGGGCTGATCTCGACCTCGATCGCCGCGATGTATCTGGCCGGCATCGTGCCGGGCCTGTTGATCGCGGGCGCGCAGATGGCGACCGTGCATGTTTACGCGGTGCGGCGCGGCTATCCGACCTATCCGCGCGAGACCTGGCACGAGATGGCCTGCGCGGCGTGGCGCTCGCTGCCGGCCATGATGACGCCGTTCATCATCGTCGGCGGCATCCTGCTCGGCTGGTTCACCGCCACCGAATCCGCCTGCATCGCCGTGCTCTATTCCATCGCGCTGTCGACCTTCTTCTACCGCGAGACCGGCTGGCGCCAACTGTACGCGGCGCTGCTCGATACCGGCCGGCTGGCCGCGGTGGCGCTGTTCTGCGTCGGCACCGCGAGCGCGTTCGGCTGGCTGCTCGCCTATTACCGCATCCCGCAGGAGCACGTCGCCAATGTCTCGACCTGGGGCATGGGGCCGATCGCGGCAGGCTTCTTCATCGTGTTCTGCTTCCTCGTGGTCGGCTGCTTCCTCGACGCCATCCCCGCCATTATCATCGTCGGCACGGTGCTGGAGCCGCTGGCGAAATCCGTCGACCTGCACCCCGTGCAGTTCGCCATCATTTCGATCGTCTCGCTGGCCTTTGGCCTCGTGACGCCGCCCTACGGATTATGTCTGATGATCGCCTGCGCGGTCGCAGGCGTGCGCCTGCGCTACGCGCTGAAGGACACCGTCATCATGCTGATACCCATGATGCTGGTTCTCGCGGCGCTGGTGATCTGGCCGGAGGTCTGCCTGTTCCTGCCGCGCCTGCTCGTGCCGCAGATGCTGAAGTAGCGGGTCGAGGCGCTACTGCGCCTCGCTCGGCTTGGCGCCGGATGCCTCCACCAGTTTTGCCACCCGCGGCAGGTCCGCCGTGAACAGTTTGGCATGCGCTTCCGGCGTCAGCTCCTTGTCCGGGTACGGCATGGTGCCGAGCTGCTGGAATCGGGTGACCACCTCGGGATCGGTGACCGCCTTGCGCAGCGCATCGTTGAGCACGGCGATGATCTCTTTCGGCGTGCCCTTGGCGACGTAGAGCCCGTGCCACATGGTGTAGTTGATCTCGGGCATGCCGAGCTCGGCCGTGGTCGGCACGTCCTTCAACTCGTCGAGCCGCGCCGTCGAGGTGATGGCGATGCCGTGCAGCGTTCCGCTCTGCACTTGCTGGATCGCATTGGTCACCTGGTCCCACAGCAGGTCGACTTGCCCTGCCAGCAGATCGTTGATGGCCGGATTGGAGCCGCGATAGGCGACGAAGGTCGGCTTGAAGCCGAGCGCGTTGCCCATCATGACACCGCAGAGATGGCTGTTGGTGCCGATGCCGCCATGGGCGAAGTTGGCCTTGACGCCCTGCTCCTTGATCCAGCCGACATAATCCTTCGGGCTCTGCCCGGGAATCGTCTTGCGCCCGACCAGCAGCATAGGCGCATTGTTGACAAGCCCGACCGGTTCAAAATCCTTTTCGGTGTCGTAGCGCAGATTGGTGAACATGCTTGGGGCCGCAAGCAGCGCCACATGGTTGATCAGCACCGTCGTGCCGTTCGGCTCGGACTTTGCGACCCGCTCGTTGGCGCGGGTGCCGCCGGCACCGACCACGTTCTCGATCAGCACCGGCTGGCCCAGCGTGCGCGACATCTGGTTACCGATCAGCCGCGCCACGACGTCGGTCCCGCCGCCCGCGGAATATGGCACCACCAGCGTGACCTGCCGCGAGATCGCCTGCGCCGAAGCATCGCCCGCGGCGATAACCGACAGCAGTCCTGCCACAAGCCATGCGATCGCGCCGAACCGCAAAATCATGGTCACCTCCCTGCTTTTGTTTTGTCGAATCGTAGCGTCCTCGCGCCGCCGGAAGCAACTGGGGAAGCCCAATGGTTGCAACCAAATCGAGGCGCGTGTCGAAAAAAACAAAGTGAATTCAAGTCCCCATGCGCGTAATCTGGGCAAAACCGCGTTCTGCCGGAAAAATGCCCGGTTCCGGGGTGACAAGCCGCGCGGGAATGGGCGACAATCTCTCGGAAATTGTGGTGTGAGAAATCTACCCTTGGGAACCGCGTCAGGCGCGTTGCTTTCTGTTGCCGTGATCGGTGGCCTGCTGGTGCTGGCGCCAACGGCTGCGCATGCGCAGTGGTGGCGTAGCGCGCCGGCCGATTTCGAGGACTGCGCTGCAGCCGCCGCGAAGGCGCCGACCAAGGAAGAGACGACCTCAAAACTCTCCGAGTGCAACGCCAAGTTCGCCGGCCGCCGCAAGCCCGGCGGCGGCTACACCTATTTCGATTTCATGCAGAACCGCAATTTCGACATTGCGGGCCCCAATCCGACGCCGGAAGAGCAGAAGAAGATCGACGAGGAATACGTCGCCTATCTCGAGCGCGAGCGCCGCAACACCGCCGCCGCCGCGCTCAACGCCAAGCATCAGGAACAGAAGCAACAGCAGGCCGCACTGCAGAGCAATGAAAAGGTGCCGGTGCCGGTGGCAAGCCCCGCCAAGCAGCCGGCGCGTGCCGCGGGCGAACAGCCGCCGCGAACCCGCTCGCTCAGCGGCTCCGTCGGCAACTGCCCGAAGGGAACGTTCTCCTGCGACTGGCCGCGGCTTTCGGACAGTATCAACGACCTCAAGAAGCTGTTCGGCGCGACGCCGAACAAGGGCAAGAAGAGCTGAGCTAGCGGCCGTTCGCCGCAAAAGTTTCGAATATCAGCGATCTCATCCATTGGTGCGCGCTATCGCGGTGATAGCGCTCGTGCCAGTACTGGGCGATGTCAATTCTCGGCAACTGCAGTGGTGTCTTGAACGCGACAAGCCCGAGCGGTTCGGCGACGATCACCGCAAGATTCTTTGGCAGGGTCACAACGCCTTCGGTCTGCGATGCCACGATGGCACCGGCGACGAAGCTTGGCACGCGCAGCACGATATTGGCGTGCGCGAGTTCAGACGCCAGCACGCGCTGCGCCTCCAGATGCGCGCCGTGACCGGTCTCGGACGCGATGGTGAGGATGTGGCGCTCGCCGAGAAAACCACTGCGTGAGGGCAGGCGCGATATCCGCGGATGTCCCTTGCGCACGACGCTGACATAGGTGTCCGAGAACAGGCGCTGCCGCCGCAGATAGCCGGCAGCGGCAGGAAACGCCCCCAGCGCCAGATCGGCCTCGCCGGTCTCCAGCTTGAGCTCGAAATGCCGCGAATCCAGCGGCACCGCTCGAATACGCGCAAGCGGCGCCCTTGCCGTCATGGCCGTGATCAGCGACGGAAGGAACCTGACCATTCCGACGTCGGTGAGGAGCAGGCTGAATTGGCGGTCCGACGTCCTGGCATCGAAGGACACGCGGTCACGGCGCAGGCCATCCGCGGTCTCCAGAAGCGAGCGGACCTGCCCAGCCATCTCAATCGCGCGCGCCGTGGGCTGCACGCCGCGGCCGTCGCGGACCACCAACGGATCGGCGAAGCGCACCCGCAGCCGCCGCAGAATCCGACTCACCGCCGGCTGGCTGCTGTCGAGCACCTGCGCCGCGCGGGTGATGCTGCCTTCGCGCAACAGCGTATCCAGCACCCGCAGCTCGCCGAGATCGATTTCCGAGAATACTCGTTTGATCATGGAGATCATAACTCTGTTGTAATGGCTCAATCAGGGCCTCGCGCTATGCTCCTGTCAACGAAAAACCGCCGGCCACGAGCGCCGGCAAAGCTCAGGGGAGGCCGCCATGGCTAGATTCGTGATCGAGCCGCATTTCCGGTTGCAGGAATGGGTCGCCGAGGAGAAGGGCTATTTCCGCGCCGAAGGCCTCGACTACGAGTTCCGCGAGCTGATCCGCTCCACTGAGGGCCAGCACCACAACAAGGTCAATGAGGGTGCTTTCCAGAGCATCGAGAAGGGCCGCTCGTCCGATGTGAGCTGCGCCTGCCACTGGACGGTCAATGTCGCGGCGTCCCGAGGCCACGCCAAGCTCTATTCCGACCTGTATTCGGTCGCGCCGGCGGGCATTTTTGTCGCGCCGGACTCCGGCATCAAAAGCCCGGCCGACCTTGCCGGCGTTCCAATTTCCGTCGGCTACCAGTCTGGCAGCCATTATTCGGTGATCCAGGCGCTGGAGCAATATATGCCGGCGCGCGATGTCAACCTTACCTTTGAGGACGGCATGCTGTTCCGCCGCCTCGAACTCCTGCTCGAAGGCAAGAGCAAGGCGGCTGCCCTGTTCAACGGCCCTTATTATCTCGCCGAGCAGTTCGGCTATCGCAAGATCATCGACACCACCTTCATGATCGCCGCCATGATCAATGGCGAGCCCGATCCGGAAGACGTGAAACGCTACTTCCGCGCGCTAAAGCAGGCGCAGCGCGACATCGACCTGCGTCCCGAACTTTATACCCACTACTACAAGAACGAATTTCCAGACCACTATCATGCCATGATGGATACGCGGCGCTGGGGACCGGGCGAGCGCATCGTCTTCGAGCCGTATTCACGCGACGTCTACGAGCGATCGTTCGAATGGATCGCGCAGCACGGCATCTTCGAGGCCGGCAGCATGGGCCCGGGCAACTACGATTCCGCGACGATATCGCTTTCGCCGGGCTAGCGAACCCGCCCGCATCGCGAGGAGGACGTGCCGATGACCGCCAGGACCGGCCTTGCGTTTCGAATTCTCGCGAGCACCTTCCTTACGCTGGGGACAGCGCTGGCGCCGGCTGCGGCGCAGGAGCCGTTCAGGATCGGCCTCATCATCCCCCTCACCGGCGGGCAAGCCTCGACCGGCAAACAGCTCGACAATGCGGTCAAGCTCTACATGCGTCAGCATGGTGACGTCGTTGCGGGCCGCAAGATCGAGGTTATCGTCAGGGACGACAGTGCCAACCCCGACACCGCCAAGCGCCTGGCCCAGGAGTTGATCGTCAACGACGGGGTGCAGTTGATTGCCGGCTTCGGCATCACGCCGGCGGCGCTGGCGGCCGCGCCACTGGCAACGCAGGCGAAGATCCCGGAGATCGTGATGCTGGCGGGAACCTCCGTCATCACCGAGCGCTCGCCCTATATCGTGCGCACCAGCTTCACGCTGGCGCAGTCCTCCACGATCATCGGCGACTGGGCCGCCAGGAGCGGCCTCAAGCGCATCGTCACGCTGACTTCCGACTACGCGCCCGGCAACGAAGCGCTGCAGTTCTTCAAGGCGCGCTTTACCGCCGGCGGCGGCGAGATCGCCGAGGAGATCAAGGCGCCGCTGGTCAATCCGGATTTTGCGCCGTTCCTGCAGCGCGTCAGGGATGCAAAGCCGGATGCGCTGTTCGTGTTCGTGCCCGGCGGCCAGGGCGGCAACTTCATGCGGCAGTTTTCCGAGCGCGGCCTCGACAAGGCCGGCATCAAGGTGATCGGTCCGGGCGACGTGATGGACGACGATTTGATGGGCGGCATGAGCGACGCCGCGCTCGGCACGGTGACGGCACACATGTATTCTGCCGCGCATGATTCCGCGCTGAACAAGGCGTTCGTCGGCGCTTACAAGGCCGCATTCGGCTCGCGTCCCGGCTTCGTTGCCGTCGGCGGCTATGACGGCATTCACCTCGTCTATGCGGCGCTGAAGAAGACCGGCGGAAGCGGTGACGGCGACGCGCTGGTCGCAGCGATGAAGGGAATGGCGTGGGAGAGCCCGCGCGGCCCGGTCTCGATCGATCCCGACACGCGCGATATCGTACAGAACATCTATATCCGCAAGGTCGAGAAGCGGGACGGCGAATTGTATAATATCGAGTTTCAGACCTTCGACTCGGTCAAGGACCCCGGCAAGGGCGCCAAATAGGCAGGCTCGCTGTCGCGCGCCGCTACTGCGGCGGCGGCTTCCTGGGCTTCGGCTTCGGCTTCGGCGGGCGCTGCGCCGGCGTATAGATCGTGGTGCCGGAGTCTCCGCGGCTTTCCTGCAGCCGCCTGTCATAGCCCGGCGATGGCGACACCGTCGGAGGCACCGCGCGCGCCGGGGTAACGAGCGCGCCCGCCGTGATCAGTCCGAGCGCAAACCAGATTCGCTTCATATCGACCTCCGCTACCCCCAAAGGATGTGTACCGCTTCCGCGCGATTTCAAGGCAGCCCGTTCAGCCACGGACCTGTTCCGGCGTCAGGCCGGGCGAGCCCTTGCCGTCGGCCTCTGCTTTCCGGATCAATTCGACGATGCGGCGCGACAGCGGCACTGCCAGACCCCGCCGCTCCGCGATGGCTGTGATGACGCCCTGCAGATAGTCGATCTCGGTGCGGCGGCCGCGCTGCAAATCTTCCCACATCGAGGAGCGCGCCTCCGGATCGATCTTCATCGTCCGGCCGAGCACGATTCCGAACAGCGCATCGGGCAAGCGCAACAGCGGCGGCATGAAGCTGACCGGAAGCGGCGCCGACGATACCGGCTTGATGCCATCAGCCCTGATCGCGGCGAGCGCTTCCGCCACCTGGTCGGCATACAGTTTGCGCCAGGACCGCTGCGCGAGCTGCTGGCGCAGCGGCAGATCGGCCAGCGCGTTGAGCGCATTGTTCAGGTTGAACAGCAGCTTGCCCCATTGCACGCCGGCAATATTGTCGGTGGCGCGCACCTGCAAACCCGGCACGGAAAGCCGTTCCGCCGTATCAGCCGCATCGCGTTCGATCACGATGTCGCCTGACGTGGCCTGGTGGAACCTGCCCTCGCCGAGCGCGATCACATTGTACGGCACCATGCCGCCGAGCACGGTGCGACCAGGCAGCTTTTCGCGCAGCACCGCGGCGTTGCCGACCCCGTTCTGCAAGGAGACGATCACGGCATCCGCAGGCGCATGCCGTGCGATGAGATCAGCCATTCCGGCGGTATCGGCGCTCTTCACCGTCACCAGCACGATTGCAGCATCGGCAAATACATCCGGATTTTCAGACAATGCGAACAGATTGGCGGCAGGGCGCTTGTCGAGGCCGTCAAAGCTGGTCAGGCGCAGGCCGTGTGTCTCGATCTCGCCGATCACCCGCGGCCGCGCCAGCAGGCCCACGCGCCGGCCACCCCCCGCCTGCATGCCACCGACGAAACAGCCGATGCTGCCCGCGCCTGCAATGCCGATCGGCCGTTCAGAATTCATTCAGCCGCCTCCCTGCATCCGTTCGATAGCAGAAGGCGAACCGGCTGCCTATCGATGTACCGGTGCGCCACCTTGTAACCGTCATATGGCGCCGTTATCTTTTCGGCGCGGGGGCCAAAACAGTTTGCGGGAGAGAGAGCCATGGGTTTGCTCGACGTATTGAATGGTATGCAGAACGGCCCTCGAGGCCCCTCCAAGCCGAACACGGGTTCCGATAGCGGTGGCATGTCGCCGATGACGATGGCGATCCTGGCGCTGCTGGCGTGGAAGGCTGTCAAGCATTTCGGCGGCAGCCAGCCGGGCGCAGCGACTGGCTCAGCACCTCCGCAGGTGCCCTCGCCCAAGACCATCAATGCCGGCATGCCCGGCGGCGCGGGCGGCGGCTTGAGCGATCTCTTGAAGGGCGGCCTCGGCGGCCTGCTCGCAGGCGGCGCGGCCGGCAGCATTCTGTCCGGCGGGCTCGGCGACCTCATGAAGCAGTTGCAGCAGGGCGGCCAGGGCGACACCGCCAATTCATGGGTTGGCAAAGGCCAGAACAAGCCGATCTCGCCCGGCGATCTCGGCAGCGCGCTCGGCGCCGACCAGATCAACGCCATTGCTTCGCAGGCCGGCCTGTCGCCTGATGAACTTCTGAAGGGCCTCAGCCAGTATCTGCCCGACGTGATCGATCATCTCACGCCGGACGGGCGGCTGCCGGACGCCAACGAATTGGCAGGTCGTCTTTAAACGCTTATGAAAGGGGTCACACCATGAGCGGCATCATCTGGATCATCGTCGTCGGCTTCGTCGCCGGAATCATCGCGCGCATGCTGTCGCCGGGACCGAACAATCCGAGCGGCTTCATCCTGACCACGATACTCGGCATAGCCGGCGCGTTCCTGGCGACCTGGATCGGTCAGGCCATCGGCCATTACAGTCCCGACCAGGGCGCGGGCTTCATCACCGCCACCATTGGCGCGCTGGTGGTGCTGTTCATCTGGAACCGGCTGGTCGCGCGCGGCGCGATACCGGACTGGAATAAGTAGCGGCCTCCTCCACCGTCATTGCGAGCGAAGCGAAGCAATCCAGCTTCCTTCGCCGCAGCAATGAAGCTGGATTGCTTCGTCGCTACGCTCCTCGCAATGACGGTTGAGGCTGGCTCTATGCCTCACTGAATCAAATGCATTCCCGCATCCATGCGGACGAACTCGCCGGTCATCTGGCCGGACTGCGGCAGCGCGAGGAAGCACACCAGCTGCGCAATGTCCTCGGCCGTTGACGCCGACTTCAGCGGCACCCGCGCAATCACACTATCGCGCACCTGCTTGGCGCCGGCCTCGCCGCGGCCCTTGGTGAACCAGGGCGTATCGATATAGCCGGGACACACCGTGTTGACGCGGATCAGCGGCGCCAGTGCGCGCGCCAGCGATTGCGTCATGGTGTTGAGCGCGCCCTTGCTCGCGGCATACGCCACCGACGAGCCGCCGCCGGAAATGCCTGCCACCGACGAGATGTTCACCACTGCCGATGCACGGCCGCTCGCCTTGGCGCCGGCTTCCAGCAGCGAACGCGCGGCGCGCACCATCTGGAACGGGCCGATGGTGTTGACCGCATAGATGCGCTGAAAATCCTCCGCCGACAGACCGTCGAGATCGTGATGCGGCACGTGCTTGGTGGTGCCGGCATTGTTGACGAGAATGTCGAGCCTGCCCCAGCCGCTGGCGGCCGCCGCAATCTTCTTGCAGTCCTCATCGCGCGAGACGTCGCCCTGCACCACCACCACCTCGGCGCCGGCCTTGCGGCAGAGATCGGCGGTCTCTTCCGCCTCCTTCTTGCTGTTGGAATAGTTGACGGCGATCTTGCCTCCGCCCTTGGCCAGGATGGAAGCGGTCGCGGCTCCCAGTCCCGAAGCCGACCCCGTCACGATCGCGTACAAGCCATCCTTGGACATTCGTTTCCTCTTGTTTTTGAAGTCTCGTTCGCATGGCCCGGAAAAGTGGGTACCGGTTTTCCGACAAGGCCATGCGCAAACAATGCGCTGGCATACCATATTGCGCGGCCAAGTCAGGGCAAATCCATACTCCGCTCGATGGAATAAGGGCAGCCCGGCACGGCGTATTCCGCTCGCGCAAGCGGCCCTGCTCCCGGCGCTTGTCAGGCCTATGGCTTTTCCTCATCATAGAGCGCAAGAAAAGACCGCGCCCTGCCCGGCGGAACAGCCGGCCAGAGGTCGCCAATCACATCGGGGAGCGCCGTGGCGGAGAGTGAGAACATTGTTGTCGAGACCGCGGAGAAGATCTTCGCCGATCTCGCCGATGCCCAGACCATCAATCACGACAACAAGGGCGCCTGGAAATCGCCGCTGTGGCAGGCGCTGACCGAGGCGGGACTTCCGCTGGCCTGGGTGCCCGAGGATTGCGGCGGCTCAGGCGCAAGCCTCGCCGACGGCTTTGCGGTGCTCAATGCCGCCGGCCGCCACGCCATCGCCGTTCCCCTCGCCGAGACCATGCTGGCCGGTTGGCTGCTGGCACAGGCAAAAATCTCCTCACCCGAGGGCGAGATGACCGTCATTCCGGCGACGCCGAAGGATCGCATCACGCTCAATGCCGACGGCAGCCTTTCCGGACGCGCCCGCAGCGTGCCCTTTGCAAAGGCTGCGAAGCATTTCGCCGTGCTCGCCGGCAATTCGATCGCGCTGGTCGATGCCTCCAAATGCCGGATCGAGGCCGGCATCGGGCTGGGCGGTGACAACAGCGATATTGTCGTGCTCGACAAGGTCGCGCCCGTCACCACCAAGCCGGCGCCGAAGGGTTTCGACCAGACACAGCTGCTGCTGATGGGCGGCGTGGTGCGTAGCCTGCAAATCGCCGGTGCGCTGGAAGCGATGCTCGAGATCAGCGTGCGCTATTCCAACGAGCGCGTTGCGTTCGAGAAGAAGATCTCGAAATTCCAGGCGGTGCAGCACAACCTCGCCAAGCTCGCAGGCGAATCCGCCGCAGCGCTTGCGGCTGCGACCTCCGCCGCCGACACCATCGCCAATTCAAAGGGCTTTGACGACGCCTGGTTCCTCGAAGCAGCCGCCGCCAAGATCCGCTGCTCGGAAGCTGCCGAGAAGGGCGGGGCCATTGCGCATCAGGTGCACGGCGCAATCGGCTTCACCATCGAGCACATCCTGCACCGCTTCAGCTTGCGGGCACTCGCCTGGCGCGACGACTTCGGCTCCGAGAGCTATTGGGCCGTCGAGCTCGGCAAACTGGTTGCCGACCGCGGCGCCGATGAATTGTGGCCCCTGGTGGCCTCGCGCTGATCCAGAGAGACGAGACACACGATGACCGCAGCCCTCCGTTTCGATCCGATCCGCCTGCCGGAAAAGTGCGAGCAGCTTCGCAAGGAAGTGCGCGCATTCCTCGCCGAGGAAATCGCCGCCGGCACCTTCGATCCGCACCAGCCCAATCGCGAAGACACCGACGCGCCGGAATTCTCCCGCCGCGTCGGCGCCAAGGGCTGGCTCGGCATGACCTGGCCGAAGAAATATGGCGGGCAGGAACGCTCGTTCCTCGAACGCTATGTCGTGACCGAAGAGATGCGCGTGGCGAATGCGCCGACGCGGCGCTTCTTCGTCGCCGACCGCCAGAGCGGCCCGGTGCTGCTGAAATATGCGCCTGAGCACATCAAGATGGATATCCTGCCCCGCATCTGCAAAGGCGAGATCTGCTTTGCCATCGGCATGAGCGAGCCGAATTCCGGCTCGGACCTGTTCGCGGCCAAGACCCGCGCCACCAAGACCGACGGCGGCTATCTCATCAACGGCACCAAGATCTGGACCTCGTCGGCGCACATCGCTGACTACATGATCGCGATCTTCCGTACCTCGCCGCCAACCAAGGAAAACCGCCGTCACGGCCTGACCCAGTTCCTGGTCAAGATGAAGCAGCCGGGCATCCAGGTGAATCCGATCGGCCAGATCACCGGGCAATATGAATTCAACGAAGTCGTCTTCACCGACTACTTCGTGCCCGACGATCACGTGCTCGGCGAAGTCGACGGCGCCTGGAAGCAGGCTACTTCGGAGCTCGCCTATGAGCGCAGCGGCCCTGAGCGTTTTCTTGAAACCTACTACGTGCTGACCGAACTGGTCCGCGCCGTCGGCAAGAACCCGGACACCCGTTCGGCCGAAGGCATCGGCCGGCTGGTCGCGCAGGTACACACCATGCGCCGCATGTCGGTCTCGGTCGCCGGCATGCTGCAGGCCGGCAAGGAGCCGGTGGTCGAGGCATCGATCGTCAAGGACATCGGCACGGTCTGGGAACAGGCACTGCCGCACCGCGTGCGTGAGCTCGCCGCCTTTGTCGAGGAAACCGCGACCAATCGCGAGACGCTGGAGAAACAGCTCTCCTTCGCCATCAAGACGGCGCCGAAACTCACCATCCAGGGCGGCACCACGGAAGTGCTGCGCAGCATCATCGCCCGCGGTTTGGGTCTCCGCTAATTCAAAAGGAAAAGATATGAGCAAGTACACCGATATCGGCGTCGAGAAGCACGGCCACGTCGGCCTGATCGAAATCCGTAAGCCCCCGCTGAATTTCTTCGACGTCTCCCTGATCAACCAGATCGCGGATGCGCTGGAGGAATTTGATAGGGACGTCGAGATCCGCGCCTCCGTGCTGGCCGCTCAGGGCAAGGCGTTCTGCGCCGGCGCCGATTTCTCCGATCCGAAGCGCAAGGAGCAGGAAGAGCAGTCGCAGAAGGACCCGGCGGCGAACCTGCCGATCAACCATCTCTATGTGCAGGCCGTGCGCATCTTCCGCAACAAGAAGCCGGTCGTCGCCGCCGTGCATGGCGCCGCGATTGGCGGTGGGCTGGGCCTTGCCGTTTCCGCCGACTTCCGCGTCACCTGCCCCGAGGCCCGCTTTGCTGCGAACTTCACCAAGCTCGGCTTTCATCCCGGCTTTGGCCTCACCACGACGCTGCCCGAGCTGGTCGGCAAGAACAACGCCGAGCTGATTTTCTACACCAGTCGCCGCGTCACCGGCGAGGAAGCCACGAAGATGGGCCTCGCCAATATCTGTGTGCCGCAGGACCAGGTGCGCGCTGAGGCCATGAAGCTCGCCAACGAGATCGCCGAATGCTCGCCGCTCGGCCTGATCTCCACCCGCGCCACGATGCGTGCGGGCCTCGCCGACCGCGTGCTCGCTGCGACCAACCACGAGCTGGTCGAGCAAAACAAGCTGCGCGCCACGGAAGATTTCAAGGAAGGCGTGAAGGCAACCGCCGAGCGCCGCGTCGCAAACTTCAAGGGACG
>JABUBP010000098.1_pt1 | contig 18317 bp, 13 predicted proteins | sample 7240331 | NCBI WGS metagenome assembly JABUBP01 (sample SAMN07256347, study PRJNA390944) | subsurface metagenome | isolation source: Methane hydrate marine sediment | place: Pacific Ocean: Eastern North Pacific, ODP site 1244 | collected 2002 | reverse complement strand
ACGCTCTCAGGCGTATTGAATGCACTGTGGAGGTTCTATAGGTCACGCCTGGCGTGGGTTAAACAGCGCTAAAAGTTCACCCCCACACCAACTGTGGACTTAGGAGTTTATTATAACAATTGGTAGAGAGATAAACCACCCTCATCAATTATGGATGTAGGAGTTTACTGTAACAGTTGGTGTGGGGGTAAAGGAGAGGGGAAATGGCATTAAACAAGGAGAGAATATTAATATTCGATACAACCTTAAGAGATGGAGAACAATCTCCGGGAGCAAGTCTGAATATAAACGAGAAGCTGGAAATCGCTGAACAATTAGAGAAATTGGGTGTGGATGTCATTGAAGCTGGTTTTCCCGTAGCCTCGCCAGGAGATTTCCAGGCAGTGAAGCTGGTTGCCCAAAAGATTAAGAAGCCGATAATCGCCGGGTTGTCCCGGGCTACAAAGAGAGACATCGATGTCTGCTGGGATGCAATAAAGTATGCCAAAAACCCGCGCATTCATACCTTCATTGCTACAAGTGACATTCACTTAAAGTATAAATTGAGAAAGTCAAGAAAAGAAGTCCTTAAGGAAGCTGTGGCCGCAGTAAAATATGCGAAGAAATTTACCTCCAATGTAGAGTTTTCGCCAGAAGACGCTGTCCGGTCGGATCCAGACTTCCTCTGCCGTGTGGTGGAGGAGACAATCAACGCTGGTGCTACTACAATCAATATTCCAGATACCGTCGGCTATGCCCTGCCAGAAGAGTTTGGAAGAATAATCAGGATGGTAATCGAAAGAGTTCCCAATTCTAACAAGGCCATTATTAGTGTCCATTGCCACAACGATTTAGGATTGGCCACAGCCAATTCACTAGAAGCTATTTCCCTGGGAGCCAGGCAGATTGAGTGCACTATTAACGGCATTGGAGAGAGGGCAGGGAATGCTTCTCTGGAAGAAGTGGTGATGGCCTTGAGGACAAGAAAAGACCTGCTTCCTTTTTATACCAATATCCAGACAAAAGAGATTGCCAAGACAAGCCGCCTGGTCAGTAAACTTACCGGCATAATTGTCCAGCCCAATAAGGCTATCGTTGGCGCTAATGCTTTTGCTCATGAAGCAGGAATTCATCAGGACGGAGTAATCAAGGAAAGATTGACTTATGAGATTATGACTCCCCAATCGGTGGGATTGGGAGGTAGGAAACTCGTTTTAGGGAAACACTCGGGACGCCATGCTTTTCGGAAGAGGTTGCAGGAATTAGGTTATAAATTGAACAATGAGGAAGTGGATAGGACATTTCAGCAGTTTAAATTACTTGCTGATAAGAAAAAAGATATTTTCGATGAAGACATCGAGGCTATAATCGAAGACCAGATATCTCTTATCCCCGAGGTATACAAACTGGAATATATAAATGTAACTACTGGAAACAAAGTAGTTCCCACTGCCACGATGAGGTTAAGGAAGTTAGTTGCGCCGGGGAAGACGGCTAAGAGTGAAGTCCTGCAAGAGGCTTCCTGTGGCGATGGTCCAGTGGATGCTGCTTTTCGGGCAATAGACCGAATTACAAATATTAAGTGTAGACTAATCGATTACAGCCTTAGGTCAGTTTCTGTGGGCAAGGATGCTCTGGGCGAGGTTACAGTTAAGATTGCACCAGTGGTCAGAGGCCGTGCTGAGGAATTTAAAAATATAGTAACCGGTCGAGGCACCTCCACAGACATAATTGAAGCCAGTGCCAAAGCATATGTTAATGCGTTGAACAGGATGATTGTTAAAAAGAAAATTAAGCGATAAAAAAAAGGGACAGGTACTTTTTTTTATCTCAATAGGCTGGTAGTAAGAGAAAAGTTAGGAAAAAAGAGATAGTGGTTTCATTATGGGTATGACAATTGCAGAAAAAATTTTGGCCAGACACTGTGGGAAAAAGAGCGTTGAACCGGGCACCTTCATTGAGGCTAAAGTAGATATTACCCTGGGAAACGACATAACCGCACCTCTGGCGATTGAAGAATTTAAAAAAGTGGGAGGAGGTAAGGTCTTCGACCCTGATAGAGTCGTCCTTGTTCCCGACCATTTTACTCCTAACAAGGACATCAAATCGGCCGAGCAATGCCAGATTCTGCGGAGTTTTGCACGAGAACAGGGCTTGAGCCACTATTATGAGGTAGGAAGGGTGGGAATTGAACACGCGTTGCTTCCCGAAGAGGGAGTTGTTCTTCCTGGCGACCTTGTCATCGGAGCTGACTCCCATACCTGCACTTATGGAGCATTGGGAGCTTTTGCCTGTGGCGTGGGCTCGACTGACTTGGCTTTCGCCATGCTCACTGGCAAATGCTGGTTCCGTGTCCCCGAGACAATCAAGTTCGTTTATAAAGGAAAATTGAATAAGTGGGTTTCAGGGAAAGACTTGATTCTCTATACCATTGGAGATATTGGGGTAGACGGGGCTCTATATAAGGTTATGGAGTTTACAGGTCCTGTTATCAGGCGGTTAACTATGGCTGACCGTTTAACTATGTGTAATATGGCGGTGGAAGCCGGAGCAAAGAGTGGAATTATTGAGCCAGATAAGGAGACTATCGAATATATCGAGGCTCGAGCAGAAAGGCCTTATGAGATTATCCACGGAGAGAAAAGCGCTCGATATGCGAAGGTTATTGAGTATAATTGCAGTAAAATTGAACCACAAGTTGCTTTTCCTCCTTTACCTTCCAATACCAGACCGATCAGCCGTGTAGGGGAGGTCTATATTGACCAAGTAGTCATCGGCTCTTGCACCAATGGAAGAATCGAAGACCTTAGAATAAGTGCGCAAGTTTTAAAGGGAAGAAAGGTTCATCCACGAGTGAGGTTAATAATAATTCCTGCTACCCAGAAGGTCTATCGGGAGGCATTGAGTGAGGGTCTGCTGGAGACATTTATTGACGCAGGAGCAGTAGTTTCTACTCCCACATGTGGTCCCTGTCTTGGTGGTCATATGGGAGTATTGGCTGAAGGTGAAAAGGCTATAGCCACTACAAACAGGAATTTTGCCGGTCGGATGGGACATCCCAAAGCCCAAATCTACCTATCCAATCCTGCAATTACTGCAGCCTCAGCTATTGCTGGAAAAATTACCAGCCCCGAAGCATTATAAAAATAGGGACGACACGGCGGTCGTCCCCTACAAAATATATCCAATTTAAATTAAAATGGAAATTAAGGCAAAAGCCCATAAATTCGGGGATAATATCAATACAGATGATATTATTCCTGCAAGATACTTAAACACTTACGACCCTAAAGAGTTAGCGAGACATTGTATGGAAGGGGTTGATGAGGAGTTCGTAGGAAAACTGGGTCGTCCCTCAGTTACAGGACATTGTATAGTGGCAGGAAAGAACTTCGGTTGTGGCTCGTCCCGCGAACATGCTCCTTTAGCTATTAAAGGAGCTGGCATTTCCTGTGTAATAGCAGAGTCTTTTGCCCGCATCTTCTATCGCAATGCTATCAATATTGGACTTCCCATTCTGGAAAGTAAGAGGGCGTCGAAGAGAATCGATTCTGGAGATGAGATTTTAATCGATTTAAGTAAAGGAAGAATAACTAATCTCTCTAAGAAGGAAAATTATAAAGTACAGCCTTTTCCAGAATTTATTCAAGAGATAATTATTGCTGGCGGCTTAATGAGATATGTAAAAGAGAAGTCAAAGAGTCAGGAGAGTTAGGGGGTTTAGGTGTATAAGATTGGAGTTATTCCGGGAGATGGAGTAGGTCCGGAAATTATTAAAGAAGGGCTCAAGGTTATAGATGCTGTTTCAAAAAAAACAGGGTTTAAATACGAAACTGTAACTTATGATTTTGGTGGCGAGAGGTATTTGAAAACAGGGGAAGTCCTTCCCGATTCTGCATTAGAAGAGATGAAGCAACTCGATGCCATATATTTAGGAGCAGTTGGGCATCCCCAGGTAAAGCCAGGCATATTAGAGAAAGGACTTCTACTGAGAGTACGCTTTGAGCTCGACCAGTATATCAACCTCAGGCCAGTTATTCTCTATCCCGGGGTTCCTACTCCACTTAAAGATAAAAAACCAGAGGATATAGATTTCGTGGTGGTGAGGGAAAACACAGAGGGTCTTTATTTAGGCATTGGCAGGATTGAGAAAAAGGACTCGCCAGAAGAAGTTGCCGTGCAAGAGATGGTCAATACCAGAAAGGGCGTGGAAAGGTGCATCAGGTATGCATTTGAATTAACAAGGAAAAGAAAGAAGAAGATGAGGTTAACGCTTGTAGATAAGGCGAATGTTCTGACATTTGCTCATGACCTCTGGCAGAGGGTATTCTATAAAGTGGGCGAAGAGTATCCCGATGTGGAGAAAGACCATGCATATGTTGATGCCTGTTGTATGTGGTTCGTTAAAAATCCTGAGTGGTTTGATACTATTGTCACCTGCAATATGTTTGGGGACATCATAACTGACCTGGGAGCAATGATTCAGGGCGGTATGGGAGTGGCAGCCGGAGGAAATATCAACCCTGAAGGTGTAAGTATGTTTGAACCCATTCATGGAAGTGCCCCAAAATATACAGGTAAGAATGTAATAAATCCTATTGCCACCATAGTTGCCGGACAGATGCTTTTGGAAAATTTAGACGAGGAGGCGGGAGCAAAGTTAATCGACGGAGCTGTCCGGAAGGCCCTTGTTTCTGGTAAGATAAAAGGCTTGAGTGCTGGAAAGATGGGCCTGTCCACATCTGAGGTTGGCGACCTTATCGCCAACTATATTAGCTAGGAAAAAGGGGACAGGCTACTTTTTAATTAGGGAAATTAACTGATGCCAAGGATTGCAAGAGGTTTAGTTGATGGTTTTGTTTACCATGTGCTTAACCGTGGAAACGGCGGGCAGGAGGTTTTCCACAAAGAGCAAGATTATGAAGCTTTTATTGATTTAATGAGGGAGGCAAAGGTTCGGCATTCTATAAAGATTTTTGCATACTGTTTAATGCCGAACCATTTTCATATGGTGGTAGTGCCTATTCAGGCTGAAGAGCTAAACAAAGGGATGCAATGGCTAATGACGAGTCATGTGCGTCGTTATCATCGACATTATGGAACCAGTGGTCATATATGGCAGGGGCGTTTTAAGAGTTTTATTATACAAGAAGACAATCATTTATTGACGGTGCTGAGGTATGTTGAGGGTAATCCAGTGAGGGCTGGTTTGGTTAATTCAGCTAAGGATTGGTCGTGGTCTTCTCATAGGGAAGTAATTGATGAAAGATCACGTTTATTGGTTGATGAAATCCCCATAGAATTACCTCAAGATTGGAATAGATATGTGGATGAACCTCTAACAGAAAAGGAGTTAGAGAGGCTTCATCAGAGTGTCAATCGCCAATCTCCTTATGGCACATCAATGTGGCAGATGCAGGTAAGTAAAGAGCTGGGATTGGAATCTACCCTTAGACCGAGGGGAAGACCGAAGAAGAGAGGGGAAAGAATGAGAAAAAGTAGCCTGTCCCCTTTTTACACGGAGAAGGGATGAGAAAAAGTAGCCTGTCCCCTTTTTTGTATAATGTGGGTGTAGTGGGAGCGACCGGGCTTGTAGGCAGGGAAATGGTTAGAATGCTGGAGAAACAGAATTTTCCAGTAGCTAACTTAAGACTCTTTGCCTCTGAGCGTTCCCGGGGGAAAACACTAAAATTTAAAGGGAAAGAAATTGTAGTCGAACAACTAGCTCCCTCTTCGTTTAAAGTTTCCTCTCCAGGAGAAAAACCGAGCCTCCAAGCCAGATTAGATATTGCACTTTTTTCTGCTGGCGGCTCTATTTCCAAAGAGTATGCTCCACTTGCTGCTCAGGAAGGCGTATTTGTGATTGATAACTCCAGTGCCTGGAGGATGGATCCCGAAGTGCCATTGGTTGTCCCGGAAATAAATTCCCATACGTTATCTAAAGATAAAAAAATCATTGCCAATCCTAACTGCTCAACGATTCAAATGGTAGTTGTCCTGGCTCCATTGCACAGGAAAACCAGAATTAAAAGGATTGTTGTCTCCACCTATCAGGCGGTCTCTGGCGCAGGCCAGAAGGCAGTGGTGGAACTGGAAGAGCAGGTTAGTGCTATTGCCTCTGGCAAAAAAGTAAAACCAATGGTCTTCCCCCACCAGATTGCCTATAATTGCATTCCTCAGGTCGATGTATTTCTGGAGGACGGCTACACAAAAGAAGAAATGAAGATGGTCAACGAGACAAAGAAGATAATGGAGGACGACTCTATTGCCATCACCGCCACCTGTGTTCGGGTACCCGTTTTTCGTGGCCACTCGGAAGCAGTAAATATTGAGACAGAGAGAAAAATTACTCCTGAAGAAGCTCGCCAGATTTTAAAGAAAATAGAAGGAGTGGTAGTTGTAGATGACATCAGCAAACTAAAATACCCATTACCCACAAAGGCTGCCGATAGCGATGAGATTTTTGTTGGTCGCATTAGAGAGGACCAGTCGATATCCAATGGACTCAATATGTGGATAGTAAGCGATAACCTCCTCAAGGGGGCTGCTCTAAATGCAGTTCAAATAGGGGAAGAATTGATTAACAGAAAAATACTGGGGTCCTAAATGTCCTTCTTAAATAACCTCACTATCGGTCGCTACATCCCTTCCAATTCTCCCATTCACCGGCTCGACCCACGGACAAAGATTATAGCCATTCTGATTATATCACTTTCAATATTCCTTCTTAAGAACCTGTGGAGCTATTCTCTCCTGGCCATATTTTTGCTGACCGTAATTCTCATAGCACGACTCTCCATTAAGTTCGTCCTTAGAGGACTTGTGCCTTTACTGTGGATTATCATGTTTACTTTCCTCCTCCATTTACTTTTCACCCCGGGGAATCTAATTGTTTCCTTCGGTCCACTAAAGATTACCGAGCAGGGTTTATCTCTGGGAACGTTCATTGCTTTGAGGCTAATTTTTCTAATGCTCATTGCCTCCCTTCTTACTCTCACCACCTCGCCCCAGAAATTGACCGGGGGATTAGAATTTCTTCTTTCTCCCTTGAAAGTAGTGGGGATATCTTCACATAAGATTGCTATGATGATGACCCTCTCCTTGCGGTTTGTACCTTTACTTTTCCAAGAGATAGATAGACTGATTAAGGCACAGAAGTCTCGAGGCTCAGATTTTTCTCATAAGAATCCCATCAAAAGAATCCGGGCCATTATTCCCATTATCGTGCCACTCCTGGTTAACCTCTTCCGGCGTGCCGATGAATTCGCTTTAGCTATGGAGTCGCGAGCCTACGACCCGGATAAACCCAGAGGAGACCTGGAAGCCATAAAGTTCAGAACTTCCGATTTATTAACAATTTTGATAACTGCTGTCTTCTCCGTAGCTCTCGTAATTTTGTGACATCATAGAATGCGAAACATAAAACTCACCATTGAATACGATGGAACAGACTATTTTGGCTGGCAAATTCAGAAGAGAAAACCGACAGTTCAGGGAGAGATAAAAAAAGTCCTGGAAAGAATCTTAGAAGAGAAGATAAAACTGATAGGTGCAGCCCGCACAGACTCTGGAGTCCACGCTCTTAGCCAGGTTGCAAACTTTAAAACCAGAAATAAGAAATTAACTACCGACAGCTTCATTAAAGCATTAAACAGCCTCCTTCCTGCGGACATCGTTATAAAAGAGGTTAGAATAGTTCCCGATAGCTTTCATGCCCGCTATAGTGCTAAGAGCAAAATATATCGCTACCATATTCTGAAACAACTCTTGCCCTCAGCACTGGAGAGAAGATTCTCCTGGCATATCCCTGAGTCTCTCCACTGGAAGAAAATAATAGAAGCCAGTAAATATTTCGTCGGAAAATGTGACTTTTCTCCATTTTCTGTCACAGGTTCGAGCAGAAAAAACAAACAATGCACCGTCAGAGATTTCAAGATTAGAAAAGCGAAGAACTTATATATCTTACAAATTGAAGCCGATTACTTCCTCTACAAGATGGTAAGAAGGATAGTAGGAGCTTTGATTGAAGTGGGAAGGGAGAAAATCGAGCCAGAATGCATAAGGGCATTGCTTCTTAAGAAAGCCTCTACGTTACGTGCCCAGACCGCTCCTCCCCATGGACTTTTTCTCGTAAAAGTAAAATATTAGAGGTATCACTATCACGTAGGGGTGGCCCGCCGCGGCCACCTGAGGAAGGGACGACACAGCGGTCGTCCCCTACATTTTTAATTTTAAAATTTTTGTTGATGGTAGAGGCAAATGGCAGTATAATATTAATAAAAGCAGTATCGCAAAACCCAAGGAGGGAAATGATGAAAGAAAAGTTTAAATGGTTTGTGCTTTTAATGGCTTTATTTTTTCTGGGCTCTCTGGCTTTTCTTCAGGCTGAGGAAAAAGAGATAAGGCCAGAAGTCAAGACAGCTATAGAAAAGCTTGAGAGCGAGGAGCCTGGAGAAAGGAGGAAAGCAGCAGAGACCCTGGGCAGGTTGAGAGATAAGGCAAGTTTACCTGCATTGATAGAAGCTCTCCATGATGAGGATTTTGGCGTGAGAGTAAACGCAGCCGATGCTTTGGGTAATCTGAGGGATAAGTCTGCTACTCCAGCCCTAATTGAGGCTTTGAAAGATGAGCACGATGGAGTTCGCATTAGTGTGGTTGTGGCTTTGGGCTATATTAGAGACAAGGAGAGCGTTCTGCCTTTAATTGAAGCTTTAACAGAAGATGAGAATGAAGGAGTGCGCATAAGTGCAGCTCAGGTCCTGGGTAATTTACGAGATAAGAGAGCGACGCCGGTTCTCCTGAAAGCTTTGAAAGATGAGAAGAGGCGGATTCGCGCTACGGCGGCCAGGTCTTTGGGTAGATTGGGTGACCCTGAGGTTGGCGAGGCTTTGATTGAGGCACTGAAGGATGAAGAAGTGCGAGTGAGATTGTATGCTTCCGAATCATTGGGAAATTTGAGAGTAGCAAGTGCAATTGAGCCTTTGAAAGAACTTTTAGAAGATGAAGACGCCAGGACTCGCTGTGCTACTGCCAGTGCTTTGGGAAAACTCAACGATAACTCAGGGCTTGATATCGCTCTGAAAGAGCTGGAAAACGAAGATATACGCATCAAGACAGAAGCATTAAAAGCGTTGGGTTATATTGGAGAGACGACCGAACCTGTGGTTAACGGTATTGAGAAGGCTCTAAAAGATAAGAATAGAAGTGTGCGAAGAGTTGCTGAGATGGTAGCAAATCAGCTCAGAATCGAAATAAAAACCGAAAAAGAGGAGAAACCCGAAAGTGACCAGCGCTAAACAATCCTTCTGGTTAGTAATCTTGCTTTTTAGCTTCTTATTGGTGCACAGTTTTAATGCGAAAGCTCTGCATGCTTCTGAAAATCGATACCCGGTGATAATTGCAGAGGTTGAGAATCTGAACGATTTTGCGCTCTTTGCTACCAGCGGCTGGGATGGTAACTGGTATGTTGGATATAACCATGCCTGGATTACTAAGCTTCCTGAGGCACCTGAAGGTAATTATGCCAAAGCTTATTTAGGAGCCAATCTGGGGAGGGCTAAGAACGTTATCAGGAGGCAGCTTGAGCGGGCGAGGAACCACTTGGAGCGGTTAAAGAGTTTGCCAAAGGAAAAGAGAGAAGCATCGGCAAAGCAATTAAAATATGAGAGTTTCAAGGAGATAGGTAAAAAGATAAAAGAATTGGAAAAGAAACTATCCTCACCGCATTCGGGTAAGATATATATTGGAATTAATTCTTCTCCTCAATGGGATAAAAAACACTCTTTTTTCTTAGTTTCCGAGAAAGATATTCCACTGGAGGGCGACCCTGAAGAGGCTCTTGAGGAAGTAGGGGAGGCAAGGTGGTTCTGGGTTGAGGTTCCTCTCGGCTTGGTAAGTTTCGATAAAGAAAACTATGTGGCTATCTGGTCGCCGGATGAGAACCTTAATTCAGCTCAAGTATCACCGATACTGGCTAGTGCCTGGGGAAGCAAGGAGGCTAATACCTGGCTTGACCAAGAGTCAAAAGGCAAACCCCCTTCTTCTTTGACCCGTTCGGTGACTATTTTCGAACCTGCACTGGTCATTAAACTTGTGCCACCCAATGAGAAGAGGGTTTCCGTAGAAATTCTCGATATTGGCGATGGCGAAGAGATTAAAGAAAAGAGGGTAGTCGCTGCTTCAGTATCAGGTGGAGATATTGTGAAAGCGTGGCTGGAAATATCCCGGGACAAAAGCACAAAGCAAGCTAAGAAATGGGTAAGAACGGGAAGGATTGCCTTTGGAGCCCCATATTCCATTACCCTCGACCCCACAAAATTGGAAGAGGGCCTCTACTATTTGAGGGTGGGAGCTGAGGATTTCTGGTCCAATGTTGGTTACAGCAGGTCTATTAAAATATTGGTTAAAAAATAGTGGTTTTATAGGGCGGTAAAATTTACAATTTTGCACTTGACAATCAAGTAAAGTTGTGATAATATAATAGCGAAAGTAGAATACGAACTCCGATAATAGCAAACCACACCGAAAGGGTGGGACGCAAAGCCACGGACCCCTATAATGAGGTAGCCGGGCCACCGAAGAGTCGAGCCGAATTATCAACCCACACTTACGGTGAAATGCCGAGGGCGGGGTTCGAAAATTTTGATAATTCGGCTTTTTTATTATTAATATAAGACCAAAGAAGAAATAAAAAGCGCGTTCGGAAACATTCACAAAAATCTTTGAAAATTGAATAGGTTACTCCGATAAAGGCAAACCATACCGAAAGGGTGGGACGCAAAGCCACGGGTCCCGATTAAAATCGAGATAGCCGGGTTACCGAAGAGTAGTTCTGGAGTATAGGTAAACTATCTGAGTGAGGTATAGTTCTGTTCAGTTAGTTAACCTAACTCGCGTAAATGATGCCGAATTGACGCATCACCCTTTGGTAGGGGACCTTTAGGGAGATACTGTTGATTCGGCTTTTTTTATTTCATTCCTCTTTCACCCTCTCCCTTAGGGGAGAGGGAGGGGTGAGGGGGGATTGAGGAGAAAATTATGAAGAAAAAAATTAAAGGGAAAGATTTTATCATTTCCATCATCGGAAGAGATTTGAGAAAGACTCCAGAACCAGAAGAGAAGCGTAAAGAGGACCTTCGAGAGTCGTCCGATAAGACGCGTAGGGGCGACCTTCCACGGTCGCCATCCTCTGGAAAGAGCCAAATGAAGAAGAATAAGACGCACTATCGCGTTGAGTATACGAAGGATGGACCAAAATTCTGGACACTCCATTAGGGGGAAATTTTTGAAAGAAGGAAATCCCAAACCACAATTAAATGGTAGCCGCAACCTTCAGGTTGCGCAGGGCGATAGAAGATACTTGCCACAAGACCTCGAGGGTTACTTATCCGGCCCTCGAACTCACCGCAATATTTTCCCACCTTCCAGCCGAACGCGCAAAAGATTGGAAGGAAGTACTCAGACAATCCATCTGGCCACACCATCTGGCATTATCTTTCTCCTCTTGCTTTTGATTTTTTGTTACCTGGTGATTGTCTGCCCGGCATGGGCCCAAGATCCTGAAGGCAATAAATGGCAGAGAAGAGAAGCGGTAAGAAATCTCGGTGTAAAGAAGGACAAGGAAGGTCTTTCCGAACTAATTCATAGCCTTAAGAATGACCGGGATGATAACGTCAGGGCATTTGCTGCCCTCTCCTTAGGGAGAATCAAAGATAAAAGTTCAGTAGGGGCGCTGATTGAGGCTTTAGATGATGAGCACCTGGTAGTAAAGATTGAGGCGATAAAAGCTTTAGGAGAGATTGGAGAGCCTGAAGCTATACCCATGTTGCTTCCCTTAATCGGAAATCCAGATCCTCGATTTAGATGTGAAGTTGCTTCGTGTTTAGGAAAACTGGGAAACAACGAAGGACTTGATGCAGTTTTGAAAGAAATAGAAGACGTAGAATCACCACTCCGGGTGAAAGCAATTCTTGCTCTCAGGGATATTGGAGAGGGGTCGGGGGCGATTTTAGATATTTTAAGAGATTTAAAATACGATGAGGATGAAAGAGTAGTTGCTGCTGCCCGGTTAGTTCTGGAATATTTTGGGGTGGAGTGATGGGTAAATATAGAAAGATATTGCTGATTTTATTTTTTCTTTCCGGAGCTTGTGGGCTTATTTATGAAGTTCTCTGGGTAAGGATGCTTGGGCTTGTTTTTGGGAACACAACCTATGCAGTATCAACAGTTCTTGCTGCATTTATGGCTGGTCTTGCTCTGGGCAGTTGGTGGTTCGGTAAACTGTCGGATAAAAGACAAAATCATTTGGTGTTTTATGGAAAACTACAGGCAGGCATTGGAATCTACTGCGCTCTCACTCCGCTTCTTTTTTATCTGATTCGAAAAATCTATATTCTTATTGGAACTTCCGGGATTTCCCCAGGCTCAATTCTGCTTCTTTTTGGCACGAGTTTCGTCGTAATTCTAATTCCTACTGCATTGATGGGAGGAACGCTGCCGGTGTTAAGTAAGTATTTTGTTGGTCAAACTGAAGATATAGGTTCAAATGTTGGTATTTTGTATTCTGTCAATACGTGGGGAGCAGTTCTGGGCGCATTTGCTACCGGCTATATCCTTATTATGCTTTTAGGTGTAAAAGGAACATTATATTTAGCAGCAGCGATAAATCTTGCAATTGCCGGCGTTGTTTTTCTTTTAGCAAAAGGAGTAGCGCCGCTTGCGGTGCGTCAACGCGAGACAAGTGTCGTTACTTCAAAGATATCCCCTCCCTCGCTACTCACTACTCGCTACTCGCTACTTGTTTTAATTGCCATAGGCCTTTCTGGTTTTACTGCTCTTACTTATGAAGTTGTCTGGACCAGGGTTCTATCGATGGTTCTTGGTTCATCGGTTTATGCCTTTGCTACTATGCTCTGCGCATTTCTTGCCGGCATTGCTTTAGGGAGCATGATATACGCCAAATTTTCTGGTAGTCGCACCCTTCAGGGTGCGAAAGAAACGCAGGCTGAAGCCTGCGACTACCATACTCGCTCAATCGTTAATTTTGGTTTCATTGAAGGAGGAATTGGGGTTAGCGTGCTACTATTAATTCCAGTTTTCGGAATTTTGCCCTTTACTTTCTTAAAAATATTTAAGGCAATTGGGCAGAATTTTGTCGGATTTCAGTTTTTCCAGTTTCTTCTTGCTTTTGGGGTGATGCTTGTTCCCACCACACTTTTTGGAGTCACAATCCCGCTTGCCTGTAAGATTTATTCAAACAGTAGACAGAAGGCACTAGGTACTAGTGTGGGAAATGTCTATGCGGCAAACACAATCGGCGCAATTTTGGGCTCAATTCTCGCTGGCTTTGTTTTTATCCATTTGATTGGGTTACAGAAGACAATAACTATTGTGGCGATGATAAATATTGGACTAGCTATTTTACTTTTTAATTTTGGTTTAAAAGATAAAAAATGGGTAAGAGGACTGATAACCTGCTTTGTGATTTTCTTCACTATTCCATATGTTTTGTCTCTTCCTCAGTGGGATAAGAAAATAATTGCCTCGGGTATTTATCAATATGCCCCGGATTATTTAAGAGAAAGTTCTCTTAACCCTCAAAAAGAAGGAGAAATCTGGAAAAGAAGGATGGAAGGCAAGGAAATGCTTTTCTATAAAGAAGGAACACATTTTACGGTTGCTGTCCAGAGACATCAAAGTGGAGTAATTGGATTATCAATAGATGGTAAGACCGATGCTTCAAATAATTTCCAGGGCGATATGATAACCCAGCTACTTTCGGCTCATCTACCCCTTTTGCTTCATCCAAATCCTGAAGATGTTTTGGTAATAGGTCTGGCAAGCGGCGTGACTTTAGGAGCGGTCACCAGATGGGAGGATGTCAAAGAAATAGACTGTGTGGAGATAGAACCAGTAATGATTGAAGCATCTCATTATTTTGATGAGTGGAACAATAAATCTCTTGAGGATAAAAGAGTGAAAATTATCATTAACGATGCCAGAAATTATCTTCTGACCACAAAAAAGAAATACGATATTATCATCTCTGAGCCTTCCAATCCCTGGATAACTGGCTGTGCACCTTTGTTTACTAAAGAACATTTTGAACTGGTTAAATCAAGACTTAAGCCAGATGGAATATATTGCCGCTGGGTGCAGATTTACAATATGCGACCTCAAGATTATAAGGTTATTATAAATACATTATCTTCTGCCTTTCCTGATCTTTCTATCTGGAATGCCTCTGGTGGCGATACACTCATTCTGGCAATTCCTGAAAAATTGTCTATTGATTATCAAAAATTGAAGGAGAAATTCATAATAGCGAAGCCAGATTTGGAAAAAATTTATTTAAATGAACCAATAGATTTACTTGCAAAATTCAGCATGATACCAAATTTCAATAAAACAAAATTAAACACTGATAATTTTCCTTTGATTGAATTTTCTGCTGCGCGCAATCTTTACAATCCCAAAGTTAGTGGCAGAACTTATCAGATGCTTTTAGAAAACACGGAACCGGCATCTTCTTATTTAACGAATTTTACCAGATATACAAGTTTGGTTAGAACATATTTAGACAAAAGACTATATATTCCAGCCGAAAAGACGTTGACTGCTGAATATCCTACAAAAGATTCAGCCGAGTATTATAATTTGCTCGGATTTATTTATCTGAAAAGTAAAAAATATGAACAAGCAATTGATATATTAAATAAAGCAATAACCCTGGATAAAAAATATGTTGATGCTTATGTTAATTTGGCTGAAGTTTATCTCAGGCAAAAAGATTATAAAAAAGCATTAGAACTTATAAACAAAGCATTAAAGATAAATTCAAAATATGCTCCAGCTTATAATCTTGAAGGTTTAATTTATATGGCTCAAAAGAATTATGATGTGGCATTAAAGAAATTTGAAAAAGCAATAAATATTGACTCTTCATTTTTAGCGCCTTATATAAACCGGGCAATAATTTATTTAGATTATATGAATGTTCCGCCAGCAGCAATGTTTGTATTGAAAGATGCAGTGAATGTAAATCCAAAATCGGCAGAAGTTTATTATCATCTTGGAAGAGTATTATTTAAGTTGAAAGATTATCACCGGGCAGCAGATATGTTTTCCCAAGCAATATTTTATAACCCCGATTATGAGGAGATTATCAGGGAAACATTGATAAAGTTACAGAAGAAGGGATAATGGATATAAACTGGCGAAAATTTAATAAACCACCCCTCACCCTCCCCTCTCCCCTGAGGGGAGAGGAAAAAGGTGAGGGGGGGATACGCAGGCCGAAACCTGCGGCTACCATACCGTCACTATCATTGCGAGGCGTAGCCGAAGCAATCTCGAGATTGCCACGCTCACTTTGTTCGCTGGCAATGACACTTTGTGTCATTTTTACTCTTGCATTTTTAATTTTTAATTGCAATTTGGTGGAGGCGGCAAAATCACTGGGAAGTGGGGAGAGTGGATATTCAAACCAAAGGAACGTTGTTCAGAATGAATGGGGATACTGGGTATTCTTTAATAATGGTGGGACATTCTCCTGGATATATTCCTCTGATGGCGTTACCTGGAAGTCCTGGGATGGCTCAAACTGGAATTCCACTCCTCAAGAAGTTATGGATGATACTGCAAATGAAGGCTCTTATGGTTCTGTCTGGTATGTTGCCTCATCTTCAAAGGTTTATGTAATCTGCTCCCCGGCAACTTACCCTGCTGCCAAAGAAGACCCATCCTATCTTTATGGAAGATGGGGAACACTGCAATCGGATGGAACGATTGTTTGGGGGATTTCCACTCAGCAGACCGCAGATTTAACAAAAAATGGTGGTAAAGATATTATGCAAAATCCTACATATCCCTCCATATGTGTTGCCTCTGATGGCTATGTGTTTATTACCTTGCCCTATCGTGAAGGAGGAAAAGACAATAAGAACCGACCCGGAACAACCAGAGGGAGCGGAAATTTTAGTTCCTGGCAGTCTCCGATTGAACTTGGTGCGGCAGATGATGGGGCACTTGGAGGAGATGATGCCGGTGTTGTTCCAATTGATAATTCAGGAGGTACTTATTTAACTTACGATATAAATGCAACAGACAAGGGTGTTCCAGTGGATACCGCCCTCACCGATGGAACCGAGGATGGATTAAACTCAGATAGTGATAGCAAAGAGGTTTATCCATCTATTGTTTCTGCACCAGAACTTGATGGAAGAATATTTATAGGAGATACAAACGCAGGAGAACTCTATTTTGAAGAAAGGACAAATAGTGGTATTGACTCAGTTTCACTTGACAATGTTGATACTCCCTGGAAAAATGTATCAATATCTTTAAATGGTTCTTCCTATACTGATGATTTGTATGTAGTTGCTATTGATTCAAGTAATTTGGTAAGGGCATTTAAGGGGGTATGGAATGTGGGGAATGGCTACCATTCTGACTGGAGTGAACTTGCCTTAGATAGATGGGCCCCGAGGTCAGGGACAAGGCCAAACCTGATTTATCAGGGTAGTGGTGGATATAAACCATTACCCCTTGTTTATCAATCAGGGACAGATTGTATGTTTGATAGAATCATCACCTCAACATTTTCAGCTCCCACAATTACCTATCTTGAAGACCCTCAAGGAAGGACATCTCCTGCATCTGCGGGACAGAAATTTAGCGGCCAGATTATAATTTATGGAAGCGGGTTTCTTAGTCCTTCCTATGGTGATATTGGTGTCTCATTTAATGACACTAAAATTACAGTAAATCAGGTTGATTGGGTATCGCAAAGTAAGGTAAGCGCAACAATAACTGTTGACTGGGATGCTGCTGCTGGCTATAGAGATGTGCAACTTACCAATCCTGATGCTCAGTCCTCAAATGTTTTAACTTCATCATTTGTTGTTACTGCTCCCCAGTCACAAATTGACAATATCTGGCCTCCTTTGATCGATGTTGGTGGGAGTAAATATTCCAAAGGAGTAAGCTCATTCACTGGAACATCTTCTTTGAATGCACCTCCTTCTCCAGCTCAACTGGAAACGACAAGGATAAAGATACTAAGAAATCCCGACCCGGCCTGGTTCTGGAATGGCTCGGGTTTTCAGGATCCTTCTGGAGTTGATGAAGATGATAAATACGTTGCTGCTGTGGGCTCCAGTCCCTGGTCTTATACTGCCTGGAATGTTCAGTTAGATGGGATAAATTACTCTTTATATTCGAGAGGATATTCTGATGATGGAGGGAAAGGGTTTGATTCTGACCCCGAAACATTTACCGTTGATAAGAAATTCAACTCCAATGTGATAAATTCTCCTGCAGGAGGCACCTTCTATACGGACAATATCTATAACCCGAGTTCAGTAAACCTTACTTCTCTGTCAGGTCAGGGGACTGATTATGGAGTTGGGGTATCAACCATAACCATAAGAATTTCTATAGATATTGGTATGGATGATGACTATTCCAATGACGTTTTCTGGGACTGGTGTGGTTCTTCCTATTCCTGGACATCAAGAAGTACTGCCTGGCAGAATGACCCTAAACAATGGCCCAATGTTCCCAATTCTCCCTGGTCTCCTCCAGGCAGCCCCAAGGTGTGGACAATGCATGGTGCTACTGACCCACTAATGCCTTCCTGGGAAAACGGGAAAAAATATAGGGTGAAAGTTTGGGCTCAGGATGGATTGGGCGGGTCAAAATATGATGAGCAGGCTGAACCTAAGTTTTACTATGATACAGAGAGACCAACAGTAACTTTAAATGTTCCTGCAGCCGGTCAAGAGTACTATTCCTCAATGGATGCCATTTCCGGAAATTGTTACGATAATATCCCTCCTGTTCAGGTATTGAATGAAAAAACAGCATATGTGAAGATTCAAGATTTAGCCTCTGGTGCCTATTGGTATAAAGATGCAGGGGTATGGGTTTCCACAACTTCTGCTCTATATAATTATATTTCAGGATATGAAGAGACCTGGTCCTTAGACACCTCAGAAATTGGCTGGCAGGACGGAAGAAACTACCGTGTTTTCATCTATGCAGAAGATAAAGCGGGAAATATTCACGCCCAGGACCAGACTGCTCCGGAAGACTTTCCTCAAATCCAGAGAGAGTTCAAGTACGATTCCACCAACCCGGATTCTTCGATAACCTCTCCTGATGAGGGAGATATTTTGGAATATGAGCCGACAATAGAAGGAACGGGATACGACTCGGTCTACTACTCCACCGCCACTCTTTGTATCAAATCGGACACGATTAACAAATTCTGGAACCAATCGATAAACGAATATCAGACAACTCCCATTGTGTGGAACACTGCTGTTTCTTCCACAACA
>JABUBP010000096.1_pt1 | contig 18398 bp, 15 predicted proteins | sample 7240331 | NCBI WGS metagenome assembly JABUBP01 (sample SAMN07256347, study PRJNA390944) | subsurface metagenome | isolation source: Methane hydrate marine sediment | place: Pacific Ocean: Eastern North Pacific, ODP site 1244 | collected 2002 | reverse complement strand
GCCGAACAGCGCCAGGATCGAGACCCACAGCAGCATCGATCCTTCGTGGTTACCCCACACGCCGGTGATCTTGTAGATCAGCGGCTTGGCGGAGTGCGAATTCTCGAACACGTTGACGACGGAAAAGTCCGAGGTGACGTGCAGTGCGGTGAGCAGCGCAAAGGACGCGCCGACGAAGAGCAGCTGCGCCAGCGCGGTCGATCGCGCCATTTCCATCAGCGCGATGTCGCCGCGGCGCGCGCCGATAACAGGCACGACCGACTGAATCAACGCCAGCCCAAACGCCAGCACCAGTGCGTAATGGCCGGCCTCTGCGATCACTTGGATGCTCCCTGCGTCGGCTTGGATGCTCCCTGCGCGGGCTTGCCGTAATCGTCCTTCCAGTGGCCCTGCTTCTTCAAGGCGTCCGCGACTTCCCTGGGCATGTAGGTCTCGTCGTGCTTGGCGAGCACGGTGTCGGCGCGGAAGGTGCCGGACGCATCGAGTGCGCCCTCGGCGACGACGCCCTGCCCTTCGCGGAACAGGTCGGGCAGGATGCCCTTGTACGTCACCGGCAAGGTGGTGTTGCCGTCGGCGACGGCAAAATTGACCACGAGATCGTCGCCACGCTTGAGCGAGCCGGGCTGCACCAGCCCACCAAGGCGGAACCGCTTGCCGGGAGCGATCTGCTTCTCGGCGGCCATCGACGGCGTCGAGAAGAACACGATGGAATCGCGCATCGCGTTCAGCACGAGGGCAGCCGCCACGCCCAGCACGGCGAGCGCGCCGCCGATCATCGTCAATCGCCGTTGCTTGCGAGTCATGTCCGGCCTCTGTCGCTCCGCTTGATCGCGATCATCCATCCACTCCGAGATTCTTCAGGCCCTCATTGAGTTGCCGCAAGCGCTCGGCGTCGCTGCCAACGGCCTGCCGCGCATCGGTGCTTGCCACCGCCGCCTTCTCGCGCTCGCCCATGACGAGATAGGCGCGCACCAGCCGCAGCCAACCCTCGACATCATCGCCATTCTGCTTCAGCCGCGTGGCCAGCCGCTCGACCATGCCGCGTACCATGGCATTGCGGTCGGTGTCGCTCATATCTTTCGACGCAGCCATTGCCTCGTTGGACAGCGCCGGCGCCACACCGCCGACCCGGGTGAGCGCGGCCTGAACCAGTGGACGCCACGGGGCATCCGCCGGCGCCTTGGCGAGCATCGCCTTCCAGATCGAGGCTGCATCGCCCGTGCGCCCGTCCTGTTCGGCGGCAAGCCCGAGGAAATAGCTCGCCTTGACCTCGCCGGGGTTCATCGCGACCGAGCGCTCGAACTCGGCCTTGGCTTCACCGGTCACGACGCCGTTGGCAGCCCCCACCAGGGCTTCGCCGAGATCGGCGCGGCGCTCGGAGCTGTCGCCGCCATAAGTAATCGCATTGCGCCAGGCGCGCACCGCATCGTCATAGCGGCCGAGCCGCTCCAGCACCGGCGCCAGCACGGTCCAGCCGCGGGCGTCGGTCGGATTCTTCTCCAGATGCGCTTCTACCTGCGCCACCAGATTGACGAGCGGCTGCTTGCCGTCGGGCGCTCCTTGCGAGCGCGCGGCAAGCGGAAAGTCGCCGAGCTCAGGCGAGCCGAGCGGCAGGTACAGCGCGATGGTCGCCAGCGGCAGCCCGACCAGTGCGACAACAGCGACGGCGCGGCGCAATGAATTATTCGGCGTTGCCGCCGGCACCGCTTCCTGGTCGGTCGCGGCCAGCAGGCGGCGGCCGATCTCGATTCGAGCGGCTTCCGCTTCGGCCGCGCCGATCTGTCCGCCGGCAAGGTCGCGATCGATCTCGGCGAGTTGATCGCGGTAGACGGATGCCTCCGTGCCGCCCGTCTGCGACTGATATCGCCGGCCGAGCGGCCACAGCACGGCGAATACCGCCGCGACCGTCATCAGCGCGAACACGAACCAGGGATTCATCTAATCGGGTTCCGGTGAAACGGCGCTTGCAGAGAAGCACCGTGCCCGCTTTATACTACTGGCACTCGACCCGGCAATTGACATTTCTCATACTTTTCTTGCCGAAAAGCCGTTGAGAAAGCCTTGGGAAACCTACCGAAAATTGCTGAAATGACTGACGTCAGCCGACCCGAAACGGCAGGCTCTGCGCGATATGCTCGCCGTGGCCATTAATGGCGCGAAGACAATAGCTGCCAGGCTTGACGGTGGCCGGCAGCCGCAGCCGCACCGAGCCAGCGGGGGCCGGAGAGGCAATCCTGACAACAGGTTCGGGCAACGCTTCGCCGTTGTCATTGTCGATCAGCACGACCGTCGCGCCGACCATCAGATGACGGTACGTTGCCAAGACAATCTGGTGCTCAAATTCTACAAAATTGATGACTGAAGACATGCGGCATTGGTAAGTCGCACTCCCCGGCTCGTCAACTAAAAATTGAAATCTTTACAATTTGTCACTTTTCACTAGCGCTGGCCTGCTTGCGCTCGACGACGGCGTTCTCTGCCGCCCTGCTCATCAGCGCCGCGTAGTCCGTGCCGAACAGCACTTCGCAGAAGCGGATCGCCGCGTTCACCTGCTGTTGCCGGTAGGCGCGTCCGCGTTCATTGCGCAGCGACTGCACCAGCGCCTCGGTGGATTGCTCCACATAATGTTGCAGGTCGGAATAGGTGCGCAGCGTCACCTCGTTGATGGCAAGCTCGCTGGCATAGGTGCGGCAGAGAGCCACGAAGTCGATCAGGCCCGCCGTCTCCTCCACCTCCGACATGTCGATCTTGGGGGCGGCGGCCATGTCCTTGTCGGCGCGCTGGCGCAGGATGCGGCGGACGCGGCCCGGCACGCTCTCGATTTCCGACTGCAACGAGTTGGAGATGTCGGCGCGGATCGACGCAAGCTGCTTGCCCCACGTCGAGTCGTTGCGCAGATCGAGTTCTGTACGCAGACCGCGCACACCGTCATGCAGCGTCTTCAACTGTTCGCCTATCTCTTCGAAATGCCCGCGCCTGATGTCGGTGCGCAAGCACGCCGCGACGAAATAGAGATCGTGCAACGCAATGGACACGGCGACGCCAAATGGCGTGGCGGCGACGCGGATCTCGTCATCGGATGCCGCCATCTTCACGGCAAGGCGAATGATCTGCCAGGGCGCGAAGAGCCGATGCATGACGAGCGACAACGCGAATGGCAGCACCTGCGGGTTCTGCAGCGAGGGCACGTTGAGGGCGTCGACCACCTGGCCGATCTGCGATTCACCGAACACGCGCATATTGCCCGGTAGCTTGCCGTTGATCGAATCCAGCGCCTCGCGCGCCCCGAGGACCGAACCGATGGAGAGCAGATCCTCGACAACGTTGGGCGCGCCGATCCGGGCCAGCGCGCGATGCCTGTCGTCGCCCTGCGCTGGCGTTGCGATCTTGGCGATCGCCTGCGCCGCCTCGGTCTGCAGCTTGCGCACGCCAGGTTCGATGCTTGCCCCGGTCTCCCGCGCGTTGGCGCAAGCGCTATCGAATTCCTTCACGGCCTCGGGGGCGCCATCGCGCTCGAGCCATTGCCATACCGGCGCCAGCGACGCGCGCCGGATTTGGCCGGGGCGGATCGGGAAATTGCCGTCAGCGAGGAACGGCTCCAATGGCCGGAACAACAGCCGGGCCGGATCATCAGTACGCGGCCGGTCGTAGTCGTCGTCTTCCGAACCGCGCACGACCTTGCGCAGCTGCTCGAGCACGAAGGTCGCAACGATGGTGTCTTCACCCCGCTCCAGCGCGCGCTCGAACTCCCGCATCAGCAACGCCTGCGATTGCGGCGGCAGCTGTGCAAGGTATTCCCTCAGACGCTCGGTCGATCCCTGGCTCATACGGCGGTGATGGCGTGCCCATGCGGACGGCAAATTAGTCCACCCGGCATCATAGAAGCTTGTGCGTTAAGAACTCGTTTAGCATTGCGGCGCGGACGGGCAACGGGAAAGCGAAATGTTCAGTTCCGGCAGCCGTTTACACGCCCGGCAGGCGCAATTCGGCACGCAGGCCGCCGGTCGGGGCGCTGCCAAGCACCAGACTGCCCCCATAAAGGGCGGCCAAATCGACCACAATCGACAGCCCAAGGCCCGATCCCGGCTTTGATTCGTCCAGCCGCTGGCCGCGCCGCGCCACCTGGGCAAGCTCGCCTTCCGACAGCCCGCGCCCGTCATCGTCGACGATGATGCGCAGCTGCGAGCCGGCGCCGGGCTCGGCCTCCGGATCGACCAGCACCTCGATGAATACCTGCGAGGCCGCCCATTTGCAGGCGTTGTCGACGAGATTGCCTACCATCTCCTCGAGGTCCTGCTTCTCGCCGCGAAATTTTGCGCGTGCGTCGGCCTTGGCCTCGATCGTGATGCCGCGATCGCGATGAATCTTCTCCATCGTCCGCCGCAGCGCCTCGATGGCCGGCGCCACCTCCGTCACCGTGCCGACGATGGTGACGCGCGCGGCGATGCGGGCGCGCTCCAGATGATGCGCCAGCTGCCCGCGCATCACGTCGGCCTGCTCCAGCACCTTGCCGGCGAAGGGATCGGCTTTGTGGGCGGCAGCCTCGTTGACGATGACCGACAGCGGCGTCTTGATGGCGTGCGCGAGATTGCCGACATGGGTGCGGGCGCGCTCGACGATCTCGCGGTTGGCATCGATCAGGGCGTTGGTCTCGCGCGCGAGCGGCGCGATCTCCACCGGAAAGTCACCCTCCAGCCGTTCGGCGCGGCCGGAACGGATGTCGGCAATGGCGTCCGAAATGCGCTTCAGCGGCGCAAGACCAAACCGCACCTGAAAAATCGTGGTGAGCAGCAGCACGATGCCGAGGGAGGCAAAGGTGCCGCCGAGGTAATAGTCGAAGCTGCGCGTCTCATCGAAGATCTCGCTGGCATCGCCGGCGACGGTGACCAGGAATTTGCCGTCGGCGCCGAGATCGACCGGCCGCTCCACCATGCGCAGCGTCTGCCCCTCTGGTCCCTCAACATACCCGAGCCGGATGCCGGCAGGCGTCAGCTCCGCACCATTGTCCTCAAGCCGCGGCAACTTCTTGTCCCACAGCGAGCGGGAAGCGCGCGTTTCGGCCTTGTCGGTATCCGTGCGGGTGATTTGCCAGTACCAGCCGGACAGCGGCAGTTCGAACAAGGGCTCGCCGAGCGACTGGAACTGGCGCTCCGGCGGCTCGTCGGGGGTGGCGACTTCCGCGATCAGGGTGCGCAGATAGAGATTGAGCCGGCGGTCGAAGGCGCGCTCGGTCGCTGCGCGATACACCGACGACAGCACGATCCCCGTGAGCAGCAGGATCACCACCACCCACGCGGTCGCCGAAAGGAACAGGCGGGTGGCAAGCGAGCTGCCGCGCATCAGGGCTTGATCCGAGAAAATGGCACCGGTTTTCCGGATAAGACCATGCTCGCGGTAAAAAGAAAGCCCCGCGAGGACGGCTTGATCGGTCACGTTCCCGTCGTCGGTGGCGTCAGCAGATAGCCGAGCCCGCGCACGGTCTGGATGATGTCGACCTCGAGCTTCTTGCGGATGCGGCCGACAAACACCTCGATCGTGTTGGAGTCGCGATCAAAGTCCTGGTCGTAGAGATGCTCGACCAGTTCGGTGCGCGACACCACGCGGCCGATATGGTGCATGAGATATTCGAGCAGATTGTATTCGTGCGAGGTCAGCTTGATCGGGTTGCCGTTGACCGCCACGCGCTTGGTACGCGTGTTCAACGTCACCGGGCCGCAGGTCAGCTCGACCTGGGCATGACCGGTGGAGCGGCGCAGCAGCGCGCGGATGCGGGCGAGGATTTCCTCGAGATGAAAGGGCTTTGCGACATAGTCGTCGGCGCCGGCGTCAAAACCCTGCACCTTGTCGCTCCAGCGGTCGCGGGCGGTGAGGATCAGCACCGGCATCACGCGCTTGTTGCGCCGCCAGGCCTCCAGCACGGAGATGCCGTCCATCTTGGGCAGGCCGATGTCGAGCACGACGGCGTCATAGGGCTCGCTGTCACCGAGATAGTGGCCCTCCTCGCCGTCAAAGGCGCGATCGACAACATAGCCGGCGTCGGTCAATGCCGTGGTGAGTTGGCGATTGAGATCCGGATCGTCCTCAACGACGAGCAAGCGCAAGCTGGCCTCCGATGGTGAGCACCTAATGACGCCACCAAGAAAAGGACTTCCGGCGTGAACCGGCAATGAACATGAACGGCGCGCCAGATTACTTTTTGTTCATCCGGCGCGGGCGAACGGCCGGTGCCTAGCATACCGAACCCGGGGGACCAAACGGCGCCCGAGGGCTCAGGTCCGGAAGAAAACAAACCAGATCACGCCCAGGATCAGGATCGCGAGCCCGGTCGAAGCCGTAAGCAGCGCAAGCACCGACGGGCCCGGCTCGGCCTGGCGCGCCTCGGTCGGGGTTTCGACGATCCGGCCATGTTCTCGTGTAGCCATTGTAGCCTCATTCCCGCAGGAGAAGTCGTTTGGAGGCCGATACCTCCGCCCGGCCGTCCGGGGGCAACGCCCGGTCCGGAGCGAGGTTCCGGCCCCAAAAAGCTGCGGCAGAGCGCCGCGCATGCGGCCCGGATTGTCGGATTGGCGACGAACCGAACGTCCTTGGACCGGTTAACGCCGTTGGGAGATTCCCCGGCGCCCTACGTTCAACCCGCGCGCCGGACGTGATATCCTTAACGGTCGGCTGTTGCGTATTTCGGAGTAGATTTCATGGCCCCCCGCGCCAACTGGAAAGGCTTTTTGCGCCTTTCGCTGGTGACCTGCCCGGTCGCTCTTTATCCGGCGACCTCGGATACCGAGAAGGTCTCCTTCAACCAGATCAACCGCAAGACCGGGCACCGCATCAAATACGCCAAGGTCGACGCCGATACCGGCGAGGAAGTGGCCAATGAGGACATCATCAAGGGCTACAAGGTCGACACCGACACCTACATCGAGGTGACCAAGGACGAGCTCGAGGAAGTCGCGCTGGATTCCACCCGCACGATCGAGATCGACGAGTTCGTGCCGCGCAGCGACATCGACAGCCGCTATGTGATCCGCCCCTATTACCTCGTACCGGACGGCAAGGTCGGGCACGATGCCTTCGCCGTCATCCGCGAGACCATCCGCAACATGGACAAGGTGGCGATCGGGCGCGTGGTGCTGACCAACCGCGAGCACATCATTGCGCTGGAGCCGCTCGACAATGGATTGATGGGCACGCTGCTGCGCTACCCCTATGAGGTGCGCGACGAAAAGGAATATTTCGACGACATCCAGAACGTGAAGATCACCAAGGATATGCTTGATCTTGCAAAGCATATCGTCGAGCAGAAGTCGGCGCCGTTCGAGCCTGAGAAGTTCGAGGACCGGTACGAATCCGCCCTCGTCGACCTGATCGACCGCAAGCGCAACGGCAAGCTCACCGGGGCCAAGCCGGCGCCGAAGACGAGCGGCAATGTCATCAACCTGATGGATGCGCTGAAAAAGAGCCTTGCCGGCGCCGGCGAGCGCAAGTCCGCCCCTGCAAAGGCGCCGGCGGCAAAGGCAAAGGGCAAGAAGAAGCGCGCCGAAGGTCAGCGCGAAATGCTGCTGCCGATCTCGGGCAGCGGCAGCGGCAAGCGGGCCGCCAAGGAAGCGCCGAAGAAGATCGAAAAGCCGGTGCGCGCCCAGAGCAAGGCCCGGAAAGCCGGCTGATTGCACGGCGGCTGAACAACTCAGCCGTCCCCCGCCCGCACTTTCAATGGCCGCCGCGCAGATCGCCGCACACGATCTGCCGCATGCCGGCCGGCTTACTTGAGCGACGTGTTGACGTCGGTGAACTTGCTGTTGAGCGTGCTGCCGATTCCATTGACCGAGAGCAGGATCACGATGCTGAGACCAGCAGCGATCAGCGCATATTCGATCGAGGTGGCGCCGGCTTCGTTCTTCAAAAATTCGCTCATCAATCGCCGCATCTGAAACTCCTGTCGCCCCCCAACGAGGTTCGCCCCGCGCCAATGCGACGGCAAATGTAAATTGCAGTGGTTGACGGCTGATTGCGGAAAACGGTCAATTAACCGTAAAGGCGAAGGCCCGGAAACCTGCCGCAGTATTCATACGGGCCGGAAAATTTACCCCGGTTCCCGGCGGCCGTTGCATAATCGGTCATCAGTTCCGGGACCGGGCCATGGCAGCGCAGAAGCGTTCATCACACCGCAACTACATCGACCTCATCGACGCCGAGGAGATCGCACAACCCGTCGCTGAACTGCAGATGTCGTCGATCCGTCCGATCAAGTATCTGCTTGGCCTGGTCGCCGCCATGCGGTCGGACCGCGGCGAGGCCCGCTGAGTCGTTGACCTCGTGCGCGGCCCGCGAAATCTGGAGCAGGCCCCAGGCCTGATCGATGCGGATATTGCCGACGACATCGGGCGCATGAACGCCTGCATAGGCGTTGTCGCCGCCAAGCGTGGCGTTCAGCGCCAGCGGCAAGCAATGTGACGTTCCGGCAACGCTTCGCCCGTCGGTTTGGCCTATGCCCCTCACCGTCCATATGACCTGCATCAAGGGAACTGGCCGGCGCCGCTGCTAGCATTCTTCAAATGCCCCTTACCGACGCCAATCCAGCGCAACTCAAAGTCCGCCGCGTCCCCCTCGATACCGGCCGCGAAAACGTCATCGTCCTTTCGCGGCGGTCAAAAGCCCTGCGCGCCGAGATATTTCGCGGCTTCAGCCGCGTCGAGCTGCGCCGTGACGGCAGGGTGCTGCTTGCAACGCTGCTGATCACCGACGACGGCCTGGTGGGACCTGACGAAATCGGGCTCGCCGAGCCGGCCTTCCGCCGCTTTGCGGAAGGCGAAGGCAGCCTGGTCACGGTCACGCCCGCCGCGCCGCCCGAAAGCCTCGGTGCGGTGCGCGCCAAGATCCACGGGCAGACGCTGAGCGATGCCGCTATCGATGCCATCGTCAGCGACGTCGCTCACTACCGCTATTCCGACATGGAGATCGCCGCCTTCCTGGTGGGTTCGGCGAGCTTCATGACCAGCGGCGAGCTGGTGGCGCTGACAAGGGCGATGGCGCAGGCCGGCACGCAGCTGAAATGGCCAAGTCCGATCGTGGTGGACAAGCACTGTATCGGCGGCATTCCCGGCAACCGGACCTCGATGATCGTGGTGCCGATCGTGGCGGCGCATGGGCTCACGATCCCCAAGACATCCTCGCGCGCCATCACCTCGCCGGCCGGCACCGCCGACACGATGGAAGTTCTGGCCCGGGTCAATGTCGGTGTCGAGGAAATGAAATCGATCGTGGCGGCCTGCAACGGCTGCCTGATCTGGGGCGGCCATGTGAACCTGTCGCCCGCCGATGACATCCTGATTTCGGTCGAGCGGCCGCTGTGTCTCGACACCCGTGAGCAGATGGTCGCCTCGATCCTCTCCAAGAAGCTCGCGGCGGGCTCTACCCACCTCTTGATCGACCTGCCGGTCGGCCCGACCGCCAAGCTGGTCAACGCCACCGAAGCAATGCGGCTTCGCAAACTGTTCGAATTCGTCGGCGACCGCTTCGGCCTGTCCGTCGAGGTGATAACGACCGACGGCAGTCAGCCGATCGGTAACGGCATCGGCCCGGTGCTGGAGGCCGAGGACGTGATGGCGGTGCTGGCCAATGATCCGGGCGCACCGGTCGACCTGCGCGAAAAATCGCTGCGGCTTGCCGCGCATCTGCTCGAATACGATCCCGCGCTTCGCGGCGGCGCCGGCTACGCGCGGGCACGCGACCTGCTCGAGAGCGGCGCGGCGCTCAGGCAGATGCACCGCATCATGGATGCGCAGGGACCGTCGGACTGCAACAGCGATCTCGGCCCGCTCACCTTCGACGTGAAGGCGGCGGCCGACGGCATCGTCTCCGGCATCGACTGCCTGCAGCTCAACCGGCTGGCGCGTACCGCGGGCGCGCCGCTCGACAAGGGCGCAGGCATCAGGCTGTTCAGGAAGATCGGCAGCCGCGTCGAGCAGGGCGAGCCGCTGTATCGCGTCCACACCTTCGACCGCGCGGAATACACACTCGCCGAGACAGCTGCGAAGGCCGACAGCGGCTATGCGATCGTTCCGGCGACAGCGTCGTCCGGCAAGGCCATCTCGTGAGCGAAGTTGCCCTGCACTGCCTGCCTTCCGGCACGGCCGACGCGCGACGGCTGGCGTTCCGGCTTGGCCTGCCGCTGCATGAAGCAGGGATTCACCGCTTTCCCGATGGGGAGATTCGCGTGACGGTCGGCTCTGCCGCGTCGACCAGCATCATCTACGCTTCCCTCGACCAGCCGAACGACAAGTTGATCGCGATCCTGTTTGCCGCGGAAGCGCTGCGGCGCGAGGGGGCGCACCGGCTGGTGCTGGTCGCGCCCTACCTCTGCTACATGCGCCAGGATGCGGCCTTCCATCCGGGCGAGGCGATCAGCCAGCGTGCGCTCGGCCGCCTGCTGGCCGCGACTGTCGACCGCGTGATCACGGTGGATGCGCATCTGCACCGCACCGCCGATATCACGGCGGTTTTTCCCGGCATTGCCTCAGACAATCTGTCGGCGATGCCGGCGATTGCCGAAGCGCTTGCCGGCATCGATCCCGCAACTATCGTCGTTGGCCCGGATCAGGAATCGCAGCCCTGGGTCGGCGATCTCGCCGCACGGCTGAAGCTCGAACATACGGTCGGACGCAAGACGCGCCACGGCGATCGTTCGGTGCAAATCGATTTTGCCGCTCCAGCGGCGTTCGCAGGACGGCCAGTGCTGTTGGTCGACGACATCGTCTCATCCGGCGGTACGCTGATAACCTGCGCCAGGACCCTGAAGCAAGCGGGCGCCGTAACCATCGATGCCGTCATCACCCACGCGCTGTTTCCGGCCGGCATGACCGATGAATTCGCCCGTGCCGGAATCCGTTCGGTGCGCTCGACCTCCAGCGTCGTCCATCCAACCAACGCCATTCCGCTCGACGCCGTGCTTGCAGCCGCGCTACGCAGCGAGCTGACCTGAAGGAGAAGCCGAGCATGAGTGTCATCCTGCGATTTTTCGGCGCGGCCCGCACCGTCACCGGCTCGTGCTGTCTCGTCGAGACGGCATCCGGCCGCTTTCTGATCGATTGCGGATTGTTCCAGGGCCAGAAAACGCTGAAGGAGCTCAATTACGGCGCTTTCCCGTTTCGCCCCTCCGACATTGACGCCGTGCTGCTGACGCACGCCCATATCGACCACAGCGGCATGCTGCCGAAACTGGTGCGCGAAGGCTTTGCCGGCAGCATCCTTGCGACCCGCGGCACCATCGACCTTTGCTCCTGGATGCTGCCGGATGCCGGCAACATCCAGGAATCGGAAGTGGCCGCCCTCAACCGCCGCAATGCGGCGCGCGGGCGATCCGATGTGGCGCCGATCTACACCCAGGCCGACGCCGTCGCCTCGCTGCAGTCCTTCAGGCCCGTCGACTACGAAAGCTGGGTCGACGTGATGCCCGGTGTTCGCGCGCGCTACTGGAATGCGGGTCACCTGCTCGGCTCGGCCTCGATCGAAATCGAATGTGCGGATGCGGCCGCACCCGGCCGGCCGCTGCGCCTGCTGGCATCGGGCGATATCGGCCCGGAAGCAAAGCTGCTGCAGCCCGATCCCAAGGCCCCTAGCGGCTTTGACTATGTGATCTCGGAATCGACTTACGGTGACCGCATCCGTCCCGCCACGACGCCGCAGCAACGCCGCGAGCGCCTCGCCGCGGAAGTCCGCGATGCCGCCGCCGCCAAGGGTCCCCTGCTCATTCCGGCCTTTGCCGTCGAGCGCACCCAGGAGCTGCTGGTCGATCTGGTCGGCCTGATGGAGCGCGGCGAAGTGCCGGCAGCTCCCATCTTCCTGGATTCGCCGCTGGCGATTCACGCCACCGAAGTATTCCGCAAGCATGCGGCCAGCCTCGACAGCGAGGCCGATATCAACGCCATCTTCCGCTCGCCGCATTTGCGCTTCACCGAGACGGTCAACGAAAGCAAGGCGATCGCCAAGCTCACCGGTTTCCACATCGTGATCGCCGCAAGCGGCATGTGCGACGCCGGCCGCATCCGCCATCACCTCAAGCGCTGGCTGTGGAACAGCCGCGCCGCCGTGCTGCTGGTCGGCTACCAGGCAAACGGCACGCTGGGCCGCTTCCTGCAGGATGGCGTCAAGGCCGTGCGCATCCAGGGCGAGGAGATCCGGGTAGCCGCCCGCATTCGCATGCTCGACGAATATTCAGGCCATGCCGACGGCGCGGAAGTCGCGCGCTGGATCGCGGCGCGCCGTCCGATCGAACGCGGCCTCTTCCTCGTGCATGGCGAGGAAGCGGCGATCGCGGGGCTTGCCGAACGTGTTGCCGAGCGCATCATACCCGCCGCCAGGGTCTACCAGCCGTTGCTGGACGACGCCTATGAGCTTGCCGCCCCCGAGCCGCGGCTGCAGGACGGCGAGCGGCGCCGCCGGCTGGCACCGGAAGCCGTCACGCATCTCGACTGGCACAACGACATGTCGCGGCTCATCCTCGACATCAACGACAGGATTCGCGAAGCCGCTGACGACCGCGCCCGCGGCGTCATCGTCCGCCGCCTGCGTCGCGCGCTGGAAAATTCGGCGTAAAGGCGTTGCGCAGCGGGGGGCCGGCGCCCCGCAAGGCATGCCGATGCATATCGCCTGAGCCTCAGGCGCGCTTTACCCGGCCGCCAAATCCTGATCCTACTATCTGCCGACAGGCCGGGACCAACACCGGCAACATCGGGAGAAAGACCGCCATGAAGCTGGGTGCTGCGATTGCCGAAATCATGAAGCGCGAGGGCATCGAGATCCTCTGCGGCTATCCGGTCAATCACCTCATCGAATTTGCCGCCAACGTCGACATCCGCCCGGTCATGGTGCGCCAGGAGCGCATCGGCGTGCACATGGCGGATGCGATCTCGCGTGTCACGTCCGGCAGCAAGATCGGCGCGTTCTGCATGCAGCACGGCCCGGGCGCGGAAAACGCCATGGGCGGCGTCGCGCAATGCTACGGCGAGTCGGTTCCCGTGCTGGTGCTGCCGATGGGCTATGCGCGCAGGCTCGCCAACATCGACCCGAACTTCAATTCCAGCCAGGCGATGAAGGCGTTCTCGAAATCCTCCGAACCGATCATTCTCGCCAGCGAAGTCTGCAACATCTTCCGCCGCGCCTTCACCAGGTTGAAGAACGGCCGCGGCGGTCCCGTCATCGTCGAAATTCCTGCCGACATGTGGAACGAGGAGGTGCCGGAGCCGCTGAACTACACGCCGGTGCTGCGCACGCGCTACGGCGCCGACCCCGTCCATGTGAAGGAAGCCGCCGGCCTGCTGGTCAACGCCAAGCGCCCGGTGATCTATGCCGGCCAGGGCGTGCACTACGCAAAGGCATGGCCGCAGCTGAAGCGGCTCGCCGAGCGGCTGGCGATCCCCGTGACGACCAGCCTCGGCGGAAAATCGTCATTCCCGGAAACGCATCCGCTGTCGCTCGGTTCGGGCGGGCTTGCGGTGCCCCGCGCGGTGCCGAAATTCCTCGCCGAGGCCGACGTGATTTTCGGCATCGGCTGTTCCTTCACCGAAACCTCCTTCGGCATCGCGATGCCCAAGGGCAAGACCATCATCCATGCCACGCTCGATCCCAATCACCTCAACAAGGATGTCGAAGCGAAGATCGGTCTCGTCGGCGATGCCGGCCTGATCCTCGATGCGCTGCTGGAGGAAATCGGCAAGACCGTGACCGCCGATCGCGACCACAGCGCTGTCGCCGCCGAGATTGCCGCGTCCCACAAGGAATGGCTCGCCAAGTGGATGCCGAAGCTGACGTCCAACGACGCGCCGCTCAATCCCTATCGCGTGCTGTGGGACCTGCAGCACACCGTCGACATCAAGAACACCATCATCACCCACGATGCCGGCAGCCCGCGCGACCAGCTCTCGCCGTTCTGGAAGGCGGTGGAGCCCCTTACCTATATCGGCTGGGGCAAGACCACCCAGCTTGGCTACGGCCTGGGGCTGGCGATGGGCGCCAAGCTGGCAAAACCCGACAAGCTCTGCATCAACGTCTGGGGCGATGCGGCAATCGGCTTCACCGGCATGGACTTCGAAACCGCGGTGCGCGAACGGATTCCAATCATGTCGATCCTGCTCAACAATTTCTCGATGGCGATCGAGCTCAAGGTCATGCCGATCTCGACGGAAAAATTCCGCTCGACCGACATCTCCGGCGACTATGCCGCGATGGCGCGCGCCTTCGGCGGATATGGCGAGCGGGTCACCAAGCCTGAGGACATCATCCCCGCGATCAAGCGGGGCATCCAGAAGACGCAGGAAGGCATCCCGGTGCTGCTGGAGTTCATCACCAGCAAGGAGACCGAGGTGTCGCGGCCCGGCACCTGACACAGCACGATCCCGGGAAAAGTGTGCAGCGATTTTTCGGCAGGATCATGCTCAAACAAGAGCCTTGCCGATGCCGCACGTCACCATCATCGAAACCGGGCTCGTCAGCCCCGCCAATCGCGAACGTCACGGATCGTATCCGCAGATGTTCGAACAGATGATCCGTGGGGCGGATGGTTCGGTCACGTTCGACACCGTCAGCATCCCCGCCGGCGAGAAACTGCCGGATGCGGGCGGACTCGAGGCCATCCTCATCACCGGCTCCTCCGCCGGCGTCTATGACGGCTTCGACTGGATCGCACCGCTGGAACGGTTCGTGCGCGCCGCCCATGAGAAGAAGGTGCCGATGGTGGGCGTTTGCTTCGGCCACCAGTTGATCGCTCAGGCGCTGGGCGGCGTGGCGCGCAAGTCGGAGAAAGGCTGGGGCCTCGGGCGGCACGTCTACGACGTCGCCCCCGGCAACGGTATCCTTGATGGCGCGCGGATCGCGATTGCCGCCTCGCATCAGGATCAGGTCATCACGCCGCCGCCGGGCGCGAAGATCATCCTGTCCTCGGAATTCACCGAGCATGCCGGGCTGCTCTATCCCGGCGGCACCACGCTGTCGGTGCAGCCCCACCCGGAATTCTCCGCCGGCTATGCGCTGGCCTGCTGCGAGATGGCGGGAAGCCGCGGCGGCGCACCGGACAGCCTAGTGGCGGCCGCAAAAGCGTCCCTTGCCGAGCCTCTGGAGAGCGCGACCCTCGGGGCAGCGATCACGCGCTTCCTCACGCGATCGAGCTGAACAGGCGGCAGGCGGGACGAAAAACCGCTGCGGAAAGAGCGCCTTGGACGCTGGCTCAAACGCGTCAGGAATGAAATAATCCGACTTTGAACCGCGGCGGTGTGCCGGACCGGTCGGCCCTGCCCTCGTCCGGCGATGGATCATGGAATGGCGACGCTTCCCGAGGACATGTCGGTTGCGATCGATGAGCTGGAATCAGCCATCGCCGACATCGAGTCGCGCCTGGTATCCACCCGCGCCGAGCGCGACGAGTCGAAGGCGCGCCAGGTCGAGCTCGAGATCGAGAACGCCAATCTGCGGCGCGAGCTGGCGGCCGCGCGAGAACGCCAAACCGCAAGCGGCAAAATCCTGAGCGCCATCGCCGATCTCTCCGGCAACGACGACCAGCTGTTGCACTTGATCGCCGAAACCACCGCGAGCTTGTTCGGCGGCTCGAGCGTCACGATCCGGCTGGCGGAAGGCGAGGACTGGGGCAAGTCGATCAATTTCGGCGCCGGTTCGCTTCGCATTCACAGCGACGTACCAGCCGAACAGCGGCGATTGTTCGCAGACAATTTGCCGGGCGCGGTGTTTCGCGAAAACCGTCAGATTCACATTCCTGACCTCGACCACATCGATCCTGCCATGGCGCATTGGCCCGTGGTGGCAGCCCGCGCGGAAGGTGCAGGTACGGTTGCCGGTACGCCGCTCCGTCGCGAAGGCAAGGCGATCGGCGCCTTGATCGTCTTCCGCAACGGGATCGCACCGTTTACCGACGAGGAACTCGCGCTTCAGCAAAGCTTCGCCGACCAAGCCGTGATCGCGATCGAGAACACGCGGCTATTCAACGAAACGCGCGAGACGCTGGAGCGGCAGACCGCGACGGCCGAGATACTGAGGGTTATCGCCGGTTCGCCATCGGATGTGCAGCCCGTCTTCGATGCCATCGCATCCAGTGCCAAGCGGCTGCTCGGCGGGTTCTCCTCGGCGGTGTTCCGCTACGTCGATGGCATGGTCCAGCTCGCCGCGTTTACGCCGACCCATCCGGCGGCCGACGAGGCACTCAGGGCGGACTTCCCGACACCGGTTGAAGATTTCGCGGCGTTTCGGTTGGCCGCGCATGGCCAACCGTTTCCTATCGCGGATACCGAAGCGGTGTCGCATGCACCGGTCAGGGAGATTGCGCGCCTGCATGGCTTTCGTAGCATGTTGTGGGTCCCCATGGTCCATGGCGACGTCACCATCGGCGTCCTCTCCGTGACGCGCGCGGAGCCAGGCGCATTTGCGCCTCACCACACACAGCTGCTGCAGACCTTCGCCGACCAGGCGGTGATTGCGATCGAGAACACCCGCCTGTTCAAGGAAACGCAGGAAGCGCTGGAGCGGCAGACAGCGACAGCGGACATCCTGAAAGTCATCGCCTCTTCGCCGTCAGACACAACGCCTGTATTCGAAGCAATCGCCAGCAGCACCAATCGTCTGTTGGGTGGCTTCTCTACCGCGGTATTCCGCTTCAACGACAAGGCCGCCTATCTCGCAGCGTTCACGCCGACCAATCCGGCCGCCGATGAGTTGCTGAAAATGTCGTTCCCGCAGCCGGTCGACGAGTTCGAGCCGTTCCAGCTGGCACAACACGGCAAGCCGATCCCGGTCTCCGACACCGAAGCGATCCCGCATCCCGGAATCAAGAAGATCGCGCAGAGGCGCGGTTTCCGCAGCATGCTGTTCGTGCCCCTGATGAACGCCGGAACGCCGATCGGGATTATCAGCGTGACGCGCAAAGAGACCGGCTCGTTCGCTCCACACCACGTCGAACTGCTGCAAACCTTCGCCGACCAGGCGGTGATCGCGATCGAAAACACGCGACTGTTCAACGAGGTGAAGGCCCGCACCGAGGAGCTGAGCGAGGCGCTGGAGCAGCAGACCGCAACCGCCGACGTGCTCAAGCTGATCAGCCGTTCGGCCTTCGACCTCCAGCCGGTTCTGGACACGCTTACGGAATCCGCCGCGCAACTCAGCAATGCCGACATGGGCGCGATCGCACTCAAGGACGACCGCGGCTACTATCACGCGACCAACTACAACTTCCCGATCGACTGGGTCAGGGTGGTCGATGTTTACCGCCTGCAGCCCGGAAGAGAGAGCATCATCGGCCGCGCGCTGCTGGCGCGGGGGCCCGTCCAGATTGCAGACGCATTGACCGACCCGGAATATGGCTATCCCGACATGCAGCAGGTCGCCGGCTACCGTTCCCTGCTCGGCGTTCCGATGGTGCGCGGCGGCGAGCCGATCGGCGTGCTGTTCCTCGGCCGCAAGATCGTCGAGCCATACTCGGAAAGGCAGGTCGAGCTGGTCTCGACCTTCGCCGACCAGGCGGTGATCGCCATCGAGAACGTCCGCCTGTTCAACGAGGTGCAGGCCCGCACGGAAGAACTGAGCGAATCCCTGCAGCAGCAGACGGCGGTCGGCGACGTGCTCAAGGTGATCAGCCGCACGACCTTCGACCTGCAGCCGGTGCTCGATACCCTCGTCAACACCGCGGCGATCCTGTGCAATGCCGACATGGCCTTCATCATGCGCCGCGTCGGCGACGAGTACCGCGCGGGTGCCGCCGTTGGCTTCTCCGAGACCTATATCGACTTCCTCACCCATCATCCGCTGACGGTCGACCGCGGCTCGGTGACCGGCCGCGCCGTGCTCGAAAGGCATCCCGTCCAGATTCTGGATGTGGCAGCCGATCCAGAATACACGCTCAGCGAAGCACAGACCCTGGCCAACCAGCGCACGGCGCTCGGCGTGCCGTTGCTGCGCGAGAGCGAACCGATCGGCGTGATCGTGCTGGCGCGCCGGCGCGTCGAGGCGTTCACGCAGAAGCAGATCGACCTCATCGCCACCTTCGCCGACCAGGCGGTGATCGCGATCGAGAACGTCCGCCTGTTCGACGAGCTGCGCCAGCGCACCGGCGACCTGTCGGAAGCCCTCACCTACCAGACCAGCAGCGCCAACATCCTGAACGTGATCGCCTCCTCGCCGACCGATGTTCAGCCCGTCCTAGCAGCCATCGTCGAAAGCGCCTGCGAACTTTGCGAGGCTCATGATGCCATCGTCCTCCTGAAAGATGGCGACGACCTGCGCTTCAATGCACATCACGGACCGATTCCCATCGGCTTCGAGAAGTGGCCGATCAACCGCCGCTGGACCGCCGGGCGGGCATTTCTGGACCGAAAAGCAGTATATCTGCGTGATCTTCTCTCCGACTC
>JABUBP010000095.1_pt1 | contig 18402 bp, 19 predicted proteins | sample 7240331 | NCBI WGS metagenome assembly JABUBP01 (sample SAMN07256347, study PRJNA390944) | subsurface metagenome | isolation source: Methane hydrate marine sediment | place: Pacific Ocean: Eastern North Pacific, ODP site 1244 | collected 2002 | reverse complement strand
GGGGGAGGTATTCGTCCGGGAGCTGGTCGATGGCGTGTTGACAAACAAGGATAGGATTGATAGCATGATTCAAACCTATGCCCCTGCCTGGCCGGTGGCGCAACTGGCGACGATTGACAGGAACATCCTGAGGCTTGCTATTTTCGAGATTTCGTTGAATAATAGGGTGCCGGTTAAGGCGGCAATTAATGAAGCCGTAGAGCTGGCCAAGACCTTTGGCAGCGAAAACTCGGCGAAATTCATAAACGGGGTTTTGGGCACCGTTAGTGCCCAATCAAGTAGAGAAAGGGGGTGAAAAGGTGGCCACCGTCTTCGAAAGAGTAAAGAAGATCATCGTAGATCAATTAGGCGTCGAGGAGCAGCAGGTGATACCCGATGTCTCCTTTATTGATGACCTGAACGCTGATTCCCTGGACCTGGTGGAGTTGATCATGGCCATCGAGGAGGAGTTCAGCGATGACAACAAGCAGATACGAATACCGGATAAGGATGCAGAGGGGATAAAGACGGTGCAGGATACCATCGATTATATTAAGGAGCTAGGGATAGAGGACGAGTAGTTAAGCAGGCTGAATTAAACCTTCGCTCCCCATTCCTACGCAGGGCCTAAGACAGCGCTCCCAGAATTAGATTTGGAATTATGCCCCGTATCTCGATTTTGTCAGCAAAAGTGAATACCCCGGTGTCGAACTTCTGAAGAATATCCCTCGTAAATACAATATGCCGCTTGCCAACGTCACCACCGCGGATGAATACGGATATATGGTAGTGATGGAGGTGTTGCGGCATTTCAATTCCCCCCAACGTCTCATGACAGAACAACACTGAGACCTAATATCCGCCGCGTGGCCTCGATCTGCCGGGTAGGCTGGCCGACGTCGGCCAGCCTACCCATTTTCATGCTGAACTTGTTTCAGCATCCCCTGTTTCATGACGGAGCATCACTGAGATTGCCACGTCCCCCGACCTGTCGGCCTCGGGACAAGCTGAAACGCCCATGTCATTCCCGCGCAGGCGGGAATCCAGGCCCATGGGTCTTTAGGTTCCCGCTTCCATTTTTAATCTTCAGGAGATGGGGAAGCCTGCTGGATATCCTCAGGAAATCGTTTGTGATGGCAAATCCCAGAGTGTTATAGTCCAAAAGGCTATATCAAGATTCTATCAACCCGTCTCTGTGAAAGTGGAGCCTGATATAGATTCCTCCTCGCCACTTGTATCATAGTTAGCGGTGCGAGTAGGCTTTGATACCCAACCATCGGGGGCTATTCCTGCCCCACGCTACCGCTCCAATTTCCCCTAAAACGCACCAAATTCAAACAAATTAGCCCATTAAACTATTAAGCTATGAAACAATATCGAATGATGAAAATAGCCCAGAATGAGCCGCTAGAGGGGATATAATATTTTGTGTCTCTCAAGATTTTGGTGAAGCTTGATGAAGGCCGGGAGATCAGTGCCTTGGGTTGGTGTGTCATAACCTGACCGATCATAACCCCACATATATGAATATATGAGATTCGTTTCTTTGGTATTGGGGGATAACATTTTTATGGGTAGGTGAGAGCATCCGCTATCTCTTTACGGTAATAGGTCGGAGCAGATGCTCCGACCTACCATATTCTCGCAATTTAAACCCGGTTTCTTAGCTGATTCAGCCAGCGGCTTCCGTTTTTACCCTGACTAGATATAACCTCACATTTTTATTTGTACTTTGAACAGTCGTCTCCACCATGACCTGCGTGGAGCAGTCAACAACCTGACCTGGTTCTCAAGAAAACGTATGCGCTCTTGCGCCGCGCCCAGTTGACCGGCAAGCTGTAGGTTTCTTTCCTGTAGCTCCCTGAGCATGTCCATACCCTGGGTAGAGCCTTTGTCCAGGGGTTTTTGGACTGCCAGGCTGGGTGGAATTTCCAGGATGCGGTATTCGCTTCCGTATTTGCCAGCGCGAAGCTCAGCCGGGAGCTTGCCATCCTTGACAAGCCGCCTCACCGTTTTTGGGGATACCCCAATTGCGGATGCGGCTTCTTTTATGGATAGGCCCTGGTTTGACATCGGTATTGCGTAAGGGTATACCCAGGGCAAGGGTTTTGTCAAGGGGTTGTTAGACTGGTTCGGTTATTACTGTTGAATAAGGAATTTCTCTGCGGAAATTGCAGCGGTAGCTCCATCACCGGCGGCGGTGATGGCTTGTCGTGAAGAGTTTTTGCGGATATCGCCCGCAGCAAAGATACCCTTTATCTCTGTTTCCATCCGCCCATCGGTAGGAATGCGGCCCTCTTCATCCAGGGAAAGGAGCTTCCCGATGCAATCGGTATTGGGGCGTTGTCCCACATAGATAAAGGCTGCTGCTGCATCCAGGGTGGAGCTCTCGCCTGTTTTTACATGGCGCACCCTGAGCCCGGTGACCCGCTCATCGCCCAGGATCTCCTCGACCACCGTGTCCCAGAGGAAAGCCATTTTTTTATTGGCGAAGGCTCTCTCCTGGAGGAGCCTTGAGGCGCGAAGCTGATCGCGGCGGTGAATCAGGATCACCTCGGAGGCAAATCTGGTGAGCAGGATCCCCTCCTCCACCGCTGAGTCCCCGCCACCGACCACGGCCACCACCCGATCCTTAAAGAAGGGGCCATCGCAGGTGGCACAATAGGACACCCCTTTGCCGGTGAGCCGTTCCTCCCCGGGCACGCCAAGCCTGTTGAACTCGGCGCCGGTGGCAATGATCACCGCGTTTGCCAAATAGTCGCCCTCGGTGGTTTCAATCACAGTTCCTCCCATGGCGAGTGCGATCCCGTAAACCTCGGCAGCGACGGTCTCCAGGCCATATTCTGTGGCCTGCCGGTGCATGAGTTCGCCAAGCTCGAGCCCTGAGATGCCATCAGGGAAGCCGGGGTAGTTTTCCACGTGCGCGGCATTGGCGATCTGACCGCCAAAGATGCCCTTTTCAATAAGCAGGGTGCGCAGCCGGGCTCTGGATGCATAGAGCCCTGCGGTCAAGCCCGCCGGCCCGCCCCCCACAATAATCACCTCATAGGTGTTACCCATAGCCAGCCTCGCAGGGTGCCGCTAGTTGGTGCTGAGGATTTCGTCTAAAGCCTTCTTGAGCTCGGCTTTAGGTCTGAAGCCAACGATCTGGCTCATTGGCTTGCCGTCTTTAAACAGAAGCATGGTGGGGATGGCGGAAATGCCATACTTAGTGGCATTCTGGGGGGCCTCATCGACATTTAGTCTGGCAATGCCTACCCTCCCTTTATACTCCTCTGCCAGGTCATCCAGTATCGGGGCCACCGCTTTGCATGGGGCGCACCATGGTGCCCAAAAATCCACCAGCATCGGTGTTTCCGCCTGAAGCACCGTTTGGTCAAAGGTGTTGTCGTCAATATCCACTGGTTTTTCCATAACTACCCCTTTCCGTTAGCTAATCCCCTTCTTAATCGCCTCCACCACCCCCTGCTCCACCGCCCGTTTCGCCATGAAGACGGCGCTCTTAATTGCCTTGGCCTCGCTGTTCCCGTGGGCGATGATCACATTCCCGTTTACCCCCAGGAGGGGCACCCCACCGTGCTCGGCGTAATCCAGGGCCTGGATCGCAGTGCGAATGCTACGCTCCACGATCATCCTGAACAAGGGTAATCGTGCGAGCTCCTGGCGCAGCGACTGGATTACCATCTCCCCGATCCCCTCGCCAGTCTTAAGCACCACATTGCCGGTGAAACCATCGGTGACGATCACGTCAGCGACACTGCGGGGGATATCATTTCCCTCCACGTTGCCCACGAAGTTCAGGCCGGTGTCTTTCAGCAGCTGGTGGGTCTCGCGTACCAGAAGGTTCCCCTTGTTCTCTTCCACCCCGTTTGAGAGGAGGCCAATTCGCGGGCGTGTCAGTCCGAAAATCCTTTCCATATAAACGCTGCCCATTTGAGCAAATTGAACCAGCTGGCTCGGTTTGCAATCGGCGTTGGCTCCTAAATCGATCAGGAGCACGGAGTGCCATGGGAGGACAAAGAGGAAGCCCAGGGCGGGGCGCTCAATCCCCTCGATACGCTTTAGGGTAAGCGTGGCGGCGGCCATTACCGCCCCACTATTGCCTGCCGAGACAAAGGCGGAGGCATTGCCATTTTTTAGGAGGTTTATGCCCACTACAATGGAGGAATCCTGCTTCTCGCGCACCGCCTGGGCGGGGTGATCCTCAAACTCCACCACCTCACTGGCATCAGCAATAGAGATATCAGAGCGCTGATCTTTTAGCTCCGCCGCAATGGCGCTCCGTTTGCCTACCAGCACCACCTCTACCCCTAGCTCGCGGGTAGCTGCTAATGCTCCCCGCACTACCTCTCGGGGAGCATTTTCCCCTCCCATAGCATCCAAGGCGATTCTCATCTTAAGTACCCGCGCTTTCCCATAGGTCGCATCGCCCACCCCATCGGGCAAGCACCTTGCCCTCCCCGAAGACCTGAGAGATCTCACACACACTGGGGCAGGCCTTGCATTCGAAGGAGGAGGTGCGAAAATTGGCTTCCGCCGCCGTGAACCCTTTGAACCTCGTCCCGTTGCCCCGAATCGCCATCTCCTCATGGGTAAGAAGCGCTACCCCAACGGCCCCCAGCACCTCATGGTGGGGGGGCACGATTACCTTGGTGCCCAGGGTTTCCTCGAAAGCCCTCACCATGCCCTGGTTAAAGGCGACACCCCCTTGAAACACGATGGGGGGCCGAATCTCCATTCCCAGGCCTACATTGTTCAGGAAATTTCGTACCAGGGCCTGGCAAAGGCCGTAGGTAATATCCTCGATGTGGTGCCCCATTTGCTGCTTATGGATCATGTCTGACTCGGCGAAGACGGTGCATCGCCCGGCGATGCGCACCGACTTTTTACTCTGAAGCGCCTCCTTGCTGAAATCCTCGATCTGCATATTCAGGCGTTGCGCCTGCTGATCGAGGAAGCTTCCCGTGCCCGCAGCGCAAACCGTGTTCATCCCAAAGTCGGTAACGATGCCCTCTCTAATCATGATCATCTTTGAGTCCTGCCCCCCGATCTCGATAACGGTCTGCACATCGGGGATGAAGTGAACTGCGGCCACCGCCTGGGCACTGATCTCGTTCTTGACAACATCGGCGCTCACCATCACCCCTGCCAGGTAGCGTGCGCTCCCCGTGGTGCCCACGCCTTTAATCTGGGCCTCCGCAGGTAGCCTTGTCGCCAGCTCTTTAAGGCCCTGCTGGATCATGGCGATGGGCCTGCCCTGGGTGCGCAGATAGAGGGAGGTAACGAGCCGGTCCTCCTCATCGAGCGCCGCAAGCTTGGTGGTCACCGAGCCCACATCGATGCCTAAGTACATCCCGTTATTTAGAGGCAAAAAACTCCTCCTTGATCCTGGCCATTATCTCCGGCTGGCCAAGCAGGTCCACCACTGTCATCGCCAGGGCCTTCGCCCCATCGAAGAGCCCGCGATTTCCCTCCGCAGTGGCCGCTGCCGCGGCGAACTCCGGGGAGTGGAGCAAAACATCCAGTGGGGCGATGGCTACCATAGGGTGAATGGTGGGCAACAACGCGCTCACATTGCCCACGTCGCTGGAGCCAAGCGCTGTCTCTGAGGGGGGGCCTAAATTGCGTCCCAGGGTCTCCATATTCTTGGAGAATACCTCTGCCAGAGCAAAGTTGGTCTTGAGCGGGGCGTAGTATGCCATCCACTTATACTCCAGGCGAGCCCCCGTAGCCAGAGATGCTGCCTTAAAACAGTTTAGCACTTTCTCTCTCAATTCATCAAGGTAGGTCTTATCCTCGGCGCGCACCAGGAAGTTCCCCGCAGTATAGGCGGGTACGATATTTGCTGCCTCGCCCCCCTGGGTAATGATGCCGTGGATGCGCGCCTGCTCCCTGATATGCTGCCTGAGAGAATTGATCCCGCTAAAGGCCTGGATCATCGCTTCCAGGGCATTGACCCCTTCCTGGGGATATGCGGCGGCGTGGGCCGCTTTGCCTTTAAACTCCACCTCCAGACCCATGCAGGCCAGGGCTTTGATGCTTGACATGTCCGCCACGCTGGGGTGCACGATCATGGCGGCATCTATATTTTCGAAGGCGCCCCGTTCCGCCATGATCACCTTGCCCCCATAAAGCTCCTCGGCGGGGGTGCCGATAACGACCACGCTACCTCCTGCCTCGTCGATGGCACCCCTTAAGGCAACGGCGGCGCCCACCGCAGCGGTAGCGATTATGTTGTGGCCGCAGGCGTGTCCCACCTTGGGCAGGGCATCGTATTCCGCAAGAAGGGCGATGGTCGGTTTCCCCGAGCCATAGCTCCCGCGAAAAGCGGTGGCCAGCTGGCAAATCCCCTTTTCGACCTTAAAACCGTTTCTCTCCAGGTACTCCGTCAGCCAACCGGATGCTTTTACCTCATGGAAACCGAGCTCGGGGTTTTGGTGAATCCTCAGGCTCAGCTCCTTAAGCTCCTCCCGGTGAGCATCCACCCCCCCGGTCGCCATCGCTTTCAGCTTCTCTATATCCATTTTTTCGCCCTTAACCCACGTTCTTTTTGGACCGTCGCTTTGATATTAGAGATCGGCTTATAGTAACCGAGCGACCAGAACGAAATACCCTCGGCGATTATTATAAACCGATGAAGCAGACATTTCTAGCTCCAATGAGGGACTTAGTATTGACCCAAGACCAGCAGCAAGGTATAATTTCGCCGCCTCTTGAAGGTGAGGGAAGTGGATCGATTTACTCTGGAGCGCTATCGCGGATGTCTGGTAGGGCTTGCCGTGGGCGATGCCCTGGGAGCCCCCGTGGAGGGGATGGGGCGGGAGGAGATCGCGCGGCGATACGGTCGGGTGAGGGAGCTTTTTAGCGGGGGTTGGCTGGGGCTGGGAGCCGGGGAGTGGACCGATGACACGGCGATGATGCTCTGCATCGCCCGCAGCATCGTGGAAAAGGGGCGCTTTGACCCTGAGGATGTCGCCCTAAAATTTCTCGGCTGGTTTCGGGCCGGGGCTTTGGGGATCGGGCGCACTACCTGGGTCGCCCTTGAGGAATTGCGTGGCGGCGCCCCCTGGCAGGATGCGGGGCGGATCGCCCACCAGAGGCTGGGAGGACTCTCCGCGGGCAATGGCAGTATCATGCGCTGCGCCCCCATCGCTCTCCTCGATGCCAAAAACCACGAGAGGTTGATAAAAGAGAGCATCGATAGCTCCCTGATCACCCATTGGGACCCCAGGGCTTGCTGGGGGGCGGTGGCACTAAACCTGGCGATCACCCAACTACTTTATAGAGATAAAGCTACCCTTATTGACAAGGTCGTAACCAAAATTAAACAACCCGATGTTAGAGGGGCGCTGGAGAAGGTCGAAAAAATGAGGATGGCGGACCTGGTGCCCTCAGGCTTTGTCCTGGACACCCTTCAGGCTGCCCTCTGGTGCTTCTTGAATACCTCCTCCTTCGAGGATGCCCTGGTATCTGCGGTAAACCTGGGGGGCGATACCGATACCATCGGCGCGGTATGTGGCGCTCTCTCCGGAGCCTGGTATGGTCTGGAGAAGATACCCTCAAGGTGGCAGCAGCCGCTGGCGGGAAGGCTGGAGGTCATCGAGCTGGCTACTAAGATTTATGAGCTTGCGCAATCTACATCTTCAGCTCGCGGAGCCTCTGGGAAAAGCGAATCAGGTCATCGCGCAGAATCATCCCGATAAGCCTACCCTCCCTGACCACAGCCACCAGTTCCAGATTCTCCTCATCCATTCTCTCGAGGATGCTGAGGGCCTCATCGGAAGGCTGCACCATTTTCAGACTTTCCACGGGGGTCATAGCCTGCCCGGTGGTGGTGAGGTCCCAGTACTCCCGGGGCACCTTCTTGACCTGTTGCATGGTAAGTGACCCGACCACCCTATCTCCATCGGTAACCAGGAAGCACTGGCTTGAGGTGGTGAGCAGCGTCTCATTTACCAGTTCCCTGATGGTGAAGTGGCGCGGAACGCGTGGAAAATCCCTGGTCATCACATCTTGAGCGGTGAACCCCTTTATGGATTCGCGCAGCGTGCTCTGGCGGTAGGTCGTGCGGGCGGCGCTGTGGAGGAAAAACCCGAGAAAGATGAACCACAGGCCGTCGAGCCCGCCCAGTATGAGCAGGATGAAAAAGCCCCCGATAATAAATAGATATGAAACCCCGTACCCCGCCATCGTGGCAATTCGTGTTGCTCGCATATAGTTTCCCGTGACCAGCCAGATGATGGAGCGCAGCACCCTGCCGCCATCGAGGGGGAAGCCGGGTATCATGTTGAAGATGGCGAGGATACCGTTGATATAGGCAAGCCACCCGGTTAAGGCTGCCACATACTCGTTGCCGCTACTTAATAGGGAAATGCCATAGAATATACCGGCGAGCGCTATGCTACACAGTGGCCCGGCGGCAGCCATTCTTAGCTCGCTGGTGGGGTGAGAGACCTCTTTTCCGATGTGAGCAATGCCACCGAAAAAGAAAAGGGTGATGCTCTTTGCCGGGATGCCCTCTCTCCTGCCCACCAGGCAATGAGCCAGCTCATGGGCTAGAACCGAGGCGAAGAAGAGAAGGCTGGTGGCGATGCCCACCATCCAATAATAGGCTGTAGACCAGTCATAGCCGCTGGGAAAAACGGATAAGGAGAGGAGCACCGTGATAAAGATAAAGATGAGAAACCAGCTATAGTCCAGCCGGAAGGGGATACCGAAGATCTTGCCCAGTTGAATCGATTTACCCACGTTCCTTAATTCACATTACAGCAACGGTTAGGGAGTGTCAATGAGCTTTACTAAGCAATCGCCTTGAAATTAGAGGTCGGCTTCCTGTAGAGGAGTGTCTTGGACGAAAAAGTGTCAATTTTCTGTATTCGTCCAGTACATTAGTGAAACGTCACCGTTCGTCGGCTTTTTACCTGTCATTGCGAGGAGCCCTGGTGATGAAGCAATCCGGGGGTGGTGGCCAAACAATGAGATTGCCGCGCCCCGACTTGTCGGGGCTCGCAACGTACTATGAGGTTTCTGTCAATGGCCCTGGCAAATTGTTTCATTGTATTAATCTTGAGATTCCGAAACAAGTTCGGAATGACAGAGGCGTTCGGAATGACAGAGGCATTCTGAATGGCATAGGCATTCGGAGACATATCGACCGCTTTTTCCGGCATATCACGCCATCAACCTTTAAAGGCTGGCTTAATATAGCTGATTTCTTCCACCTTGTCATGCTGAACTTGTTTCAGCATCCCATGGGTAGCCTAGAGCTGATGCTCCAACCTATCCATAAACACATACCCCATCCCTTGATTAGAATTGAAGGTGGAGGCAGGCTTTTAGTAGCGTTTGGGCTAGGGCAAAAGGGGCAGGAAACCGATGAGCTTATAGGCTAGTTTGGCGGCGAGGAAGGCACAGGATGAGGGCCCCTCCCTGGGGCAGAGCTCCACGACATCGCAGCCCACGATGCGTCTCTGCTCCGCTACCCTACGCAGTATCTTAACTATTTCATGCCACCCCATGCCCCCGGGCTCCGGGGTGCCCACCGCTGACATGATCGACGGATCGAGGACATCGAGGTCAATGGTGACATAAACATCATCGGAAAGGGCGGAGACGATCTTTTCGTCCAGTGCGTCCAGCGGGGTGTCTTGGGCGAAAAAGGGGTGCAGGTCATTTTCGGTGATGAAGCGGTGCTCCTCCTGGCTCAGGCTGCGGATGCCCACCTGAACAATGGGGCAGCACTCCAGCACCCTTCTCATCACACAGGCGTGGCTGTATCTTGAGCCCTCGTACTCATCGCGGAGGTCGGCGTGGGCGTCCAGTTGCAGTACCGAGAGGCCATCGAACCGCTCCCGAAAGGCCCGCACCATGCCGACGGTGAGCGAGTGCTCCCCGCCAAGCATCACCACAAACTTGCCTTTTTGGATCAGGTCGCTTGCTACTTTATATACGCGTTCTGCTGTCTCCTCCGGCCCCTTCATGGAAGGCTGAAGCTCGGGCAGGGTGTGAATCCCCACCAGGTGGATTTCCCGGTCGAGCTCATGGTCGTACAGCTCCAGGTAGTGGGAGGCATCGATGATGGCCTTGGGGCCATCGCGGGAGCCGCTCCTCCAGTCGGTGGTGCTGTCGTACGGGATGGGGAGGACCACCACCTTCGATGTCTCGAAGTCGGTGTATTGGGGGGGGGGGAACGCGAAGTTCCGCGGGGGGTAGAATCCTTCCAAAAATTCCGCGTTCATCGGATGATCAGTTCTTTCTCCAGGATGAAGGAGGGCTTCTTTCTGCTCGCGATGAGCTTGGCGGAGCTCTCAGCCAGGGCGCTTACCATGATGGGAAAGGCGATGGTGGCATCGGAGTTTATGGTAACGGTGGCCGCATCAGGGGTGATCTTCCGCCAGGAGCGGGCCTCCTCGAAGGTGCAGCCACTCAGTCCTCCCCATTGTGGGGAGTCGGTAGTGACCTGGATGGCGTATTGGTGCCCCTTAAGCTCCTTGCCAAAGATATCGCCACAAAGCTCCACCTGCTGGATAAAATTCTTCGGCGTCCCTCCGCCGATGAAGATTACCCCTGTGGAGGGAGCGGAGCAGGCGATCTGGATCATCTCGACAGTATCTTTAATCACATCGAAGAGGAGGTGACTTTCCCCTTTCACCCGCGCCGCAGCGAGCGCCGTGCCAAAGACGCTGTCCCCAGGGGCGGGGCAATAGATAGGGAGGTTGGCTTTGGCCGCAGCGGTGAGCATCCCCACCTCCTTCCCCTGGCTGGAGAGCGCTTTGCCCAGTAGAAAGAAAAACTCCCTGGTGGTATAGGCTCGGTTCTGTTCCAGAGAGGAGGAGAAGTCGATGACAAACCTCTCGGTCTCATCGAATTCCGTCGCCGAGAGGAATGTATCATAGATTCGATAGATATTTGAGCTCGCCAGCTCTTGGTCATCTGTGCAACTATCGCCCTGCCAGTGGGATCTTCCCAGGCTCTCGTGGAGGTCATGAAAGAGATTGGCACCGGTCGATACCAGGCAGTCGATGAGGCGATTCTCGATGAGGTAGACCATAACCTGGCGCATCCCCGCCGGGACCATGGCGCCGGCCAGTCCCAGGAGGATGGTGCGCTTCCCGGCGAGCATCTGCGACCAAATTTCCACGCCGCGCGCTAGGTTTCTCGCCTGGAAGGATGTCCCCGCCATCCGCTGCACCAGTTCGGATACAGAGCATCCCTGGGATATGGGGAAAGGGGTGGTCGGCTTTTCATATTTGCGCACTTTTTCGAACTCTACTTAGCATGACTCTTTGGCCCAATGCTACGATGTCTGGTTAAACTCCATCTACGTCGAAGAAGGCGGCTAATTTTTAGAACTCAAGGTGGCGCGACTTCTTAGCCTCACGCTACAATATCCAGTTGCTCTCCATCTTGCCTGAACGGGGCTAATAAGCTAGACAGCTTTCAAGTCCGCCGTCTCCACATGGGAGTATTCCAAACCCCTGTTGAGGAGGTAACTCTTTATCTCGGTGAATTCAAATCTGTCCTTGAGTTCCCTGATCGCTTGCTCCGAGTCAAAGTCCTTGCAGGAGAAAATATCTATATTGACATAACGTCTTTCGGGGAAGGTGTGGATGCTGATATGGCTCTCCGCGATAAGCACGAAGCCCGATATCCCCCAATCCTCGGGTTTTGAGCCGATATATTTATGGACCCGTGGCGGTTCCACCTTAGTCATCCCGATCTGGGATGGGTAGTGGTCCAAGAGCTCGTAGATCAGGTCTTCACTCTCCAGCGTCTTGCGATTGGCCCCAAAACCATCGATAAGTAGGTGCATCTCACCCCCCTTTCTCTTTTCGCTCTTAACCCATGTTCTTTTTGAACAAAAACCTCACGGGTAGAGGGCGGCTTTCTGTAGCTTTAGCGACTAGTACGAATAAACAAAACATATCCACCCCCCCATTTGTTGGGGAAAGTGGAGTGTATATAGATTGTCAAGTCGCTACTATTGCTTCGCTGCTTCGATAAGCTTACCCTCGTACCACTTGTCCAGGTCTTCTTTCCTGACGCGATAGGCTTTGCCAATCTTTGCCGCAGGAAGCTTCCGATCGCGGCACCACCGTTGAATAGTGGGCCTACTCACCTTCAGGATTCTGGTCATCTCCTCCACAGACAATAATTCATCTTCGTCCACAAAGAACCAGTCCCCCTTCTTTGCCCCGAATATCGGGACACCAACGTTTTGGCGATAATAGCACACTTTTCAGCACAATGCAATGCTTTTACGCACTTGATTTTTTCCGCCGATACACTATCAGCCAGATTCCCAACGCCAGCGATATGGATATAATGACCGCAATCCCAATACCAACCCAGGTTCCTGTACCCAATGCCAGCTGCTGTGGAAGGCTCCGACGTTGCGGTTGGGGTCGGTGTTGGTGTAGGTGTAGGTGTTGGTGTAGGTGTTGGTGTAGGCGACTCGCTCCCTGGGATGTACTTTAGCGAGCCCATAAGCTGGTCTTCGAGGCCCATAAGCTGGTCTTGGGGAAGGAAACGACGGACATCAACCCACACAAAAAGAAATGGGATCTCAGCCTTATCGACTTTCCTGATAATATCGTAATCGCCTGATTCACCATGGTTGGGGAATTGCAGATATATAACCTCGCTTAAATCAATTGTATCACCAGCCTTGTCAGGGAAGGGCCTTATTGTTGTGGTATAGCTAGAATTTAGCGTCACCTTGGTGCCACTTACCGTATGTTCGGCTATGACATGGCCGGTAATCCTGGCTTCACTTGCCGACATTGGTAAGTCTTTTGTGCAGCTAGCGCGGCCCTGGATGGTAGCAGTAAAAACTTCGTCACCGTGAATCTCTGTCTTACTGAAGCTAACCGGTTCATAGCTGATCTGGAAATATTCCTCGGCAATTTGGGCTGCTGCCGGGGGAGAGCCGATAAGGCAAAGGAGTATTACCGTAATTAAGGCAATTGCCACATGCCGAACAACCCCCAGCCTAATGAAATCATGTCTCATTGAGAATTTTAAAATATCAGATCTCGCAGAGCATGACAAGCCCACCGCTTTGGTCCTTAATCCGTGTATCGAAAGAGAAGATTGCCCGACTTCCACCGAACCTGTCACTGCCCGTCTCCTACCGTACCTGTAACTGCCCATCTCCTACAGTACCTGTCATTGCCCGACTTGATCGGGCAATCCAGAAATTGGCTCGGCATGCTTCCTGGATCATCCGGTCAAGCCGGATGATGACCCCTTAATACGTTAATAAAGAGTAGAACGCAAAGCTAAGCTGATTCGCTTAGATTAACACCAATGAGGAGGCCTTTTGAATCTGGCCTCACGGATTGAGGTTTGGTCCGCTCACCGAGTAGTAGTTATGAGCCCGCTATGGCCTTAATAAAATGAATATAGGGGCGGCGTTCGCCGCAGCATTTGCGTGCTTAGCGCCCCGGTAAAAGGGTGCATGGGACTAAACGGCTGACTACTTCATGGAGACCAGCGTTCGTCTCAGTTCAAAAATAGCGTGGTAGGTGGCGCGGCGCTTCACCTGGTGGCGTAAAGGGGGGTATTGGCCAAGAACAAGCCTTGTCTCCCTCCCATCGTCGATGGCGATGTGGACGGTGCCGATAGGCTTCCCCTCATCCTCGGTAGGGCCGGCCACGCCGGTGATGCCCACCCCGATGTCGGCCCCCAGCCGCTCTCTCGCCACCCTGGCCATGTCCCCCGCCACCTCTGGACTGATGGCGCCATGCCGGGCGATGAGCGCGGTGCTTACCCCGTAGGAGATCTTCACCTCATTGGTATAGGCTACCAGCCCCCCTTTGAAGTATTTGGAACTTCCGGGAACATCGGTTATGGTATTAGCGAGTAGTCCCCCGCTGCACGATTCCATAGTGGCCAGGGTAAGCCCCTTTTCCACAAGGAGCGTGCCCACCAGGCCCTCCAGGGTTTCCTCGTTGCTGCCCCAGATAATATCGCTGAGAAGGGAGCGGAGCTCGATTTCCCTTTTAGCTATCATCTCCTCTGCCTCCTCCCTTTTCTTAGCTTTGGCGGTCAGGCGCAGGTGAATGCCATCGGTCTTGGCGTAGACGGCTAGGGTTGGGTTGTGGGATGAGAGGAGGGGTTTTACCACCTCGGCGACGCCCGCTTCGGTCATGCCCAGGGTCTTGATAGTACGTGACAGAATGACCTCGCCTTGCAGCATCTCCCTCAGCCTCCCCGCTACATCCGTCTCCCACATGTGCCGCATCTCCGATGGCGGGCCGGGCATGGCGATCAAGATTTTAGGTTCTCCCCGCTCCCCTCGCCCTTTCTCCAACCACCAGCCGGGTGCGGTGCCCGATGGGTTGGGGATCGCCTGGGCCGAGGGGATGAGGGTGGCCTGCTTGACATTGCTTTCGGGCATGGTGAAGCCGCGATGGGAGAATAACGCCCTCAGCCCACGCTCAAGCTCCGGGTCTACGCTCAGCTCCTCGCCAAGCATCGCGGCGATGGCCTCGCGGGTGAGGTCGTCCTCGGTGGGGCCCAGGCCCCCGGTGGTGAGCACGACATCGGAGCGGCCCCAGGCGCGCTCCAGGCATTCCCTCAACCTATCGAGGTTGTCGCCCACCTGAGTGACCCACAGCAGGTCGATCCCCAGTGGCGGCAATTGTGAGGCGAGGTAGGAGGCATTGGTATCGGTAATCTCTCCCAAAAGGAGCTCGGTGCCGATGGAGATGATCTCTGCTTTCATCTATACCTCTACGATGCGGCGACCTTTTGAAGGATTTGCGCAACAACCTCCGCCGCCCGCTTCCCTGAAAGCAGCATGCCGCCGAAGGTGGGGCCCATCCGGGGCAGCCCGTAGATCGTGGCCACCGCCATGCCGCAGACCACCAGCCCGGGGTATACCTCACCGGTATGTTCCACCACCGCGTCCTCTGACCCCGCGATCCAGAGGGCCCCCTCGCCTTTCGTCTTGATCAACCCCCGCTGCTCCAGCTTTTTGACCACGCTGGCATCGTGGCCGGTGGCATCGATCACCACCTTTGATTCCAGGGGCACCGGGTCGAGGGCAGCGATCTCCCGTGGCAGGTGAGCGATGGGGCTCCAGTTGACCACCACACCTGCCATTCGGTTATCCTCCCGGAGGATGACATCCTCAAGGAGGGTCAGGGACAGAAATTTCACCCCCACATCGCAGGTTGCGGCGATGAGACTGGCGCAGGCATGGGGGGCATCGGCAGTATACAGCCCCTCGCTGGCCTTCTCATAGGGGACCCCCAGTTCCTCGAGGACCTGCTGCGCTGGTGCTCTAATAGTGAGCTTATTCATGAAATATCCCCCGATCCAGAATCCACCGCCTAGGTAGTTGTTCCGCTCCACAATGAGGACCTTGACCCCCTTTATGCCGAGCTCCTTTCCTGCCATGAGCCCGCTGGGCCCGCCGCCCACGATAATCACATCGCTCTCTGTATAATCCTCAAGCTGGCGAAGAAAGCTGCTTACTATGGCCCTGGTAACATCCTTCTCCGCTATCGGATGGAATATGGTCATTAAGTTTCTCCTTTCACTGTGGCTAGCACTTTACTGATTTAACGCCCAGGAAGTCTGACGTCAGTTTCATGGCGCAGAGTTCGCCGCACATGCTGCAGGCATCCCCTGAAGTGGCATGTTGCCGGTGTAACCGGCGCGCTTTTTTGGGGTCCAGGCCCAGTCTCACCTGTTCCTCCCAGTCCAGGTTCTTGCGCGCTACGGACATTCTCCGATCCCGTTCCCAGGCCCCCTTTACCCCCTTAGCGATATCGGCGGCGTGAGCCGCGATTCGGGAGGCGATCACCCCCTCCTTCACATCATCCAGGTCGGGAAGGCCGAGGTGCTCTGAGGGGGTTACATAGCACAAGAAATCAGCACCTGCCAGGGCAGCTATGGCGCCACCGATGGCTCCTGAGATATGGTCGTAGCCGGCGGCGATATCGGTGACCAGCGGTCCCAGTACATAGAATGGAGCCCCTTTGCAAATGGCCTTCTCTAGCTGGACATTGGTGGTAATCTGATCCAATGGGACATGCCCCGGACCCTCCACCATCACCTGGACCCCGGCATCCCAGGCACGCTCCACCAGCTCCCCGAGGATGAGGAGCTCCTCCACCTGCGCCCTATCGGTGGCATCGGCCAGGCTGCCCGGACGCAGTCCATCGCCCAAACTCAGCGTCACATCGAATTCTCGGGCGATCTCCAGCAAGCGGTCATACTCCTCGTATAGCGGGTTCTCCTGCTCATTATGGAGGATCCAGCCGAGGAGGATGGCACCACCGCGCGAGACGACGTCGGTCACCCTTTTCTGGCGTTTCAGTCGCTCGATGGCTGTGCGGGTGACCCCGCAGTGAACCGTCACAAAATCGACGCCCTCCGCGGCCTGCTCTTCGATCACCTGGAAGAGGTCATCGGGGGTCATGTGTACAATCGCCCCCCTCCTTTCGATAGTATCGATGCCCGCCTGATAGATCGGGACGGTGCCCAGGGGGATGGCGCTTTCTTTGAGGATGGCGCGGCGGATGGCGCTGAGGTCGCCCCCGGTGCTCAGGTCCATTACCGTATCTGACTCATACTCGATAGCAACCCTCAGCTTTTCCAGCTCGCTCTCCATATCGCCGTAGTCCGTTGAGGTGCCGATATTGGCGTTGACCTTCACCCTCAGCCCCTTCCCTATGCCGCAGTATTGACTGAGCTGGTGGTTCCGATTTGCCGGGATCACTATATTGCCATCGGCGATCCCCTGCCGAATAAACTCTGGAGCCACCTCTTCCGCTTCGGCGACAAGTTTCATCTGCGGCGAGATGCTCCCGCTCCTTGCTAACTCTAATTGCGTCACCTCATCCTCCTTCTTTTCGAAATTTTTCGAAGTAGCTATTTACAAGCCTGGCACAACTCCCTTAATCCATGGATCGAAAGAGAAGATTGCCCGACTTCCACTTACCTGTCAATGCCCGACCCATACCTATCATTGCCCGACTCCAACCATACCTGTCATTGCCCGACTCGATCGGGCAATCCAGAAATTGACTCAACATGCTTCCTGGATCATCCGGTCAAGCCGGATGATGACCCATTAGCCGGATGATGACCCCTTAAAAGAGTCGAACGTAAAGCTAAGCTGATTCGCTTTGATTATCATCCATCTGGCGGTCCTTTGAATCTGAACTCACGGATTAGGGAACCCCGACCCGCTTTCGAATTGTATTCATTGTAATTGTCGTTTAAAATAAAATAACCAAGAGCCTAGGTTTTCGGTTCCAGACCCTTGGTCTTAAAATTCCCGCTTCCCTACGCTCGTATTACCGAGATCAGGTTCGAGGGGTTGTCCGACTCCTCGGACTCTCAGCCACTAAGCTCCCCCGCGGCGCAACATAATCATACTACAAAACGCATAAAATTGCAACTAGTTGTACTCGTCCAGTACATTCACGACTGAAACACAATAGACACAATCCCGTGGCAAGGTGGGTCACTTCAGCGGTGCTTCCATCTGTAAAAGATCGTTGATATGCGGCCGCAATCGGGGTAGAATTCAGTTAGATTTATTTACTAAACCTCGCATAGGCCGGGTTATCGAGGTGGAAGCAGAGGACAACAGAGAAAGCCTGCCTGGGGAAACTTGGGCAATTCTTTAGCAGGGGGGGAATTATGCAACCATCCACTTTGGAAAGAGCTCTCCATAGGTGGCCGCTGTGGGAAGAATCTATCCTCAAAGCTCGAGCCGAATTAAACTTCAAGTCAGCCCTGCTAAAATCGGAGCAGCAAACCGCGAAGTGGGAAAAAGATGTGGGCTGGGATAAGGCAATAGACGTGTGCCTAGAAGCCCTGCAGAAGATGGAACTCCCATGGTACTTGGGGTTCTATTGGCTGGCCTGTTTCTGCGCTGATTACCGAAGGGGACAGTCAGTCGAGTTTTCCCAAATAACTCTCCCTCCACAAAATGTTTCTCGAGCCTGGGGATGGCAGGTAAGAGAACAATTTGTCAAAGATAGAGGGATTGTTATGCTTTATCACAAGATGGGCGCAGGAGGGAAACTCTACCCTCCGTACCCCTTCCTCTTTGAGACTTCTTTCCCTTTTGGCCTTGAACGAGGAAAGAAACCTTCTGAGTCCGAAGTATATGGCATTACTGAATTAGATTGGGGTGGCAAGAAGGTTATGGTGGACGGTCTGTTTGAAGTGAACAAGAACGGGAATGTTATTGGGGGACGAAAGGCAGCATCTATCATTCCGCCTACTGGGACATACCAGCAGATCTTCTTCGGGAAGAAGAGGAGGATCCCTCCAGAGTTCAGGGTGGAGTTTCCAATGTTTCTTGCGAGCGAGGATGTGGTCAGTTTCGCGTTTAAGCAAATCCAGGCCTATAGAGAAGGGTTTAAGCACTATATTCCACACCCCTTGCTCAAGTAC
>JABUBP010000093.1_pt1 | contig 18518 bp, 21 predicted proteins | sample 7240331 | NCBI WGS metagenome assembly JABUBP01 (sample SAMN07256347, study PRJNA390944) | subsurface metagenome | isolation source: Methane hydrate marine sediment | place: Pacific Ocean: Eastern North Pacific, ODP site 1244 | collected 2002 | reverse complement strand
GGGATAACTTCCCCTCTTGGTTTAGCTCAACTGCCACGACATCAATGCGCCATAATAGAGGCAAATCATTATGGGTTTGCCGGTAGCGGGAAGCAGTAGCCCTTAATCTTTCCTTTTTAGTTGGCGTGATTGACTCTTCAGGGCTGCCAAACTCCAGGCTTTTTTTAGTTCTTACCTCAATAAAGACAAGGGAATCTTTATGCCTGGCTATGATATCAATCTCACCTTCAGGGCAGCGGTAGTTAGTTTCAAGGATGCGATAGCCTCGCTTTTTCAGGAAATCCTTAGCTAGCTTTTCACCCCGGATACCGGTGTCTCTGCGTTTCATTTTTCTTTTATAGCTCTGACTGGTTTGAACGACTGGCGATGAATGGGGGATGATCCCAGTCGGCGCAGGCAAGCAAGATGCCCTTTTGTGGCGTAGCCCTTATGCTGAGCCAATCCATAGCCGGGATAAGTTCCATCAAACTCTCTCATCATATGGTCTCGACTCACCTTAGCTATGATGGAGGCGCAAGCAATTGAGAAGCATAGGCAATCACCGTTAGTTATTCCTTTTTGTGGTAGTGACACCTCAGGAAGGCGCATATAGTCAATGAGGAGAAACTCAGGTGGTAACGAAAGCTGGTCTATAGCTAGCTTCATAGCCAATCGTGTCGCCTTAATTATCCCCCGGGCATCTATTACCTTATGAGGAATGACCCCAATGCCTATTGAGATAGCTACTTCGTGGATGTGGTGAAACAGAGATTCGCGTCTGGCTGGGCTCAACTGCTTACTGTCTTTTACCTGGTTTAGCCAGGGAGTGTCTATATGGTAGGGCAGGATGACGGCAGCGGCTACTACTGGGCCAGCCAGAGAACCACGACCAACTTCATCAATACCAGCGATATACTGGTAACCTTGTGCCTCAAGCATCTCTTCTTCAGTAAAGGATGGCGTCTGGAGATTTTTGGTCAACTTCACTCTCTTCAATCTAGCCTATCTTCTATTATCCCACCACCCAGGACAGTATCACCCTGATAGAATACAACTGCCTGCCCGGGAGCAATTGCCCACTGAGGCTGCTGAAAGTCTACCTCGGCTACTCCATCATTAAGGCGCAGCCTAGCTGTTACCTCGGGTGACTTATAGCGAACCTTAGCCGTTATATTAGCCAACTCTCCGGGGGCTTTCCCTGATACCCAGCTTAGCTGGCTGGCACAGAGCCTATTGCTTAAAAGCTGGTCTTTGGCGCCTACCACTAATCTATTATTGGCGGCATCAAGCCTTATTACATATAGGCGTTTATTTGAGGCGAGCCCTAAGCCCTGTCTTTGCCCCACAGTATATTGGGCTAAACCACTGTGCCTGCCTAAAACCTTACCATTAGTGTCAACAATATCTCCAGATGTGGGAGAAATATGCTTGGCTATAAACGGCCGATAGTCGTTATCAGGGATAAAACAGATATCCTGGCTTTCGCGTCTGGTAGCAGTGGGGAGCCCCAATTCAGTGGACAGTCTCCTTACTTCCGCTTTGTGGAGATTACCAATGGGCAGCAGCAGGTGTTGAAGCTCACTCTGTCCTAAAGTGTAAAGGAAGTAGGACTGGTCTTTAGTCAGGTCAACTGCTTTCAGCAGTTGATAGCCATTCGGTGATTGCTCAATTCGGGCATAGTGTCCAGTAGCTATAAAGCTATAATCCAACTCCTTAGCTTTCTTGAGTAGAGCATCAAACTTAATATACTGGTTACACCTGATACAAGGATTCGGCGTTCTCCCTAGGCTGTACTCCAGACAGAAATCGGCGATAACCTTTTGGGCAAAAATATCTCTGAAATTTACTATATAATGGGGGATGCCAAGCTTATAGGCCACCTTCTTGGCATCTTCTATTGCTTCAAGCCCACAACAGCCACCAAATCTAGCTTGCTCATCCGAAGGCCAAATTTGCATGGTCACCCCAATTACCTCATAACCGGCTTCTTTTAAAAGGGCAACTGCCAGTGATGAGTCCACCCCACCACTCATAGCTACCGCAACTCGCTTTTGGGGCATTCTTTAATTCAGTCTCCTCGCCTTGAAAGCAGTCGGCTTACCCTCTGCCAGATAATCTCCCTTATTTTCGCTTTAGATTGGCTGGCATCTACCACCAGCCAACGCTGTGGGTCATTAGCCGCCAGCTTGAGATAACCCTCCCTCACCCTTTGGTGAAAGGCTATCTCCTCCTGCTCAAACCGGTCTTGCTTTTTGACTCTTTTACGGGCAAGCCCTTCTTCTACTGGAATATCTAGCAGAACTATCAGGTCAGGTTTTAATCCTTGGGTAGCAGCATTATTAATCGCCTTGACCATTTCTAAACCTAATCCCCGCCCATAGCTTTGATAAGCAGTAGTAGAGTCGGCATAGCGGTCGCAGATAACAAATTTCCCTTTTTCTAGATTAGGCCGAATGACCTCGCTTACTAATTGGGCACGGGAAGCATTAAACAGTAGTAGTTCGGTGAGCGGCGTTATATCGGTACCTTCAGTCCACTTCAGCCAGCGCCCTATCTTGTTACCACAGGGAGTACCACCGGGTTCGTGAGTTAACAGTGCGGGAATAGTCAACCGCGATAGCCTCCTATACAGCGCTTTGGCTTGGACACTCTTGCCACTCCCCTCCCCCCCCTCAAAGGTGATAAATAGAGCCATAAGTTACCTCGTTATTTCCCCTGAAGTAGCTGGGACTTATCCATGATGTCCAATAGGTCTAACGCCTTACTAATTTGCGTAGCAGCCTCACCAGCAAGCTCACCATCACTTGTTTCAAGGGCTTCGGCAAAATTAGAGCAGGCTAAGAGGTATAAATCCATTCCCTGGGCCTGGCGCTTCATGGTCTTCTGCCTCTTCCGAGTTGTCGGCTCAGGAATGTTCTTAAATTCACTAATTAAACGCGGTAACTCCTTAACCACCTCTCTAAAAGCTCGCGACTGTTTGGCCCTGTCCTTAGACAACACACTCTCGTGAACCTCATAGGCTAACTCACCAACCCCCTTCATCACCCGCGTAGACTCTGTCATCCACAGAACATCTTCGGTTGCAGCCTCCGGCTGTGCCAACAAGTCGGCAAGCGCCAACTCCATTCTCTCAAGAAATTCAGCTTTGGCAGTGGCTTCTGGAGGTTTTCTAGGAAGTCTCCTGTCAAATAGTCCTTCCGGTATCAACAAGCCACGGCTACTAACAATGGCAGCTACGAGAAGGAAACCTATGCTAAAAAGTGCTGCCTGCCACAGTGGCCTGCCAATAGCCAAGCTTATAACGAAAATAGTAAGCCCAATTATTAGTATTATAAATAAAGTTTTCTTTGACCCCATTATTCCTTACTCTCCCTTCCTGACATTAAGGTGGTAATCCTTCATCCAATATTTCCAATTAAAACTTATAGTTATCACTTTTTCTGAAATACTCTTTAATATGCCTTAAGGTATTCTCTGTTTAAATATTTTTCTGCCAGGCTACTCCTATTTATAAATCCTCACCCGCCTATTAGGGTCCTTGCCCAGGCTGTGTGAAGCCAGGTTATTTCGCTCAGCTATCAGGTGCTGTAGGCGCCGAATATAGGCGCTCTGCGGACTGAGCTCTACCGTTTCTTGACCGCTCTTTACTTGCTCAACTGCTTCTTTCGCCTCACCAAGGGCAAGCTTAAGAGGGTCTGTATTATCTCTGGGATAAATATCATCTAGTAGCTGCCTGATTTGAGATGGGGTATTGCTTTTGAGGACATAGATGGGCAGGTTAGCTGTTTCAGCATCCCTGACCTTTTGTGGCTTTCGCCGGTAATAGCTTCTAGAGGTTATAAACAGGTCGGCATCATTTAGGTTGTCAACTATATCCAGGCTCAATTGCCTCTCTTTTGCCATCTGCTCCAGCCGTCCCCGATTTATGCCGAAGAGGTAAAGCTTGTGTAGATTATTTCCCCTAGCCAGTCGCTTGCTTTTCGCAGGTTTTTTGGTGCTGGTGCTTGGCACCTTCTTTTCTACCTTGACCTCCCCCGCCTCATCCCGCCAGCGAATCTCAGTGGCTGTTGGTTGACCGCGCAGAGTAGCATCAACTGCCTCACCGACATCAGGATGAATAGCTACTTTATCCCAATCCTGGATTTCAACGACAATACCAAAAGTAGGCGGCGACATCCGCTCCAGTATGGACTTTTGTGTGCCCCTCCGCTTTGCCTCTTCATCGCCCAGAGTTACCGTCTGGATACCGCCAATGAGGTCAGCCAAGGTAGGGTTCATCATCAGGTTTTCCAGGGTGTTACCGTGAGCTGTGCCTACCAGTTGAACCCCGCGTTCAGCAATAGTTCGAGCTGCCTGAGCCTCAAGCTCGGTGCCAATCTCATCAATAACGATTACCTCAGGCATGTGGTTTTCTACGGCTTCAATCATTACTGCGTGCTGCCTGGTAGGGGTAGTTACCTGCATCCGTCGGGCATGCCCAATGGCTGGGTGAGGAATATCGCCATCCCCGGCAATCTCATTTGAGGTATCAACAATTACCACCCGCTTATTGAGGTCATCAGCTAGCACACGGGCTACCTCGCGTAGCATGGTAGTTTTGCCTACCCCAGGGCGACCTAAGAGCAGGACGCTTTTGCCCGATTGGACAAGGTCTTCAATAATTTTTATGGTGCCAAAGACAGCCCTGCCCACCCGACAGGTAAGCCCGACAATGCGCCCCTTACGATTGCGGATAGCCGAGATACGATGTAAGGTGCGCTCGATTCCGGCTCGGTTGTCATCCCCGAAGCTACTGATGCGGGAGGCTACATAGTCAATGTCTTGCTCGCTGACTTCCTGAGGGTTTAAAATTACTTCCCGCTGGGGAAAGCGAGCCTCCGAGGGGCGACCCAAGTCCAGGACTACCTCCAGCAGTTCACTGATGTTCTCTTGCTGGCATAATGGCTGGCGAATCTGCGGCGGGAAGATATTAATCAAAGCGTCCAGGTCATCGGTAATTACCTTTTGCAAAAGTTGTCTCCAAGGATACCTATTCTTATACTACCATCCTCTAGATGCCAGCAGTTCCTCAGCAGGGATTTGCTTTATATCTAATCCAGGCATGGCTTCTCCCAGGTTTTTGGAAACCTCAGCAATGATTTCTGGGTCTTGAAAGTGAGTAGTGGCTTTGACAATAGCCTTGCCTCTAGCTTCTGGGTTGCTGGCTTTAAATATACCTGAGCCAACGAAGACACCCTCTGCACCAAGCTGCATCATCAGAGCCGCATCGGCTGGGGTAGCTACCCCACCAGCGGCATAGTTAACCACCGGTAGCTTTCCTGTTTTATGTATCTCTGCTACCAACTCAAAGGGGGCTCCCATTTCCTTAGCTAGTGCCATCAACTCGTCCTGGGGTGTGTTTGCTAGCCTACGGAGGCCACCTATCACTGCCCGCATATGCCTGACGGCTTCTACAATATTGCCAGTGCCAGCTTCACCCTTGGTTCTAATCATAGCTGCCCCCTCACCAATGCGACGCAGGGCTTCACCCAGGTCACGGCAACCGCAGACAAAGGGAACCTTAAAGTCGTGCTTCCAGACATGGTGTGATTCATCAGCAGGGGTAAGCACCTCAGATTCATCTATGAAGTCTACACCAAGGGCTTGCAGCGTTTGAGCCTCAACGAAGTGACCTATGCGACATTTAGCCATTACCGGAATAGTCACTGCTTTCATAATAGCTTCAATAATGGTTGGGTCAGCCATACGAGCTACACCTCCCATGGCTCGTATATCCGCCGGAACTCTCTCCAGCGCCATCACGGCACAGGCACCCGCCTCCTGGGCAATTTTAGCTTGCTCGGCGTTGATTACATCCATAATCACTCCGCCCTTTAGCATTTGAGCTAGCCCCGTTTTAACCTTCCATGTGCCACTTTCCATATCTTCCTCCTCGCTCTACCCCAAGCTCTGACTTTTTATACTGTATTTTACTATTATTTAGATTGTTTATCAACCTCACCCCCAAGTTACTCTTGATAAACAGCCTCTTAATTTTTTGGCTCGATTGTTAGAAAGAAACCAAACCAAGATACTGCTGAGATACTTTGCTTTCATATTCCGGCTCCCTTATATTATACTTTATATTACACCAGTGGTCTTTTTGATGGTATATTCTATAGACTTGATGCTATAACTGTTGTTTAATCAGGTAAACATTGGGGGATGTTAATGCCGCTGTCTGAATTAAATAACTCACCATCAACAACCTCGGCAGATAGTATGAACGCCGAGGTTTCCTCTCGCTCAAAAAGCTTAATTAATTCACGGATTAAGGACAGCCGATATACCTTGACAAGGAGTGTTTGAGAGTGATAAAGTCAGCCACAATTTACTTTATGTATCAATGAACGAGGAGAGAGTAATATGAAGAAGTTTGTTAATGACCCAGCGAATTTTGTCCACGAGATGATGGAAGGTCTTGTACTGGCAAATCCAGACAGACTGAAATGGATTCCCGAGTACAACATCATCTACCGCGCTGACATGCCCAGTGATGACAAGGTTTCAATCATCCAGGGCTCCGGCAGCGGTCATGAACCAGCGCACATCATGGTTGTGGGACGGGGAATGCTTGATGCAGCTTGTCCCGGCAATGTGTTTTCCGCTCCACCTATGGAGTATGTCTATGAGTGCACTAAGCTCATGAACTCCAAAAAGGGCGTGCTTCACTTGATAAACAACTACCAGGGCGACCGCATGGTCTTTGACATGGCTCGTGAGATGGCGGAAGCTGACGGGATTAAGATTGGGGTGGTTATTATTGACGACGATGTGGCGGTGCAGGATAGCACACACACAGTGGGTCGCCGCGGTGTAGCCGGCAATTTCTTTGTCATTAAGGCCTGCGGGGCTGCCGCTGAGCAAGGAGCAAGCCTCGAGGAATTGGTCACCTTGGGCAAAAAGGTCAACAGCGTAGTCCGTACCATGGGTATGGCGCTGACCTCCTGCACACCGCCGGAGAAGGGCACAACGATTTTTGATATAACTGACGATGAGATTGAGATTGGCATTGGCATCCATGGTGAACCAGGACGGCGTCGTGCCAAGCTTGAGGCTGCTGATGCTATCGTTGACGAACTGTTCGAGGCGGTTGCTAACGACTTACCGTTTAAAAAGGGTGATAAAGTTGGACTGATGATCAATGGTATGGGTGGCACCCCGATTAGCGAGCTATACTTGCTGTACCGCAAGGCTTCACTTAACTGTAAGTCCCATGGCCTCGAGGTTGTTCGCAACTATGTTGGTAATTACTGCACTTCTCTGGAGATGGCAGGCTTCTCGCTAACACTGATCCGTCTTGATGACGAACTCGAGCGTTTGATGGCTGCTCCGGCTGAGATTCCAATAAGGGTATTCTAATCCAGGGTATGGTTTTGTTAGACTGAGGCTAGCGACCTAAGTAGGAAGGCAGTAACGCTTTTGCCGTTCGGAGGCTTTTGCTTGTGTTCAGCATGAACATTAGCTAGAGGGTGGCTGGAGAATCCGCAAAATTCTTATTGGCTTAGGGATTGGTATAGTGATGGCTTATTAAAGTTTACACAATAGGTTCTAGGGAGGTTTATATGGCTAGAAAGTCTGTGGTAGAACGGCTGGTAGAGCTTAATCCTGAGACCGAAATATGGTGGGACTCTTCACCACTGGTATACCGCAATTGGAAGAAGGAAATGCTCGACAGTGCAAAGCCTGGAGACCGCGCTGAGTCGGAGGAGCAACTAACGCGCTTTTTCAACGAAAGTGACCCTGCGAGCGGTCTAGTCCGTGGCGTGACCACTAACCCGCCGCTGTCACTCCAGGCGATTGAAGGTCGCCCTGACATCTGGGTTCCCTGGGTTGATCAACTGATTAGGGATAACCCCTATGCTGGCGCGGAAGTCCTGTTCTGGAAGACCTATCTTGAGGTGGTACGTCGCGGCACCGACATGATGAAACCCATCTGGGAAGCATCAAATCACAAGCTTGGCTACCTGTCTGGACAGGTTGACCCACGCAATCCGTTGAACGAGGAGCTTATGGTCAAGCAAGCCCTCGAACTTGCCGCCCAGAACCCCAATGTCATGATCAAATGCCCTGGCACCGCCGAGGGTATCCGTCTCCTCCGCCGCCTGACGGCAAGGGGTATTGCCACTAATTGCACCTTGGCCTTTATTCTACCGCAGTTCTGCACTACGATGGACGCAGTTAATTCGGGTCTAGCCGAAGCCAAAGCTAACAATGTGAGTATGTACCGCTGGCGCTCAGTCATCACCCATATGTCGGCTCGCTATGAAGAGCGTGAGGCATTTAATGAGAGCGCGGCTAAAGCGGGTGTTAGCCTGACTCTGGAAGATAAGCGCTGGGCGAGCATCGCCATCTTCCGCAAGGCCTACAAAGTTGCCAAACGCCGAGGCTATCCGGGCAAGATGCTCTTCTGCTCCATGCGTCGTGGTCCCTTTGTTGATGGTATTGAGCACATCTGGCACCTAGAAAAACTGACTGGCGGCAACATGGTCTTTACTTGCCCCCCTGGTTTCCTGAGCGACATGTGGGAGCTCGACACCAACCTGGAATTCAAGCCGACCATTGAAGATGAGGTTTCGCCCAAGGTTCTGGAAAAGCTGATGAGGGTGTCATACTTTACCGAAGCCTACCAGGAAGAGATGGACCCGGCAAGATATGCTACACTTGCTCCTACAGTTTTCACTACTCAGCAGTTCTCTGAAGCAACAGAAAAGATGGTAAAATTTGTTCGTGAGCGTATTGCCGCCGTACGCGGTAATCACTAGCCAGTGCATCGGGATGAAAGAGGCCGCGTTGCGTTTAATAATGACGCGCCTACATAGAAGAAAAATACTGTCGTGGGCTAATCCAGACTGTCCGGGCTATACTAAGGCTGAAGGCATATAACTAAAATAGAAAGGGGGCAAGGCATGGAGGAATTGTCAATGAAGGATGTTGAACTGACTGTCAAAACGATGGCAGACGTAGCCATTGCCAATAAGCAATACTTTTCACAACTGGACAGTGTGGTAGGGGATGCTGATTTTGGTGTTTCACTATCTACCGGGTTTCAAGCTATCCTTGATAAATGGGATACGCTTGATCACTCTTCCATCAGTTCCTTCTTGATGAAAGTGGGCGTTGTAATTACGGGCAATGTTGGTGGTGTCTCAGGACCCATCTGGGGTACAGGGTTCATGAGGGCAGGCATGGCGTCAAAGGATAAAACCACGCTTACGCTAGCTGACCTTGTGGCAATGTCTCGTGCAGCAATGGAGGGCATGATGCAGCGTGGCGGGGCAGGATTAGGTGACAAAACACTATTGGATGCTATTGCTCCAGCTACAGACAAGCTTGAGGAATGGAGCCGAAGGGATACCCAGGATATTACAGGTGCCTTGCAAGCAGCAGCCGACGCTGCAACTGAGGCGATAGAATCCACCCGCGGGTGGATTGCCAAGCGTGGTCGGCAGTCATATACTGGTGAGCGCAGCATAGGCACCCTAGACCCAGGCATAGTGGCTGTAGCGACCATGATGCAGGCAGTCGCTAAGGCTCTGAAAGAGGCTCATGCATAGCATAGGAGGATGATCCATAGTCAAAATAAGTCGAGTGGAGAATCCTTAAGGAAAAGGTTGATAAAAATTTGTGGTATGCTTTCAAAGGAGAGATGCTAATGTCACTACCTGAACCAGGCGCTTCGGCATCAGCAGCCAAAGCTAAATCCCTATCTACTGAGGAAATGGAGGCTATGGCTAAAAAGCTACGCCGCCACATCATCACTATGACGGGGAAGGCAGGTAGTGGTCACCCCGGTGGCTCTCTGTCAGCAGTGGAGATTGTTACTGCCCTTTATTTTAGGCTACTGCGACACAAGCCCAAAGACCCCCAATGGACAGACAGGGATAGATTCATCCTGAGCAAGGGACATGCTGCTCCTTTGCTCTATGCTGCTCTAGCTGAGTGTGGCTACCTACCAATAGAGGAGTTAACCACTCTAAGACAGCTCGATAGTCGCCTTCAGGGTCACACTGACCGAACAGTTACTCCTGGGGTAGAGATGTCAGCCGGTGCTCTGGGGCAGGGATTATCCTTTGCCATTGGCGTAGCCCTGGCTGGTCGCCTCAACTCGCAGAAGTATAGGGTATATGTTCTGCTGGGTGATGGCGAGTGTGATGAGGGGCAGGTGTGGGAAGGGGCTATGGCTGCCGCCCACTTCAAGGTGGATAATCTGGTGGCTATCGTGGACAACAACGGGCTTCAGATTGACGGCTGGAACCGCGATGTTATGAACCTTGACCCCTTTAACCAAAAATGGCAAACCTTTGGCTGGCATGTTATTGAGGTTGATGGTCACGACCTCGCTCAGCTTACTGGCGCCTTCAATCAGGCAAAACTGGTTAAAGGGCAACCAACTGTCATTATTGCCCATACCATTAAGGGCAAGGGGGTCAGCTTTATGGAGAATAACGTCGACTTCCATGGCAAAGCCCCCACTGCGGCTGAGGTGGAGATAGCACTAAAGGAGCTGGAGTAGACATGCCTCAGGAAGTTTCCCTAAGAGAAACCTACGGCAAAACCCTGGTTGAGCTAGGCAGGGAGAATTCAGATATCGTGGTGCTGGATGCTGACCTGTCCCGGTCAACGATGACCCATTTCTTCGCCAGTGAGCTTCCTGAGCGTTTCTTTGATTGCGGTATCGCTGAGCAGAATATGGTAAGTATTGCCGCTGGACTGGCCGCCTCGGGTAAGATTCCTTTTGCCAGCACCTTTGCCGTCTTCGTTCCTGGACGGTGTTTTGACCAGATTCGTATGTCTATTGCTCAGCCTGGACTCAATGTTAAGCTGGTAGCTACTCACGGTGGCATCAGTGTTGGCGAGGATGGCACCTCACACCAATCCATTGAAGACCTGGCTCTGATTAGCTCCCTGCCCGGCTTTACTGTGGTCGTCCCGGCTGATGCTATTGAAACCGCTCAAGCAGTAAAGGTAGCCGCTTCAAGCTATGGTCCCTTTTACATCAGGCTGTGCCGTCCTAAAATGCCCCTCGTCTATAATGATGACTACCGCTTTAAGCTGGGTAAGGCAGTAACTATGAAGCGGGGAGAAGAGGTAACCATTATCGCTATTGGAACTATGGTGGTGGCAGCCCTTGAAGCTGCTGATAATCTGAAGCGAGAAGGCATAGACTGCTGCGTTTTGAATATGCCTACCCTCAAGCCCCTTGATGAGGCAATTATTATTAAAGCTGCCACTGACACCGGGGCTATTGTTACCGCTGAAGAGCACCTGGAGCACGGCGGGCTGGGCAGTTCGGTAGCCCAAGTAGTAGCCAGATATCATCCGGTGCCCATGGAGTTTATAGCTATTAAAGATACCTACGCTAAATCAGGCAAAGCTGCTGAGCTTCTGCAGAGATACGGACTCACGGCTAAAGATATTGAGCAAGCAGTGAGGTCAGTGATAAAAAGGAAGGTTAGGTAAATCGGTTCTGCGCAAACCTGGATATTTGTACCACAGATGTCCAGCCTTTTTGTTAATTGTACATTCTCATTGAGATGTAGTTCCGGTTGCTTCTTTTAGAGCAGCCCTTGCCAGTAGCCTTGTAGAATCCAACATTGGTAAGGGTGAACTTTCTTGGGTTACTAGCAGCGGTATCTCGGTACAGCCAAGAACAACGGCATCACAACCTTGATTTTTTAATCGACCAATTACCTCATTAAAATAGGCACGAGTCTCCGAGGAAAAACAGCCATAAACCAGTTCATTAAAAATAATCTCATTAATGTGCTCTCGGTCCTTTACCTTGGGAATCCTGTGCTCAATACCCATAGCAGTGAGTTTGGTAGGATAAACTGGGGACTCCATCAAAAAGCGTGTGCCCAAAACTCCGACACATTTATAGTTTTGACGTTTTGCCTCAGCAGCAACTTCTTCAGCAATATTAAGCCACGCAATTGGTGATTTCTTAACGACAAGGTCAAATGCCTGATGGATTGTATTATCGGGGCATATAGCGAAATCTGCTCCCGCTTTTGCTACCTTAGCTACTGAAGATAACATTAAACTAGCTACGTTTTCCCAGTCGCCGGCTTCGATGTATCGTATATATTGGTTAAGAGGAAAGGTGTGCACGGTGACCTCAGGATGAGCGTATCTCCCCATTAGATTCGCTCCTTCTATGCAGATTGTGCGATAACAAAGGGCTGCCCCCTCTGCGCTACAGGCGACTATGCCGATGTGTTTAGTCATGCTTTTTCTCCTCGTGCATGTTGCGCCTAACTTTAATGTCTCCGAAATACTTCGTATATACCTACGCCTGGCGAATTGCGGTCCGCCTTGTTCTGAGGAAATGGGTAAAGCCCACCAAGCAAGGTAGCGCCATACTGTAACTGATGAGCAACCCAGGAACTCCCAGCCACCAGCTTACCAGCGGTAGCGGGATGAATAGAACGCAACTGGCAGTAGTTACATTTTTTTTAATAAATAGAGTGGCTAGCGCTGGTCCAGCTATGATTAGCATTGGCTGAGTTATTAAAGCGAACAAGGCACCAATGGTAGCACTCTCCCCTCGACCTCCCCTGAAGCCGATAAAAACCGGCCAGTTATGCCCCACAACGACGGCTGCTCCTGTAAACAGAATAGCTACCTGAGGGATATTGGCTGCCTGGGCAATAAGAACAGCTAGAGCCCCCTTGGCAGCATCAACAAAAAATACTGCTATCCCTACCCTAGCCCCCAGTTCGTGAAAGGCATTGCGAGCACCCATATTACCATCGCCTATCTGCCGAATATCCTTGCCTTTGAGCAGACGCCCGGCAATATAGGCGGTGGGGGTAGAACCCAGGAGATAACCCAGTAATACTATTATCCAGAGCATATTTACCGTACCCTGCTTTAAATAAGGACGTTATGAATTATTTGACACTCTTTTCTGCCAAGGTTCTGGGAGCAAATCTTTAAGCTTGACCACTCTGGTTTCTCCGACGATTATTTCGGTATTCCAATTATCCTCGTTGATTTGATACATTAATTCCCTACATCTTCCACAAGGAGGTAAAACAGCTCCATCGCCTGAAACAGCTACAATTTTCTTAATCCTATATTCACCATTAGTTACCATGCTGGCAATAGCACTGTGTTCCGCACAAAATCCAATACCACAACAGGCATGAATGCTTGCCCCTATATAAATGTTATCTTTGTCAGTAACCAATGCACAACCAACCTCACCAATTATAACATCCTCAGATGCCTTGTGAAATCTGGCTGCCTGTTTTGCTTTTTCAATCAATTCATTATCTGTTATCTGTGCCATAATAATGCGCTTAGGTAAATAAATCTATTATTTTATCGCCTTGTCCTATCCTAACTGGTGCCGAGGGTGGGACTCGAACCCACAAGGATTGCTCCGGCGGATTTTAAGTCCGCTGCGTCTGCCAATTCCGCCACCCCGGCTTCTAACCGAGGTTATTTTACTGCTTTTGAGAGGTGAGTTCAACTAAGATAATAATTAATAATAAATGATAGACAGAGAAAGAAATGGTGTTATAATATAAGTAAACATAATATGGGGGAAAATGACAGTGGGCATTGTATATCAACTGACATTCTTCTTAGCCCTAGGGCTACTTACCATAGTGATAACGATATTCGTTTTTGCTGTATCTCTACTGGGTAGAGCTATGGAAGCTGCCGCTAGAAGTGAAAATGAAAAGCTAGCTGAGAGAAAAGAAAATAACGCAAAAGAAATGACAGCCATGAAGAAAGAGATAGAAAAAGCAGAAGCTAGTGGGCAAATACCCAGGGGAATGATACGGAGACTAAAGAAATTAGAGGAAAGGGATAAAAAATTCGACAAGGAATTGAGTAAAATTAGAAGGGCCCCAGAGTTGCTTACAGTAAAAAGTGGAGTGCTTCCTGTTGGTTCTTGCCTATTAGCAGCATTAATCCTCAGTGGTGCGGCTTGGTATCTATCTAATGGTCAGGTTTTTAGTTGGATAATACCCGTTCTTATCTGGATTCTGGGCTTAGCAGCCATTGGTTACAGCATTTATGGAATTTACCGCTGTTTAAGAGTAATTGAGAGTGTCGCCATAACTTCTGAAGAGGCAGCACTGAAAAGAACAGTAGAGGCTTTTAAAATAGCTGAGAAGGAACTTGAAGAGGAAAAGAAACCAGAATTAGCATTAGCATTTGAGGACAAGCAGCCTCCTTTTCATGTAGAAGCCGAAGCTGAAACATCGTTGACAATTAATATACGGCTTAGTAGTGGAGATGTAGCTAGGAAACCAGAAGTTATTTTTGTTGCCCCTCCAGACTTTGAGTTTCTTAACATGCCAAAAGGACCTAGAATAGATCAACGCTCAAAATACACTGATTACATTTCTGCTGCTTATGAATTTGAAGATATACGAAAGGGACTCTCACGCTGGAGACGTTTTGAATTCAAGACTCCTTCTCAACCTGGTAATTATAAGTGTGCCTATAGGATATTCTGCGAAGGCTTTGATAGCGGTTACGAGGAATTTGAAGTTGTAGTCAAATAAACTTGGAGGCGACGACCGGATTCGAACCGGTGAATAGCGGTTTTGCAGACCGCCGCCTTAACCACTTGGCTACGTCGCCTCATTGGAGCGGAAGACGAGATTCGAACTCGCGACCCTCTCCTTGGCAAGGAGATGCTCTACCACTGAGCCACTTCCGCTACTTTTTTGGTGCCGGGGGGGAGATTTGAACTCCCACGAGCTTGCGCTCACTAGCCCCTCAAGCTAGCGCGTCTACCAATTCCGCCACCTCGGCTGGAGTCTGGCAGGAGTGGAGGGACTCGAACCCCCGCCCTGCGGTTTTGGAGACCGCTGCTCTCCCAAACTGAGCTACACTCCTACTCAACAAGTTCAATTATAGCACAGTTTTCGGCGAAAATTAACAAGTACCCCTGGGGCGACTCGAACGCCCGCACGCGGTTTAGGAAACCGCTGCTCTATCCACCTGAGCTACAGGGGCATACTCCCAATTGGAGTAATTTACAGCCTCTTCACCATTCTCCAGTTTTCCAGCTCATTATTGCCATGGCTAAAAAACCGACACCCAAGCCAATGAAAAGACCGGCTACCAATGCATCTGTTGCGAAGCCGATTCCCATCCCAATTAATATACCAGCCGGTATAAATAGGCCACTTAACCCCTTTTTCTTTTTGGGTTCTTCTGTCTGGTTTACCATCTATTTACCCCCACTGAGTATTTAAATTTGGTGGAGATAGGGGGATTCGAACCCCCGACCTCTGCGATGCGAACGCAGCGCTCTCCCTGTTGAGCTATATCCCCACATTTACACTAAATTATAGCATATATGAGCCTATTTATTAATCCTGTTGATAAATAAAATATCTTTCTTGTCACTCACCGCCGATACTGCTATACTAAATGGGCTATTTAACGAGGGTAAGATAAGGTATGAATTTTGAGACCATTATCGGACTGGAGGTGCATGCCCAGCTACTGACCAAGAGCAAGATGTTCTGTCGCTGTAGTGCTGACTACGCTAGCGCCCCACCCAACACCCATGTCTGCCCGGTGTGCCTGGGGATGCCCGGCGTTCTGCCTACTATCAATCGGCAAGCAGTGGAATACACTATAATGACAGCTCTAGCCCTGCATTGCACTATATCTGATTATACCAAGTTCGACCGTAAGAACTACCCTTATCCCGACCTGATGAAGGGCTATCAGATTTCGCAGTATGATGCCCCCTTCGGACATAGGGGCTGGCTCACTGTTGGAGTTAATGGTGAGAGAAAGAAGATAAGCATAACCCGTGTTCACCTTGAGGAGGATGTAGCCAAACTAATACACCACACTTCTCCAGATGGAGAGAGTTATAGCCTGGTGGATGTTAATCGGGCTGGGGTGCCGCTGATGGAGATTGTTGGTGAGCCTGACCTGCGCTCCCCGGAGGAAGCCAGGCAATACCTGATAAAGCTGCGCAGCATACTTCAATATCTGGGTGTATCTACCGGAAATATGGAGGAGGGGAGCTTCAGGTGCGATGCTAATATCAGTATCCGCCCTGAGAACAGCCCGGACACGTTGGCTAAGGTCGAGGTCAAAAATATGAATAGCTTCAAGGCAGTCTACCGAGCCTTAGACTATGAAGCCAAACGGCAAAGGAAGGTAGCCGCTGAGGGCAAGAGGCTTGTTCAAGAGACCAGGGGCTGGGTGGAAGAGAGGGGGAGAACCGTTTCGCAACGGAGTAAGGAGTATGCCCACGACTACCGCTATTTCCCTGAGCCAGACCTCCCACCACTGGTGTTAAACCGGGATTGGGTGGAGGGAATAAGGTCAAAACTCCCTGAGTTGCCTGAAGCCAGACGCGACCGATTTGTAGCTGAATACGGGCTACCACTCTATGACGCCAACTTGCTTACCGGCTCTAAGGCAATGGCTGACTACTTTGAAGCTTGCCTGGAAACTAAAGAGTATCAAAAACTGCCGCAGGGTGAGGGGGCTAAGGAGGTAAGTAACTGGATTTTGGGTGAGGTTAGTCGCATAATCAATGCCAACAATAGCGATATAAATGAGTTCGGAGCAAGAGTTAATCCTGAGCAGCTTTGCGGACTCATAGTATCCTCCCACAGTGTTATTAACACTGCCATTGCCAAATCTGTGCTCGAGGAAGGGTTCAAAACGGCAAAAGACGCCGCTGACATTATTACTCAGCGAGGATTAAGCCAAATCAGCGATACCCAGGTGGTCAGAGAGGTAGTCAGTCAGGTAATTCAAGCCAATACTCAAGCGGTAGCTGATTATAAAGCAGGGAAAGCTCAAGCTATTAAGTTTCTCATCGGGCAGGTAATGAAAGCCACCAGGGGTCGTGCCAATCCAAAGCTGGCCAGCGAATTATTAAGGGAAAAGCTCAAGGAAGGATAAGATGCAAACCTATCTCAGTGTGGCTCAGATAGTGCTATCTATAGCCTTGATACTGGCTATTCTGTTTCAGGTTCGGGGTGGGGGGCTGGGGGGTATCTTTGGTCAGGCTAGTACTGTCTTTCGAACTAAACGGGGTGTGGAAAAGACATTATTTCAACTTACCATCGTCTTAGTGGTTCTATTTATCATTATCTCAATAGTCATGCTCAGGATTAGCTAACTGCCTGGCGGCTACAGTAGAGACTGGGAATAATATGAGCGCCATAATAACCCTAACCACTGACCTGGGCTTAACTGACGCCTATGTAGCCGCTATGAAGGGGGTAATATTCGGTATCAATCCCGAAGCAAAGTTGATTGATATTTGTCATACGATTAAACCCCAGAATATCCCCCAGGCTGCTTTTGTCTTGAGCACGGCATATCAATTTTTCCCCGAGAAAACAATTCATCTGGTGGTAGTTGACCCTGGGGTTGGCACTGAGCGCCGGGCTATTATCCTGAGGACACCATCGGCTGACTTTGTTGCCCCCGATAATGGCGTCCTGAGCTATGTTTTACAGCAGTGTAAGTCAGTTAAGGGAAGGTTGATAAATAACCGGCAACAGGTGGAGCTAAAACCAGGAATGGAAGCGGTTACTATCACTAAACCTCAGTTCTGGCGTTCACCGGTTAGTCCTACCTTCCACGGGCGCGATATCTTTGCCCCGGTAGCGGCTCGGCTTTCCCTAGGCTTCCCCCCGATAGACTTTGGGGAGGCAATAACCTCGGTTACAATGTTACCGCTCCCTCACCCCTATCAAGCACCAGATGGCTCACTTGTGGGGCATATCCTCCATATTGATAGCTTCGGCAATCTGATAACCAATATCAAGAGTGATGACTTACCACAGACAAAGCGGACAATAACTATTGAGGTCGGTAATCACCTCATTTCCGGGTTAAGCCGCACCTATGCCCAAGGCAGAGGGCTACTAGCCCTTATCGGCAGCAGTGGATACCTGGAGGTATCCCTGAAAGGAGGTAGCGCTTGCGCCTTGCTTAATGCTGAGGTAGGTAATGAGGTAAGAATAGGGTAAGCCCCTGTGTTTTTATCTATTCCATCACCACCCCGGTACCATAGGCAAGAATCTCAGACGCATTGGACATTATCATTGAGGTGGTAAATTTCATACCGACTACAGCATTAGCCCCTTGCTTTTCGGCATCCTCCACCATCCTCTGGATAGCCTGCTCCCTGGCTTCAGCCATCATCTTGGTGTAGTCAACTATTTCACCACCCACTAAACTCCTCAGCCCAGCCATAATATCCCGGCCGAGATGCCTTGCCCGAATAGTGCTGCCCCTTACCAAACCGATAGTTTTAGTAATTTTCTTTCCTTCTACCTGGTCCGAAGTTGTAATAATCAATATTTCACCTCCTTGAATTCATCAGTTTTAGCCTTTTTCAGCCTGTCTTTAATAGCTACCCCAATAAGAATTAGCACCCCAACGCCAACGGCGCCAACGGCTATTTTGATAAGCAGCGAAATCTCGCTAGCCATAAAAAACCCTTAACACTCCAGCCAATCAAGACCAGTATACCAAGGCCG
>JABUBP010000092.1_pt1 | contig 18538 bp, 13 predicted proteins | sample 7240331 | NCBI WGS metagenome assembly JABUBP01 (sample SAMN07256347, study PRJNA390944) | subsurface metagenome | isolation source: Methane hydrate marine sediment | place: Pacific Ocean: Eastern North Pacific, ODP site 1244 | collected 2002 | reverse complement strand
TGACTATCTCCCGGGCTGATTTCAGGGCATCATGCTCGTCAAACTCAATGTGGATAGCACCGGGTATCTTGGCTTTAGGTGAGGTAGTGATAATCTTGGTATGGTAGCACTCAGCTACCGTGGCTATGGACTGAAAGATACACTGGACATCCACCACCATGGCATCTACAGCCCCGGTGACTATAGCCAGCTCCTGCTGCAGGAAATTCCCGGCTATGCCTACCCCGTGGCGCATCAATATCTCATTAGCAGTACAGCACATACCAGCTAAGTTTATTCCCTTGGCTCCCTTGGACTTGGCCAGTTCTATCATCTCCGGTTCCTGAGCAACGGCGACAATCATCTCGGAGAGCAGCGGCTCGTGACCGTGAATGATAATGTTTACCTCGTCTTCCCTGAGCACTCCCAGGTTTGCCGTGCCCAATATCGGTGCCGGGGTGCCAAACAGGATGTCCTGGAGTTCGGTGGCAATCATGCTGCCACCCCAGCCATCGGCTATTGACGCTCTGACCCCTTGTTTCAGCAGGTTTTTAAAGTCCTGGTCAACTCCGATGTGGGTTCGGTGCATTATTTCTACAATTTCTCTATCTATGCCCCGTGGGGCAACTCCTTGCTTGCGCCAGAGCTCCTGGCGCTTTAGCGGCGCCTTTCTCAGGGTTATCAGTTCACCCTCCTGCCGGCCGAACTCAGCCAGAGCTTTTTCACCGATATCAATGGCTATTTCATTGTTACTGCGGTCTCCAATCTCAATGCCCCAGTCCAGAGCTAGCTGCAACAGTTTCTGCTCATCCTTAATCTCGTAGCCTGGTGCCTCCCCCTTGGCTACCGCCAGGAAGAGCTCAGCCACCCCCCGCCCATGGTCTGAGTGGGCAGCCGCCCCACCGGCTACCATTCGGATGAAATTGCGAGCGGCAATGGTCTCCGCCGTTGCCCCGCAAATGCCCCTTCTCTTCAGCTTCTCCTCCGGGGTTTCCTCTTTGCCCTTGGGCAGTGGCACCCGGCAGGGTCCCATGCCACAGTTCTTGCAGCAACTACCCACGGCGCCTATAGGACAGGGTTTCATCGTTTCCGCTCTATCAAAAGCGGTATTAACCCCATCCCTAGCTGCCTTCTCTATTAGCTCAAGACTTGCTGCATCTATACTCTTTTGGGTCTTTTCTTCTTCTGCCATCTTACTACTCTCCTTTTGGGATTATTTGGAGACTGTCAACTCAGCTATCATCTCTCGGACTAATTTTATTGCTTCCGGGTGTCTCATAATCATCACATCCCCTCCAGCCAGAAGTAAAACCATAGCCGATATAGCTTCCATCAAGATGCCTCTCTTTTTGGCATCCCCCATCATTGCTTCATTATCGGGGAGTTTTGCCTCCTTGGTCTTCCACACCTCTTTGCCTATATTACAAATGAGTGGGAACTGGAGTTTTTCGTCCTGCTGAGTTAGCCCGGCCATCCTGACTCTCTCCATTACCGAGTAACAATACTCAATGCCGTAGCCTATGCCACTGACGGTTGGGTCCATTATAAGCAGGTCATCGGGAACGCCAAGATTGCCCAGCAGGATATTAAGCTGCTTAGCCAGGTTTATATCTATCGGGGTTGACGCAATCGCCGTATGGTGATAACCAATGGCGGCGGCACCAATCCTCTTATGGTCGCCCTCCTCAACCGGTCCGATAATCAGGTTCTTCTCCTGGCAAAGCTCACACACTTTTCTTAAAACATCGGTGTCCTTCTCGTGGTTAGCTGTTCCCCACACGATTAAGGGGACATCAATAGCATCGGCTACCTTCTTAACCACCTCGGCGGCTTCATCAGCCCCGCGGTCAAGACCATTGGGGTCGGTACTTATCAGTTGAAGACAAATCATCTCCGCCCCATAATCATTGATGCATTTCTTTGCCCAGGCAACCGGGTCATCAGTTACGCCGGCAAAGGGCTCCAAGGCTGCCTTAGCCCATTCCTCAGGCGGTGCGTCATAAACCTCCATAGCTATTTTAGGCAAGTTTGGCATCTCACCTTCAAAGAGGTGGAAGGAATAGGCGGTTTCCCCGCCAACCGTTACCTTTTTGTCCCCTTTACCTAAAGTTATCTCTCTAATTTTGCCGCTATACGATGTTTTAGGAATCTCAAATGTCATTTTGCCCCCTTATCTAGGCTGGATTCTTCCTCTTTTCGCTGCCATACCATTCCTTTCCATACCAGTATCTCTCACCAGTTTGGAGGTATTTTAGCTTGTCTTCTCGGCTACCCAGTTTCTGTCGCCATTTTCCCAATTCCTCACCCACGGGTTTACCTTGTTCAAAGGTGGCTCCTAGTACCTCCACCTCTTCTCTACCTGGTGCACTCTTTTTCTCAACCTTATATTCCATCATTTTCCCCCTTCCTAGGTTAGTCCAGCCGCCAGTTTGGCGGCTCTCACCGTGTTTAACATAAGCATGGTTATAGTCATAGGTCCCACTCCACCGGGTACCGGGGTAATAGCTTTAGCCTTCTCCTTGACGGCATCAAAGTCGACATCACCAGCTAAAATAGCTTTACCTTCGGCTGTTTTCCCAATTCGGTTAACGCCGACATCTATCACTACCGCCCCTTCCTTAACCATATCGGCGGTGATCGCCTTGGGTTTGCCGGCGGCAACAATCAGTATATCAGCCCGGCGGGTATGAAAGGCAATATCTTTGGTTCCAGTATGGCACACCGTTACGGTGGCATTAGCCCCGTCTTTTTTCTGAAGAAGGATATTGGCTATCGGTTTGCCCACGATGTTACTCCTGCCTACAATTACTACCTCCGCCCCCTTAGTCTCCACCCCGGACCGGATAAGGAGCTGCTGAATTCCGTGGGGGGTGCAGGGCAAATAGTCTGGCTCCCCAATCATCAACTTGCCCACATTCACCGGGTGAAAGCCGTCAACGTCCTTCTTAGGGTCAATGGTATAAAGAACCTCAGTCTCCTTAATATGTTTGGGTAGGGGTAGCTGGACTAGAATGCCATGAATCTTGGGGTCTTTATTTAACCGGTCAATTAGAGCTATCAGTTTTTCCTGGCTGGTGTCAGCCGGTAGGTCATGTCTCTCCGAATAGACGCCCAAAGCCTCGCATGTCTTCACCTTTGAACCAACATAGACCTGTGATGCCGGGTCTTCACCCACCAGAACAGTGACTAATCCTGGTATGAGATTATGCTTTTCCTTGAGTTCGGCAATTTCCTGCTTTAACTCTTCACGAATCTGCTTGGCAATTTCGGTGCCACTAATAATTTGTGCTGTCATTTTTAACCCCTTTATAATTTTATATTAAAATTTTAGCGAGCAAATTTCATCAGTTTTAATTAATAAGCCTAGCCATCAAATCATTAATCGCCATTACTGCTTTAGAGGTGTCGGGCAGGTCAAGCAGTGGCTTTAGCTTGAGGTCATACTCATATACTTCATTATCTATAGGTATGGTGGCTACGGGGTCAATTCCCAGTCTGACCAGTTCCTCGGTAACGAGGGGGTCTAGTTTGGTAGGGGCAAAATTGATTATTACTGATTGCCTCTTCACCGTCAGTTTGAGCTCAGAGATTAAGTCCCTTATTCGGGCAACAGTTCGGATGCCTTTTGCCGAGTGGTCAGAGATTATAAGCAATTCATCAATATTCTGCGTGGTTCTTCGAGATAGATGCTCCATCCCGGCTTCATTGTCCATAACTATATAAGCATAGTTTTCAGCCAGGGTATCTATAAATTTCCTCAGGATAAGATTGGGATAGCAGTAGCATTCTGGACCTTCACCCCTGCCCATCGTTACTAGGTCAAGCCCCTTGCTTTCAACGATGGCATTATTTAGCTTGACTTCCAGATAGGCCTCTTTGGTCATTCCTTGAGGGATGTTTATCTTCTCCTCATTAAAAGAGGCGATTATTGAGCCGATGGTCTGGTTTATACCTAGCCCCAGGCTCTCACCAAGGTTGGCATTGGGGTCGGCATCAACTGCCAGAATTGGTCCAGCGCCGTTCTTAGTCAGGTGGCGAATGATGAGACTTGCCACCGATGTCTTTCCGCTACCACCCTTTCCGGCTACAGCAATAGAGAAACTCAAGCAGTTATCCTCCGCTTTAATTTACTTCCTGGTAAGCCCAATTTTTTGCTTATTGAGGGGAATTCATTAGTATTGGTGTGGGGTAGAAATAAAGCGGCTACATAGTTATTCATAAAATCAACATTTTCGCTTAATTCAAAGTTGGTCATCATCTTGGCAACCCTTCTAGCATCGTCGAGCAGGTCGGTAGAAAAGGAGACCAGTCTGGCTCCCAAGAGGGAACCGTTGCCAATGAAGATAAATCTATCCCGGGGAATATCAGGGAAAAGCCCAATGGTAATGGCGTTTTCGATATTAATATGTCTACCAAAGGCACCGGCAATAATCACCTGCTCTAAATCGGAGCAGCTAATCTCCACGCTTTGGGTTAATGTCTGGCACCCGGCATACATAGCTGCCTTGGTTCGAATGAGATTATCAATATCTGCCTCAGTGATAACAATATCCTTGCCGATTTGGGTTTCTGGTGCCCGGGCCAGAACATACTCATAGCCATCACTGCCCTGTCTAATTCTCTTGGTGGGGAGGTTGGTATTAAATTTGCCGTTTTGACCGATGACGCCGGCTTCAAGGAGTCCGGCGGCGATATTTATCAAGCCTGAGCCGCAGATTCCTTTTGGTTTTTCTCCACCGATGGTGCCAATTACCGGCTCCAGGTCTGATGGGTTAATGTCAAACTCCTCGATAGCGCCGGTAGTGGCTATAATCCCGTGTTTTACCCCGCCACCTTCAAAGGCGGGGCCAGCCGAGCAAGAGGCGGTTACCATCCAGTCTGAGTTTCCCACTACTATTTCACCATTTGTCCCTATATCCACAAAGAATGCCAATTTTTTCCTTTGATATACCCCTGACCCCACAATCCCGGAGATAATGTCACCACCCACATAGCTGGCTATTAGGGGGAAGGCAAAGAGGTAAGCTTGCTCCGCCACCTTGATGCCCAGGGAGTTCGCCTTCATCGGCGGGATAAGGTTGGCTGCCGGGGTATAGGGGGCTAACCTTAAATATTTAGGGTTGAGGCCAAGAAGGAGCTGAAGCATTGTCGTATTGCCAGCGACGACTATATGGGCAATATACTTCAACTCGACTCCGGTCTGCGCCAATAGCTGATTAATAACCCCGTTAATGGTGGCTATAACCGCCTGCTGTAGCTTTTTGAGTCCGTCTGGTTTCTGGCAGTAGGCAATACGGGTAATAACATCTTCACCGTATTTAATCTGCCCATTATAGTCTATACCTTGAGCTATGGCTTTACCCCGGTTCAGGTCGAGTAATTGCCCACACACAGTGGTAGTACCGATATCAAAAGCCAGTGAATAGTACTTTCCCCTCGTGTCTCCGGGCTCTATATTTATTACCCTTGGCCTGCGCTTCTCGGCGCCTCGGGGTTTGACTGCGGTAACCAGGGTGGTAACGGTAGCCTTCCAGTGGCTATCTCGTAATAGTTGGGGCAGTTTCTTTACCACATCAAAGTCTACTGTCATATTATTAAGGTGATATTGGCGCTTCAAGTTTCTTAGCACCCGGGACAGGTCGCTAATATTATCTTCTAGAGTAGGTGGCGGAAGCTCGACAAAGAACTTGCTCAGGGGAGGATTAAATCTCCAGCCAGTAGCCAGCGCCTCCGGAGCCACTTTCTCTTCACGGGATATGATTGCTTTCTCCAGCCTTGACTCTACCGGAATATAGACGGTTAAATCGCTGATTACACGGCTTTGACAGGCTTGCCTTACTCCCTGCTCATACTCCTCTTCAGAGAGCTTCTCAGTCCTGGTGGTTTCCACCTTACCCTTTTCAATCAAGACCTTGCAGGTGCCACAGACTCCAGTCCCGCCGCAGGAAGCATTAATATGTACGCCGGCATCTATTGCCGCTTGCAGCAGGTTAGCTCCCGCCTCTACGACAGTATCAACATTATCGGGGTTGAAGTGAACCCCCCTTTTTTTACTGGGCAAGTCTTTCGTCATCTAACTCCCATATCGTTAAATACCACTAAAAGACTAGAACAGTCCTTGTACTTTACCGGTCTTGACATCGACGTCAACCTTTCTAAAGGCTGGGTCGGATGAGGTTCCCGGCATCAGGCTGATGGTTCCGGCACAGGGACATAAGAATTTCGCTCCGGAATAAATCAATACATCACGAATGGGCAGAGTCCATCCCTTGGGGACGCCCTTGATGGCCGGGTCATGAGTGAGAGAGAGATGGGTTTTCACCATCATGGTGGTATAATCATCATATTTAGAATCGGACTCAAACTTCTTAGCCTTAGCCTCGGCATCAGGAGTCCAGGCCACACCATCAGCCCCGTAGACTACTTTGGCAATCTTTTCTACCCGCTCCCGCAGTTTCATTTCCATGGGGTAGAGGAACTTGAATTCGGACCCCTCCTCACAGGCTTCCTTGACGACATCAGCCAGCTCCAGGGCGCCATCACCACCATCAGCCCAATGTGTGGACACAGCACAGCGTGCCCCGGCTGCCTCGGCTGCCTTTCTGACCATGGCAATCTCAGCCTCGGTGTCAGTGTGGAAGCAGTTGATGCACACCACCGGGTTGATGCCAGATGTTCTGATGACGTTGATAAGGTGCAACATATTGGGTAAGCCTTTTTCCAGGAGTCCCAGGTCCTCTTTAGTGTAGGTATCAGGCAGGGGTATGCCAGCGACTACCTTGGGCCCGCCGCCATGCATCTTCAGTGCCCGGATGGTGGTGGTAAGCACCGATACGTGTGGCTTGAGGCCACTGTAGCGGCACTTGACATTCCAGAATTTCTCAAAACCAATATCGGCGGCGAAACCGCTCTCGGTAACATGGTAGTCAAACATCTTTAAGCCGATGCGGTCGGCAATAATGGATGACTGACCTACGGCGATATTGGCAAATGGCCCGGCATGTACCATTAGGGGTTGATACTCTACCGTACAGCACAGGGTAGGATTAATGGTGTTGCGCATCCAAGCGGTCATGGCACCACCTACCTCAAGGTCGCCGGTGGTAACGGGATTACCCCTCTTATCGAAGGCTACGGTAATGTTATTCATCCTTTCTCGCAGGTCAGCTAAATCTCTAACGATAGATAGCATTGCCATTAGCTCGGAGCTGACGGCAATACCGAATTTAGACTGCATCATGTAGCCATCCATACGACCACCGATGCCGATGATGATATTGCGGAGGCTCTGGGCGCAGAATGAAGGACTGGCAAATTTCCGAGGCGCAGAAATCCATAATCCAGCCCATCTCTACCCGTGTGGGGTCTATATCCAGGCGGCGCATTTTGGTGAGCCTCTGCAGTTGCTCGTCATTATAGTTACGCTCGTGCTGCATCCTGGAGGTAAGCGCCACCATGGCCAGATTATGGGCATTCATGATATCGTTAATGTCGCCGGTGAGACCCATAGAGAACTCGGTCAAGGGGATAAGCAGGGCATTGCCACCACCGGCAGCAGTCCCTTTAATATTCATGGTGGGACCGCCCGAGGGTTGGCGGAGACAGCCGCCCACATTTAGACCCCGCTTGCCCATACCTTCCATAAGACCACATGAAGTGGTGCTTTTTCCCTCACCCAGCGGTGTGGGGGTTATGGCGGTAACCTCAATGTACTTGCCGTCTGGCTTGTCCTTGAGACGCTCAATGATTTTCATGAAATCGAGCCGACATAGTCTCCCGTAGGGAATAATCTCATCCTTTTGTAGTTTGAGCTTTTCCCGCCACTCATCCGGGGTTGGCATGTTCTTTTCTGCCGCCTCGGAAATTTGCCAGTCCTTCATTTTCACTGCGTCGTAAGCCACAAGAGACCTCCTTTATTTATAATTTGAAATTTTTTGACTAGTTTATTGTGCTTGATGCCTGAACACCAGATAATAAAACGTCATAGATATTTCTTGCCTCGGTAAGAGCCTGCTGGCTGGAGTCGAGAAGGGGAAGATTGGCAAGGTCAGCGTCTACTATGGCTTGGTCGTAGGGGATAAAGCCGAGAAATTCAAAGTCGGGTAGACTGGAAGTTAGGAAATCCCTCTCTGATTGACTCCGGATTTTGTTCCCTACCACAGCGATGTTTGATAAACCAATTTCTTTGGCCAGTTTATTAATTCTAAGGGCGGTTTCAACGCTTCGTCTGCCTGGTTCGACTACTACAATTAGTTTATCGACCGCCTTAGCTGTAGCTCGCCCTAGATGTTCTATTCCAGCCTCCATGTCCAGAATAACCACTTCATTCCTCGCCAGGAGCAGATGATTGACCAGGGCTTGTAACAAGACATTCTCCGGGCAATAGCAGCCACTGCCACCCCGTTTAACCTGCCCCATTACCATTAGTTTAACCCCATCATGCTCTCGACAATACTTCTCTGGCAGGTCATCCACCTTAGGGTTTAACTTAAAATAGACCTCAGTCTTGCCGGGTCGAGCGCCGGTTCTCTCTTCAATAAGCTCCTTCATCTCAGAGATAGGGGTTATTTCCTCAGCCTGAGGAAAGCCAAGGCTAGCCGCTAGATTGGCATCAGGGTCAGCATCTATGGCTAATACCGAATAGCCTGACTCAGTGAATGTCTTGGCTAGGAGAGATGCTAATAGGGTCTTACCTACCCCGCCTTTACCACTAATAGCAATTTTCATCAAGAATCTTTCTTTTGGCATAATTAAATCTGAGACTTTTGGGGAGAAAGCTCTCAGATTTACTGAATCCAGTTACCTGCTGACGCCCAGTGTATAGTATATTCTGTACTGAGTGGAAAAGTCAAGACGTTGGACTCATCCCGCTACTTTAGTGACACATCCTTTTCTTCCAATTAAGGTGTTATCCCTACCACTGTGAACTGAAGGCAAAGCAAATTTTGTAATTTTGACGCAAGATGGCTTAAGGCTCTATTTAAGAGAGCCGCATAAGGGGCTTGACCAAAAATTCTAAATGTGCTAAATTGACTAGGCGTAAATGCTTAAATTGGTCTAGGCATAAATGCCTAGGCAGCCAAAAACAAAAATGAAAGGGGAGGGTTTCTAATGCAAGCAATAGCACCATCTAAAGAAGTTATCGATATTATAAAAGAGGAGGGCGGCGACGTCCTTAAATTATGCTATCAATGCGGTATTTGTACCGCTAGTTGTCCTTGGAACCTGGTAAGAAGTTTTATGGTTCGTAAACTAATACATCAGGCACAATTGGGCTTAGTCGACTTTGAAGATGAGGACATGTGGACATGTGTTGGTTGTAAAGCCTGTGTTGATAGGTGCCCCCGGGGCGTGGAAATAGTAGAAATTTGGCGGGCTTTGCGTAGAGTCATCGTGGAAGTAGGTGTTGCCAAGGTTCCTGACTCACTTCGGCTTACGGCTAAAAACTTTGCCGGTGTGGGTAATCCGCTGGGAGAGCCGCGGGAGAAGCGTTCAGATTGGGCAAAAGACCTGGGCGTAAAAACATATACCAAAGGAACTGAGATATTATACTTTCCCTGCTGTATTCAAGCATACGACCCAAGCAACCAAAGGGTTGCCCGGGCCACGGTTGATATTCTGAAAAAGGCTGAGGTAGATTTTGGCATCCTGGGTGCTGAGCTCTCCTGCTGTGGCGAGAGTATTCGTAAGTCAGGTAGCGAGACTTTGTTCCAAACACTAGCCCAAAACAATATTGGTGTTTTCAATGAAGCTGGTGTTACTAAGATTGTTGTCACTTCTCCCCACTGCTATCATACTTTCAAAGAGGAATACCCGGAGTTTGGGAGCAACTTTGAGGTAATTCATTTTGTTCAATATTTAGCCGAACTTATTAAAGAGGGAAAGTTAAAGTTCACCAAAGAATTGAACAAAAAGGTTACTTATCAGGACTCCTGTTGTCTGGGACGGTATGCGGGTATATATGATGAGCCTCGGCAAATTCTAGAGAGCATCCGTGGTTTAGAACTGGTTGAGATGCGGGATTATCGGGAAAACAGCTTGTGTTGTGGTGGTTGTTCCGGGAGGCTGTGGATGGAAACCAAAAAGGGAGAAAGGTTTTCCGACCTGAGGATAGAGCAGGCTCTTGAGGTTGAAGCCAGTATATTAGCCGTTTCCTGTCCTTATTGTATGCTCAACTTTGAAGATAGCGTGTTGACCTCAGATAAGAGCGATATTATTGAAATTAGGGATATCGCTGAATTAGTCCAAGAGGCGCTTTAAAGTTAAGGGAGGTTTAAATATGGAGAATAAAGAAGTCAGAATTGGGGTATATATCTGTCACTGCGGGACGAATATCGCTGGGGTGGTGGATACGAAGGCAGTAGCCGAGTTTACTAGAGGGTTACCTTCGGTGGTAATGGCTAAGGATTACATCTATATGTGCTCCGACCCGGGGCAAAATATGATTAAGGAGGATATTAAGCAGTTAGGGCTTAATCGGGTAGTGGTTGCTTCGTGCTCACCGACCTTGCACGAGCACACCTTCCGGCTAGCCTGCCAGGATGCCGGACTAAACCCCTATCTCTTTGAGATGGCTAATATTCGTGAGCACTGTTCCTGGGTTACCGAAGACCATGAAGCAGCTACCGAGAAGGCTAAGGCATTGGTGAGTGCCGCCGTAAGGCGAGTATATTACCAGGAGCCACTGGAGGTTAGGGAGGTTCCGTTTACTCCGGCGGTGCTGGTTGTGGGGGGAGGTATTGCCGGTATCCAGGCTGCCCTGGAGATTGCCAATTCAGGAAACAGGGTTTATCTGGTGGAGAGAGAGCCCAGCATTGGTGGGCATATGGCACAGTTTGATAAAACCTTCCCCACGCTGGACTGCGCTAGCTGTATTTTTACTCCTCTCCTGAGTGAGGTGGGGCAGCACCCCAATATTGAGTTAATGACCTACAGCGAGGTAGAGGAAGTTTCCGGCTATATCGGCAATTTCAAGGTTAAGGTTAGACAGAAGGCAAGGTGTGTTGACATGGATAAGTGCACTGGCTGTGGCGTTTGCATCGAGAAGTGCCCGTGGAAGACAGTTAGCGAGTTTGATGATGGCCTGGCCCAGAGGAAGGCCATCTATACCCCATTCCTGCAGGCGGTGCCCAATGTGCCGGTTATTGATAAGGAGACCTGTGTCTACTTCAAGACAGGGAAGTGCCGCGTCTGCGAGAAGTTCTGCACTGCCAACGCTATTGACTTTGAGCAGCAGGAGAAGGTGGTTGAAGTGGAGGTGGGCGGAATCATTGTAGCCACTGGTTACGATACCTTTGACCCCTCGGTTATTACCCAGTATGGTTATGGGCGTTATGATAATGTTCTGACTGCTCTCCAGTTTGAGAGGATGTGTAATGCCTCTGGTCCCACCGCCGGTAATATCGTGCTCAAGGATAGCTCAATGCCCAAGAGCGTAGCTATTATTCACTGTGTGGGCAGTCGGGATAAGAACTATCACGAGTATTGCTCTCGGGTGTGCTGTATGTATGCCCTCAAGTATTCTCACCTGATAAAGGAGAAAACTGGTGCTGAAGTATACCAGATGTATATAGATATGCGTTGTTTTGGCAAGGGCTATGAGGAGTTCTATGAACGTCTGTCAGACGAAGGTGTTAATTTTATCCGAGGAAAAGTAGCTCAAGTTACTGTCCGTGCTATGAATGATGAGGAGAAAGGAAAGCTTATTGTTGTGGCTGAGGACACCTTGCTGGGCACTATGATGAGGGTGCCGGTGGATATGGTTGTCCTGGCTACAGCCCTGGAAGCCAGGTCAGATGCGAAGGATGTTGCCCGATTATTTAACATTGGCCGCAGTGCCGATGGCTTCTTCATGGAGAGGCATCCCAAGTTAGACCCGGTAGCTACTACCACCGGCGGGATATTTGTTGTCGGCTGCGCTCAGGGTCCCAAGGATATACCTGATACTGTAGCTCAAGCTTCAGCGGCAGCGGCTAGGGTCCTGGCTATGATTAGCAAGGGGAGCGTTGAGATTGAAGCTGCCATCGCGGCTATTAATGAGGAGCTTTGCTCTGGCTGCAAGGTTTGTAGTCTTCTTTGTCCCTTTAGTGCTATTTCCTTTGATGAGGAAGAGAAGGTCTCGCGAGTTAACGAGGCTTTGTGTAAGGGCTGTGGCGTGTGTGTGGCCGCTTGTCCCAGCGGGGCTATTACCGGTAGGCATTTCACCGCTGAGCAAATCATGGCCGAGGTTGAAGGGGTATTAGTGTGAATTAGCTGGCTGAGGGCTTAACCTCAGAACTAGAGGAGTGGGGTGATACCATGGTGGTATTCGCCCCACTTTCATTTTAGAAATGACGCTTAGTCTTATCAGGACTGTGGTCTAATCAACTTAGCAAATGACCTCTGCTGAAATGTGCCTTCTTCTTCACCGTTGCCTCACCACTAAGGTTTCTATTCATAAGCAAACTTGCCGTATTTTCTCTCGTATGCCTTACAGAATGGACAGACTTTCCTCCCTGTGTTCTTGAGTAGCCATCTCGCTAATTTATTGCCTTTTCTGGCTTTAATGGCTATGGGGCAGTTTTCTGAAAAGGATACCCGCTTTGACATTATGAAGCTCCCCACTTATTCATAAAAGAAAATCGGCTAAAAATCAAGTTTTAGCTTTACCCCACCCCCTCTCCATGTTATCTATTCCCACCCACCGCCCAGTTTCCCCCTTTGAAAAGGGGGACTAAGGGGGATTTGAAATCCCTCTCGGTCTCCCTTTACGAAAGGGAGAGGGGGATAAAGGGGGTGAGGTTAAGACGGAAATGAAGGTGAGCAGTTGATATTGAGGTATAATTAATATTGAACTACTGAAAATGTGTGTTAGTATCTCACTTGAATATTAAAGTTGGGGGTGTCTAGAAGTGGATAAAGAGATATTAGAATTTGAAAACTGGTGTAAAAAGTCTTGGGGAAAACCAATGAGGGATAATAAACTGCTGTTTGCGTCTGGTACACCACAAATAAGGCAATATACGGATTTTGAATGTATGGGGAATCCTTTGAAGATGTATATTGCTGAAAAATTAATATTTGAATCATGTAGTAGGGTGGGAGGGTATAAAGATACGGGTGACATAATCTGGTATATCCATAATTTTGTGAGGGATATGAAAGGTGATGTTGATGGGTTTGGTGGGCGAATACACCAGCCTCTAAAGGCATCTCTATTACTTATTGTTCACCACCAATTTAGTTCTGCATTACCATCTGACAGGAGTGATTTTGACCATATACTCGCTGGTGGTGCAGCACTGTCAGCGATGTATCTTATGGCTCGGTTGGAAAATCTGTTTCGTATTAGAAGTAAGTATCTAAATGAAGATGGCACTTTAAGGAAAACGATACCCAATCAACTAAGACAAATATTATTAAGGGAATGTGGCATAAGTGGAAGAGGGAGAAATTGGCGGTGTAATAGAATAAATCAAGCATTTCATATCTTTCTATATCGAAACGGTACTTTGTTAGATAGGCGACTCAAGATAATGAATAAGAAGTTAAAAATAGCTGATAGGTTAAATTACATACGTAATCCAGTGATGCATGGAGAATTGGAAGACCCTTGTTCAGAGGCAAGATTCTTAGGCTTATTAGTCGCAATGTTTTACTACAATGGTTAGCCCCAAACTAAAACACCTTAACCCCTGAATAGCGGAAGGAAGGAGAATCTACTCCGAATTAATCGGAGACCGACCTAGGAGATAGGGTTAACCCCCACTGTCTCCCTAGAAAGGAGGTGATCCAGCCGCAGCTTCCGCTACGGCTACCTTGTTACGACTTCGTCCCAATCACCAACCCCACCCTCGGCGACTGCCTCCCCAGCAAGCTGGGGTTAGCCCATCGACTTCAGGTGTTGCCGGCTTTCATGACGTGACGGGCGGTGTGTACAAGGCCCGAGAACGTATTCACCGCAGTGTGCTGACCTGCGGTTACTAGCAACTCCAACTTCATGCAGGCGAGTTTCAGCCTGCAATCCGAACTGAGGATGGCTTTTAGGATTGGCTCCGAATTGCTCCATTGCTACCCTTTGTACCACCCATTGTAGCGTGTGTGTAGCCCAAGGCATAAGGGCCGTGCTGACTTGACGTCATCCTCACCTTCCTCCCCGTCTTGCGGGGCAGTCTCGCCAGAGAAAATAACTGGCAACGAGGGTTGCGCTCGTTACGGGACTTAACCCAACACCTCACGGCACGAGCTGACGACAGCCATGCAGCACCTGTGACGGTTCCTGACTTAACAGGTGGCTTCCCTTTCGGGTCGCTACTTCCGACATGTCAAGCCTTGGTAAGGTTCTTCGCGTTGCATCGAATTAAACCACACGCTCCGCTGCTTGTGCGGGCCCCCGTCAATTCCTTTGAGTTTTAGCCTTGCGGCCGTACTCCCCAGGCGGGACACTTAATGCGTTAGCTTCGGCACAGAGAGGGTCGATACTCCCTATACCTAGTGTCCATCGTTTACGGCGTGGACTACCAGGGTATCTGATCCTGTTTGCTACCCACGCTTTCGGGCCTCAGCGTTAGAAACAGCCTAGGAGGCCGCTTTCGCCACTGGTGTTCCTCCCGATATCTACACATTTCACCACTCCACCGGGAATTCCACCTCCTCCTGCTGCCCTCTAGTCCAACAGTATCGAATGGCCCCTCCCAGTTAAGCCGGGAGATTTTACAATCGACTTGAAAGACCGCCTACGCCCTCTTTACGCCCAGTAAATCCGGATAACGCTCGCCTCCTACGTATTACCGCGGCTGCTGGCACGTAGTTAGCCAAGACTTATTCCTCAGGTACCGTCATTATTCTTCCCTGAGAAAAGGGGTTTACAACCCGAGGGCCTTCATCCCCCACGCGGCGTCGCTGTGTCAGGCTTTCGCCCATTGCACAAAATTCCTTGCTGCTGCCTCCCGTAGGAGTCTGGGCCGTATCTAAGTCCCAGTGTGGCTGGATGTCCTCTCAAACCAGCTACCGATCATCGCCTTGGTAAGCCATTACCCTACCAACTAGCTAATCGGACGCAAGCCCCTCCCTAAGCGCCCTAAAGCTTTAGTGATGAAGCATTACCTCCATCACCATATATGGTATTAGCTCTAATTTCTCAGAGTTATTCCCTACTTAGGGGCAGGTTACTTACGCGTTACTCACCCGTTCGCCACTATCTGGCATCCCAAGCAAGCTTGGAACAGCAGACCGTTCGACTTGCATGCATAAAGCACGCCGCCAGCGTTTATCCTGAGCCGGGATCAAACTCTCCAACAAATATTGACTTCGTTTGAACCTTCCTTCCGCTATCTAGTTGTTAAGGTACTAAATACTTCACAAAGAAGCGTTAAATATTAGCACAAATTCTAGCTCCTTGTCAAGCCCCGCCCGGGGCATTGTGCTTTATAAAATGGCTTTTCTATTATGTATGGTTGAATTATACTTTTCCGTATACTACCAATTATTTAAGAGGTATTGGATAGCTATGTTTTTGGTTCTACTGTTGTTCCTGGCCAGATTTGGCTGCCTGGTTCCAGTTTACAACCACTGGCTACTGTTACATTATCACCCAAGATTGAGTCCTCAATAGTGCTATCGGCATTGAGGCAGCAATTATCAGCCACAATAGAGCCTATTAAGTTGACATGCTGCCCTATCTGAGCATTTCGCCAAACAATGGATTCCTCAATGACAGCCTCTGACAGAATTTGGCAACCAGAGCCAATTACCACTGGCCCAGTTAGCCTGGCATTTCGTCCAATAGTGCAGTTATCGCCTATCATTACTGGTCCCTTTATTTGAGCTGTAGGGTGGATGTAGCTTTGTCCTCCAATCACCACCTCCCCCGGTAAGGCAGGAGCATACTGGCTACTTTTGCCACTGAGCAGGTCTCGGTGTAGCCGGAGGCATTGTTCTGGAGTGCCCATATCTATCCAGTAGGCAGAAGAAGGATAGGCATAAACCGGCTTACCCTGCTCTAGAAGTAATGGAAACACCTCTCTCTCAATGCTCACCTTAGTTTGGGGCGGTATTTGAGCCAGGATTTCGGGTTCTAGAACATAAGTGCCCGCATTTATCATATTGGTAGTTATCTGGCTCCAGCTAGGCTTTTCTAGAAATCGGGTAATCCTACCCTGGGCGTCGGTTGCTATTAAGCCGTAGCTGGTGGGGTCATCCACCGGGGTAAGGGCAATAGTTGCTTTCGCTTTTCTTTCCAAATGGCGCTCTATCATAGCTGTAATATCTAGGTCGGTGAAAATGTCGCCATTTAGCATTAGGAAGGTCTCATCTAGATACCTTTCAGCATTTTTCACTGCTCCAGCAGTTCCCAGGGGAGTATCTTCTACTACATAGTTGAGTTTGACTCCTAACTGGCTACCATCGCCAAGATAATCTTCAATAGGCTGTGCCAGGTAACCTTGGGCCAGGATTATATCCTTTATCTGGTGCCCACTGAGATAACGGATGACATATTCTAGAAATGGTATGTTGAGCACCGGAACCATAGCTTTTGGTGTATTGCAAGTAAGGGGGAGTAATCTAGTTGCTTGTCCTCCTACCAGGATAACTGCTTTCATTACTGCTCCTTTAGCCTACTTATGTTTGCCCCGCTTATATTTTACCACAATAGCTCCTTGACACATTATTACCCACCCTGTACACCTTATCGGTGGTGGTATTTATTGAATCATGTTAGGTTAAAATTTATAATGAGAGGTGCATTAGCCAGTAGAGGGAAAAGAACAAGTTTGGAAAGGAGAAAGATGAAGAATGCCCCCCATAGTTTCAATTGTAGGTAAATCAAAATCGGGAAAGACGACCCTTATGGAAGGACTGATTCGGGAGCTGAAATCGAGGGGCTACCGAGTGGGTACCATCAAGCATACTCCCCAGGGTATGACCTTTGATGAGCCAGATAAGGATAGCTGGCGCTACATTCAGGCTGGGAGCGAAGCTACAGCCATCAGTTCGCCAGATAGGGTTGTGCTAATCAAACCTGTCACGCAAGCTCTCACCCTTGATGAGATAGCTCATCTCGTCGGTGAAGACTGCGATATTATCCTTACCGAAGGTTTCAAGCAGGGCAACGCCCCTAAAATAGAAGTCCATCGTAGGGAGGTCGGTCCACCCCTTAGCGCTGTCAAGAAGCTTATTGCCATAGCCACCGATGAACCCCTCGAAACCAAAGTCAGGCAGTTCTCCCGGCAAGATATTAAAGGTCTAGCTGACCTTCTGGAGAGGGGCTTCATAAAACCTCAGAGGGAGCGAACCTCTCTCTATATAAACAATGTCCCCGTACCCCTGACCTCCTTCCCCAGGGAAATTATTGGCAATGTCCTTCTGACTATGGTCTCTTGTCTGAAGGGGGTGGGGGAAGTCAGGAGCCTTGATATTTCCCTGAGGAGGGAGACTAAGCAGGGCTGATAAGGCATGGCGACGCTGGCTGAAGCTTTGAAAAAAGGTAAAAAGGGGGTATATAATAGTCTAAATTGAAAGAAGTGGAAGGCTAATAATTAGAAACTTATTTCGGCTAGTTTTACTAAAGAGGCTCAGGCTTGGCTAAGAAGAAGGTAGAAAAGCCCAAGCGTGAAGTTACCAAACGCCAGCTTTCTCACTGGCAGCAGCAGAAAAAGAGACAGCGTATCATTCTTGGCTTGGGCAGTTTTGTTGTTGCTGTTGTTTTAGTGGTTATTGGGGTTGGGTGGTATTTTGGTTACTATCAGCCATTGCATCAGGTTGTAGTTAGAGTAAATAGCACCGAATTTAATATGGATTATTATATAAAGATACTTAAATTCTATGGGCAAGGGTGGCCCGTCCAGTATATGGATGTTCTGGCTGATGATGTAGTTACGATTATTGGGCGAAATGAGTTGGTAAGGAAAGGGGCTTTGAAGCTGGGTATCACTGTTAGTGATAAGGAAGTTGATGAAAAGCTTAAGAGCTATGACCCACCGTTAAGCAAGGACTATAGAGATATAGCTAGGGCTGAGCTCCTGAGAAGCAAATTGCTTGATAGGCACTTTGAGCAAACTGTGCCAATGTTGGCTGAACAGAGACATATAATGGCAATGTTCCTGGAGAGTGAGAGTCAGGCAACTGAGGTTAGAGCCAGACTAGAGGCTGGAGAGGACTTTGCTGAACTGGCTGGAGAGCTTTCTCTAGATAGTCTTTCTAAAGACAAAAAGGGTGACCTTGGTTGGCATCCTGAAGATGTTTTGGCTGAACTATTAGCTACTTCTATACCCGGTGAGCATGCCTTCGGCTCTGAGGTAGAAGTATTAAGTCAGCCGATATATGATGAAACAAAAACCAAGAGTGTGGGTTACTGGTTGGTTAAAATATTAGATAGGCAGCAGGAGCCGGAACAAGCCCATATTCAGGCAATATTATTAGGTAGTGAAAAAGAAGCGCAGGATGTGAGAGCCAGGCTAGAGGCTGGTGACGATTTTACTACTTTAGCCACGGAGCTTTCTCAGCATGAAGCCACTAGGGAAAGTGGAGGCGATTTTGACTGGCTGTCTCCGGAAGATGTGACACCGGGCTCAGCCTGGCT
>JABUBP010000091.1_pt1 | contig 18635 bp, 16 predicted proteins | sample 7240331 | NCBI WGS metagenome assembly JABUBP01 (sample SAMN07256347, study PRJNA390944) | subsurface metagenome | isolation source: Methane hydrate marine sediment | place: Pacific Ocean: Eastern North Pacific, ODP site 1244 | collected 2002 | reverse complement strand
TGGTCTTCCCTGCTGCCAATACGGCAGGAGAACCTCGTTTTATTGTCCAGGCTCTTACTTCGGTCCCCACAACAGTGAAAAAAGTAATTAAGTTGAGCAACCTATAAGAAGACAGGATCAGGCGCTCCAATGCGCCCTTGTCTATACCCAGCTCTTTTCTAAATTTCTCCCTTTCTCCTTTCTCCAATTGAGCAATTTGAGCTTCCACTTCTGCCGACACACTCAAAGTCTCGGCTCCTTCACCTTGGGCATACTCCTCCACCTTCTTTCCCGAAGCGGGGTCCTTCTCATCCACGTTAGCCAAATATAGAACTGGTTTCGCTGTAAGTAAGTTGTAGGAGGCTCGTAAATCTTCAGGAACTTCTATTCTCCTTGCAGAGATTCCCTTCTCCAAGCCTTCTTTTATCTGTTCCAGTGTTTTCAGTTTTTCTTTAGCTTTTTTATCGCCACTTTTAGCTGAACCGCTCAATTTTTCAATATTTCGCCCCACCACTTCCAAATCTGCCAGCATAAGCTCGGTGTTGACAACTTCGATATCCCTCACCGGATCGATATCTCCCATAACATTAACTACCTTCTCCTCTGGAAAACAGCGAACGAGGTGGACTAAAGCATCCACCTCCCGAATATGGGATAGAAATTTGTTTCCCAGACCTTCGCCCTTCGCTGCTCCCTTTGCCAGACCGGCCACATCTAAGAATCTTATCGTAGTATGGGTCAACTTTTGAGGTTTATAAATCTCTCCTAGCTTCTCCAGCCTCTCATCAGGAACTTCCACAATTCCAACATTAGGCTCGATAGTACAGAAGGGATAGTTGGAAGCTGGAGCATGACCCGTAGTTAGAGCATTAAACAGTGTCGATTTCCCTACGTTGGGAAGACCAATAATTCCTAATTCCATATCTTTTCCCGGACAAAAGGGAATAGGCAAAAAAAGTACCTGTCACCTTTTTTGAAAAAAGTACCTGTCACCTTTTTTGTTTTTTATAAGAAGAGGATGACTAGCCAGTTGTGGGATGCCAGAATCGTATTAGCAAATACTAAAGATACAATAGCCATCAACTTCAATAAAATATTTAAGGAGGGACCCGCTGTATCCTTGAAAGGGTCTCCCACAGTATCACCGATGACCGAAGCCTTATGCACTTCCGAGCCCTTTCCACCTAAATTGCCTTCCTCAATATATTTTTTGGCATTGTCCCAGGCTCCTCCTGCATTAGCGAGAAATATTGCCAGGGGAACTCCTGTAACAAGAGAGCCAGCCAAAAACCCACCCAGTGCTTCCACTCCTAAAATGGTCCCTACGATGAGAGGCAAGAGGACAGCTGCAATTCCTGGAACCACCATCTCTCTCAAAGCTCCCCGAGTGGCAATATCCACACAGCGAGCCGAATCCGGCCTTGCCGTACCAGCCATAAGCCCGGGAATCTCCCTGAACTGCCTTCTCACTTCTTCCACGATTTTAAAAGCCGACCTGCCCACTGCCTGCATTGTGGCTGCAGAAAAGAGAAAAGGAACCACACCGCCGATAAACAGTCCAGCAACAACCCGTGGTTTCATTATATTTATAATAAGTTGTGAAGTCATGGTAACTTCGTCATATACGCTCAATCCCACTGTCTGGGCAAAAGCAGTGAACAGAGCCAACGCAGTTAAAGCAGCAGAGCCAATAGCAAATCCTTTACCAATGGCTGCGGTTGTGTTGCCCACTGCATCGAGTCTTTCAGCTCGCCGCCTCACCTCAGGAGCCATTCCAGCCATTTGGGCAATGCCACAAGCATTATCAGCAATTGGTCCATAGGCATCTATAGCCACAGTCATCCCTGTGATGGATAACATCCCCACCGCCGAAAGGGCTATGCCAAAAACATTTGCAAACCTATAAGCAACAATAGTAGCCACTCCTATGGCTACTACAGGAATTGCTACACTGAACATTCCCGAGGATATCCCCTGAAGGATAGTAATAGCTGGACCGGTGCGGGATGATTCGGCTATATCTCGCACAACTTTGCCCGATGTATAATACTCCGCAGTAAATCCCACAACCATTCCCGCAGATAATCCCGAAAGAATGGCAAAGAAGACATTGACTTTTCCATACCAGAAAGTTGCCAGGAAGAAGGCGCCAATTATGAAAAGAGAAGCGCTGGCAATCATTCCTTTACGCAGAGCTCTCTGAGGGTCTTCTCCCTCAGCGGTGCGGACGAAGAAGATTCCAATAATGGAAGAGATAATTCCCCAGGCAGGCAGAAGCAGTACTAACATTACTCCCTTAATGTTTTGAAAAGCTACGGCAATAATAATTGCCGAAATTATTGCCCCTACATAGGATTCGAAGAGGTCTGCGCCCATACCCGTAACATCGCCAACATTGTCACCAACATTATCTGCAATCACTGCTGGATTACGAGGATCGTCCTCGGGAATGCCCGCTTCAACTTTGCCCACTAAATCCGCACCCATGTCGGCAGCTTTGGTATATATCCCACCACCAACACGAGCGAAAAGAGCTACAGATGAAGCCCCCATACTGAAACCAACGATAAGTTGGGTTGCCTCGATAATCCTATCCAGAAAGTTTTCATAATGGAGACCGGCGTGGTGGAGAAAGATTAAGAATACAAGAGATAATCCGAATAGGCCAAGACCGGCAACACTAAGCCCCATTACTGCTCCGCCGGGAAAAGCGATCCCCAGCATTTCATTAAAACTTTTGGTAGCTCCCTGGGCAGTGCGGGCGTTCGAGCGAGTAGCAATCTGCATTCCTAAATAACCTGCCAGAGTGGAACAGAATGCTCCTGACACAAATGCTATTGCTGTCTTTTTAGCCACAAAAAAGTAAAGAACCACGCCCAAGGTAACCACGAAGAGAATAATCGCCGAAAACTCACGGAAAAGAAAAGCCATGGCTCCCTCGTGAATCATTTCCGATATCTCTCTCATCTTCTCTGTTCCCTGACTTTTTCTGAGAATCTTTATGGAGAGATAGACCACAAACAATAATCCAAGAAATCCTGCTCCTAAAGCCGCTCCTATACCGGGTAAATCTCTGAGCGATTCAACCACTTCATCCTCCATTAATCTTGGGAATTGTTTTTGGTAATCTTAGCTGTAACAGAATAGTCTTCGGGAGTAATAATCCCCGCTGAGACTACCAATTTCATAGCCTCTTCAACTGTCATCTTTAAGGGAATCACCTCTTCTTCAGGAACAATCACGAAGAAACCAGAGGTGGGATTGGGAGTTGTAGGGATAAAAAGGGAAACATTTTTCTTCCCTTTTTCCTCATAAACGTTGGTCACGAAAGCAATTGTGTAAACTCCTTTGCGCGGATACTCCACCAGCACCACCTGGCGCAGGGCTGTCTTGGAAACAATTATCGTTTGAATGATTTGTCTTATAGTCTGATAAATGCGGTTAACTACAGGGGCTTTGAGTAGCAGAACTTCTGGTAATTTAAGGATTTTTCTACCAACAATATTTGTGGCTACCATACCAATTATCCAGATGATGACGAAGGTTATTAGAAAAGCTATAACCCTTATCGCAATAACAGGCATTTCTTGCAAAAGAGATATCCTTATCAGTAAAGGCGCGACAGATTTGCTTACGAAGTTAAACAAAGTCCAGACGATATATAAGGTCAGTCCTATGGGCAAGAGGACAGCTAATCCAGCGAAAAATTGTCTTTCGATTATCTTTCTAAAATTAATCGCCATTTTAAACCTGCCTTTTCAATCCATCGTGCGAAGGAATTTGGTGTAGCGAGCATTTCTTGTAGCAGCAAAGCGTAAGCTTTGCCTTCCCTGTAGGGGACGGACGCAGTTTATGCCGATTTTTCGGCGTGCCGTCCCTCCCTTTGGGCGACCATCCCGATGTATCGGGATAAATTGCGGTCGCCTCTACAATGCAGAGCTATCGCTCTGCAGCTACACTATCTCCAGACCAGCCAGATAAAAGTAGAGCTGGCTAATACTGCAAAGAATGTGAATGGTAAACCGATGCGTACAAATTGGATGAAATCTACAGTATAATTACTCCTCTTCAACATTCCACAGGCAACCACATTAGCTGAGGCACCAATAGGAGTAATGTTGCCTCCCACAGAAGCGCCAATCAACAGGCCAAAATAGAGAAGGGACGGACTCATTTCCATTCCCAGCGCTAAACTGCGCACAACGGGAAGCATGGCAAGAACGTAGGGAACATTATCTACGAACGCAGAAAAGAAGACCGAGCCCCAGACAATTGCCAAATAGGCCATTAATCGACTGTCTCCCGCAAAGCGTATAAAGAAATTGGCTAAATCATCAATAATTCCCATTTTAGTTAAGGAGCCCACTATGAGAAAGATGCCGGCAAGAAAGAAAAAGGTCTCCCAGTCGAGAATCCTGATGTCATGGAAGAGGGTACTTCCCAGTTTTCCTTGATTAAATTTCCTAACTCCTAACCCAGTCAGCTCGTGCCACATTAAGCCAATAAAACCAAAGACCATACAAATAATCCCCGATAGATTAACTGAAAGACGGTGCCCAATGGAACTACCCAGAAAGGAAGCTCCCACCAAGCTTAGAACCATAAAACCCAATAGAAAAGTTGGTATCCATGTTGTCACCTTAGCCCTTTCCACAACTCCCACACGCTCTTTATTTCTTCGAAAAACAAAATAGAGAACTCCTAAGGAGGCCAATGCACCAAGTTCAATAGCAAAAAAGATGGACGGTCTGCCAGAAAGAAAGAAAAAATCGTTAAAGTTCATCTTAGCGAATCCTGCCAGGATTATACTGGGCGGATCGCCAACTAAGGTAGCTGCCCCCTGTAAGTTACTAGAGATGGCAATACCGATCAAAAAGGGAACAGGATTCACTTTCAACTTCTGGGCGATTGCCAGAGCTATGGGAGCAACTATGAGGACAGTGGCCACATTCTCTACAAAAACAGAAATAGCTCCTGCCACCAGGCAGACTGAAAGAATTGCCCAGTTAACATATTTTGCCTTTACTACCAAAATGTTAGCCAAATAGGCTGGGACGCCAGAAAGACTGAACAGTTGAGCCAAAACCAGTGTCCCCCAGAAAATACCCAACACGTTCCAATTGATTATGGTGAAAATATCAGAAAATCTAATTATCCCGAAAAGGAACAAAACAGCACAGGCAACCCAGCATACCTGTGCCTTATACTGCTTCTTCCAGATAAAAAAAAAGTAAGCTATGACGAAAATAGAAAGGGTAAACAGTTTCATCTATCAACCTTAATAAAATTTATATCACGCGAAGCTTCGCTTCGCTACTCCTCGTCACCCTAAAGGGCGACCAACCTAATATTGGTCGGGCACTCTTTAGAGTGCCAGAACGCTTCGTTACTCCATTTACCATTTTCTACTCACTGCTGCATCAATACCCTCAGTAATTATTACCTCTACCACCTGGCATGCTCTTCCCACCATCTCCTCCACAAAACTCTCTTCCTGTTCACTAAATTTCTGGAGGACATATTCGGCGGGGTCGAGATCTTCTTCCGGCCTACCAATTCCCAACCTCAAACGAGGAAACTCTTCTGAACTTAAGGATTCAATTATAGATTCCAATCCATTATGCCCACCAGAGGAGCCCCTTTTTCTCAACCTCAACTTTTCCTTTTCAAGATTAAAATCGTCACAAATAACCAGAATTTCCTCTTCCCCTATTTTGAGCCAATCGCATAGAGCCTTCACCGCTTCCCCACTACCATTTACAAAAGTCAAGGGCTTGGCCAGAATAATAGTTGGGAGAGAGAAACTTCTACTTAAAGCATTGGATGTCCACTTAAAAATTTTGCGGCAAGAAACTGAGGAGTGCTTTTTCTCGCCAATCAGCGAAAGACATTTATGTCTGGTGAGCTTTATTCCCCATTGATTGGAAAGCGCATTTACCACTCTAAATCCAAGATTATGCCTTGTATATTCATACTGCTTCCCAGGATTGCCCAAACCAACGACAAGCCTCACTGTTTAGCCCCTTCTTCCTTCTTCTCTTTCTTCTTTCCTTTTTCTTTTTCTTTTTCTTTTTCTTTCTCCTTCCCCTTCTCTTTTTCCTTTTCTTTCCCTTCTTCTTTCTCTTCCTCTTCTTTTTCTTCTTTCTTTCCTTTACCAATAACCTCAGGTTCTGCAGCCTCTTCAGGAGCAACCTCCTCCTCAACCGGCTTCTCCTCTACTATTATAGTAGGAGCAATAATGCTTACCACAATCTTTTCCGGGTCGTCTAAAACTTCTACACCTTGGGGTATTTTTAAATCCTTAATGGTCAAGGTCTCTCCTGCTTCTAAGGAGGAGACGTCGCAAATAATCTTATCTGGTATTTTTGTTGGTAAACACTTCACTGCAACTTCGTGAACAACATGGTCGAGCACTCCTCCACTTTTCTCAACTCCAGGAGCTTCACCGTAAATTTCAAGGGGAACATTAACCTGAATCTCTTCTTTCAAAGATATGCGATATAAGTCGACGTGGAGCAAGTTCCTGGTTACGGGATTTATCTGAATCTCTTTAATAATCACTGCTACAGGTTTTTCTCTTGTCTTGGAGGCAGTAGCTCCTGAGCCGGAAACATAAAGGGAGATAATCACATTCTCTCCATGCTCTGTGTGTCGGGCTTTTAGAAATTCCTTCTGGTCAATAACTACGGGTAGCACCGGCTCTTTCCCCCCATATAACACCGCCGGGAGCTTCCCCTCCCGACGCAGCTGATGGGTCCTGCCCTTGGTGGTATTCTCCCTCGGTTGAGCATTTAAGACTACTTCTTCCTGAGCCACTTGTAACCTCCCAAAAAATAATTAGACGAACAGCGTACTGACTGAAGTCTCTTTATTAATTCTCTTAATTGCCTCTCCCAAAAGCCCGGCAACTGAAAGGACAATAATCTTTTTACATTTCTTTTCATTTCCTAAAATGATGGAATTGGTAATCACCAGCTCCTTCAGTTGAGACTCCTCAATCTTTTGCACTGCCGAACCGGATAAGACTCCATGGGAACAGGCAGCAAAGACATCCCGAGAACCCTTCTCCTTTAATGCCTTGACCACGCCTACGACTGTTCCCCCAGTATCAATCATATCATCAAGAATAATCACATCTCTACCTTCAACTTCGCCAATGATATTCATTATTGAAGCCACATTGGCTGCTGGACGGCGTTTATCTACTAATGCCAGCGAAGCTTTTATCCTTTTGGCAAAAGCACGAGCGCGTTCCACTCCTCCAGGATCAGGTGAAATTACTACTAACTTCTTTAACCCCTTTTTCTGGAAGTAATCGAGCAAAACCGGTGTGGCATAGAGATTATCAACAGGAATTTTGAAGAAACCCTGAATCTGAGCAGCATGGAGGTCCATAGTGAGAATTCGATGGGGCCCCGCTGCGGTAATTAAGTCGGCAACCAATTTAGCTGTAATGGGAACACGGGGTTCGTCCTTCTTGTCCTGTCGACCATAACCGTAGTAAGGAATAACAGCTGTAATCCTCCTGGCAGAAGCCCGGCAAAAGGCATCGATCATGGTCAAAAGTTCCATTAGATTATCGTTTACCGGGGGACAGGTAGGCTGAACTATGAAACAGTCAGTTCCCCTAACGTTCTCCTTTATCTTCACTTTGCATTCACCATCAGCAAATTGCGTAACCATTGCTTTTCCCAGAGGGACTTTAACATATCTACATATCTCTTCAGCCAGTTTAGGATTTGCCCTTCCAGTAAATATCTTTAATGTATTTCCCATAAAAACTCCTCTCCTTATCACAATATTAAAAGATAGTTTGTGAAGAGTATTTGGAATTATCGAAGATTGTAGCAGCAAAGCGTAAGCTTTGCTTCCTCTGTAGGGGACGGACGCAGTTTATGCCGATTTTTCGGCGTGCCGTCCCTCCCTCGGGCGACCACGGAGTGTCGCCCCTACACTGACGCAGAGCTATCGTCCCGATGAATCGGGACAGCTACTTCTTTCTTTTTTTATCCTTAATTACTTGCCTTGCTCTGGCAATAGCCAATTTACCCGCAGGTACATCCTCTGTAATCGTTGAGCCGGCACCAATGACTGCACCCTTTCCAATTTTGACCGGAGCTATAAATTTTGCATCCGAACCAACAAATGTATTGTCTCCTATCCGGGTTATATTTTTCCTAACGCCATCAAAATTGCAGGTAATTGTTCCTGCGCCTATGTTAATACCCTTTCCCAAAAAGGCATCTCCTATATAAGAAAGGTGGGAAACCTTTGTCCCCCGACCAATTCTCGATTTTTTCACTTCACAAAAATTTCCTACCCTAGCCCCCTCTCCAACGAACGTCCCTGGGCGAATGTGGGAAAAAGGACCAACCTTTGCTCCCTTAGCAATTTTGGCACCATAGATAAAGGATGCGCGGACCTCTACCCCATTTTCTATCTGGCAATTCTGAATGAAGGCATAAGGACCCAGCTTACAATTCTCCCCAATTCTCGTCTTCCCTAAAATTGTCGAACCAGGATAAATAATCGTGTCCCTGCCAACCCTTACTGTGAAATCGATAAAAGTTGAGGATGGGTCGACAATTGTAACTCCAGTTAGTAGCAAACGTTCTAAGTTTTTCATATTGACATATTTTTGAATGTTTACCAGTTGTTTTCGATTATTTACTCCCTCAACCTCGCGGGAATCTTTAGTGATAACCATTCCTACCCTCTTGCCCATCTCTCCCAAAATCTCTACTGCATCCGTGAGATAATACTCCCTTTTTCTATTATCTGGCTTAATTTTATCTATCGCCTTAAATAGATCTTCTGCTCTAAAACAGTACACCCCAACATTAACGCGATTAATTCTCCGCTCTTTTGGGGTAGCATCTCTCTCCTCTACTATTTTTATCCCTTTTCCATTACTATTCTCAATAATCCTTCCATAGCCAGAGGGATTTTCCAAAGTAGCACCCAGGATAGTCAGAGAATTATCCTGTTTATAATGAGTTTGAATTAGCCTGTTCAGAGTTCTTCCACTCAAAAGAGGAAGGTCACCATAAACCACCAGGACATTGCCTTTATAACCTCTCAAATCTTTTTTCACCTGAAGAACTGCATGTCCCGAGCCGAGTAACTTGGTCTGCTTGACAAATTCAATCTCTCTTTTCCTAAGTGGTAGAAAATTCCTTAACACTTCGATTATTTTCTCCCCTTTATGTCCTACCACCAAGTAATTCTTCCCACAACCAGCCTTCAGGACAGCCTTCAACACATAAACGAGCATCGGCTGACCGCATATCTGGTGCAAAACCTTGGGAAAGGTCGATTTCATCCTCGTACCTTCTCCCGCCGCAAGAATAATGGAAACCAGATTTCTCAAAATAGTTCACCACCCATAATCGAGCACCCATCCTGATACATCGGGAACATGATTATAATTCCCGGGATTTTTGGGTTGGACGATTTGAAATCGCACCTTCAAATGTAAGCTGGGGAGATAGGATTCGAACCTATGATCGCGGCTCCAAAGGCCGCTGCCTTTCCGCTTGGCTACTCCCCAATCTACGAAAAGTAAATGGGTTTATTTTTTCTCTTTTTCTTCTTCTTCTTTTTCTTTTTCTTTTGCTTTTGCTGGTTCTTTTGCTGGTACTTCACCACCCCCAAACTCAGTTGGAAGAGGAGTCTCCTTAATCTTTTCTTGATAGGCAGCCAGAACTTTCTCCTCAATCATTCTGCGAACCTCGTTCTTTATGGGATGAGCTATGTCCTTATGACTGCCATCAGCCATTTTTCTCGAAGGCATCGCCACAAACAATCCATTCTGCCCTTGGATCACTTTTAGATTGCGAACCACAAAAGAGTCATCAAAAGTCACCGTAACAAACGCCTTTAGCTTCTCCTCATTCCTCGGGTAGACTCGCACCTCCGTAATCTGCATCTTTGCTTCCTCCTTTACCAATCATCAGATGCTCAATAGGGTTAAGACTCACGCGCCATGAACGGCTAATTGGCGGTAATGAATTACCATCACTGGCAGCATTGTAGTCGGAATTCTGAAAACAAATTTCCAGACAAAACCGACTGCTAAATCGCACCCTTCACTTTGAGCAGCTCTAAACTGTTTTGACCAGCCAAGTAGAAAATTTATACTTCTCCATTCTTTCCCGTAACTTTTTCCCTACTCTCTGGTCCTTCAAAAGAGCAAAAACTGTCGGGCCACTACCCGACATTAAAGCACAATCAGCACCTCCTTCCAGAAGCTCTTTTTTTATTTGAGAAATAATGGGATAGTAGGCACTAGCCACTTCTTCTAACCGATTATATATCAGTTTCTCTACGCCGTCTTTTAAAATCTTCTTTATCTTGCCAATAGTCAAAAGCGAGCTTCCCGAAAGAAAAGACTCTCTTTTTCTTCCAGATTGACACTGGTGAGTTTTTATTTTAATAATATTTACAGGCTCTGTCAACCCTATTTTACCAAGATGTCTATAAACCCACTTCGTGGAGAGCATAAAATCAGGCTTAACTAAAAGAACCCACTTCTTCTTTATCCCAGGAAGGGGGGTCACTATCTCTCCATACCTTTCTCCTAAAGCAGTATGGCCGTAAAGAAAGAAAGGTACATCACAGCCAAGTTGTGCCGATATGGGAAGTAGAGTGTTGCGTCCATAATTTAACTTCCATAGTCTATTCAACCCTTTCAAGGTCGCTGCGGCATCGGATGAACCACCACCCAATCCAGCACCAACAGGAATATTCTTTATGATCTCTATGTTTATGCCCCTTTTGATTCCCGCATATCTTCTCAATAATGATGCTGCCTTATACACCAGATTTTTCGGGCCTTGGGGAACTAAGGGATGGTCGCAGAGAACCTTTATTCCCTGGCTTTCAGTGTTGGATAAAATAATCTCATCATATAAACCTATAGTTTGGTAAATTGTCTGTAGCCTATGGTATCCCTTTCCCCCTCTGGGGAAGTCATCCAATACCTGTAAATACAAGTTTATCTTTCCATAAGCTCGAATTCTCATTATTTCTTCAATTGTTTCTTTGCGTTTCTTATTTTCTCCATTAACTTCTTATTTTTTTTATCCAGCTGTAATGCTTTACGATATGCATCAAGAGCTCTCCTGGTTTCACCCAGTTTATTATAAGTATCACCAAGATGTTCATAAATTACCGGGTCCTTCATCAATTTTATTGCTTTTTTCAACTCTTCCCGGGCTCTTACATACTCCTCTTGCTGAAAGTATACCCAGCCCAGGCTATCAATATAGGCGCCGTTTTCAGGATCAATCTCCAGGGCTTTCTGAATATGTTCTAATGCCTTATCTAAATTTATACCGCGTTCAGCCCAGGAATAACCAAGGTAGTTGCGCGCCTGAGCATGGCGGGGATTGATCCTGATTACTTCCTCCAAAGCTTCGTAAGAAAGGTTGAAGTTTTTTAGCCGGTCATAACAGATACCCAGATGGAAATAGACTTCTGTATTCTGTGGGTCATATTTTATTGCCTTAGAAAAAGCATCTACTGCCTCAGAATATTTCTTCTCGTCCTCCAGGCAAATTCCCAAAAAATACCAGATATTGGCATCCTCCGGTTTGAATTCAGCTGCTTCTTGCAGAACTTCCTTCGCTTTCTGATAATCGCCTTTCTGTAAATATATAATTCCCAGATGCAGGTAGGTCTCCATTACATCTTTCTGGAGGAAATTAATCTTCTCCAGGTATTCGATTGCCCGGTCCAAGTCTTTCTCCTGCTCGAAAATCAGAGCCATGCTGTGGAGAGCTCTTAAATTATGGGGATCTATCTCTAAACTCTTGGAGAAGTTTTCCTTCGCTTTGGAGACATTCTTAATAGAAAAATAGAGCGCGCCGAGTTTATTATAAATCTGCGGATTTTCCGGGTCGATTTTTATACATTTTAAGTACCCTTCTATTGCTTTTCTGTATTTACCCTGGAATTCGTAAATTGCTGCCAGGGAAAGGCGAGCTTCCCATTGCACCGGATCTATCCTGATTATTTTTTTGTACTCCTCAATTGCCAGGTCAATTTTTTTTACCTCTTCGTACATTCTCGCTAAATCGAGCTTGGCTTCCAAATCTTCAGGATTCAATTCTATTATCTTTTTATAAAATTCAATGGCTTCCGAGTCTTGTTCTCTCCTTTTGTAAATCTCCGCCAAATACTGGTAAGCCTCTCGATTATTTTCTTGGAAATTCAAAGTCCTATAAAACTCCTCCACCGCCTCATCGAACCGCCCTAGAGCATAATATACTTTTCCCAGCTCCATGTGAAGAAATGGTGAACTACTATCCAGTTGCGCCGCCTTTTCATATTCCGAAGCAGCAGCTCTTATATCCCCGTTCTCATAATAGATGTTCCCCAAAAGGTAGTGGAAGATAGGCTCCTCCTCAACCTCAGTTGCTTGGAGAGAAATACTGGGTAACCAGCCAATCAGCAAAAGAACAATAACCAATAGAAATATCTTTTTCATGTTCACCTGCCTGCACAATTTGTCATTGCGGGCGACTGGAAGGAGCGTGGCAATCTCGAGATTGCTTCAGTCGCTTCGCTCCTTCGCAATGACAGTTATTTCTATGCCTCTAATCAATCCTATTAATTACTAAACCACTCAACAGCTTGGGATAAAAAAATGTTGATTTTTTGGGCATTATCTCCCCGGCTTCAACTACGGCTTTAAACTCAGATACTTTTACCGGCCTGAGGAAAAAGGCTACACAGTGCGAACCATCTCTTATTTTACCAACCATCTCATTAATCTTTTCGGAATAAGTAATACTTTGTTGACTCTCCGGGGAAATTTTCAAAACCTTCTCGATAATTAAAGTATGTAATATTACTACATCGAGCTCACAAAAAATCTCCGCTCTTCCTTTAATCAACTCTTTAGTAATTCTTTCATCTTTCAAACTTAATAGATAAAATTCATTCCCGCCAACATACATTCCTATTCTGTGTTTTGCTTTCTCGTCTTTCATTTGACTCAATAACTCTTTTAGGTTGTTAAGCATTTTTATATCAAAATATTCCCCTGCTTCCGCAATTAATCTCTTCTCATCAAATCCCTCAAAGTTCCTGATTGCTCGATGAGTAGGCAAAATCTCAAGTCCACCATTTTTCATATTTACGAAGTATGACATTACATAGTTATAATTCTCCTGAGACGAATGTCTGGGATTATTCTTCCTTAACTCATTTCGATACTCCAGGGCACTCTCATAACGATGGTGACCATCAGCGATAAACAATTTCTTATCTCTCATTCCTTCTACTATCCAGTTAAGTGACTTCTGGTCGTCTATTCTCCACAACCTGTGTCTAATATTTTCTTCATTGATAATGTCGATTAGCGGGGACTCATTCTTTTTCTCCTCCCACAGTCTATCGATTCTATTTTCTGGGTCCTCGTAAGTGGTAAAAATCTGGGAGAAGTTTGCCCTGCAGGCTCTGATAAGATTCAACCTATCTCTCTTTGGCTCAGCCATTGTTCCTTCATGTGGTCGCACTATTCCTTTGGAGAAATCCTCCAACCGGGTAAGAGCTATAAAGCCACGCCTTTTAATAATTTTTCCTTTACCTTTAGGAGCCACCTCTCCGAACATATCGCTTCTCAATTCATATTCCTGTTCCAGAAGATAGATAGCGGGCAAATCATCCCTTATTAGTATCTCTTCCTCAAACCACTCCTGGAAAAAATGGGCTGATCTGGTATATCTATTATTGGCTTCATTATCGCCGGGAAATTTTTTTTCTAAAATGAGCCTGATTACGTTGTATGGACTCATCTCGTAGTACCTCTCCTGTGCCTCACTAGAGATAATATCGTAAGGTGGAGCAAGGACCCGCGGTAGCTCCTTTATTTTTTCTTGATTATAGAAAATGCCTCTAAAAGGAAGAATATTAGCCATCTTCTGTCTCTTATTTGCTTCCCGGTTTTTGTAAAGGGATTCCCTTCTTACAAATTGGACACTCCTCGGGAGAATAAGTCTCTATATCTATTCTCAGAAGACTGTTTAAGGGTAAATTTAGAGTGGCCAGTTCATCTGAAAAGGAAGGTTTGCTACGGTCAACAATTGCTCCAATTCCTTTGACCTTTCCCCCCATACCCTGCACAATCTCTACTATCTCCTTAGCCGAACCACCTGTAGTGATTACGTCTTCTACAACTACCACTCTCTCCTCTTTTCGTATTTCAAATCCACGACGTAATTTCATCTTGCCCTCTTCTCTCTCGCAGAATATGGCTCGACAGCCTAAAACTTTAGCCACCTCTTGACCAACGATTATTCCTCCAATAGCGGGAGAGATGACAGCATCAATCTTTGACCCACGAAGCTCAAGCCTGGAGGCGAGTTGATTACAAAGCTTTTCCGCCAAATCCGGATATTGAAGAACCAACGCACACTGAAGATATTTGCCCGAATGTAAACCAGAAGAGAGCCTGAAGTGTCCGGAAAGCAGTGCACCACTTTTCTGGAATATCTCTAAAACCTCTCTCTCAGTCAACTTATCTTTCCTTCTTTCGATATTGCTTCGTCGCTTCCGCTCCCCGCAATGACAGATGGATTGAGTGCCTCTTTTAATGTCATTGCGGGCATAATACTTAAAAAGTGTTGCTATTAAAAACAGTAACTATATGTTATTATTGAAGAAAAACGCTATTTTTTACTCGATTATTAAAACCGTTTAATAAAAGGGCGCTCATTAGCAATGTATTGCCTGATGTTCCATTATCTGGAAGAGCCAAATATCCCAGCAACAACTAATGCTATAGAAAGCTTTTATTCACGGCTCAAGGCCGATTATAGAAGGCATCGCGGGCTTACTCAAAAGCATAAAATTCATTACCTAAAATGGTACTGTTATTCCAAAAATAGCAACACTATTTAAGTATTATGCCCATTGCGAGCCCCGATTGAAAATCGGGGCGTGGCAATCTCATAATTCAGTATACAAATCTTTCCGATTTGGATTCATACTATTAATCAAGTTAGTCTTTTTATTTCTTGAGCCGGCTTTAATCTGTTTTTCTCTTAGAATAGCCTCTTCTACATCATTAAATACTTCATAATAAACCAATTTATGAACATTGTATTTCTTAGTAAACCCTTCTACCAAGTTTTCTTTATGTTCATAAATTCTTTTCTTCAAATTACTGGTAATTCCCGTATAAAGAACTGTATTTTTCTTGTTCGTCATTATATAAACACAGTAAAGTTTTTCCATTCAAGCCCAAAGGGTCGTTGCGAGGCGAAGCCGTGGCAATCTCCTGCCCAGTGATGAGATTGCTTCAGGACTTCGTCCTTCGCAATGACACTGCGTGTCAGATTGCTTCGTCGCTTCCGCTCCCCGCAATGACAGATCCACTAGGACACTTTTATTAATTTTAATTATCAGAGTTTTCCTGTTTCTATCTCCTGCAATATCGCTTTAACTGCCACAACAGGGTTGGGGGCTTCTATGATTGGCCTTCCTACAACGATATAGTCGGCTCCCTTCCTTAAAGCTTCGCCAGGAGCCATTACTCTTTTCTGGTCATCAGCTAAAGACTTCTCCCCCACCAGAGGTCTTATCCCCGGGGTAATTATGAGAAAATCTTTTCTGGTAGCCTTCCTGATGAGCTCAATTTCAAGAGGGGAAGCCACAACACCTTCCAATCCTGCGCTTTCGGCCATCTTCGCCAGAGCTACAACTTCATCACCAATCTCTCTGGATATTCCCAGTTCCTTCATATCGGGAGAATCTATGCTGGTCAAAATTGTGACTCCCCAGAGAAGAGCTCGGGGATGAATGGAAGCTGCCGCCTCCAACATCTTCCTCCCTCCAAGAATAGAGAGAGTCAAAGAGAAGACCCCGTGTCTTTGGGCCATTCTGACAGAGTTAGCCACCACGTTGGGAATATCACAATACTTTAAATCTAAGAATACTTTCCCTCCTTTTTTTACTACCATATCTAAAACTTTCGGGCCCTCGGCAGTGAACAGGAAACTACCAACTTTAAACAACTTCGCATAGGAAATCAAAGAATCGACTAAATTTTCTGCCTTTTCTATTTCATCAACATCAAGGGCTACAATTAGCTTTTCGGACACTTCAAACTCCCTACTATCGATTTTATATCTTTAATTTTATTGTTTACCATATATTCTCTTATTCCATCAATAACCTTAATCGGGGTTAGGGGATCAACGAAGTTACCTGTGCCAATAGCCACAGCTTTCGCCCCAGCAATAATAAATTCTAAGGCATCACCGGCGGTCATAATTCCGCCCATACCGATTATGGGAATCTTCACTGCTTTATGAACTTCATAGACCATCCTGAGAGCTATCGGCTTAATTGCCGGACCGGAAAGTCCACCTGTAATCTGGCCTATCTTGGGCTTTCTATTTTCCACGTCTATTGCCATACCCGTAAATGTGTTTATCAGGGAGACTCCATCCGCTCCCGCTTCCTCACACACCTTGGCAATAGAAGCTATATCCGTAACATTAGGAGAAAGCTTCACCATAAGAGGAAGACTTATCGCCTTCCTTACTCTACTGACCACCTGATGAGTCGCTTGGGGGTTCTGGGCGAACATAAGTTTTCTGTCATATTTAATGTTGGGACAGGAAAGATTCAATTCTAGCCCGGTAATCTTCTCTCCTTGCAAGGTCTTCGCCAGTTGCACATACTCATCTGTGGTCTCACCAGCAATACTCACAATTAAAGGAACATCGTATTCCTTGAAGAACGGTAACTTCTCATTAATGAACGTATCTATACCAACATTTTGTAGACCAATTGAGTTTAGGACCCCTGAGGCAGTCTCCACCATCCTGGGGGGGTCGTTTCCCAGCCTCGGCTTCAAAGTAATGGTCTTGGTAACAATTGCTCCCAGCCTATTTAAATCTACAAGCTGGGCATACTCTTCTCCGTAGCCAAATGTTCCCGAGGCGACCATTACAGGATTTTTCAAAGAAATTCCTGCGAGCTCTATTGCTAAATTCGGGGGTTTCTCTTTTGCCTTTCGCATCATTCCCAAATCAACTCCCCAGCGTCAAAGACAGGGCCATCTTTACAGACTCGCTTATAAGTGTAAGTAGAACCTTTGGTTTTAACCACGCAACCAAGGCAGGCACCCACTCCACAGGCCAGGCGTTCCTCTAAGGAAACCTGGCAGGGAAATCGATGTTTCCTGGAAATCTTTCCTATCATTTTTAGCATCTCAGAAGGTCCACAGGCAAAGACTATCGGCTTGGGTCCATCCCCTGAAAGTGGCAGGCACTTTTCTAAAAGCTCACTGACCAGACCCTTATATCCTCTTGTACCATTTTCCGTAGCTACTTCCACCCGACAACCCAGTCTTCTAAAATCTCCTTCACACAGAAGTTCCTCTCTATTCTTAGCCCCAACGAGAACGAGAATTGATAATTCATAATTGGCAACGGAAATCGATTCTGCTAAGAAGAAAAGGGAGGCCACCCCTGTGCCTCCGGCTACAAGGATAATATCCGATATCTTTGATGTGGCAGATGGTAACTGATACCCTTTCCCCAAAGGACCCAGAATATCCAGATATTCTCCTTTCTTCTTTCTGCTTAAAATTTCTGTGCCTTTGCCCACAACTTTATACAGTATCTCAATCTTTTGACCTTGTACACGATGGACGCTGAAAGGTCTGCGCAAAAGAGGAGGAAAACCTTTAGAAACTCTTACATGAATAAATTGACCAGGCTTCGCCTGGCGTCCAATTTGAGGAGCAGAAAGGGCCATCTTATACCGTTCTGGCCCAATTTCCTCATTCACTAAAATCTTCGCATCAACCTGCACCATATCTGTCCTCTTGGAAACATGGGGGATTTTTTCCGAACGACTTGAGGACATGCTTTTTCGCCTTCGGTAAAAAAAGAGGTTCCCTAGGAAGTGAGGATAAATTCGCCAAGGCTTTCCTAAACGAGCTTTCCATCTTTCATTACCACTTTACCCCCAACTATGGTAGTCACGGGGAACCCCTTCAACTCCATACCAATAAATGGGGAATTCTTACTCTGCGAAGTGAATTCGTTGCCAATTTTCTTTTTCAGATTCAAATCGATTATGGTGAGGTCAGCATCAGACCCTATGGAGAGAGACCCTTTCTCCAGTCCCAGAATATTTGCCGGGTTCACAGTCAATTTTGCTATTGCTTGATTTAAGTTTAGTATCTTCTTACTTACCAGATTTGTAAAAATCAAGGGTAACGTCGTCTCCAGTCCGATTATGCCAAAAGGAGCTATATTATATTCTAAATCTTTCTCCACGTCCAGATGGGGAGCATGGTCTGAGGCTATACAATCGATTGTGCCATCAGCCAATCCTTCACATAATGCCTTGATATCATCCTTAGTTCTTAAAGGAGGATTTATCTTCGTATTAGTGTCATAACCCTGAACCTCCTCTTCGGAAAGAGAGAAGTAGTGGGGTGCGGTTTCACAGGTTACCTTTATTTTCTTCTTCTTTGCCTGGCGAATTAGTTCCACAGAGCGACGGGTAGTAATGTGGGCTAAATGTAACTTTCCACCGCTCAGCTCTGCCAGGGCGATATCCCGAGCCACCATTATCTCCTCAGCCTGTCTGGGTATTCCTTTTAAACCTAAAACTGTAGAAGTAAATCC